>JGI20214J51088_10002111_pt1 | contig 13420 bp, 13 predicted proteins | sample WetSurMetagenome_FD_51088 | JGI IMG/M metagenome (IMG submission 51088)
ATCAATGTTTTGATGGTGGTTACTGAAAATGCCCGGAAAACAATTTAAAAGCTACGCCATTGGCGATCCCCGCAAGAGGGGGAAAAACGATTCAAAAAAGCNGCGAGTTANGAAGAAGGAAGGGAATATCATGTCCATCGCCGAGAAGGACATCATTTCCACNCATCCNTTGAATTCCGTTAAGAACGTTGCNAAGCTGATGAAGGATCGAGACGTTCGCAGGATTCCCGTCATAGACGCGGGCACAAACAGGCTTTTAGGGATGGCCACAGCCATGGACATCATGGATTACATGGGGGGCGGTCCGAAGTATAATATTATAGTAAAGGATTACAAGGGCAATCTTCCTGCCGCCGTGAATTGTCCCATAGAGAAGATCATGAGAGAAGCAACCTTCCTTGAGAAGACCGCTTCCATTGAGGATGCAGCGAGGATCATGACGACAAAGCACACCTCTGCCATTCCTATTGTAGAGAGCGCGAAAGACAAGACTGTCATAGCCATCGTCACAGAGCGCGACGTTATGCCTCAGGCCGAATATTTTGGCATAACAGTTGAAGAGGTCATGAAGACCGATCCAATAACTTCCAGCCTGGGCATGATGATCTCAGACGTTTCCAAGATAATGGTGCGAAACGGGTTCAGAAGGCTTCCGGTCATACAGGAAGGTAAACTCATCGGAGTCGTTACGGTGTTTGACGTTCTGGAGTTCCTAGGCTATGGCGAGTTCCAGCACTCTGACGCCGAAGAAGCATTCAGCGAGCGCGTGGACGAGATAATGAGTAAAGAGATCATTACCGTTACCCTGGATCAGGACCTGTCCGATGTTGCAAAACTTGTCAAGGAGACAGGCATAGGAGGGTTCCCAGTGGTCGAGAAGGGCTGTCTGGTAGGTATAGTGACAATAAGCGACATAATACACGCTGTTTACCGGTGATCCGGAATTTTTTTCTTATTTTTATATACCATTACGTAAATTATTACTCACTTAAAATATATACTTTTTCTGAGGTTTTAAAGTTGGATAAAACAGTTTTTGCAAAACACGAGGTTCTTGGCGCGGAAGAAGCAACGAAGCTTCTGGAAAAATTCAAGGTTTCGGAAGACGAGCTTCCCAGGATCAAGAAGGAAGACGCTGCGCTTGTCGACTTGGATTACAAGGTGGGCTCTATCATAAAGATAACCCGGAAAAGCGCTACTGCTGATAAGGCCGTATATTACCGCGTCGTGGTTGATTGATCGTTATTTCATGTTCGATTTGTGAGCGGCAAGATGAATGTAAAAGACTTCATAAACAATAAGGACTTTATAAAATTCCAGCTGGACTCTTTTAATTGGCTGATTGACGGAGGACTGCAGGCAGTTATAGATGAACGCGAGCCTTTGGAGATAGACATCGAAGGTTACAAGCTTGACTTCGGGAAGATCCGTGTGGGCAAGCCGGTAGTCAACGAATCCGGCCAGGGGCCTGAGAGCAGATATCCGTTTGAATGCAGATTGCGTAACCTTACCTATTCTGCACCTATTCTACTAGAGTTCATCGAGAATGGATCCACTGTTGAAGTTGAAATCGGACATATGCCCGTTATGCTCGGTTCCAAGATGTGCACCCTTTCCGGCATGAGCGAGGAAGAGATGATCTCCCACGGAGAAGATCCATTAGATCTGGGCGGATATTTCATAATCAACGGAACAGAGAGGTCTCTTATCATCGTCGAAGACCTTTCGCCTAATAGGATCATAACGAATATAGACGAAGTAGCTGGAAAAGATGTCATAATTTCTAAGGTTTTCTCCGTTCGCCAGGGTTTCAGGTCCCGTGTGACCGTTGAAAGAAGGGACGACGGAAGTTCCGGTACGTTGTTCGTTACATTCCCCGGGATACCTAACCGGATCTCTTTAACTACCTTGATGAAAGCGCTCGGCCTCGCTGACGAGGACATATTGAACATGTTCGACGACGAGCAGGCAAAGCTTGAGGTCTTAATGAACTTGGAACTTAAGGAGACAGACCAGAAAGACGCATTCGAGCAGCTTGGGAAGAGGGCTGGTGCAGGCCACGCCAAGCAATATCAGGCTACAAGGGCAAACCAAGTCATAAACAACTTCCTCCTGCCGCACATAGGCAACACAGAAGAAGACAGGAGAGCAAAAGCTATATACCTTGGCATAATGGCCCGGAAGGTATTGGAACTCGCCGTCGGGAAACGTGAACCTGACGACAAGGACCACTACTCGAACAAGAGGCTTAGACTCGCTGGAGACCTGATGCAGGAACTGTTCCGTGTCAGCTTCAACAAGATAGCAAGAGACATAAAGTATCAGCTCGAAAAGCAGAACGCAAGGCACCGTCAGGTAAACGTTAGAACCGCAGTTCGAAGTAACAACCTGACTGAAAGCATATGCTACGCCCTTGCCACAGGAAACTGGACCGGCGGAAGAGCAGGAGTAAGCCAGGTACTGGACAGGACCAACTACATTAGTTCGCTTGCCCACAGAAGGCGTGTGTCCTCATTATTAAGCAGAAGCCACCCGCACTTCGAGGCAAGAGACCTTCACGCTACTCAATGGGGCAGGGTATGTCCCAGCGAAACGCCAGAGGGGCAGAACTGTGGACTGGTGAAGAACCTGGCAGTAGGCTCCCAGATATCGACAGAAATAGCCGAAGCGCCAATAGCAGAGTACCTGCACAGTTTCGGCATACGCGAAGACACCAAAGACTCCAAGGGAACCGAGATATATCTCAACGGAAGGCTCGTCGGCAAGAGAAAAACGGACCCTCAGGCGCTTGTAAAACGTCTGCGCGCCCTGCGAAGAGAAGGAAAGATCGATTACACTGTTTCCATATCCTACCGCGAAGAGAACAACGAGATACAGATATACGCTGACAAAGGCCGTGTTCTGAGGCCTCTGATGATCGTTGAGAACAAAAAGCCATTATTGGCCGAGGCCCTTATAAAAGACCTGCAGGACTGCAAGGTCAAATGGATGGATTTCGTAAGCAAAGGCATAATAGAATATCTGGACGCAGAGGAAGAGGAGAACGCCTATATAGCGGTCAAAGAAGAAAGATTGACTGCTGACCACACGCATATGGAAGTATCCGCGTCGCTAATCCTAGGAATTTCAGCGAGCTTTGCGCCCTTCCCGGAATTCAATTCCGCGCCAAGGGTCACAATGGCATCGGCCATGGCAAAGCAGTCTCTTGGACTATATGCGGCGAACTATTATATGAGGTTCGATTCCAGGGCAAACGTATTGCACTACCCGCAGGCGCCGCTAGCGAGGACGAACATAACCGACGCCATAAACTATTCCAGAAGGCCCGCAGGGCAAAATTTCGTAGTAGCCATCATGTGTTATGAAGGCTACAATATGGAAGATGCCGTCATCCTGAACAAGAGCTCACTGGAAAGAGGGCTCGGACGATCCACCTTCTTCAGAACATATACTACTGAGGAAAGAGGATACCCAAGCGGACAGCACGACATATTCGAGATACCCGGCGAGAACGTGGAAGGAAACCAGTCTCCTGAAACATATGGAAAACTGGACGCGGACGGGATAATATTCCCAGACACAGTCGTCGATACTGATGAAGTTCTTGTCGGAAAGACGTCTCCCCCAAGATTCCTGGAAGAGATAGGACCATACGGAATAGTGGAAGAAAAGAGAAGAGAGAACTCCACGACCGTCCGGCACATGGAGTCCGGAGTAGTCGACCGAGTCGTTCTGACAGAGACCCTGGAAAAGAACAAACTCGTCAAAGTCCGCGTAAGAAGCCAGAGGATTCCCGAACTAGGAGACAAATTCGCATCCAGGCACGGACAGAAAGGAGTCGTTGGAATGCTCGTGCGCCAGGAAGACATGCCCTTTACAAAAGACGGTATAGTCCCGGACCTTATCATAAACCCGCACGCGATACCCTCCAGAATGACAGTTGGTCACCTATTGGAAATGATCGGCGGAAAGGTCGCCTCCCTGAATGGAAAGCTGGCAAACGCTACGGCCTTCGGTTCAGACAGCGAGGACTACATGAGAAAAGAGCTTACGAAGCAGGGCTTCAAAGCGACCGGAAAAGAGGTCATGTACAACGGAGCGACAGGCCAGAAATTCGAAGTCGAGATATTCGTTGGAGTCATCTACTACCAGAAACTGCACCACATGGTCGTAAACAAGATACACGCAAGAAGCAGGGGACCAGTGCAGATGCTGACAAGGCAGCCCACAGAAGGGCGCGCAAGGGAAGGAGGACTCAGATTCGGAGAGATGGAAAGAGACTGCCTCATAGCGCACGGCGCATGCATGATGCTAAAGGACAGGCTCCTCGATGAATCAGACAAGATAGTAGTTCCGATATGCGCAAAGTGCGGACTCGTCGCGGTAAAGGACTTCGAGAAAGGAACCATCTACTGCCCGATATGCGGCGATGTTGCGACCAACAATATCGAGATGGCCTATGCATTCAAGCTCCTGTTGAACGAACTGATGGGAATGTGCATATATCCGAAACTGCGACTAAGAGACAAAGCGTGAGAACGTAAGGGATCACGCAAATTAAATAAAAAATATAAACTCTACAAACTCCAAAATGATAGTGAGAAAACAGATCGACCAAATAGAATTCGGCTTGTTCTCGCCGAAGATGATAAAGAAGCTGTCCGCTGTTAAAATACACACGCCTAACACATATGACGACGACGGATACCCGATAGAAGGAGGTCTAATGGATCCCCGCCTCGGAGTCATAGATCCCGGGATCAGGTGCAAGACATGCGGCGGACGCCTTGGCGAATGCCAAGGACACTTTGGACACGTAGAGTTAACCAGGCCGGTCGTACACGTCGGATATGCAAGAGAGATATACCTCCTNCTCAAAGCAACATGCAGGAACTGCGGACGCCTCGTCATGCCCCCAGCGGACGTTGAGAAATATAAGAAGAAAGGTCTCACCGTCAAAATATGGGAAAAATCCGCAAAGATCTCGGATGCGCAAGGAAAATGCCCCCACTGCGAAGCAAAGCAGGTAAAGATAAAGTTCGTAAGACCCTACTCATATTATGAAGGCGAAGACAGCTTGCTTGTTACCGAAGTGCAGGAAAGATTCGAAAAAGTAACAGAAGAAGACGTGCAGGCGCTCGGACTAAACGTTCGGCCCGAATGGATGATAATGTCCTCGATACCGGTCCTCCCGATAACCGCAAGGCCGTCGATCACCCTTGAATCAAGCGACAGAAGCGAAGACGACCTGACGCACAAACTGGTCGACATATTAAGGATTAACCAGAGGCTTGAAGAGAACATCAATTCCGGAGCTCCGCAATTGATCATAGAAGACCTATGGGACCTGTTGCAGTATCACGTTGCCACATATTTTGACAATGGAATAACAGGTATTCCACCGGCTAGGCACAGATCCGGAAGGCCCCTTCGTACCATAGCCCAGAGGCTTAAAGGAAAAGAAGGACGTTTCAGGAACAACCTGTCAGGAAAACGTGTCAACTTCTCGGCTAGAACAGTCGTTTCACCCGATCCCAACATCAGCATAAACGACGTCGCGGTACCATACCTCGTTGCAAAGGAATTGACGATGCCTGAGGAAGTGAACGAGCGCAACATCAAAAAGCTGAAAGAATACGTCATGAACGGTCCCGACGTCCACCCCGGAGCGCACAACGTCATAACAGCTATCGGTAGAAAGAGGATAATGGAGGAGAACAAGACCGAGATAGCAGAAGCGCTAGCCGTAGGAGATGTAGTCGAGCGGCATATATGCAACGGTGACATAGTGATGTTCAACAGGCAGCCGTCGCTGCACAGGCAGTCGATGATGTGCCATTATGTAAAGGTCCTGCCATATAACACGTTCCGCCTGAATACGGCTGTATGTGCCCCTTATAACGCGGACTTCGACGGAGACGAAATGAACCTCCACGTGCCGCAGTCTGAAGAGGCAAGAGCCGAAGCGGAGATACTAATGAAGGTACAGGAGAACATAATCTCTCCAAGATTTGGAAGGCCTGTGATAGGAGGAAGACACGACCACGTTACAGGAAGTTACCTCCTTACAAGAGACGAAATAGTCATGACAAGAGAAGAAGCATTGCAACTCACTCTTGGAGTATTGGCTCTTCCGGCAGACAAAAAGAAATTCACCGGAAAAGAGATATTCTCGCTCCTATTGCCCGCTGATTTCGATTTGGACTACAAGGGCAAGATGGGCCCGGTCTCCATAAAGAAAGGAAAAATAGTGTCAGGAGTCATGGACAGCGAAGGACTCGCAGGAAAGCTGTTAAACGAACTATTCATCCGGTACGGATCGGATGTGGCGCGTGACTACATCGACAACTCTACGAGGCTTGCCATACGCGCATTCATGAAATACGGGATGAGCGTCGGCATAGACGAAATAGACTTGACCACAAAAGAACAGGGCGATATCGACACACTCCTCCACAAGGCAGAAGACAACGCAGACAAGCTGATCAAATCATACCACAAGGGAGAATTGCGCACGATACCCGGTAAATCCCCTGAAGAATCCCTGGAAGATTATATAATGATGGAGCTTGGAAAGGCAAGAAGCGAAGCAGGACGCGTAGCTGAAAAAGCAGCCGGCAAATCCGCAGTAAACTCAGCGCTCATCATGGCAAAGACAGGAGCCAGAGGAAGCGTACTAAACCTGACGCAGATGGGAGGATCCGTCGGACAGCAAGCGGTCAGAGGACAGAGGATAAAAAGAGGATACCACAACAGGACCCTGTCGCACTTCCAGAAAGGAGACGTTTCAGCCGAGGCAAACGGGTTCGTAAAATCCAGCTTTAAAACAGGATTATCTCCAACTGAATACTTCTTCCACGCGATGGGTGGAAGAGAATCCCTCGTCGACACGGCTATCAGAACAGGACGAAGCGGTTACATGCAGAGAAGGCTTATCAACGCACTCCAGGACCTGAAGGTCTACAAGGACGGAACGGTCAGAGGAGACGGCAACGTGATAGTCCAGTTCCTGTACGGAGAAGACGGCATAGACCCGATGAAGAAGGGATACTATGAGGAAGCCGCCACCAAAGAGAACTACGAGAGAGCAAAAGTAGTTTCTGGAGAAGCAGTCGGAACTGTCGCTGCGCAGTCTATCGGAGAACCCGGTACGCAGATGACACTCAGAACGTTCCACTATGCTGGAGTTGCGGAATTGTCAGTACCCCTAGGTCTACCAAGACTTATCGAGATTATTGACTCCAAGAAATCTCCAAAGAATGCGGTCATGACTATCTACCTGGACGAAAAGACAAAGCACGACAAAAAGGCGGCTGAAGAGGTTGCTTCCACATTCCAGGAGAAGTTCCTGCAGGACGTCTGCACGCTGAAAATAAACATCGACGAAAAAGAGCTCATAATAGAGACCAAGGATGCAGATGCTGCGGAGATACTGGAGAAACTGACCGAGGAGAAAGCGGACAATAAAGGAAGATTCGTAATCCAGAAAAAGACCCTCTCAGACCTAAAGAAGCTCATGAACAAACTCCTAAAGAAGAGGGTCACGGGCATAAAAGGCATAAAGAGAGTGTTCGTAAGAGAGCTCGGCGGCGAGTATGTCATATACACAGAAGGCTCGAACCTGAAGCCCATACTCAACACCCCCGGTGTTGATGCAAGCAAGATACGAACGAACGACATATTCCAGATATACGAGACTCTCGGAATAGAAGCAGCAAGAGACGCCATCATGGCAGAAGCGATGCAGGTCCTGGACGAACAGAACCTGGACGTAGACATAAGGCACATCATGCTTGTCGCAGACCAGATGACAGTCACAGGAGATCTGCAGGCCGTAGGTAGAACCGGTATCTCAGGATCCAAGGAATCGGTTCTCGCAAGAGCCGCCTTCGAAGAGACCGAGAAACATATACTGAACGCGGCGCTGTACGGCGAAGTCGACACACTTGACGGCGTAGCAGAGAATATCATAATCGGACAGCCGGTACCTGTCGGAACGGGAACCATTGAACTGGCCGCCAACTGGGAGGCCATGTCCGGCGGAAAAACCTCAAAGAAAGAATCAAAAGAAAAGGAAAAAGAAAAATAAAATAACAAGGAAAAATGAAAGATATAAAAGGAGACATGGGAACCGTACTTAAGACCGGCAAGATATCTGCAGGGTCGAAGAATGTTATATCTGCTTTATTAACAGCCAATCCAAAATTAGTACTCATCAGCGGCAACTGCCCAAACGACTTAAAAGAGCAGGTTGTCTATTACTCAATGCTGTCGAGTGTTCCTTATTCCGTAACCGATGAGACCAGCATGGAGCTAGGGTCGGTTTGCGCTAAACCATTTCCCGCATCAGTCGTCGCGGTCATGGACGTAGGTGAAAGTGACATACTTTCGAAATTAAAAAAGGATACTGAGAAAACAGGGAAGCGATAGCCAGGATGGGAAAGATCAGAATAAACAGCGATGAGCTGAAATACATGACCCTGTTTGAGACCATGACAGGGGCCACGATAAAAGACTGCATACAAGAAGACGAGTCTATCGGCTTCGTAGTCAAAAAAGGCGACATGGGTCTTGCCATCGGAAAAGCCGGTGCGAACATAGAACGCGTTAAAAGAGCGCTCGGAAAAGACGTCTGGGTAACCGAGTTTTCAGACGACCTGTCCGAATTCATAAAGAACATATTCCAGCCGACAAGGATCAGGCAGATAAGGGTCGGCGCATCAGAGAACGAAAAAATAGTCACATTGGAAGTGTCCAAAAAAGACACCAAAAAAGTGATAGGCCACAACGGCAACCGCATAAAGATGGCGAAAAAACTCGCAGAGCGGCATTTTTCGATCGATGATATAAAGATAAAATCCGTATACTAATACTCGATAGGACTCAAAATGGGAAATGGAGAATTTGCAGGAAAGAAACTAAACGATATACGCCACAAGCTTAGATGGAAGAAGGCGGATTACGCTAGAAGAGTTCTTAGGCTTAAAGCGAAACACGACCCACTGGAAGGCGCGCACCAAGGAAAAGGAATCGTTTTGGAAAAGGTGGGAATCGAAGCAAAACAGCCCAACTCAGCAATCCGCAAGTGCGTGAGAATACAGCTCATGAAGAACGGCAGGCAATTGACCGCATTCGCGCCAAGGAACCGAGCCATTACATTCATAGAAGAACACGACGAAGTTATGATAGAAGGACTAGGTGGAAGAAAAGGACGATCCATGGGCGATCTGTCAGGAGTCAGGTACAAAGTCATAAAAGTCAACGACATCTCCCTGAACGAACTGGTGCATCACCGGAAGGAGAAGCCTAAGAGGTAAACCCCTCTTCTTATTTTTAAATTTGTTTTTTTATATTATTTACCTCACTTTTCGTTTACAAAAGCGAACCTAAGTAAAATGATGAACGATTTGATAAACAACGCCGTCGCGAACATAAAGAACCACAGCAGGATAGGCAAGGAAGAAGTATTAGTCGCTCCCACGTCAAAGCTCCTGATAGACGTTCTCAAGATATTCCAGAAAGGCGGATACATAGGCGAATTCGAAGTGCTCGAAGACAAGAAAGGCGGACAGGTCAAGGTCAAGCTGATAAAGAGGATCAACGACTGCGGGATAATAAAACCCCGTTTTCCCGTGGGATTCGAAGAGTACGGCAAATGGGAGAAAAGATACCTTCCGGCAAGGGATTTCGGGATCCTTGTGGTGACGACACCCAAGGGTGTCATGACCCACAAAGAAGCCAAAGAACTAAAGACCGGTGGAAGACTCATAGCTTACGTTTACTAATGGAAATGGCCAAAGAAACAACTGTTAAAGAGAAGAAAGAGGCTAAGCCAAAGAAACCAGAAATTTTTGTGGTGATTCCTGCGGGAGTTACTGCATCAGTTGACGGAAACCTTGTGAAAGTCAAAGGCGCGAAAGGGGAGATTTCCCGGAAATTCGTGCTCCACGACATAGTCCTTGAAAAGAAGGATGATAAAATAGTTGTTATCTCCCCCTCTACAAGGAAGGCCGACAAAGCAAAAGCCGGGTCCATCCACGCTCATATAAAGAATATGGTGGCAAGCACGTCTAACGGCGTCCTATACAAGATGAAGATAGTATACTCCCACTTCCCGATGAACGTAAAGATCCAGGGAGACAAATTCGTTATAGACAACTTCCTTGGAGAGAAGCATCCCCGGAAGGCAAAGATCTTAAAGAACGTAACCGTGGAAGTAAAAGGACAGGACGTGACACTGAAGGGCATAGACAAAGACATAGTTTCTCAGACTGCCGCGAACATTGAACAGATCACCAAGATAACCAAAAGAGATTTGCGTGTTTTCCAGGACGGTATCTACATAACTGAAAAAGACGGCAAACCCATCAAATAAGACTAAAAGATAGAATGGCTACGGATAAAAAAATAGCTGCTGAGGCAAAAGGGAAGAAAAAAGAGGCTGAAAAGCCAGTTCCCAAAGTCGAGAAGAAGGCAGTAGAAGCTCAAAAGCACGTAAAGAAGGAAGAACCAGTAAAAGAGCATGCGGCCAAGGCCGAGCATACAAAGCCCGAACACGCAGAGCATGCCAAGCATCCGGTTCACAAAGAACACGAACATAAAGAGCATGAGCATAAGGAACCGGAAGAAGCAAAAGAGAAAAAAGCAGAAGCTTCTAAACCAGTTGAAAAAGAACCCTTGAAGAAATCCTCCAAGAAAACAAGCGAGAAAGCCAAAGCTGAGAAAGACAAAAAACCGGAAAAGGAGAAAAAGGAAAAGAAAGTTAAGCCGGTAGAGAAAATAGAATTCTTAGGCGACAAAGCATTATCCAAAGACGAAGATGCGCTCCTGTCCAAGAAAAAGGGCAAACCCAGATTCATAAGGCAGGAATTCCACAAACTCCCAAGGCTTAAAGAAGTATGGAGAAAAAGCCGCGGAATCGACAGCAAGAAACACGAAGGAAAGAGAGGCAAAGGAGAGACCCCGCAGGACGGATATAAGAACACTGCGGAAATACGGGGCATCACTCCCCAGGGATTCTTCCCATACGTTGTCAGGAATTTAGCAGATCTGGACAAGATAGATACGAAGAAACAGGCCGCAGTGATAGGCGCGACTGTAGGAAGAAAGAGCCGCAATGAGATAATAAAAGCCGCAAACGGCAAGAAGATCACAATATTAAACCCAAGGAAAGGAGAGAGGGGCAAGAAATGAACCTGACCACGCAGAAAAGGCTCGCAGCCGAGATAATGGAAGTGGGCATAAACAAGATATGGATCGACCCCGTGAAGACGGAGGACGTATCACGAGCCATAACCCGAGATGACATAAGGCATTTCATATCAAACGGTGCGATAATAGCCGAGCCTGACAAAGGGAACAGCAGGGGCAGATTCAAGAAAGAACAGGCCCAGAAGAAGAAAGGAAGGCGTAAGGGACACGGCCACCGTGCAGGGCACAAAGGCGCAAGAACCCCCAAGAAAGCCAAATGGGTCAACAAGGTGCGTGCCCTCCGGGCAGAACTGCGCGAGATGAAGAAAGAAAAGAGCATAAAGATATCTTACCGTAAAGCATACCGCCAAGTAAAAGGCAATCTATTCCACAGCAGAAGACACCTGAGAGAGAACGTAGGAATTAAAAAATAATATTCACGCAAGATGGCACAAGGAGCAAGTTACGTAGTCCAATACAGACGAAAAAGAGCGGACAGGACCAACTACAAGAGCAGGCTGGAAATGCTCAAATCAAGGAAACAGAGACTGGTAGTTAGATCGACAAATAAGAGAATACTAGTCCAGATGATAAAATACGCAGAAGAAGGAGACCAGGTAACTGTTACATCAGATTCCAACGAACTGGCGAAATACGGATGGAAATACTCCGGTAACAGCCTGCCTGCTGCATATCTGGTGGGATTCCTGTGCGCGAAGAAAGGCATAGTGACAGGTAATACCGAAGCGGTTCTGGACATTGGATTACAGGCAAGCATAAAGGGCTCACGACTGTATGCTGCGCTTAAAGGTGCAATAGACGGAGGCCTACAGATGCCTGCAGGAGAAAAAGTGTTCCCTGACCCCAAGAGATTGTCCGGAGCGCACATAGCTGAATACGCGTCGAAACTGGGGAAGGCCGAATATGAAAAGAAATTCTCAGGCTACATAAAAGCCGGCGCAGACCCAAAAAACATATCCAAATCATTCGAAGAAGTAAAGAAGAAAATAGAAGAATCCGTTCATACGAAAAAAACAGAAGAATCCGTTCATAAAACATCCAAAAAATGAAGCCCAGAGACAGAGTACGAAGGGATGACGACGCAGACTCAAAAAGAGACCTATCACTATGGGTGCCCAGGACAGACCTAGGCAAGAAGGTAAAAAGCGGCGAAATAACCACGATGCAGCAGGTAATNGANCTAGCTATACCTATAAAAGAAGTAGAGGTCGTGGACCAACTCATACCTGATATGAGTGAAGAGATCATAAACGTAGGCCGTGTTCAAAGAGTGACAGATTCCGGTCGAAGGATGCGTTTCAGGGTGGTCATGTCAGTCGGAAACAAGAACGGATACGTAGGCGTCGGAGAGGCAACAGGAAAAGAAGCCGGTCCCACCATCCGAAAGGCGATAGAACGAGCCAAACTCAATATCAAAGAAGTCAAAAGAGGCTGCGGAAGCTGGGAATGCGGATGCGGAGCACCCCACACCGTACCCTTCAAAGTAGATGGAGACGGAGGAAGCGTCAGAGTATCACTTTCACCCGCGCCTAAAGGAACNGGCCTAGTATCAGGAGAGATCGCAAGGAAGATACTGGCCCTCGCAGGGATAAAAGACGTATGGGTTCACACCCTGGGACACACGAGAACAAACATCAACTTCGCCCACGCAGTAGTCGATGCGCTCGTCAACACAAACAACGTCAAAATAGGAGCGGACCAGATCAAGAACTTAGGCGTGATATCAGGTTTAAGCACAGTCAAGGAAGATGGAAAAGTCCAAGAAGTCACAAACTAAGGAAGAAAAAGGAAAAGGCGGGAAGCTAGTGCTCATAAGGATCAGAGGCAGGGTACACCTTCGACAGACCATAGACGATGCGCTAAGGCACCTCAACCTGAATACTGTAAATTCCTGCACTGTTATCGATAACGTCCCCGAATACAAAGGCATGGTAAACCAGGTAAACGACTATGTAACCTGGGGAGAAATAGACGAAGCAACATTTGAAAAGCTCCTCAAAGAAAAAGGAAGGATCGCAGGAAACAAAAAGCTTGACGACAACTACCTGGCAGCGAGGACCAAATACAGTTCAGTAAAAGAATTCGCTTCTGCTTGTATGAAGTCCCAGGCCAAGATATCCGATATTCCGGATCTCAAACACATGTTCCGCTTAAGTCCTCCTGTAGGGGGCCATGAGCGAAAAGGCATAAAGAAACCGTACGTCCTCGG
>JGI20214J51088_10002112_pt1 | contig 13419 bp, 13 predicted proteins | sample WetSurMetagenome_FD_51088 | JGI IMG/M metagenome (IMG submission 51088)
CCCGCGTAGGCCGCGATGAATGCCGCCGCCTCGTCCAGCCATACCCGCGTCGGGTCGGCAAAGAGCTTGTCGGCCAGCGGCTCCAACCCCGCCTCGCGCGCGATCATGCCCTTGGTGCGGCGCCTGGGCTTGTAGGGCAAATAGAGGTCTTCCAGCTCCTGCTTGGTCGGCACGACCTCGATCGCAGCGCGCAGCTCGGCGGTCAGCTTGCCCTGTTCGTCGATGCTCTTCAGCACCGCGGCGCGGCGGTCTTCCAGCTCGCGCAGATAGGCCAGGCGCGCCTCCAGTTCGCGCAGCTGGATGTCGTCGAGGCCGTCGGTGGTCTCCTTGCGGTAACGGGCGATGAAGGGCACGGTGGCGCCGCCGTCGAGCAGCTCGACGGCGGCGTTCACCTGGGCCGGCCGAGCCTTCAGCTCGGCGGCGATTTGCAGAACGATCTTGTCCAAGGGCAACGGGTGAAGATTTCGGGAGCGGCGGAGTTTAAGTCGGCCCTCCCAGCCAGCGCGCCGCACCCCGGCCCGCCGCGCGGCCGGTCGCGAAACAGGCGCCGAGCAAGTAGCCGCCGGTCGGCGCTTCCCAGTCCAGCATCTCGCCGGCGCAGAACACGCCGGGCAGCGCGCGCAGCATGAGGTTCTGGTCCAGCGCCTCGAAGCGCACGCCGCCGGCGCTGCTGATGGCCTCGGCCAGCGGCCGCGGCGCGGTGACGCGGACCGGCAGCGCCTTGATCAACGCGGCGAATCGCGTCGCGTCAGCCTGCACCGCCTTGGGCACGAGCTCCCACAGCAGCGCCGCCTTCACTCCCGACAGGTGCAGCCGCGTCTTCAGGTGCGTGGCCAACGAGCGCGGGCCGCGCGGGTGGGCCAGCTCGCGCTCGACCCAGTCGACGTCGCGTGCCGGCAGCAAATCGAGCTCGAACACGGCCGAGCCGTCGCGCTCGATCGCATCNCGCAGGCGCGCCGATGCGGCGTAGACCAGGCTGCCTTCGACCCCGCTGGCGGTGACGACGAACTCGCCCGGCTGATGCCAGTCGCCCACGCGCAGCGCGACCGACTTCAGCGGCGCGCCGGCGAAGCGGCGCGCCAAGTGCTCGCTCCAGCCGACGTCGAAGCCGCAGTTCGACGGCCGCAGCGGTGCCAGCTCGACGCCGCGTGCATGCAGCAGCGGCCACCAGGCGCCGTCGCTGCCCAGCCGCGGCCAGCTCGCACCGCCCAGCGCGAACACGGTGGCCCGGGGCCGCCGTTCGATCTCGCCCTGCGGCGTCGCGAAGCGCAGCGCCGCGACGTCGCCGAAGCCGAGCCAGCGGTGGCGCTGGTGCAGCACCAGACCCTGGCCACGCAGCCGGTGCAGCCAGGCGCGCAGCAGCGGCGCCGCCTTCATCTCGGCCGGGAAGACGCGCCCCGAACTGCCGACGAAGGTCTCGATTCCCAGCCCCTTCGCCCAGGCACGCAGCGCGTCGGCATCGAACTCGCGCAGCAGCGGCTCGAGCGCCGCCGCGCGCGCGCCATAGCGGCCGAAGAAGGCTTCGAAACCTTCCGCATGGGTGAGGTTGAGCCCGCCCTTGCCGGCGAGCAGGAACTTGCGCCCGGCCGAGGGCATCGCATCGAAGACCTCGACCCGATGGCCCGCGGCCAGCAGCGTCTCGGCCGCCATCAGGCCTGCCGGGCCGGCGCCGACGACGGCGACGCCGTCAGCCACCGGCGACCCCTCGGTCGTGGCGCCACTGCACGAGGTCGGCGATGGACAGCAGCGGCACGCCATGCGTCAGCGCGAAGGCCGCGACCTGGGCGTCGCGGGCCATCGTGCCGTCGGGGTTCATCAGCTCGCACAGCACGGCCGCGCGCTGCACGCCGGCCAGATCGCACAGATCGATCGCGCCTTCGGTATGGCCGCGCCGTTCGAGCACGCCGCCCGCCGCCGCGCGCAGCGGGAAGACGTGGCCGGGACTGACCAGGTCACCGGGGCGAGCATCGGGCGCGATCGCCGCGCGAACCGTGGTCAGCCGGTCCTCGGCGCTGACGCCGGTCGAGACGCCAAGCCTTGCCTCGATCGACACCGTGAACGCGGTTCCATGGCGGCTCTCGTTGCGCGCCACCATCGGCGCCAGCTGCAGCCGATCGACGGCCTCGGGCGCAAGGCACAGGCAGACGATGCCACTGCATTCGCGAATCAGCATCGCCATCATCGGCGCCGTGAGTCGATCCGCGGCAACGATCAGATCGGCCTCGTTCTCGCGGTCGCCGTCATCGGTCAGCAGCACCGGGCGGCCCGCTCGCAGCGCGGTTGCGGCCAGGCGCAAGCGCTCGGCCAGGGCTGGCATGGGCGGCTGCGCCGTGGCCAGGGGGGTGTCGGTATCAAACATGGAAACGCTCCTCGCATGAAGGGTCGGCGAAAAGACGTTTCAGGGAACGCGCGACGACGCACTGCCACCCGCCCGCAGGCGGTGGCGGCGTCGACCGCACGTCTTCTTTCATCCGGACTGTGACCGTCGGCCCTGGCATCGCACCAGGTCTGCTGACCCCGGCCCTCGCGGGCCGGGCGCTCGCGGGCTCGCGGCTCGCGCCGCCTACCGCCGGTGGGGAGTTCCACCCCGCCCTGAAGACGTGTGCCGGCACTGCGCCGGCACCGGCACTGTAAACGCTGGGCGCTCGACCGCGCTGTAATGTCGGCGACGCCGGCCCGACTCACGCAGATGAAGCAACACTTTCACATCCTCGTCGCGGCCGGCGCAATGCTGTGCGCCGCGCTCGGCACCTCCACCGCCGCGACGCCCGGCGTCTGTCGGGTACACAGCGCCGCGACGGCGCCGACGGTGGTCGAGCTCTACACCTCGGAGGGCTGCAGTTCCTGCCCGCCGGCCGACCGCTGGCTGCTCGGGCTGAAGCCAGGCCCGACGCTGGTGCCGCTGGCCTTCCACGTGAACTACTGGGACCGGCTGGGCTGGGTGGACCGATTCGCGACGCCAGAGGGGACGGCGCGCCAGTCCGTGCTGGCGCATGCCGCCGGACTTGCCAACGTCTACACGCCGCAGGTCATCGTGAACGGCCAGGACTGGCCGGACTGGGCGCGGCGCGAACTGCCGCGCGCCCTGCGTCCGGCGCAGGTCGCGCTGACCCTGTCGCGCGACGGTGCCACCGTCAGCGCCGAGGTGGCCGCGGCGCCGGGAGCGCCGCTGCGACTGGACGGCTACTGGGCGGTGGTCGAGGATGGCTTCGAGACCCGCGTCGGCGCGGGCGAGAACGCGGGCGCGACGCTCAGGCACGACGACGTCGTACGCCTCTACAGGCCCGTCCCGGCCTGGCCCGCCGCATCAGGCATGCGCACCGCGCTGACGGTGTCGCGCGGCGTCCCCGAGCACCCGCGCCGGGTGGTCTTCGTCGTCACCGATGCGGCAACGATGAAGCCGCTGCAGGCCTTGTCGCTGGGCTGCTGATGCGCACCGCGCCTGTACGCCGAGGTCTCATCCGCGCAGGTCGGCACGCAGCCTGGCGCCGATCTCGGGTCGGTCCTTGAACGGGTCGCTGGGGTTGCGCGACAGCATTCGGTCTTCCATCAGCGTCTGCACGCCGGCGAGCGCCTTTGGGTGGCTGTAGATGTAGAAGCGGTGCTCATCCATGGCGTCGAAGACGCTCTGCGCCACCTGCGCGGCCGTCACGCGCCCGCTGCTGACGGCCTTCTCCGACATCGCCTGACCGATCATCTGGCTGCGCGTGGGCGGCGCGGCGTCGCTCAGCTCGGCGGGCCGGTTGCGCTGACTCTGGTGGATCGCGGTGGGCACGAAGAACGGGCACAGCAGATGCGCGTGGACCTGCTCGGTGACAAGCGCCAGGTCCTGGTACAGCGTCTCGCTCAAGCTCACCACCGCCGCCTTGGTGGCGTTGTAGACGCCCATGTTCGGCGGGTTCAGCAGCCCGGCCATCGACGCGGTGTTGACAATGTGGCCGCTCCAGCCGGGGTCGGCCGCGGCCGCGGCCAGCATCATCGGCGCGAACACGCGCACGCCGTGCGCCACGCCCATCAGATTGACGCCGACGACCCAGTCCCAGTCCTTCGCGCTGTTCTCCCAGACGAGACCGCCGCTGCCGACGCCGGCGTTGTTGAACACGAAGTGCGGCGCTCCAAAACGCTGCAGCGTCGCAGCACCGAGCGTGTCGACCTCGGCCGCCTTGGCGACGTCGATCCGAAATGCCAGCACCTGGGCACCCAGGCTCTCGATCTCGCGCGCCGCGAGTTCCAGCGCCTCGGGCTGCACGTCAGCCATCACGACCTTCATGCCACGCCGCGCCGCGATGCGGCTCGCCTCCAGCCCGAAACCCGAGGCGGCCCCGGTGATGACCGCGGTGCGGCCGGTCCATTCGTTCATGCTTGCTCCTGCTTGATCGGGAACCCGCGGCGCGGGAAGTGGATGTGCACGGTGGTCTTCGTCGTCTCTGCTGGCTGTAGTCAGGTGCAACTGCTCATGACAGGCCGGGCGCGCGCGTCCCCTGGTGGTAAACCATGCGCCAGTGCTCGCCTTCGAGACGCCAGATCGAACTGCGCAAGGTCCTCGCGGTCGGCACCGAAGGGAGAAATGATCGATAGGTCACGAGAGCGACGGTTCGCGCGAGCAGCGAGACCTCAAAGCCATCCGCCTCCACGGCCGACAGGGTCTCGGCCTGGAGCCCGGCCAGCAGCTGCGCGCGATCGAGCCGCCGGCCTGAACTGCCGAATTCGAAGAAGGACTCACCCAGCAGTTCATCTGCGCGGCGGGACTTGCGCACGCTCTGGTCCAGAAGCTCACGCTCCAGAGCGACGAGCCGGGCAGTGAGATCGGCCGAAGCGTCCATCAGCAACTACGGCCCTACCTCGGGCATCGCCCTGCCTATGAGCGCGTCCAGATCGGCGCCGGCGGGCAGCAGCCCGAAGACGTCGGCCACGGCGTCAAAGCGCGACGCGCAGAAGGCGTCGAACACGGCATCGGTCGAATGCCGGCGCAGCAGCGCGGCCTGCAACACGAGCGCCAGCTCGCGTGCGAGGCGCCGGGCCTGCGCCTCGTCGCCGGCGGCGTCGACCGCATCCATCACGCCGGCGACGGCGCGGTCCAGCGCCGCATGTGCGCCGCGAACCGGCGCGAGCTCCTGCGCCAGCGCCTCGACCACGCGCGCGCCGCGCAGCGCGCGCAGCAAGTCCAGTGCCATGATGTTGCCCGCGCCTTCCCAGATACTGTTGAGCGGCATCTCGCGGTAGATGCGCGCCATCACGCCTTCGCCCTGTTCCTCGACGTAGCCGTTGCCGCCCAGGCACTCCATCGCCTCCTGGGCGAAATGGCTGCCGCGCTTGCAGATCCAAAACTTGGCAACCGGCGTGAGCAGTCGGCGCATGACGGCCTCGTGCTCGTCGGCGCCGTTCTCGCTGCGGTCCACGGACACCGCCAGGCGCAGCGCGAGCGCGGTCGCGGCCTCGCTCTCCAGCGCCAGGTCGGCGAGCACGTTCTTCATCATCGGCTGCGAGATCAACGTCTTGCCGAACGCCTGGCGATGCGCGGTGTGGTGCAGCGCCAGCGACAGCGCCTGGCGCATCAGCCCGGCGCTGCCGAGTGCGCAGTCCAGCCGCGTGAGCGCGCCCATCGCCAGGATCTGCGCCACGCCGCGGCCGGCCTCGCCCACCAGCCACGCGGCGGCGGCGTCGAACTCGACCTCGCTGCTCGCGTTGGCGTGGTTGCCGAGCTTGTGCTTCAAGCGCTGGATCGCGATCGCGTTGACGCTACCGTCGGGCAGCAGGCGCGGCAGGAAGAAGCAGCTCAGCCCGGCCGGTGAATCCGAGGTCTGCGCGAGGACGAGGAAGGCGTCGCACATCGGCGCCGAAAAGAACCACTTGTGGCCGGTCAGGCGCCAGCGCTCGCCCCAGGAGTCGCGGCCGTCGAACGCGGCGCGCGTGCTGTTGGCGCGCACGTCCGAGCCGCCCTGCTTCTCGGTCATGCCCATGCCCATCGTCAGCGCGTCCTTCTCGCGCCAGCGCAGGAAACGCGGGTCGTAATCGGTGGCCGACAGGCCCGGTGTCCAGTCGGCCGCGAGCGCCGGGTTCGCGCGCAAGGCCGGTGTCACCGCGTAGCTCATCGATACCGGGCACAGCACCGAGGGCTCGGCCTCGGTGAAGAGCATGAATCCGGCCGCGCGCTCGACGTGCGCACCGGCGCCGCGCGACCAGGGTGTGCCGTGCAGCCCGTGGCCGATCGCGCTCGACATCAGCGCGTGGTAGCTCGGGTGGAACTCGACCTGATCGATGCGCCGGCCAAAGCGGTCGTGCGTGTGCAGCACCGGCGCGTGCTGGTTGGCCAGCCGCGCGTGCGCCTGCATCGCACCCGACCCGGCCTCGGCGCCGAGCGCGGCCAGCGCCGCGGTGTCGAGCGCCGGCACATGCAAGCGCAGCGCGTCCTGAAGCGGCCGGTTGCCGAGAAACAGGTTCGTGTCCGCCAGCGTCTCGCTCTGGTTGAAGACCTCGTGGGTGCTGCTCATGTCGCACTCCTGACCATCTCGACGTGAGGAATGTTGTCCTCGAGATAGGCCTTGCCGATCTCGGTGAAGCCGAACTCACCGTAGAAGCGTGCCAGATGCGCCTGCGCGCTGATCCGGATGCCACGCCCTGGCCAGAACGCGGCGCAGCGCGCCACGCCCTCGCGCACCAGCGCGCGGCCGAGTCCGGTGCCGCGCGTCTCGGGCGAGGTGATCACGCGGCCGATCGACGGCTCGGCGTACTTGATGCCAGGGTCGACGACGCGCGCGTAGGCATGGAGCACACCGTTCGGGTCGCGCCCGAGCAGGTGCCATGCATGGCGGTCCAGGCCGTCCGGGTCTTGGTAGGCGCCTTGCTCCAGGATGAACACGCGGCAACGCAGCGCGAGCGCGTCGTAGAGGTTGTCGACTCCGAGCTCGGCGAAGCGCGACCAAGTCCAGTCCACGGCGGCCGGCGTCAGACGAGCTTGACGAGCTGCTTGCCGAAGTTGCGCCCCTTGAGCAGGCCGAGAAAGGCCTCGGGCGCACTCGCCAGCCCCTGCGCGACGCTCTCGCGGTACTTGAGCTTGCCGGTCGCGACGAGCGTGCCCAGATCCTTCAGCGCCGCAGGCCAGTGCTGCATATGCTCGCTGACGATGAAGCCCTGCAGCTTCAGGCGCTGGGTCAGGATCAGCTGCGGATGCGCCATCGGGATCGGCTCGCCGTTGTAGCCGGAGATCATGCCGCAGAAGGCGATGCGGCCGAACGCGTTCATGCGCAGCATCACCGCATCCAGGATCGTGCCGCCGACGTTCTCGAAGTAGCCGTCGATGCCATTCGGCGCGGCCTGCTTCAGCGCCGCCGACAGCGACTTCAGGTCCGGATGCGCCTTGTAGTCGATGCAGGCGTCGAAGCCGAGTTCGTCGACCGCGTACGTGCATTTCTCGGGCCCGCCGGCGAACCCTACGACGCGGCAGCCTCGTGCCTTGGCGAGCTGCCCGACGGCGCTGCCGACCGCGCCGCTGGCCGCGCTGACCGCCACCGTCTCGCCCGCCTTGGGTTCGATGATCGTCACAAGGCCGACCCAGGCGGTGACGCCAGGCATGCCGACCGCGCCGAGGTAGGCCGAGAGCGGGATCTGCGCGGTATCGACCTTGCGCAGCATGCCGGGCTGGCCCGCGTCGACCACCGAATAGAGCTGCCAGCCGCCCATGCCGACGACCTTGTCGCCCGCGGCGAATCCCGGGTGGCGTGATTCGACGACCTCGCCGACGGTGCCACCGATCATCACCTGGTCCAGCGGCTGCGGCTGGGCGTAGCTCTTGCCCTCGTTCATGCGTCCGCGCATGTACGGGTCCAGGCTCAGGTAATGGTGGCGCACGAGCACCTGGCCGTCGGCGAGTGCGGGGACCGGCGCTTCGACGCGCCGGAAGTTCGCCGCGCTGGGTTCGCCGTCGGGACGCGAGGCGAGCTGGATCTGCTGGTTCTGGGTCATGGTGTCAATCCGTTCCGTCGAGTCGTTGGATGCGGCGCCCACCGCCCATCGGCAGGCCCTTGAGGTACTTGAAGGTGCCGGTCGCGTGGCCGACGAGCCGACCCTGTACGTCGTGCACCGATCCGTCGCAGAACGCGAGCGAAGCGGTGCGGTGCAGGCGCCGCCCGGTCGCGACGAGCCGGCCTTCGCCCGGGCGCATGAAGCTGGTCTTCATCTCGATCGTCACGACGCCGGGCTGCAACTCGCCGCCGGCCGCATCGGGGCTGCGCGCGGCGTGCGCCATCGCGACGTCGAGCAACGTCATCGTCACGCCGCCATGAGCCACGCTCCAAGAGTTCGTGAGTTCGTCGCGCAACTCGAGGTGGATCTCCGATTCGCCCGGGTCGAAGCGCTGCAACTCCATGCCGAGCAACTCGACGAACGGGATGCGGACCTTGAATTCCATTCATTCCTCCCCGCGCGGCACCGCGCTCGCACGCGCAAGACACCGCACGCGATGCAGCGCGACAGCGCCGACAGGCCTCCCGCCACGAATCCGGCTCCGCCGGTCCATCGGCGGACGCCCCCCACGGGAGGCACCTAGCAGGGGCGAGCTTGCGGGCACCATGTCACCCGCTGTGCACGGCGCTGACACCACCGTCGACGGCAAGGATCTGGCCGGTGATGTGCTTGCCGGCGGCGCTGGCGAAAAGCAGCGCGGCGCCCTTCAGGTCGTCGTCGTCGCCGATGCGGCGCAACGGTGCGGCGCGCGCGAGCGTGTCCACGCCGATCGTCGCGAGCACGCCCTGAGTCATCTTGCTCGGGAAGAAGCCCGGCGCGAGTGCATTGACGGTGATGCCGTACGGCCCCCATTCGCCGGCCAGCGTGCGCGTGAAGTTGACGACCGCGCCCTTGCTCGTGCCATAGGCGATGAACTTCATCTCCAGGCTGCCGGCGAGGCCGGCGATCGACGCGATGTTGATGATGCGCCCGCCCTTGCGCGGAATCATGCTCGCCTTGGCCACAGCCTGCGAGAAGAGGAAGAGGCTGCGCACGTTCAGGTTCATCACCTTGTCCCAGGCCTCGAGCGGATGGTCCTCGGCCGGAGCACCCCAGGTCGCGCCGGCGTTGTTGACGAGGATGTCGATGCGGCCCAGGCGCTGCATCGCCTCGTCGACGACGTGCTTTACCTGTGCCGGATCGCTCGCGTCGCCGGCGACCCAGCGCGCGTCGATGCCCTTGGCCTGCAGCTCGGCCACGGCCTCCTCGAGGTCGGCGGCCTTGCGCGAGGTGAGCAAGATCTTCGCGCCGGCCTCGCCCAGCGCCTCGGCGATCTGCAGCCCCAATCCGCGCGAGCCGCCGGTGACGAGCGCGGTCTGGCCGCTGAGGTCGAAGAGCTTGGAAATCGGTGTGCTCATGATGGGCTTCGCTCCTTGGATGGGGTTGGATGGGCGGGTGGCGTCCGGCGCGAGCGGACCCAGATCAGCGCCACGCCGGCGACCGCCACGAGTGCGCCAACGGCCACCAGTGTCGACCCCAGCGGCACGCGCTCGCGCTGCACGAACAGGCCCAGGCAGAGGGCGAGCAGGCCGCCGTAGATCAACGACCAGATCAGCTTGTCCAGCGTCGCAGTCGACATGATCAGAACGCGTCCTCGGCGAGCGTGCGGCAGACGTCGTTGCGGCTGCTCACCACCGCGAGCCAGGCATCGATCTTGGGCAGCTCGTAGGCGAAGAAATAGCGCATCGCGCCGAGCTTGCCTTCGCGCAGCGCACCGGCAACGCGCTCGCAGGCGAGCGCCACGTCGAGCCAGATCCAGGCCAGCACGACGTGGCCGAAGGCCTGAAGGTAGGGCGTCGCGTTGGCCAATGCCTCTTCGGGCACGCCTGTGGCCCATGCGGCCTCCGTCGCGGCGCCCAGCCGGCGCAGCGCCGCGGCGAGCGCGTTCGCCGGCTCGGCCAGCCCGAGCACGTCGCCGGCGCGCGCCGTCGTCTGGGCGATTCGCGTGGCGAGCAGCTTCAGGCCGGCGCCGCCGTCCATCACCACCTTGCGACCGAGCAGGTCGAGCGCCTGGATGCCGTGCGTGCCCTCGTGGATCATGTTGAGGCGGTTGTCGCGCCAGTACTGCTCGACCATGAAGTCGCGCGTGTAGCCGTAGCCGCCGTGGACCTGGATCGCGAGCGAATTCGCCTCGAGGCACCACTCGCTGGGCCAGCTCTTGGCGATCGGCGTCAGCACCTCGAGCAGCAGGCCGGCCTCGCGGCCCGCGACCGCGTCGCCGGTGTTGAACTCGTCGACCAGGCGCGCGCAGTAGAGCTCGAGCGCGAGCGCGCCCTCGACGTAGCTCTTCTGCGCCAGCAACATGCGGCGCACGTCGGCGTGCCGAAGGATCGGCACCTGCGGCTGCGCCGCGTCCTTGCCCGCCGGCCCGATGGCGCGGCCCTGCGGCCGCTGCTTCGCGTACTCGAGGCTGGCCTCGTAGCCCGCGTAGCCGAGCATCACCGCGCCGAGGCCGACGCCTATGCGCGCCTCGTTCATCATGTGGAACATGCAGCGCAGCCCCTCGCCCGGCTGGCCGACGAGGTAGCCAATGGCGCCGGCGCCGGCGCCATCAAACCCCCCGCCGGTTCCGGCGCCGCCCAGCCGCCCGTCGGCCTGTCCGCGCACCGGGTAGCGGCCCTCGCCGAAATTGAGCAGCGTGTTCGTCGTGCCGCGGTAGCCGAGCTTGTGGTTCAGCCCGGCCAGCGCGACGTCGTTGCGCTCGCCGGTGAGGATGCCGTGCGCGTCCACCAGCCTCTTGGGCACGATGAAAAGCGAGATCCCCTTCGTGCCCGGAATCGGCCGGCCGTCGGGGCCGGGGATCTTCGCCAGCACGAGGTGGACGATGTTCTCGGTGAGCTCGTGCTCGCCGCCGGAGATCCACATCTTGTGGCCGCGCAGTCGGTAGCGCGGGCCGAGCGGATCGGACTCGAAATCGGCACCGTCGGGCACGGCGCGGGTGGCCACGTCGGACAACGACGAGCCCGCCTGCGGCTCGCTTAGGCACATCGTGCCGAACCAGCGGCCGGCGAACTCGGCCTTCGCGAACACCTCGCGCTGAGTCGGCGTGCCATGTGCCATCAGCAGCCGCGCGTTGCCGCTGGTCAGCATCGCGTAGCCGCCGATCGCGACGCTGGCCTTGCTAAAGAAGGCCTTCGCCGCCATCTCGACGACGCAGGGCAGTTGCATGCCGCCGACCTCGTAGTCCTGTGCCGCGGCGAGCATGCCGGACTCGACGTAGGCCGCCATCGCCTCGTGCGTGGCTGCGGGCAATTGCACGCGCTCGCCCTCGGCGTCCGTGACGACCTGAGGCTCCTGCGTGTCGACGAGCCGGTTGAACGGCGCGAACCTTTCGCGCGCGATGCGCTCGCAGGTGTCGAGCACCGAGGCAAATGTCTCGGTCGAATGGTCGGCGAAGCGCGGCCGCGCGAGCAGCGACGACACCACGAGCCAGTCGTCGAGCAGGAAATCGAGGGTCGCGCGCATCGCGTCAGATCCGGGACGTGACGGCCTCTGCCGCGCTGACGCCGGCATCGATGCGCGTCACAGCACCTCGAACACGCCCGCCGCGCCCATGCCGCCGCCGATGCACATCGTGACGCAGACGCGCTTGGCGCCGCGGCGCTTTCCTTCGATCAGTGCATGGCCGGTCAGGCGCTGGCCGCTGACGCCGTAGGGGTGACCCACCGCGATCGCGCCGCCGTTGACGTTGAGCCGGTCCATAGGGATGCCGAGCTTGTCGGCGCAGTACAGCACCTGCACCGCGAAGGCCTCGTTCAGCTCCCAGAGGTCGATGTCGGCGACTGTCAGCCCGAGGCGCTTGAGAACCTTGGGCACGGCGAACACCGGGCCGATGCCCATCTCGTCGGGCTCGCATCCGGCGACCGCGAAGCCAAGGAAGCGGCCCAGAGGCTTCAGGCCCTTTTGCTGCGCATAGGNCTCACTGACGACGACGCAGGCACCGGCGCCGTCGCTGAACTGGCTCGCGTTGCCCGCCGTCACCACGCCGCCGGGCAAGGCCGAGCGGATGTCCTTGATGCCTTCGTAGGTCGTGCCCGGGCGCAGGCCTTCGTCCTGGCCGACGGTGACTTCCTTGCTGCGCAACCCGAGCACCGCGTCGGCGACGCCCGCGGTCACGGTGACCGGCACGATCTCGTCCTTGAACAGTCCCGCCTCCTGCGCCGCGCAGGCCTTTTGCTGGCTCGCCGCGCCGTAGCGGTCCATCCGCTCCTTGGCGACGCCGTAGCGCTTGGCCACCTGTTCGGCGGTCTGCAGCATGCTCCAGTAGATCTCCGGTTTGATCTTCTGCAGCGCCGGATCGAGCAGCATGTGCTGGTTCATCTCCTGCTGCACGCAGGAGATGCTCTCAACGCCGCCGGCGACGTAGACATCGCCTTCTCCGGCGATGACGCGCTGCGCGGCCATGGCGATAGTCTGCAGCCCGCTCGAGCAGAAGCGATTGACCGTGACGCCGCCGACCGTGATCGGCAGCCCNGCCTTGAGCGCGATCTGGCGCGCAATGTTCATCCCGGTCGCGCCTTCGGGGTTTGCGCAGCCCATCAGCACGTCCTCGATCGCGCCCGGGTCAACGCCGGCGCGATCGACCGCCGCCTTGACGGCGAAGCCGCCCAGCGTCGCGCCATGGGTCATGTTGAAGGCGCCCTTCCAGCTCTTGGCCAGAGGGGTGCGCGCGGTTGAGACGATGACGGCTTGGCTCATGGTGATTCCTTCGACTCAGGAGAACGTCTTGCCTTCGGCGGCGAGCCGGGCCAGCAGCGGCGCCGGTTGCCAGAAAGAGGCGTCGTCGTGCGGGTTGCGAGCGAACTGCTTCATCGCCTGGACGACGTTGAACAGGCCTTGCGTGTCGGCGTAGCACATCGGGCCACCGCGCCAGAGCGGGAAGCCGTAGCCGGTGAGGTAGACCATGTCGATGTCGCTGGCCTTGCTCGCGATACCCTCTTCCACGATCTTGGCGCCCTCGTTGACGAGCGAATACACGAGCCGGTGCACGATCTCGTCGTCGCCGATCTTTCGCGCCGTGATGCCCAGCGCCTTGCGGTGCTCTTCGATCATCTTCACCACCACGTCGGACGCGATCGCGTCGCGCTTGCCCGGCGCATAGTCGTACCAGCCGGCGCCGGTCTTCTGGCCGTAGCGCCCCATCTCGCACAGCAGGTCAGCGGTCTTGCTGTAGCGCATGCCGGGCTTCTCGAGATAGCGGCGCTTGCGGATCGCCCAGCCGATGTCGTTGCCGGCGAGGTCGCCCATCCGGAACGGACCCATCGCGAAGCCGAAGCGCTCGATTGCCTTGTCCACCTGCGCCGGCGTGCAGCCCTCTTCGAGCAGGAAGCCGGCCTGACGGCTGTACTGCTCGATCATGCGGTTGCCGATGAAGCCGTCGCAGACACCCGAGACCACCGCCGTCTTGCGGATCTTCTT
>JGI20214J51088_10002113_pt1 | contig 13417 bp, 15 predicted proteins | sample WetSurMetagenome_FD_51088 | JGI IMG/M metagenome (IMG submission 51088)
GTTTGCCGGGATGTACGTTGGGGCCAGACTCCAAAAATACATCCCGCAGAAGTATTTGAAGCTGATCCTTGGCACTGTCATCACTTTTCTGGCCGGCAGCTATATCCTTCAGTTCTTCACGAAGTAGGTGAGTTGATGCCAGGCCCGCTGTGATGCGGACGTTCCAAACTGAGAGCGTCCCCATTCATTAAGCTGAATGCGGGCAATATGACCGGATGAAGAATCCTCGGTATGCACGATTCAGATCATGCTCTCATCAAAGCAATCGGCGGTGGCGATCACCTGGCGTTTGAGCGGCTAGTCCAGCGGTATCAGCATGCCGTGCTGAACTTCATCTTCAGTCACACAGGGGACCGCCATACCGCTGAAGACCTTGCACAGGAGGTTTTCATGCGAGTGTATCGCGCCTCCTCGGATTTTGAACCGAGGGGAAAAGCCTCAACTTGGATATTCAAAATTGCCCACAATCTCTGCCTGAATGAGGTGAAACGCCGCATGCGAAGGGAACGCGTGCACCACACTTTGTACACGCAAGGGATAGATGCGGGCGGCTATGTGTCTTCCCAAGGCGTGGAGCACCAAGAGTACGAGTACGAAAGAGACCTGATGCCCGCATTGGAGGAACTTCCCGATAACCAGAGAGCGGCTCTTCTTCTTCGAGTCAACGCGGGTTTCTCCTACGCAGAAATCAGCAGCGTGCTTTCTGTATCGGTTTCGAGCGTTGAGTCCTTGATTTTCAGGGCGCGTACTCGTCTTCGACAAATAGCAGGAAAGCAATGAAAGGAATAAGCCGTGCGATGCAGTGAAGCGAAATCAAAAATGTCGGCCTATCTCGATGGAGAGTTGGATACGGAATCATCGCTGGCCTTGGCAAGTCACATCGAGCAATGCGCGACTTGCCGCGAGGATCTGGCCGAACTTCAAAGCGTTGATTCCCTGATACAGGGGTTGCCAAAGATCGAGGTCAGTAAAGACTTCTCCAGACAGGTCGTTGCAAGAGCTAAGGAATGGGACGAGCTAGCTCTTGGCAAGCGGCCTGGAACATCGGCCTTCGCGTCTTTTCTGCAACTTCTTGAGGATCTCTTGGATGCCCTGGTGAGAGATAAGGCTCCTGTCAGTGACACACTGGATGAATTCGGAGACTTCCCTCCCCTCTCCATGGGCTGCATTTACTTCCAAATTATGGGGCAATCTATACGAGGTCAATGATGGCAATCACTTCCTTTGCTTCAGGATTCATTACTGCTCTTTTGCTCTTGGCATTTCTCCTGGCAGTCTTTATGCGCCTTAGGCGGACTCGGGAGAATCAGACGGCTGTTCGAGGATACCTCGACCTGATTGCCGATCTTTCCTCCGTGCAGCGCGAGCAGGTCCAGGAGATTCGGAGATCCTTCCTTCCAAGAGTTGCAGAGATCAGAGAAAGTCTGCGCGCAGAGCGGGCGGAATTAGCGAGGCTTCTCTTCGATGAACCGCCGGACCGATCCAAAATCCACTCGGTTGCGCGACAAATCCTTCTGCATCAATCAGATCTTGAGAACGAAGTGATCGAGCACATTCTCGAAGAACAGGAACTGCTTACCTCTTCCCAGAAAAGGGAGTTCTACAAAATCATCGTCGAGCAATTTTCCTCTGGAGGGCTGGGTGTTCACGACGTGAAGAGCAGAAGCTGAATATCGCCTCTTAATTTGAGTAATAGGCGTTCAAGTGGCTTCTCCCATGTATCGCCCAAGCTCGCGAAGAGTGTGCCCTTACGTGGGACAATGACGGGAACCCTTGACCTGGAGATCCCCCAACCATGTCGCGTATTTTGGTTCTGGATGACGAAATAGACGCAGGAGTCCTGATCCACAGGGTTCTCAAAAGCAAAGGTTACGATGTTTTTGTCTTCACCGAAGAGGAGGAAGCTATCGCCTTTGCGCAATCCGCCTCTGTCGATCTTGCCATACTCGACATACGGCTGAAAAGGATGAGCGGGATGGAAGTCCTGGAAGAGCTCAAGAAGATCAATCCAGCCATGCACGCCATCATGCTCACCGGTTTTCCGACGATCGAGACAGCCAAAAGGGCGGAGGAACTTGGAGCTTCTCAGTACTGCGTCAAACCGATCGAAGTCGATGAGCTCGAAGAAAGGGTGGCCTCCATCCTTGGCTCAAGCCCAAAGGAGAGAAGCTGAGCAGAAAGCAGATCTCTTGGAAACCAACAAAACTTACTAGACCAGGGACAGCAGCCGGGCCAGTTCTCTTTCCCGGAGAAAGGAGGAATGAGAGCCTTCGTGACATCATTTAGGATCATTGAACAGGCAGCAGGGACGATGAGGACAGCGTATGGTTTTTCCATAATTTTCCATCACCTTTTGAATCAAGGAGGAAATCATGGCTCAGTCGTCTGAAAGTGCAATTGGGAGTATGGAAGGTTGTGTGATGCTGGCTCTCTCGACTTTTAGGAAATCCGAAAAAATCATCGACCTCGCAATTGAGAAGGCCAGGGAAGTTAAGAAGTTAATGGTTGTATATGTGGTAGATGTCAATCTGGCACGGTACCTTGTTGACGTCGACCACGGAGTGATTCCTGGTTATCAGGACACTTGCGAGTCAGAAGTGCTGAAGCAGCACGAACGGGAAGGTCAAAAGCATCTTGAAGCGATTGTCGAGAAGGCCAAGAGGGAAGGAATCGAAGTGAAATTCCACCTTCAGGTTGGTCGATTTGCACTGGTTTGCCTTAACGCGGTTCGACAAGAAAAGCCCTCTCTCATTGTGACGACGCGATCAAACAGGCCGCAATGGGTAAAGAAGTTCTTCGGGGCGCCGGTCGATGATCTGATTGACAGGGCAGGATGTCCTGTCACTGTCGTCTAAATCTAGAGTCTCCAATAGATTCCAGAAGGGATTGTTATACCACCACCTCCCACATGCAGACCCTGACAAGGGTTCGCAGACCGATGCTTACGAGAGGAGCCTTGGACGCGCCAGTGCAACCAGGGCTCTGTGCAGTAAAATGTAAAGCTCAGGCGAAGCAGAAGGTAGCACTACAGCAGACAAGGCTGGAGAAAACGAAGAGCAAGAAAAGACTTTATAGTAGGCGAGAAATAGATATTCTATTCCAGCAAGAAGAGTCACATGTGAGCTATATGGACGTACAATCGGTCTTTTTGAAAGTTGGGACCGCTCCCCTCTGTTGACGCGGATATCCTTCTGACTGCTCCCTCAATAGTTGCTTTTCTTCAGTACCCCATAGCCAGCTCGGACAAGCCCGGCGAGAGGACCCCGCGAGGAAAGAATCTGACACCGTGAACAGTGTGGATAGCTTAACAGCCTCAAGCCCCTGAGGTCAGGAGCGAATGGTGCAAGATATCCTATTGGAATCCTGCGGTTTGTGATCGTTGATTTTGCTCTGATCAAGGCAGGTATCCACAACCGTGGTTGTGCCATTCAATTGGGATGAAGAGAGTGCGTCTGCCTTATTTAAGGTCATGGCATAATCAAGGCATGCAGGCGCCGCAGAAGAGCCGCGCGCCTGATGCTCGACGTTCGATCTGACAATTTCACATTGCGATGTAATGGCAGTTTTTTCGCTATCGGCAAAAACCTCTTTTGTAGCAATATTTGGCGTAAAATATCCCAGTGGATTAGAAGATGGGGGCGAGGATGCACATGCCGGAAGAAAAAATCTTCAACGCGAACGCAATCCAGCTAAACTACCTCGACGCCGGAGTTTCGTCGGCGGAGCCATTGATTATGCTTCACGGCGGGGCGTGGTGCTGGCAAGAATATCTTTCCCTCATCCCGAGCCTGGCGCAACGATGGCACACTTATGCGCTGGACCTTAGAGGAAACGGCCGCTCAGGATGGGTTCCCGGAACGTATCGTCTGCAGGATTTCGTGGAAGACAACGCGCAATTCCTCAGACGATTGAATATGCCGGCAATTCTTGTGGGACACTCGATCGGTGGTGTCATTGCGCTCATGCTCGCCGCGCGGTGCCCGGACAGGGTGAAAGCACTCATCATCGAGGATTTGCCCCTAACCCTGGATAACTACCGAAGGATCATTGACTCCAGTCGCGACATGTTCGGTCTTTGGCTGCATCTTAAGATGTCGGTGCAATCTGAACAAGAACTCGCTCTGGCACTGGCAGACGCCTACAAGGATTACCCCGGCGTAACCAGTACGTGGATACTGTTCTTTGCGGGATGTCTGTGGAAGCTCGACCCCACCTTCTTCGATACCCTGCTGCGCGATTTCGAGGCCTTCACCTCGGGCTATGACCACAAACACATCCTCTCGATGATCAACAGTCCAGTGCTGTTCCTACGCGGCGAAACGAGATTGGGCGCGGTAATGACGGACGAGGAAATCTCATGGCTACGAAAGAGTTTCAGCAACGTAGAATGCGCTTTGATCGACGGAGTCGGTCACTTGCTCCATCTTGAGGACCACGGCCAGAGACCAGTGCTAGCCGAAATATTGGCATTCCTCGAAAAGACATAGCGGTACAGTCACGACGCCATGGCGATGGTGCGGCCAGATTATCAAACTTCACCCAGGTCAGGGGCTTTTCTGGAACTTTATCGGGGAAAGCGCAACGGTCACTATGCCTTAACATCCCACGATCCTTGACTTTGCCGACCGTTCATTGATGATACGCTTTTGACATCTTCAGGTTTTCGGCCGGAGATTTTTGCCTGAAGAAGGCAGGAGCTTTTAAACGCAGTAATTCATCTTCCTTCAGGACACCTGGAGACACATGAAAGGGACGTTGGGTGGGTTGAGCGAAACGTAGCCCACCAGAAGTCTTGAGAGCAGCGGCGATCATGAAGATCCTCTTTGTTCAGATTGTGGCAGCCATCCCTGGGGATGAGGACGGAGGCTGGGAAGAGTGTATTAGTGTACTGTCGAAGTTTTCGGAATAGAGGGATGGGCAGTATGGTTCTACGGAGGACCGGGCGAGGTATCGAGGTTGAGTGCATCATTGTCTTTGCGCTGAGCTTCATACTTGTGGGCGTCTTTACCGAGATTCGGGCCGAAGATGAAGCCAACCTCGAACTCCCGCCACCGGCCACGGTGGAGGAAACGGTCAGCCCCATGGATATGACCTTCTATGAGTGGGTGAGGCGCCGCCCTATAACGAGCTGGTTCAAAGAGAAAATAAAAGATTTGCCACCGTTTATCAGTGACATGCGCCTCAACCTCCAGTTACGCACTCTTTACTTCTTCCAGCAGAACCTCGATAAATCTTACAACGAAGCATGGGCCGGAGGGGGCGGGCTGGATTACCAGTCCGGCTGGTTGTGTGACAGGTTTGCAGTCGGTGCCACTCTATACACCTCTCAGCCCCTCTATGCTCCGGATGGCCGCGACGGCACCAAACTCCTGGCGACCGGCCAGGAGGGTTACACCGTGCTCGGCCAACTCTATGGCAAGCTCAAGTTATTCGACCGCAATGAGGTTCGCTTTTATCGTCAATCTTACGACAGTCCCTACATCAACAAATATGACAGTCTCATGACCCCCAACACCTTCGAGGGATATAGCGTGCACGGAGCGTTCGGTGAGGAGAAGACCGGACCGGGGTTCATGTACGCTGCCGGCTATGTTCCCAAAATCAAGGAGCGCAACAGCGACGAGTTTGTTTCCATGTCCAAGGCTGCCGGGGCCAACGTCGAGCGGGGGACTGTGGCGGCGGGCGGTCGCTTCACCTATGGTGCTTCTTCCATCGGCGCCATCGAGTACTTCACACCGGACATTCTGAACATCTTTTACGCAGAAGCAAAACACGTGTGGAAGATAACTGATGATCTGGGGTTTTATTTCTCGACCCAGTTTTCCCACCAACAGAGTGCCGGCGACAATCTCCTCACTGGCAGCACCTTTTACACCTATCAGGTGGGGTTTTGGGGGGAGGTCGGCTATCGGAACGGCATTCTCAGCTTTGCCTATACCAAGAATAACGATGGAGCCGACCTCCGCTATCCCTGGAGCTCCTACCCCGGCTTCACCAGCGTGCAGATACGATACTTCAACCGAGCTGGTGAGCAGGCGTTTATGGTTAAAGCCTCTTACGACTGGAAACGGTTCATACCTGGACTCACAACCTATGTATTGTACACCGTCGGAAATGGCCGAAAAGACCCCTTGACCGGACAGAGTGTCCTCGACGAGAACGAAATCGATGCGGATATCCAGTACCGGATCACCAAGGGAATTGGTGATGGGCTATGGCTCAGGTTGCGTTATGCTCATACGACAGAGGAAGGAGGTCGGACTGCCGACCAGGTTCGAGTCATCATCAATTTTCCGATTTCATTCCTTTAGACATACTCTGGAACAAACCCCGTCAAGGTTTTACCTTATTTTCTCGCTCTTTCCCGGTCTGCGGCTAGAGTCCCCAGCATGATACCCTGGGGAGCAATCATTTGAGCATTGGTTCTGGCTGGTTGTGCGCTCGATCGACTGCGGGGGCCGCGACGAAGGGAATTTTGAAGGAAGGTTGGGACCTGGCATTCTTAGGTCAGGTTTTGGCTCTGAGATTTGAGAAATAACCCGCGGATCGCCGAATACTCGCCGTCACCAGCTGAATCCAACGCTTATCGTTCAACCCAAACCGGGAGGAGAGGCAGGGCTCCCTCGGCTTTTGTTTGTAAGGTCGAGTTGCACGTTCAAAAGACCACCGGGAAAATTGCCCTTACCATCTCTGAAAATTCTTTCTTAAGAAATCAGCACCCGTGAGGATGCCAGCCATTTGTTGGCGATAGCGTTTCGATATGGAAACCTCCTTGATCGTCGATTTTGCCTGGAGGAAGGCAGCTATCTGAACTTTCATGGAGCTCGCTAAAAAAGCCCCGGAAGTGGATGGGCTGTAAAATAGTCTGGTGGTCATGGTCGCCGACAAATTGCTCTCTGTACTTCAACCCGCTGACGCAATTGGAAGTTCAACAGTAAATGTCGTGCCCTCACCGGGTATGCTCTCGAATGAGAGGAGCCCCCTGTGGCGAGAAATGATCCGGTGCGAGATGGCAAGCCCCAAACCCGTCCCGCTATGTTTAGTGGTGAAAAACGGATTGAAGATGTTCTTTTGCTGACCAAGAGGAATCCCCGGGCCTGAGTCCTGCACTTTGATTATCACCGCCGGGCTTCTGTCATGAAATGAGAGGGTCCCAGTTTCCGTGCTGATGCTCAGGGTCCCCTCTTCCTCCATAGCCTCGACGGCGTTTTGAATCAAGTTAGTTAGAACCTGCTGGATTTCAATAGAATCCCCAAGAACACCCGGCAGGTTCTCCCGAAGAGATAATTTTGACTGAATCCGATTCTTAACCATCCTCGGTTGCCAGAACTTGAGGCTGTCCTCGATGAGCACGTTTGCATTCAAATTGCTCAGAGGGGCAGTTTCCGATTGCCTGGAAAAATCCAGGACTCTTTTAATGATACCGTCAATCTTCTTGATATTGTCCTTGATCTCTTCGAGAATATTTAGTTCCTGACTTGTTTGACTGAATCTTTCTTCGTCACTGAGGACGTCGATGAAGAGGTTTATTCCCGCCAAAGGGTTGCGAATTTCATGGGCGATGCCACCAGAAAGCTGCCCCAATGAGGAGAGACGGTCCACACGCATCATGTGTTTCTCAAGGTTCTTAATTTCAGTAATGTCACTGATGCGCACAATAGTGCCAGAAACCCCGCGCATTGGCTCATTAAGAGGATAAACCGTGATCTGTTCGATGCGTTCAGGATCAAACATACCCTTGCGCTCAAAGGTCATCCTCTTCCCCTCCAGAATGGCCGAACTGATAACACAATTGTCGCACGGCCCGCACCTTCCAAGGGTCACTTCGTAACAGGTTTTGGCAATTGCTTCTTCACGGTTGGCAATCTGGAGGTATTTGCAGGTAGCTTCATTAAGCATTCTGATTCTAAAATCCTTCCCAACCATTAGCAGCGGATCTGAAATACCTTCGAAGACAGTCTCCAACATCGCATTGGCTCTGGCTATCTTTTCTTCTGCCTGCTTGCGCTCATTCTGTGCATGAATTGACGCTATTCCATATGAGAGGTTGTCTGCCAGGGAAGCCAGCAGTTTTGCCTCTTCTTCGTTAAAGGCATCCAGTTCGGAAGCGTAAATCGTAAGTGCGCCATAGTCGCGAGTATTCACGATCAGTGGAAGGGCAATGGAAGAGGCATACCCGCGCCTCAAAGCCTCAGCACGCCAAGGACCAAGGTTGGGCTGTGTCTGTATACTTCTTCCGGTGTGGATCTTGCCCTCCCGGATCGCTAAGCCGGTAGGACCCCTTCCCCTCTCGCTGTCGGCCCACGAGATGTCGGCTGTTTCCAGATACCCCTCATCGTAGCCTGCGCAGGCCAAGGGACGTACCGTCTTTTCTTCATCCGATTCAGCAAAACCCACCCAGGCCATACGGTATCCGCCGACTTGGACGATGATCTCGCACACGTGATTCAATAAGTCCTGTTCCTCCATATCGCGTATTAGCGCCTCGTTGCATGCATTGATCGTTCGCAAGGCACGGTTTGCTCTCTGAAGCGCTTCTTCAGCCATTACCAGTTCCGTTTCGGCTTGCTTGCGCTCAGTAATGTCGATGCCCATCTCCAGGATGAGCGTGGAGCCGTCCGTGTCGGTGAAGGGGAAGTCGAAAACAGAGTAGTCACGATTGTCCGGACCGGTCCACTCCCACTGATGGGACGTCATGGTTTTTAGAACCTTAAAGCTATCACAAACCTCACAGGGCTCGCTGCGACCAAACAGATGCTCAAAACAGCGAAGGCCACGAGACTCGCCGAAGCGTTCCCGGAAGACCACGTTGGCAAAAGGAACCCGATAATCGGGCGTTAACAGCACTACATAGACCGGCAGCACGTCCAGTACATCGTTGAACCGCTGTCGTTCGGCTCGAAGCGTCTCCATGGTTTTACTGAGTTCCGCAGTGCGCTCTTGAACACGAATTTCCAGATCATCGCGTGCCCTGCAAACCTCCTCTTCCATCTGTTTCCGCTCGGTAATGTCGGTTGCATAGATATTTGCGTACTGCTCCGCGGGAAATGGCGCAACGGAAACAGAATAGAACCTTCCGCCTAGTTCTAGCTCCCGCCGCGCCTCCTCTCCATCCGTCATGGCCTCTTTGGTCATTAGCAGAAGTGAATCCGGCAGCAGCATGCCGACCTCGCACGTCCAGCCGGGCAACTCCCCTGCAGGTCGATTCCGATAAAGAATGTTACCCTCGGCTGATGCCCTCACCACCGGGTTTGGATTTTCCTCAGGGAACCTGGCCAACCACATCGCCCGCTCATGAGCCTCTTGCAGTGCCTGTTCGGCCTTTTTTCGATCAGTGATGTCCATGAACGCTGCGACCGAACCATAAGCCTCGCCCTTCTGATTGAACAGNGGAGTAGCGTTTCCAAACATATACCGGCGCTTTCCGTGATTGAACATTAGCTCAAATTCATAATCTCGGGTCTCTTTCCCTATTGCCGCCATTTCGACNAGAAGTTGTCCCTGGGAAATTTCAACCCCGTTTCTCACAACCGTAAAAGGCATTGGCTGCTCGCTCTCGGAAGCGATTGTGGAGAGAGTNGAACCGGGCCGTATTTTGAAGAGTTCATATAATGTGCGGTTTCCGGTTATGAAACCACAGGCCGGATCGTGCGCGATCAAAATCGCTGCAGGAACCGCATCCATGATGGCCTCAATAATCCTCTCGCCTTTTTCAGCCTCCTCCGCTCTCTTTTGAGCGTCTTCCGCCAACGAGGTTATCTCTCTCTCCCGACGCCAAATCTCTTCCACCATCATGCTGAATGCATCGGAGAGGTCCTTGATCTCGACAGGTCCGGATGTAAACGAGAGGTCATCCCTTGCACCATGCCCAAGTGCCAGCGCTTTGCTTTGCAGTTGTTTGACTGGAGTAGAGATAAAGCGGGAAAGGACAAGTGCGGCGCAGAAAGCAGCCAAAACGACCACCAGGAAAATAGCTCCCTCAGGCAGTAGTCTGGAAGTGAGTGTGTCCATTGCGGCTTCTTCGGTGCGCCCTGCACCCGCTGCCCAGCCAATGGAGGTAATCGGCACGATGCCAGCTATCCTGTTTTTCCCCTGGTAGTAGGCATAGAATGTTTTGGCAACCTCTTTTCCCTTAAATACGTCTTCATATTCCGGATACTGCCTGACCCAATTGCGTTCCTCCCAGGTAGCGTTAATGGCGGGATAGCGATAGACAAGCATTCCCTTGTGGTCAACGATGCTGATGGCTCCCCCCTTGCTCCTTTCAAATGAGAGCACCGCATCAAGTCGTTCCGGAATGACTGCAGCAACAACAACGCCAAGCAGAGTTCCTTTATCATCGCGAATGCCGCGAGTGATGCCGAAAACCGGTTTCCCGGTGGTCCTCGCCACTACGAGTTCACCTACTGTCCATTCACGGCCACCAGTAATATCACGAAAATAGGCTCGATCACTGTTGTTCGATCCAACCATGGCAGGATTGCTTGAATATAGAAAGATGCCATCTCGATTCACCCAGGAGAAGTCACGGACGACGGATTGNCCCAGTTNAGCCTGTTGAAGAAGTCGGGTGATATCTTCGGAAGTCATCGGCTGTGAGGAGGTAATGGCAAGCCCCATGGCAAGTTCCTGATGAAGAACATCTTGAACGAAGGATTGGAAGGTATCGGCCACTGAACGGGCGATTTCGAGGTTCGCATCGAGTTCTTCCGCACGGCGTGTTTCAAATCTGTGATAGAATGTGTAAACTTGGAGAAGCAGGATTGGAATGAGCAAAACAAGAAGAAGTAAAATGAGCTCGCCTTGAATACTTCTCCAAAATCCCCTTCGGGACGGCTTCAAATTGGCCATTTGTGCCATTTCGCCACTTCCTTTACGAGGGTGAGAGCCTCTTTAGCAGGGTTGTTCTCAGACTAAGCGTAGATACTCAATCATTCACCTTTTATCATATCCCAAGGCGAAAAAGTAACGGACAAATTAGCTGACTGCAACCATCTGGTCGGTATCCGAGCGAACCGCTATTCCACCACAAATTCTTGAGGGAGTTGATTATGCACCGTCATGAAAAGTGGCGATAACCTAACAGCCTCCACTCCTCAGACGGGCAGGTCGTTCGTTGCAGATATGCTTTTGTAATCCTGAAGTTTTTGATCATCGATTTTGCTCGAAGCAAGGCAGATATCATATCTTAGTCATCGGGGAAGTGCCTAACGAATACTTTACCACTTTGGACTGTAGATCCAGTCGTCAGGTCTTAAGGGGAGAAGGCCGCTTCTACTCATCTATTTCAGCGAAATAGTGAGGTTTCACTTCGCCTGAGAGGATAGTCGCCTTCGCCATGTGCTCGTCGAATACTTCGATGATCTTTATTTTGCCGGCTACTTCTCGGGTATAATAGGGCTGTTCGGCATACTCTGATTTAGGATTCACTGTTCGCGTAAATTTGTATACCGTAAATTGATCGCCCGCTTCAGCTCCATCCTTGCTACCGATACAGAGATAAGCTGAATTACCGATAACGTCGAGGATCTGGCCTTTCATTAAGAGCTTGTGTCTCTCCGATTCCATGCGGGAACACCCTGCCAGAGCGACCGCCAAAAACACCAGAAACAAATTGAAAAACAATTTCCTTTTCATCGCACTCCCCTCTGCCCATTCTATAACATTGAAAAACTAGACCTACAGCATAAGCATCGAGATGGGTCAAAAACAGGCCTTGGCACTCGCAATGGTTTTCATTGGAAGCAGCCGTGATGACCACCAGTCTTGTCAAAAGGTACCCGTCATGGATTCAATTCGACTACGTCATGATCCTTTACCTTTCCTCTTACTACCTTGGCCGTTGCCATGTGTTCGTCAACAATTTCGGTGATCTTTATTTCGCCGGTTTGTTCCCTCTTATACGAGTATTGAGCTCCGGGCCTTGAGTATGGATTGGGCACTTTAACATAGCTGTACACCGTGTACTCCTGACCAACCCGAGCCCCGTCCTTGCTGCCTATACACAGATAAGCAGTGTCACCGGTCACTTCCAGGACCTGACCTCTCATAATGTATTCATGTTGTGCTGATTCAAGGGTAGCACACCCTGCCATCAAAAGAAGCAGAACCGCCACCAAACCATTTATAGCCATTCTACCTTTCATTTTATTCTCCTTTATGGTCATGTTTGATAAGTCATCCCGGACTGTTTTGATAAAGCTTTTAGCCTCCTTCATCTTTTCATAGGAAAATAAGCATGCGAGCCCGCGGGTGCACGTCGACTGGGTAGCTTGAAACCAAAGAGGCGCTCGTTTTTGCAGGCGGGTAATCCACTGTCTGGATCACATCTCTGTGGGGTTATTTCCGTTTGAGATTATTCTCCTTAATATTGAATAGCTGCTCACCTGCAATCATGTATCTTTCATTCATGGTGCCTTTTTCATACCTCAGTTTGCTGCGGGCAACGTGTACGGGGTAAGGTTGAAAGACACGCTCTTCGCATCTTTACGGGAGAGAAAACAAAAAACGAGATAGCTTAACAATATCCAGTTATTGCAGAAATTAACGATAGCGTTTGAATATCTTCACGTTTTTGGTCGTCGATTTTTTCATGGTGAGGCTGAGCAAACAACCAGTTACGGGCCTATTCTTCAGCAAAACCCGCTGGGCCATGTTTCAGATATGGCTTGGGGGAGATCGTTGAAATTTACCTCTCTTTTCCGCCTTCAGCTACGGGTTGGACGGCTAATATGAGTCCACGGACAGCGATCAAAGACGGCAGACCTGGACAAACTCCCTGGAGGTGGCGAGGGTGTTTGGGAAGAACCATTTTCACGTACTTGATGCCACTGAAGCTTTGGGTTGTTCTCAGGGATTTAGAGGCACGAATTTTAGTGTCTCCTCATACGTGAGCGAACAGAACAAAACCATGCCATTGTTTGCGATGACGGAGGCAGGATTCAGTTTCTTGGAGATGGGGTTCACCGGGGCCGCTCCTGTGTCGCTCGTTTGCACGGCTACCCGCAAACCACACACACGAAGGCAAGGCCTTGGCAGGGATGCCCTCAGAATGCCTAAAAACGGCCTCAAGGGGGCATTCTCTCGGGACGTGTTCGTTTTTTTATCGCTCCCGGTGGAGAAGTCCCGCCAGGAGCGCGATTTCGAGCGGTGTTCTTGGGTTTTCCAGGCTAGGCCACAGCGGAGTAGTCGGGCTGCAGGTCCGATCCGCAATAAGGAAATGGCGAGCCATGCTGGGGGCCTCGTTGCTGTGTGGGACGGCAAGAGCCGGGGCCAACCAACGACAGATAAGGCAGGTTCGTCGGCGTGGACCGGGAGGATTAAACGCTTGAGGCCAGGGAGATGCAGCAGGGTCTTTGTGTCGGGTGGGCCTTAGCGAGATCACAAGAGAGGCTCGGAGCGATCCGGGCCTTTTGTG
>JGI20214J51088_10002114_pt1 | contig 13417 bp, 12 predicted proteins | sample WetSurMetagenome_FD_51088 | JGI IMG/M metagenome (IMG submission 51088)
CCTGAATATTTGTGTTTCAGATTTCCCCATTCATTCAAGTCCGGTTCTGTTTTCATTTTCTGAACGGGGAGAAGATACAGCCTGTTTCCCATAAACCCGACACTATTTATTTAACATCCTAATTTAAGAAAATAAACTCAATAATCATTACCTTATCTGTTTCTTAATCAGTGACAATAAATCCAGAATATCGTTATTGACGCCATCAAATACAATTTCAGACTTTGAATACCATTTTTCACGTTCAGCAAGCTTTGAAGTTATGTAATCNGGAAGGCCGTTACTNTCAATTCCAATTAGTAAAGGACGTTTTTCAGATGATCCTTCAAGGCGTTCTATCAGGCTGACAGGAGTCATTCTGATATAAATTGTAAGTCCGCAGGAGATCATAAAATCCATATTATCGCCGAAACAAGGAGTGCCTCCCCCAGTTGAAATAACTGCATTTGTTTCATGTTGTAAGTCATGAAGTGCCTGTGACTCGAGTTTACGGAAATATGGCTCCCCTTTAACAGAGAAAATATCGGGTATATTCATACCGGCCATTTTTTGTATCTTTTCATCCAGGTCAAAAAATGACCAGTTGAGTTGAAAAGCAAGTTTCCTGCCAGCGGTCGATTTGCCGCTTCCCATAAATCCTATCAGGAATATTTTGTTTGTCGGGTACATCACAGCTCAAGCTTCATCTGTGCCGGATCTATCTTCTTATCTTGATGTTGAGGTTCATCATCCTCTTCATCTTCCTTTTCGGAGGATGATTCCTTTATAAATACCGGCTCAATTTCCTGGATGTTGTCGACCATGAAACTGGTAAGCCGTTTCCCTTTTGCTTTGTAACTCTTTACATTGATGAATTCAGCGACTTCAATGATTTCATTCTCCCTGTCTTTATTCTTTCCGCCGAATTGAATTTCAAATCGTGGATACTCGACTTCAGTGATACTGATAAGCTTAGACTCAGGATCTTCATTTATGAAGCAAAGGGGTTTTTCTGATTCTTCAATTGTAAATCTCTTAACATAATAAAACTTCTGTTCTGCATCCCAGTAAATGACTGAATAGACTTTACCGGCACGATACTTTTCAATTATGAGTATGTTATCCTCAAAATGGTTTGAAAGATCAAAACCGGTAACCCTGAAATACCCGTTTTTAGTGATCACAATTATTTTATCATCAGCGCTGAACTCTCCCAGGAATAAGCCCCTCCCATCTACATTCAGCCTGAATACAGCATCATCGAACCAGATTTTCCTACCCCCAAGTGTTGACAATCCTTTCTCCTTGAGAGCCACCTTCTGAACAGCATTCTTTGTAAGAATGTTACCCATTGAGGATTTCCCCTTGATTGCAAGCTGTCCGAAATCAAATTCAAAAATCAGTTTCTTGAGTCTTGCCCTGGGCTTATGATTTACCTTTATAACCTCAGCTTCACCATTAGGATTAGCGCTGAAGTAAATTATCTTCGATCCCGGGGTTCCTCTTGTCAGGTTATACTCCTTATCGCGGGTCAATCCTGAAATGGCACATCGTTTCACATACAACGGACCATCTTTTCCGTCCTGATATACAATATTGTAGATTGTACGTTCATCATTTTTAAGGAAAACCTGGGCATAAATTATGTCATTCCCCACAAAAACCTTATCGTCGACTTTCTTGATCAGGTAACCGCCATCTTTTCGGATGACTATGATATCATCGATATCGGAACAATCGCATACGAATTCGTCTTTTTTCAGTCCGGTGCCTATAAAACCTTCCTTGTAATTGATATACAACTTGGCATTGTTTGCGACCACCTTGGCTGCAAGTATTGTGTCAAAACTCCTAATCTCGGTCTTTCTTTCTTTCCCTTTTCCGAATTTCTTTTTGATCTGTCTGAAATAATTGACTGCAAAAGGAATTATATTATTGAGATGATTCTTTACTTCCTCGAGCTCTGCTTCGATACCTTTAATATGCTCATCTGCTTTCCTGGCATCAAATTTTGATATCCTTTTGATCTTGATTTCAGTGAGCATAATGATATCTTCGCGGGTCACCTCCCTTATAAACTTCTTCTTAAACGGCTTCAGACCGTCATCGATAGCTTTTATGACCGACTCCCATGTCTCGCATTCCTCGATATCCCTGTATATTTTCTCTTCAATGAATATTTTTTCGAGCGATGAAAGATGCCACTCTTCACGGAGTTCATTTTCCCTGATCTCAAGTTCTGTTTTAAGCAGCTTAACAGTGTTATCAGTGGAATAGCGAAGGATATCGCCAGCTCCCAGAAAGACAGGCTTGCTTCCGGTGATAACGCAGATATTAGGAGAGATTGAATACTCGCAATCGGTAAGAGCATAGAGTGCGTCGATAGTCTTGTCGGGTGAGACACCCGGCATAAGGTGAATTACAATCTCAACGTTTGCGGAGGTGTTATCATCTATTTTCCGGATCTTGATCTTACCTTTTTCACTCGATTTAATAATCGATTCAATAAGACTAGAAGTGGTTTTGCCAAAAGGTATCTCAGTTATTACGAGTGCTTTCTTATCAAGTTTTTCTATTTTTGCCCTCACTTTAACCACTCCGCCCCTCTGACCGTCATTATATTTCGAAATATCGATCATACCTCCGGTAGGGAAATCGGGGTAAAGAACAAAATCTTTCCCCTGAAGATAATCAATAGAAGCATCGATAATTTCGTTGAAATTATGGGGAAGTATTTTTGAAGCCAGACCAACGGCAATGCCCTCACCGCCCTGGGCGAGCAACAGAGGAAACTTTACGGGAAGAGTTACAGGCTCTTTGTTCCTGCCGTCATATGAAAGCTTCCATTCAGTTGTTTTTGGGTTGAAAACGACTTCAAGTGCAAATTTTGAGAGTCTTGCTTCAATATATCTTGGAGCTGCTGAGCCATCGCCGGTAAGAAGGTTTCCCCAGTTTCCCTGGGTATCGATCAGAAGATCCTTCTGTCCGAGCTGTACCAGGGCATCACCTATTGAAGCGTCGCCATGGGGATGGAACTGCATCGTATGCCCGATTATGTTTGCCACCTTATTGTAGCGGCCGTCATCCATCCTCTTCATGGAGTGGAGAATGCGCCGCTGAACCGGTTTAAGCCCGTCATTAAGATGCGGTACTGCCCGCTCGAGAATTACATATGAAGCATAATCGAGGAACCAGTCCTGATACATTCCCGACAAGGCTGTAACAGAATGCAAAGCAGCCGGACCAGGGGTTGGTTCATCTTTCCATTCAGGTTTTTCCAATTCAAGATCCTGATCATCCATTCCTGTAATCACTCCTTTTTAAACCGTTTAAACTACTTCCTCTACCAGGTCTTCCTCAACCCTCAGATTCTCAATGATGAAATCCTGTCTGTCAGGTGTATTCTTACCCATATAAAATTCAAGATAGCCGTTAAATGCATCGTTTTTCTTCATCCTTACCGGTTCAAGCCGGATATCCTTACCTATAAAATGCTGAAATTCATCGGGAGAGATTTCACCCAGACCCTTGAACCTTGTTATTTCAGGTGTAGGTCCGAGTGCTTTGATCGCCTTTGCCTTTTCCTCGGGTGTATAACAATATCTTGTATCCTTTTTGTTCCTTACCCTGAACAATGGAGTCTGAAGAATGTAAACGTGCCCCTTTCTGACCAGATCGGGAAAGAACTGAAGGAAGAAAGTCAGCAGGAGGAGCCTGATATGCATTCCATCAACATCAGCATCAGTTGCGATAACGACATTGTTGTATCTCAGATCCTCAATGCCATCCTCAACATTCAGAGCTGACTGGAGTAGATTGAACTCCTCATTTTCATATACAATTTTCTTTGTCAGGCCATACGAATTAAGCGGTTTCCCCCTTAGGCTGAATACGGCCTGAGTTTCAACATTCCTTGATTTTGTGATAGAACCGCTTGCAGAATCTCCCTCAGTTATGAAAATCGTGGAATCGAGGTTTCTGGGATCGTTTGTATTAAAGTGGATCCGGCAATCGCGTAATTTCTTATTATGAAGGCTTACCTTTTTTGCCCTGTCCCTTGCCAGCTTCTGAATCGAGGATATTGCTTTCCTCTCCTTCTCCGAATCCTGAATCTTCTGAAGAAGGATTCTGGCTGTTTCGGGATTCTTATGCAGATAATCATCAAGTTGTTTCTTCATGAATTCACTGATGAAATTTCTGACGGAAGGTCCTTCGGGTCCCATGTCCTTGGAACCAAGCTTCGTTTTGGTCTGAGATTCGAAAATGGGTTCTTCAACCTTAATGCTGATGGCAGCTATTATTGATGTCTTAATATCTGCCGGATCATAATCTTTTTTGTAGAAGTTATGTATTGTCTTCACAAAGGCTTCCTTGAACGCAATGAGATGAGTTCCGCCCTGAGTTGTATTCTGACCGTTCACGAAACTATAATAATCTTCCCCATAGGTAAGTCCATGCGTAAATGCCACTTCTATATCGTCACTTTTTAAATGGACTATGGGGTAGAGGCCCTCTTTGCTCATGTTCTCATTCAGAAGATCGACAAGCCCGTTTTTCGAAAAGAATTTGTTACCGTTAAAATTAATTACGAGTCCGGAGTTAAGGTACACGTAGTTTTTCAGCATCGAATCAACGTATTCCGACATATAGAAATAATTGCCGAAGAGAGCTTCGTCGGGCTGGAAAATTACCTCAACACCATTCTCTTCGGTGGTTGGCTCCAGCGGAGGATCCTTTATTGTTAACCCGTGAGCAAATTCGCTCACCTTGATCTGTCCGTCGCGGATCGACCTGATTATGAACCTGCTTGACAATGCATTGACTGCCTTGACCCCGACACCGTTCAACCCCACAGATTTCTTAAATGCTTTTGAATCGTATTTGGCACCTGTGTTCATCTTCGAGACCACCTCTGTCACCTTTCCCAACGGAATACCGCGGCCATAGTCGCGTACCCTAACCTCATTACCGTTGATAGCAACATCAATTTTCTTACCATAACACATCATGAATTCATCAACGGCGTTATCCATCACTTCTTTTAGCAGTACATAAATTCCATCATCCTGCGAGGATCCGTCACCAAGCTTTCCAATGTACATACCGGGCCTTAACCGGATATGTTCCCGCCACTCGAGTGTTTTTATATGCTCTTCAGAATATCCGACAACTGTCATTTTTAAGAATTTTGCGCAAATATAGTTAATTAGGGATGGTCTCTCCTGCCAATTTTTCAACAATCGCCGCAAATTATAACCGTCTGAAAAGGGGAAAAAGTGAGTATCGGAAATATTTACCTGATTAATTGACTTTTATAAAGGGTCGATTGCCCGGCTTCATATTGTTAATAAATGACGATGCTCAGGCAATACCCATCTGTCTCATAAGAGCGGCAGCATTCATTTTACGGGTAATGCCGTCGCGCAGCAGGTAGTCAAATTTTATATTCTCCCCGTCAATTTCAATCTCGAAGCATTTGTTTACAACATTACCCGGGTACTCCGCTTCCATTTCACCAAGGGATATATCGTGGGTTGCGATCAGGCCTGTTCCTCCGAGATCTATTATCCGCCTGAGAAATTGTTTTGAACCCAGACTTTTGTCTGTTGAATTAGTACCTTTAAGGATTTCGTCAAGAATAAATAAAATCTCTTCGCCTGTTTCAAGTCTTTCCTTAAGTGCTTTAAGCCTTTTAAGCTCCGCATAGAAATAGGACTCATTATGGCTGAGGGAATCGACAGTCCGCATACTTGTGAAAAGCTTTAAAGGCGTAAACCTCATTTTTTCAGCGCATACAGGTGCCCCTGTCATGGCCAGAACCATGTTAACAGCTACTGTCCGGAGAAAAGTGCTCTTACCGGCCATATTGGCGCCGGTNATTATAAATACCCGGCCGCGCCGCCCGACTGAAAAATCGTTGCTGACCCTGGTTTCTCTCTTCAGAAGCGGATGGCTCATTCTGAAAGCCTCAAGAACAGGTCCGTTTTGCACTACCTCCGGAAAAGAGTTGTCATCATTGTTAAATGAATAANTTGCAAGGCTGATAAGCCCGTCAGCCTTACCCAGCAAATTCAACCATACCGGCATACCTGATGCAGCCGACCTCCTCCATTTTTCAAGCTTAATGATACAATGAAAATCCCACAGGAGAAATCCATTCAGAATCAACCCTACAAACATGTTCAACCTGTTGTCAAATGCACTGATTATATTATTAAGCTCCTTTATTTTATTTGCTACAGAACCTTGTCCGGNGCATAATTTATTCTTTATNTCAGACATCAGATCCGACTTAAATTCCTCTTTTTCAAAGGAGCTGATAAGTTGTTCAAAAGATGAAAGAAAAAGCTGTTTCCTTGAAACCATTGCATGTATTCTGTTGCTTTTTTTGAGGTAAAGACCTATCAGTAGAAGATTGAAAAGAAAGAGGAGCATAAAAATAATATACGGAATAACTCCGGCAATGACAAGTGAAAGAGTGACTATGGCGCCAACAGGTAATACAAAAGATGCAATCCTCATAATTGCAGAAGAATAAGAATCATCATTTTCATTCAGCCATTCTCTCAGACTATGAATTTCAAGATCGTTCAATGGCTTATTAAAACCGGAAGCCATAAATTGTTGACGCCACTCCAGCTTCTCTGCAAGCTCCCTTACAGCCTCCTGTCTGTCAGTAATCTCTTCCCTCAGATCATAAGGCCCGGAGAGCCATGCTGCCAGTTGTGACCTGCCCGAACCGGTAACTGTCCGATTCAGGAACCTGAAGAGCGAATCCTCGCCGAAAAGATCGATATCACATGAGAAATCATGTTTTGGATCATTCAGGTCAGATCCGCCTTCAAATGCTGACAAATCTCCATCCAGGGCATTAATCTCATTGTCATTAATTCTGACCAGGTTTTGAACAAAGGTTATCCTGCCCGAATAATCCTCATATATTTTGACAAGAAGAATAAAGAAAATTATGCTGATTACAAGGACAATTATTCCCCCGGTCAATGAGCGGCTTATTAAGATTGCAGACAGAATGACGCCAGCNATGAAAATAAAAAGCCTGAGCAAAGAAATCAGCAGGTGCTTTTTCTTTAATTCAGAAAGAAGAGTTTCATTCTTCTGTTTCAAACCGGTATAAATTTTTCTGATATCTCCAGGGTTCATATTAAAGAATCATGGCTGANACTTTGAAAACTGATTTCTTTGTGTAATAATCCGACTTTCGCAGATCAAAATTCCATGTCCATTCCGCTTTTGTCTTTGATTCGGGCAGATCAGTTAAGACAGAAGCTACTTCAGTAATAACGCCGGAATTATCTGTTATAACTTCTGAAACGTCAGTTATAAGCACTGATTCGTGTTTTTTAAGGAATGAGATATGTTTTGACTGAACCTCTTTTCTAAACCTCAGAGAACTTTCCTCATTTTTCATGGATCTCTTTTTCAGGAACTCAAGCGGTAGGTTTTCAAGCTGGGTCAGTATATTAAGCGAAATTACCACGCCGGGATCAAACTGAGGCTTGTATTCAGATATCCTGATTTCTTCGAGTGACCTGAGCTTGTTAAAGAATACCCGGTTTTTACCTTTTTCCCAGACCTCATTTATCAATCCGCCCGAGACATCATCTTCCCTGAGGATAACTTTATTAAGTTTTCCTGTCTGTTCCTTCACTTCGGGAGGATGAATTATATCGACAAGATTAATTTCGTCAACGGCGTCACAAATCTCTTTCAATGGAAGATCGAGAAGCCAGCCGCTGCCAAGGACGGTAACTTTTGACGGCTTATAAAAATTGAGTGCTGTCAGAATAAAATCCCTGCAATTCTTCAAATGGCTGTTCCAGCTCCCCTCCTCNTCAAGATGATGAATTATGAGCCCGCGCTGATAGTTATAATATCCCATCCTGTGAAGGATCTTCCGGTATGACAGGTCGTGTGCCATTTTTACTTTCCGCTGCGTAAATCTTCAAGAGCTTTTTTCATAAAATTACCGAAATTCTGCGAGAGAATGTCCGGATCATCTGTATTAAACGAACCGGGCTTTACAGGGTCAAACACTTTAATCCTTATTTTGTGTCCGGTGGTAAATATCAGTCCGTGCTTCGGAAGAATTCCGCCTGATCCGTCGAGCACAATCGGAAGAATCGGTACCTGTGCATTTATGGCAAGCTGAAAGGCACCACGTTTGAAAAATCCGATCTCACAATCGGGTGACCTTGTTCCTTCCGGGAACATCATAATTGAGGTTTCGTCCTTCAGGCAACGGAATGATTTATCCATCATTTCCTCCTTGCTCTCGGGGTTTCCCCTGTCTATTACTATGTATCCTGCCATCNTGAGGTACCAACCCAGAACAGGAAGTTTCATGTTTTCGATCTTGGAGATCCACTTTAACCTGTAGCGGAGGCAGTTTATCAGCAGAATATCGAGTATCGACTGATGGTTGGAGATTATTACACATGGAGAATCAAGTAATCCTTTCTCCCTTCCTTCAATCCGGATTGTCCAGATTGGCAGAAGCCAGACAAGTATCCTGCTCTGCCAGTTCAGGATCNAGTGAATGACTCTCCGTTGGCTGTCGAATGGAAGTACAAGGAACCAGATTATAAATGTCAGCGGGAAAAACAGAAGCATGTAAACGATGCCGATAAACCAGACTGCTATTGATTTCAGAATATCCATACCGTTTGACTATCAATTTCTTAAACCTTCGTGCCTCCCGGACTTTTTAAAAGTCGAAATCCAATAACCGCAAAGTTCACAAAGGATTTAAGCAAAGATCGCAAAGAGATAATTATTAACGATTTAACTTTGTGTGCTTTGCTCATTCTTAGCGTGCTTTGCGGTTAAGAAGGATTTTTTAAAATATTTCAGAGATCCACAGAGAAATGCTTCAAAAGAAATTAAAAATATCAAAATCTTGTTTAAAGATATTTTCTTTTTCGAGAACTTTTTGAATATCGTCGGGCATATGCCTGCACCCGATAAGTTCCTTTCCGGCCTTTTCAAGTTCAGTGGAGCCTTTTATTTCAACATCCCATATGATCCCGTCCTTAACATGCAGATTACATGAATTAACTGTTTTGCCATATACAAAACCNGTTAATAAATCATATTCCGGCCCGTAAGCATAATTCCATTCCCAGGTCCTGTATTTTGTTTCAGCCAATGATTTTATATCTGCAATCTCCTTTTCAGAAAGCTCAACTACATGTGATCCGGGAATGTTGATCAAAATCCAGTCAAGCATCAGAGATCTGAATTTATAAATTGTATCAATATTATTATCAGCTTTGTTCACCAACGTTAGCAGATTGGTTACGGAGGCAGGATTTGACCTTACAGCCCTGGTTTCATATTTCGAAGCATCTTTTCTTAAAGCTCCCCGCATCAGTTCAAGGTCACTGTCAAAAAGGAGCGTTCCGTGATGCAGTACCCTGTTCCTAAACACATGTTCAGCATTCCCTGATATTTTNAGTCCACCTGCCTTCAGGTCATTTTTACCTTCAAATTTGGCATCGACACCAATTGTTGATAAAAATCCGATTACCGGGAGGGTGTACTTTCTGAAGTCTATCTGCTTCCCCTCCTTACTGTTAAGNACAAAAGTGAAGTTAAGGTTTCCCATGTCGTGAAATACAGTTCCTCCGCCTGAAATTCTCCTTACCAAAGGCAAGTTGTGTTCGGAAATAAACTTAGTGTCGGTTTCCCTGTGAGCTGACTGGTGCTTGCCGATTATTACTGATTTGTCATTTATGCTCAGTATAAGATATTCACCATTTGTATTTTTCAGCAGATATTCATCCACTGCAAGATTAAAATAGGGGTCGGTGGAATTGAGAGTGAGACAGAACATTTTCCTTAAGATTATGCGAGCGCGGATTTATAATCCGTGCTCNCTGTAATTTTCTGGCACGGATTGCAAATNCGCACCAGCGGAGGTTATGGGGTAAATCAATTTATCGGCAGCTTCATACATTTTATAAACTCCCCAACCTATCAATGTTCCCAGGAGTGCTCCGCCGAGAACATCTCCGGGATAATGAACTCCGAGGTAAATCCTGCTGTAGCTTACGGCTGATGCCCAGATAATAATAAAAAGGGTATACCATTTATTCCTGATCAGGAGCAGGCTGAGGAGTCCTACAGTGAAAGAGTTGGTTGCATGAGAAGAAACAAATCCGAACATGCCTCCGCACCTCCCGTTTACCAGATGTACAAGTCCCTGAAGTGATGATTCGTGNCATGGGCGTGGCCGGTCAATTGCATTTTTGATAAAAACCGAAGTCTGGTCCGACAAAACAACAGCAAGAATNATAAACAGCAATATTACCCAGAATCTCTTTTTATATCTGATCCCCAGAAATATGAGAATGGCAAGATACATCGGGATCCAAACCGTCACCTGACTCATAAAGTTCATCACTTTATCCCAGAACGGGGAGTTGAACGAGTTAAGAAAAAGGAATAGCCGGTGGTCAAGCTGTTCGACCATAATTACGAATAATTATTAAGAACTTTCCAGATCATATCCTTCAGCGTGTTTATGCCGTCTCCGGTAATTGAAGAGAAGAAAACACGTGATACATCGGGCAGCTCTTTCCTGATTTCATTTCTGAGCTCCTCGTCGAGCAGATCCGATTTCGATATCCCAAGAAGACGTTTTTTATCAAGCAATTCCGGATTATACATTTTAAGCTCATTCACGAGTATTTCATATTCTTCCTGAATATTTTTACTGTCGGCCGGAATAATAAAAAGCAGCATCGAGTTTCGTTCAATATGCCTGAGAAATCTTATTCCAAGTCCTTTCCCCTCATGAGCACCTTCAATTATTCCCGGAATATCAGCCATGACGAATGATTTATCATCCCTGTATGATACGATTCCGAGGTTTGGTACCAGAGTTGTAAAAGGATAGTCAGCTATTTTAGGTTTTGCTGCAGACACAACGGATAGAAGGGTTGATTTTCCAGCATTCGGAAATCCTACAAGCCCCACATCGGCAAGAATTTTAAGCTCAAGAATAAATGGCTCCTCAATACCTTTTTCTCCAGGTTGGGCATACCGGGGGGTCTGGTTTGTTGATGATTTGAAGTGGGTATTTCCCTGTCCGCCTCTTCCTCCCCTGGCGAGGATCTTTTCATCGCCATGATCTGTAATCTCAAAGAGTATCTCATCTGAGCTCTCATTCCTGGCAATTGTACCAAGCGGCACATCAACAATTATATCGGCGCCATCGGCGCCTGTTGATTGCTGGGCACCTCCTGATTCTCCGTTCCCTGCGAAAATATGCCTTCGGTATCTCAGATGAAGAAGTGTCCACATCTGATCGTTTCCCCTGAGGATAATGTGACCTCCCCTGCCCCCGTCACCTCCGTCAGGGCCTCCTTTTGGAATAAACTTCTCCCTCCGGAGATGGGCAGAGCCCGGTCCGCCATTGCCTGAACGGCAATAGATCTTTACATAATCAACGAAGTTAGATCCAGACATTAGTTAAAGATTTCTCTATGATATTCGTTTCTACTTCCACATTTTTATTTCTCCCACTAACCCTTATTTTGTAAGCCCCCCATCCCCCCTGAAGGGGGACTTTTATAAGCAGAATGATTTAAGAACCCCCTTTAGGGGGCAGGGGGCAGATAAACCTAAGGACGGTGATAATAAAGAGTTACAACTGTTTCTTTATTTGCCTGCTTAGCCTGTCAAAGATATCATCAATCGTACCCATTCCGTTTACGGGCTGGTAGATGCCTCTTTGCCGGCAATACTCAATTATCGGTTCGGTTTTGGCTTTGTAAACATCGATCCTGTTTTCTATTACTGCAGGATCTTTATCATCGGGACGGCCCGACTGCTCAGCTCTCAGAATCAGCCTTTTAACAAGCTCATCATGATCCACATCAAGAACGAGCATGCTATCGATCTTCATTTTGCGCACATTGAGCATTCTTTCAAGTGCTTCGGTCTGGGCAACCGTTCTGGGAAAGCCGTCAAAAAGAAATCCTGACGAACCTTTTGTACTGTCGATCCTGGCTGCGATCATTTCTATTACAACCTCATCCGGAACCAGTTCACCTTTCGACATAATGGAACTCATCTTTTTACCCAGATCTGTTCCGGCTGAAATTTCAGCACGCAGCATGTCGCCTGTCGACAGGTGAGTAAGATTGAATTTCTCAGCCAGTTTAACCGACTGTGTTCCCTTGCCTGATCCGGGAGGGCCGAAAATCAAAAAATTTACCATAAGCTTAACATTTTAAGGTATTAATGTATAAACAGACGGGAGGTTTCGTCCCTCACCGTTATAGTCGAGGCCGTAACCCACAACAAAATCATTTGGTATTTCGAATCCTATATAATCAATCTTTATCTCTTTGCTGTAAGCCTCAGGTTTAAGAAGAAGTGCGGCAATCCTGATTTCCCTTACATTTCTGATAATCAGATTATCTACAGTATGCTCAAGTGTAATTCCTGTATCAACAATATCTTCGATAACTAAAACTGATTTGTCTCTAAGATCCTCGTTCCATCCGATGAGTTCCTTTATTTCTCCGGAAGAAGCTGTGCCGGCATAGGACGCAAGCTTAATAAATGTTATCCTTGCCTTAATATCAAGTCTTCTGAAAAGGTCAGCTGCAAAAATAAATGCACCATTGAGAACACCAATGCAGATCATTTCTTTACCTTCATAATCCCTGTTGATCTGGCTGGCAAGTTCTTTAATTCTTTCCTGAATAGTGTTTTCAGGGATGAATTCCCTGAACTTTTTATCGAGGATCTGTACTTCTTTCATACCCATATTTTTTGACCAAAGAACGCCTGCGAAAATATGAAAATAATAGCTTATTTTTGTCCTTACCAGGAAGTTAAATTAAAATATTTCACATGGAACCACTAGTGAGCATAATAATGGGAAGCACCTCGGATATGCCAGTGATGGAGAAAGCGGCACAGATCCTGAACGAATTCAGGATACCTTTTGAGATCAATGCACTGTCGGCCCACAGGACCCCTGAGGAGGTTGAGAAATTTGCCAGGGGCGCGGCTGGAAGAGGCATCAGGGTAATTATTGCTGCTGCCGGTATGGCTGCTCATTTACCAGGTGTTATTGCTGCAATGACGCCGCTTCCTGTTATTGGAGTACCTATAAAAGCTTCTCTCGAAGGACTCGATTCAATTTTTTCAATACTACAGATGCCACCCGGAATTCCGGTGGCAACAGTTGGCGTGAACGGTGCACAGAATGCAGGAATACTTGCTGCCCAGATCATTGGAACAGGTGATGGTGAAGTAATGAAGGAAGTCATAAAACACAAGGAAGGGTTAAAGAAGAAGATCGTGGAGGCTAACGAAGAACTGAAAAAAATCAGGTTTCCATACAAAACAAACTGATTAATTCTCCGCGGAACTCTGTGTCCCCTTTGTGTAGCTCTGTGTA
>JGI20214J51088_10002115_pt1 | contig 13413 bp, 10 predicted proteins | sample WetSurMetagenome_FD_51088 | JGI IMG/M metagenome (IMG submission 51088)
GCAGTGGGGATTGATACTTCAGGGGAAGGCAAAATAACTCAAGTCCCATTGATGTACCAGGGTGAAGAAAAGTATGAAGGAGCAAAGCTAACCTACAATTTTAAAACCCAGCAGGGAATGGTCTCGATGGGATTCTCAGATGCGGAGGTCGGATATTATTTTGGTGAGAAAATTAAAAAGGTTACACCGCAGGTATATTTTATCCAAAACGGTTTATACACTACTTCAACCGATAAGGAAGACCCTGAATATTATTTTTTCTCTCCAAAAATGAAAATAATTCCTAAAGATAAGGTAATAGCAGAATCTGTTTACNTGTATATAGAGGGTGTTCCTGTTTTCTGGATTCCGTTTGCTGTCTTCCCGAATCGAAGCGGNAGGTCTTCCGGAATTATNCCACCGACTTATGGTACNGATGCAACTTACGGAGTTTATTTTTCCAAANTCGGTTATTTCTGGGCTATCAATGATTATATGGATATCGCTTCTACGGCAAGCTGGTTTTCGAAAGGCAGAATTGATTTGAATGCAAGATACAGGTATTCATTAAAATATGTTTTTGACGGGCAGTTTGACGGAGGTTATTCGAGAATCAGATTAGGGGAAAGTAAAGATGTTGTTGGTAAAACTTCGTCTGATGCGTGGGCATTAAATCTTGTACACAGTCATAAAATTAATCCTACAACTTCACTTAACGGAAATCTGTCATTTGTCAGCAGTAAAAGTTATTATGATAATTCAAGCAATGTTTTAAGTGATATTTTAAGACAAAATGCTGTTTCGAATCTTACTTTATCAAAATTCTGGGAAGGAACCCCTTATTCGATGTCATTAAATTATTATCGCGACCAGAATCTGCAGAACGGCGATGTCTTTGAAAAAATCCCGTCTGTTAATTTTTCAAATTCGGAGATATATCCTTTCAGGGAAAATCTTTCTTCAACAGATAATTTAAAATTCTATGATTATTTTTCATATTCCTATAATGGATTTTTCGAGAATGAGAGAATTAAACGTACGATAAAAAATAATTTAGGACTCGACAGCACTTACAGGGATTCGAGATTAGGGGTTAAGCATAATATTTCTTTAAACTTTTCTCCAACATATAAATTTTTCAATATAAAGCCATTCTTTAATTATACTGAAATCTGGTATGCAAAATATGTAACGAAAACTTTTAATCCGCAGGATAGTTCTGTTTTGACAACTGACCACAATGGATTTAAAGCTGTACGATATTTTCAAACAGGCGTCTCATTAAATACTAAACTCATTGGAATTATTAAGCCGAATATTTTTGGAATTAAAGGCATCAGGCATACTATNACACCGTCNATTAACTATATTTACTCTCCTGACTTTTCATCAGATGGCTTCGGTTACTATGGNANATATACTGATGCGACCGGAAGGCAAATTAAATATTCATTTTTTGAAAAAGAAATTTTTGGGAGTGCGCCAATTGGCGAAAATCAATCTCTCTTTTTTAATGTAGGTAATTTATTTGAAATGAAGACGAGGGTTAATGATACAACTGATAATAAATTTCAGTTAATAAATATTAACCTTGGTATCTTTTATAATTTTGCAGCCGATTCATTGAAGTTTTCAGATTTAAGAGCGGATTTCAGAACACAAATCGGAAATATTTTGAATATCGGGGGAGGGGCGACTTTTAATTTCTATAAATTTGAACCTTCGGTAAATTCNAGGATAAATAAATATCTNTGGAACACAGACGGGAAAATTGCCGATTTGACATCTGTCAATTTTAATTTATCCACATCATATAGTTTCAATCTCTCTAACGGCGTGAAAAATCCAAAGCAAGATTCATTAAAGACAAATAAAAAAGATTTGGAGAAAAATATTCCTGAGAAAGTCATTCTCGATATTCCTTTAACAGGAAGTATAAATTATAATTATTCCGAATCAAGGGCTAATCCTGCAAACATTTTCAGGTCTTCAAATGTAAGCGGGAATTTAGCATTCAGTCTTACTCAAAAATGGAAGTTTACAGTTACTTCAGGCTATGATTTAGTAAATAAACAGGTTTCCGCTCCTTACATAACCGCATACAGGGATTTAAATTCCTGGGAAATAAATTTTAACTGGTATCCTACGGGAACTTTCAGAGGCTTCCGCCTTGAAATTAAAATCAAAGCTCCCGAATTGCAGGATATCAAAATCACGAAGCAGACAAGTAATCGTGGTGTGTACGGAACATTTTAACTTTTAAATTGAAATTAACATCGCTAACTTTGTATTTATTCATAAAGGAATTTGATTATGTCAAAAAAGTCGTATCAGAAATATACAGGAACCGGAAATAATTTTCTTATGGTTGATAATCTTGATGATAAGATTAAAGACTATTTTAAAGTAACAAAGAAACTTATTTCTGAGAAAGACAATAAGGATTTCGATGGTGTGATTTTTATCGAAGAGTCATCTATGGCTGATTTTAAAATGAACTATTTCAATAAGGATGGTTCCGGTAATACTCTTTGCGGCAACGGATTGCGGGCAACTATCAGGTATCTGCTTGATAATAAATTATTTTCAAATAAAGAAATAAAATTAGAAGCTGTCAGCAAAGTTTTCGATTGCATAGTTAAAAAAGATGATAGTATATCTGTTAAATTTCCTCCTCCTGAAAAGATTAAAATAAAGTTTAAACTTAAAATTAAGTTTGTTGATTCCTGGCAATTGCTTACCGTTTCGTATGTAAATGTAGGTTCTCCTCACGTTATAGTTTTCATTGATGATATTGAACAGCCGCGTACCAAAAAAATTGATGATATCAAAATAATTGAGTGGGGACGTGAAATCCGTATGCATCATGATTTATTACCGGAGGGTGCAAATGTTAATTTTGTTGAAATTGTTTCAAGAAGGGGAACACTGAAAATCAGAAGTTATGAAAGAGGTGTCGAAGGTGAAACGTTATCCTGCGGTACAGGTGCATTAGCTGCTGGTATAGCCGCTTATGCTTTAAGAGGTGTGAAAAAACCTGTCACTTTGCAAACAAGGGCTGGAGAGAATCTGATTGTAAATTTTGATGTTGATGATTTTAAAATTACAGATTTATTCCTGACAGGTACGGCGAGAAGATTATAAATTGAAATTATTTAACGAATAATATATAAAATTAATTAATTAGACTAATGAAAAAGTATATACCAATTCTTTTTTTGCTCATACTTAGTCTTTATGTACAATCCTTTGCTCAGTATTTGAATACGGGAGTGCATGAAGTATTTAATTATGAAAATTATACATTGAAATCCCGTCTCGTTACTGTTCCTGAACCGGTGGATAAAAACAATCACACTGCTGAGTTTGAATCCAATCCGTTTTTAAATTCGTATGCAAGTAACTTAAGATGGAATTTTCTGGACGCAGCGGCGATTAGCTATCATTCTGCAATGGCAGGTAATGGATTATACGCAATTGTTGCCTGGGATTTGAATAGTAAAAGAAACTCTTTGTATGGAAATGCTAATAGTACACCGCTGTGGGAATATACAGTATCTTCTCAAACGGGTAATAGTTACGTTGCAATTTCCGACACTGCAGGTTCAGTTGCTGTGGGTGCTTATCAAAATATCTGGATATTCTCACGCCAGAATAACACTCCTTTCTTTACCTATAATTTGTCGAGTTTACCTGATACCGGAACTGCAGGACCATTGGATATAACATCAAACGGAAATTATTTAATCGCTTGTGCATCCCGCTCTGATACAAGCTCAGTACTTGCATTTTCTAAAGACTCAAATGTACCCCTGTGGAAATACAGAGTCCCTACGGCAATTCAGGGAATCAAATTATCGGGAAATGATTCTCTGGTGATTGTGAATACTTACAGTGCGTTCTGGGTTTTCAGAACTTACACAGGACAAATGATTTATCAGGGAACAATTCAATACGGCACGCAAACCAAACAAGGAATCAACGGNGACGGAAGCATACTTGGAATCATTGATTATAGGGGATGGCTGAGGGTTTTTCAATGGAACGGAACAACTTATAATATGCTGTGGCAAAGTCAGGAAGTTCCCGGGACCTATTACAACTGGCTNACTGCTGTTGATGTTTCTTATTACGGACAATATGTAGCCGTCGGAACTTTAAATTTTCTAACGGGAAACACTTACGACGGGAAAATAAAATATTACAAAGTCAGTTCAGGTTCAACTCCATTATGGCAAAACGGTGGATTAGGTGATGAAGTGAATGCTGTTGCATTCTCGAAGAATTCAAAAGTACTTATTGCCGCCGCCTGGGGTGATATGGATAATGCAAAAAATGATTTCTTTGCTTTTTTTGTATCTGACCAGATAACTCCTCCGATTTTTTCTTATAATTCTCCGGGCTCACTTTTCGATTGCAGTATTTCTGATGGCGGTACCTCTGTAATAACAGGCGGTAAAAAAGTTCATGCAAGAACATTTGGAAGCGGCGGAGAACTCTACAATATATTTATAGATACTTTAGTAGTAGGGATTAATCCCGTCAAAGAGAAACCTGTCAGTTTTAAACTCGGGCAAAATTATCCCAATCCGTTCAATCCAACTACAACTATCAAATATGAAATCCCTTTGTCATTCCCGGATATCTCTACCGGGAATCCAAATGTGGTTTTAAAAATTTACGATTTATTAGGAAAAGAAATTGCTGTATTAGTAAATCAAAAGCAGGAACCCGGCGCATACGAAGTCACATTCGACGCCGGCAAATTAGCATCGGGAGTTTATTACTATAAACTTCAGGCAGGCGATTTCGTAGATGTAAAAAGTATGGTTTATTTAAAGTAGAATTGTTCTCAATACTAAACTACAAAAGTCTCAATGACTTTTGTAGTTTAGTTCAGTATCCTAAAAATAAGTGAACATCCAATTGAGGAAATGGTCGCCCTGATATCGCTGTGAGAAAAATACTTTTAATCCGTTTTGTAGTAATAGTTTGTAAACATCAAAACTGCTCTTCTTTATTAGCTTGTCATAATTCGCATCCGGAAATACAGCTACTATACTTCCGATTTTATAATTATAAAAAACGCTGTCTTTCTTTGTAAGATTTATTCTGTCTCTTGCTTTAATTGTGTCTGTATGTTTCGCCCTCAGGCTATCCTGCCTTGACTTTGCCGTATCCTGCTTTTGCAGATTTTCCAATGAGTCCGGCTTGAAAATATTCCTGCCTCTTAATAAAGTCAAATCTTTTTTGTATTTCGTATCCCTGATTTTTAATTCGAGATTGTAAACTCCGCTTTCGAACTCCGACTCCCTGAACTTATTTGTGTAATACAGCAATGCGAACGGCTTCAGCACAATTATTTGCCTTATATTATTGACTGCTAATAAGTCTTCGATGTTCTTATCCGAAAAGATTTTTTTCATTTCCCTGTAAACTACGGAATCATTATCTGCAGTTTTTATTTCAACAACCGAATGATATCTCTCAAATTCAAGATTGTCATAATCAATGCTGTCAATAATATTTTTGTTAACTGAATAAAAATCAAATGTGATTGTCTGTGGATTTACGCCGAAATTCGTATTGTCAATTTTAATATTCTTTAATGCAAGTAGATTTCCAAAATTAATTAAATCGGAAGTGCTGTCAATTTCAGTAACATTCCTTGCAAACAAAGTAATAGATGAGTCGTTTACATTCGTTCCAAAATCTTTTATGTAAAATATTTTATAATCCCCGATTTCTTCCGTTCTGAAATTCATCTTTTTGAGTTTCTCGCTGTAGCTGTCGCTTTTCACGATTGCGAGATTGATTTTATTTTTCTGAAAATAATTCCTTATATCGAGAATGTTGATTTCTTCNTCGGATAATTTAGAACTTTTCTTGCCTTTGGGTTTTTCTATTGATGAAATTGTCGTCGGAAGATTTCCCATAATAAACTTNGAAGGGTTATTTGACAATGCCTCGACNGCGAAAGTATCATAGAAACCTTCAATCTCTTCNAAATAAATTTTTTCGTCTTCCTTAAAACTTGTATTGCTTATCTGGTGTCTTAGAAAATATCCTATCTCAAAAGTATCTTCCCTGAACGGCTGTGGATAATAAAAACTCCAGATAATATTGATTAAAGTAATTGAAGCAAATAGAAAAACCGTTACGACTTTATTAAATTTAAAAATCTGATAAACACTAATAGGAATAAACAGAATTGCATTAACAACTATGTACCTTGAAACCATATTTGTTCCGCCTGTTCCGAAAAGCCCCTGAATCATTAGAAGCAAAAGTTCAAGAGTATTGAAAATAATAAAGACACGGAGAAGGCGGTTATTACGGCTTCTTAGAGTTGTCCATACAATTTTAATTGCAAAAAAAGTTGTAATCGGCGCTATGTAGAAAATAAAAACAGGATACTGTATGAATCTTTGAAGGAATTTTGATGTACTGTAAGATTCATAAATTTTCGATGTTTCTTTTGCAAAGAAGAAAATATCTTTATAGTCTATGTAGTTCTGAATCAGCCACCAGAAGATTGTAAGAAAAGAGATTGCAGAGATAAGTATATAAATTATTGCTTTTCTGTCGAAAGTTTTATTCCTGATTACTCTGTATATTACTAATAAAACTAAGACCACACTGAAAATCCAGCCTTCATATCTGAAAACATTTGATAAACCGATTAATATCGAACTAATCAAAAGAAAAGAAATCTTCAATTCATTCTTCTCCCACAAAATCAAATAATACAATCCCGAAATAACGAAGAAAATAAATATTGATTCCGGCAGTCCTGACATACTAAGCCACACCTGGAAAGGAAAGAAAATAAAAATTAAAGAAGAAATGACTGCGGTTTTCCTGTCGAAACAAACTTCCGTAAGTTTATAAAAGAAAATCAGAGTTAACGTAGAGAAGAATATATTCACTAATGCAGCAGCGAAGATGATGTCTTTTATAAAGACCATAAATATACCATTTACCCAGAAATGCGGGGAGAGCCAGACACCTGAATTGATTTCGGGCTTTTGAAGCCACTCGAATGATTTGACTGTCCTGCAATAATCATCCGCAGAAAGCCATCTGTAGCCCGATTGATATATGAACAATTGAAACAGGATTTTCAGAACTATAAGAATTGCAATAACCCAAACTGAATTATTGAAAATATTTTTCAGAAGAGAAATAATATTGCCATATTTATAATTTCCCAAATTTAACTATTTCTCTAATTTTATTCTAAATGTAGTTCCCTGACCGGGAATAGACTCAAATACGAACAATTTTCCTTTATGATAATCTTCAATAATTCTTTTCGAAAGACTAAGACCTAAACCCCAGCCTCGCTTCTTTGTTGAATATCCGGGTCTGAAAATATCTTTCTTGGATATTTTATCAACACCTTTTCCGTTGTCATTAACATCAATGCATATTTCTTTTTCCTTAACAGAAATTGTGAACACTATGCTTCCGACCGGTTTATCAATTGCATCAAGACCATTCTTCAATAAATTTTCAATTACCCATTCAAATAAATCCCTGTTAATTTTCGCAAAGACATCTTTTGGTGAATTTAATTTAACCTGAACTTTCTTTGATTTTTTCCCGTCGATTGTTATCAGTGATGGAATTCTCTTTTCAAAATATGTTATGACATTTTTAATAAGTTCATAAATATTTTCCTCTGTGAGTTCAGGTTTTGAACCTATTTTAGAAAATCTGTTAGCAATTTTGCTGAGTTTCTCAATATCTTTTTCAATATCAATTGTAATTTCATTTAGTTCTTCAGTCTTCGGCTCTATATTTTTTAAGATTTCAATCCAACCCATCAGAGAAGAAAGCGGAGTCCCGAGCTGATGAGCGGTTTCCCTNGATAATCCNACCCAGATATTGCTNTGCTCTGTTTTTTTAATATAAGAAAATCCNATATATCCTAATAATACAAATAAACTGCCGATGAAAAATTCTACAATCGGGAAATATTTAAGTTGTGTTATCAGGTTTGATTGTCCGTAGTTTACATATCTTAAAATNAAAGTATCATATATCGTAACTTTAATAGGCGGATTAATGCTTGCCATTTTCTTTGCTTCACTNACCATCAGATTATTTTTTTCCCTGTAACTAAGCCCGCTTGTATCGAGGTCAAGATTNATAAANACATCGGCAGTTTTATATTCTTTATCAGTCAGAATAATAGGGAAGTCAATCTTTTCAATAATTTCATTAAAAATAAAATTATATTCTCCCGTCATGCTTTCATCTGTGGCAACGTATTGCAGGGACTTTGCATAAAGGTCGGCAATCTGTGTTTCCCTTTGCTGTATTTTCCGTATCATTATCTGTGTATAGAATAAGACAGAAATAGCAATCACCACACCGCCCAGAAATATTGCTATCTTAATATTTAAAGACCCGAATTTATTCATTACATGTTTTTCATAAGTGAGTTATTTTAAATCAAAATTAGTATAATTGAATAAAAAAACAACTATAATAATAGTATTCTTTTTAATTTTATTAGTGTCAATTATCGTTTCAATTTTAATTGGTTCTACCTCAATTAATATCATTGAGTTATTCAATGCAACNACATCNGCAAACGAAACACTAAAAAAAATTATTTTCGAATACAGGTTGCCAAGGACTCTCAATGCAATAATCGTGGGGGCAGCACTTTCCTGCTCCGGCATNATTTTGCAGTCGCTATTGAGAAATAATTTAGCGGAACCCGGATTGCTNGGAATCTCCGCCGGTGCCGGATTAGGAGCTATNATTGTATTCTCAGTTATTCCTTCCATACCATTTATTTTTTTAACACCAATATCGTTTGTATTTGCTGTACTCACAACCTATCTGATTTTTTCGATTGCCAACAGTCTTTCAAACAAATATAGCAATTTTATATCATCAAATAAAATCATCTTAGCGGGAATAGCGATTAATGCCCTTGTTTCATCATTTAACGGGTTCTTTCTCTTAAAATCAGGGAGTAATGTAACACAAATCATTTATTGGATGAGCGGAGGGCTTAATGGTAAAGGATGGAATGAATTTAGTTTCACTCTGGGTTTTGTTTTAGCAGGTTTGTTTTTTGCTATATTAATTTCCAAAGATATGAATATTTTAAGCCTTGGTGAAGAAGTCTCAATAAATTTAGGGTTGAATATAAAAAGGATTCAAACTTTATCAATTATTATTTCGTCATTGATGGCTGCATCGGCAGTGGCTATTGCAGGAATTATTTCATTTGTAGGTTTAATAATACCAAATATTTCAAGACTGATAATTGGTTCCGACTACAGGTATTCGATTCCNCTATCAATAATCCTTGGCTCTCTTTTTCTTGTAATTGCTGATTTGATTTCCCGGACTATAATCGCTCCTTCGGAGATTCCTGTAGGAATAGTTACATCATTTATCGGAGCACCGGTTTTTATATGGCTTATTTTAAAGAAGAAAAATATAAGTTAATATGGATACAATAACAGCAATATCAACACCATACGGAACCGGCGGAATTTCAGTTATCAGGATTTCAGGCGAAAAATCATTTTCTATTATTTCTGATATATTCAGTAAAGATAAAGAATGTAAAAGCAGATTTAATATTGATGAAATTCCTTCTCACACTATTCATTTCGGTTACATCAAAAATAAAAATGAAATCATTGACGAGGTTTTAATTTCAATCTTTAAAAATCCGAACTCATATACCGGTGAAGATGTTATTGAAATATCCTGTCACGGCAGCGTGTTGATTACAAATAAGATTATAACTTTAATACTATCATCAGGTGCAAGACATGCAGAACCCGGTGAGTTTACAAAAAGGGCATTTTTAAATGGAAGGATTGATTTACTTCAGGCAGAAGCCGTCGTGGAATTAATAAACGCAGAAACGGATTTAGCCCACTCTGCTTCTATCAGACAACTTGAAGGCTCTTTATCTGAATATCTTAAAATTATCAGGCAGGAAATTTTAAACGTGACAGCATTAATCGAACTCGAACTCGATTTTGCAGAAGAGAATCTTGAAATTGTTAATAAAAGTGATATAGNATTACAAATCAAAAAAATAATTTCAGATTTAAAACAAATTATTGAAACATATATTTCCGGAAAAATAATCAGGGAGGGAGTAAATCTGGTTATTTCAGGAAAACCAAACAGCGGTAAGTCCTCGCTATTCAATACTCTTTTAAAATCTGAACGTGCTATTGTATCAACGATACCGGGAACAACACGTGATTATCTTGAGGAAAGCGTTATCATAAACGGGATACTTTTCAATTTAACTGATACTGCCGGATTACACGACTCTAAAGATGAGATTGAAATCGAAGGCATCAGCAGAAGCCATACGAAAATAAAGGATGCTGATTTAATTATATATCTCATTGATTCCTCATCCGGTGATATAAAAGAGGATATAAAATATTTCACTAATTATTTTGATAAAGAAAAATCTATTTTAGTCTTTTCAAAAAGTGATTTAGCAAAAGGAAAACATTTCGATGAAGGCATTAACGTTTCAATATATGATGGGAAATCCATTCTTGAACTTAAAGAAAATATGTCGAATAAATTTTCTTTCTCGGGAAGTACATTTAAATCGTCTTCGGCAATTTTAACAAATTTAAGACATAAAATATGCCTGGAAAAAGTAAATGATTCATTGAAAAACGCGATTAAATCAATTAATGGAAATTACAGCGGTGAATTTATATCGGTGGATTTAAGAAATGCCTTACATTATCTCGGTGAAATAACAGGCGAAGTCACCAACGATGACATCTTAAATTTAATATTTTCAAAGTTTTGCGTTGGAAAGTGAAGTGAATTCTCTTATTAATTTGCACATCATACTGTCTCTTCTCTTATCATTGACTATTTTGTTATAAACTGTTATTTTACATATTTTACTGACAAAATTTTATGAAAACAGCAATAAAGAAATCTATTAGAACGACAAAATTTACGAAAACAGATGAAAATCTTAATAAATGGTATCTCGTTGATGCCGATGAGAAAGTTTTAGGAAGGCTTGCAAGCGAAGTTGCTCAAAGAATAAGGGGGAAACTTAATCCAAAGTTTACACCGAATTCCGATACCGGAGATTTTGTAATAGTTGTTAATGCGGAAAAAGTTAAAACAACAGGAAAAAGAGCGGAACAAAAGGTATATCTGACCCATTCCGGATATCCGGGGGGACAAAAAGTTAAGACTTTTAAGGAACTTTTGAACAAAAATCCTGAAAAAATTATTACTTTAGCAGTGAAAAGGATGCTTCCGAAATCAAAATTGGGTGCAAATTTGATTCATAAGTTGAAAGTATATAAAGGACCTGAACATCCTCATACGGCACAAAAGCCAATTGAATTAAAATTAAAATAGGTAACAAATATTAAATTTATATAATGCAAGTAAACACAACAATAACGGTAGGAAGAAGGAAAACAGCAATAGCCCGTGCTTATTTAAAACACGGAAATGGAAAGTTTATTGTAAATAAGAAAGAAGGAAAAGATTTTTTCCGGGTAGGGTCATCATTTGAAGAAGTGTTATTACCATTTAAAATTACAAATACTCTTGGTGTCTATGATGTTAAAGTAAACGTAAATGGTGGTGGAGTAAACGGACAGATTGGTGCAGTTCAGCTTGCTTTAGCCAGAGCATTGGTAAGAGAGAATGAAGAAAATAGATCTATATTAAGAACGAACGGTTTAATGACGAGGGATCCCAGAATGGTCGAGCGTAAAAAATATGGCAGACCGAAAGCAAGAAAGAGATTCCAATTTTCGAAACGTTAATAATTTTTTTAAACTATTTATAAAATACATATTCCCGGATTTTTTTCACCTGTGTCCTCGATAGAGGATGTGAATAAAAAGTTGAAGGGAATAGAAGAAAAACAAAAGCCGGTTTTTTACCTCTTAAGCAATTTCGAAGCATCTGCAATGCTTTATTAATGGTTGAATAAGGCTTTAATAAAGGAGATAAAATGTCTAAAGTACAAATTGAAGATTTATTATTAGCAGGGTCGCATTTTGGCCATCTTACAAGAAGATGGAATCCCAAGATGAAGAAATTTATTTTTATGGAGCGGAATGGCATCCATATAATTGATTTGAAGAAGACTCTGAACCTGCTTGAAGAAGCCTGTAATGCTATATCAAAACTTGCTACCGAAGGGAAGAAAATACTTTTTGTCGGTACAAAAAAACAAGCAAAAGCTATTATTAAAGAACAGGCGGAAAGATGTGATGCATTCTACGTATCTGAAAGATGGCTCGGTGGAATGTTGACAAATTTTAATACAGTCAGAAAGAGTATTAAAAAATTGACAAATTTGCAAAAAATGGAAACAGATGGAACAATTGAAAAATTTGTGAAGAAGGAAAGATTGATAATGTCCCGTGAAAAAGAAAAACTTGAAAAGGTATTAAACGGAATTGCAAATATGACGAAACTTCCGGGTGCTTTGTTTGTTGTTGATGTAAAAAAAGAGCATATCGCAATTGACGAAGCTCATAAATTGAACATCCCGATTTTTGCGATAGTAGATACTAATTGTGACCCTGAATTAAGCGATTATCCGGTTCCTGCAAATGATGATGCAGTAAAGTCAATCGAAATAATTTCACGTGCAATATCCGATGCTTATTCCGAAGGATTGCAGATTTCAAGGATGAAGATCAGTGATGAGTCCGAAGAAATTAAAGAAAAAATGGAAACAGGTACAAATTAATAAATAAAAATTATTTATATGAATATCTCAATAAATCAAATAAAGGAATTAAGGGAAAAAACCGGTGCCGGAATGTCTGATTGCAAAAGGGCATTGGAAGAAGCCCAGGGAAATATAGAAAAAGCAATTGAATATCTAAGGAAAAAAGGTGCCGCAACAGCTTCAAAAAGGGCGGATAAAGTCGTTAAAGAAGGAGCAATAAAGTTAAAGATAAACGATGAAAGAACAAAAGCCGCAATGATAGAAGTTAACTGCGAAACTGATTTTGTTTCTAAAGGCGAAGATTTTCAGAAGTTCGCACAGGATGTTGCCGATTCTGCATTGAGTGCTTTTAGTGATGATAAATCGTTAATCATGGGCTTCAAAGGTCCGGATAATCTGACAATTGAAGATAAATTAAATTCAATGATGGTCAGAGTCGGTGAAAAAATTGAATTTAAGAGAGCCAAAGTATTTCAAATCGAAAAAGGATATATTTCAGGATACATTCATTTTGGAAGCAAGTTAGGAGCNTTGGTCACGATTAAAGGAAATAATACTCCCGATTCGGTTGACCTTGGTAATAAAGTTGCCATGCAAATAGTTGCAATGAATCCTTTGTCTTTAAATCGTGATGGAATTGATAATGCTCTAATCGAAAAAGAAAAAGAAATATATGAAACTCAGGCTAAAAATGAAAAGAA
>JGI20214J51088_10002116_pt1 | contig 13411 bp, 13 predicted proteins | sample WetSurMetagenome_FD_51088 | JGI IMG/M metagenome (IMG submission 51088)
AGGGTGGTGAAATTCCACGGGAACCCCGCGCCAGGGCTCCTGATCGGCGGATTCATGGTCGACATGGCCATGAGAGAGAGGCCCGAAGGCGAGTTCTTCGATGTGCTGTGCGAAACATCCGTCTGCCTTCCCGACGCGGTCCAGCTGCTCACACCGTGCACATACGGAAACGGGTGGCTGAAGGTGGTCGATATCGGGCGCTTTGCGATCACCGTATTCGAGAAGTATTCGGGCAAAGGGGTGCGTGTGCATCTCGATGCGTCAAAGCTGGACGATTACCCCGAGATCAAGGCCTGGTTTTTCAGACTGAAGACAAAGAAGGAACAGGACCAGGAGAAACTCCTGGCCGAGATTCTTGGCGCAGGCGCGCGGATTCTCGCGGCATCCAGCGTGCAGGTCGACGGGAAGCATGTCGGAAAAAAGAAGGGCGGCCCGACGGTCCTCTGCCCGAAATGCGGCGAGGCCTACCCCGTCAAGTCGGGCAATACCTGTCTGGCTTGCCAGGGAGAAATCCTGTACAAATAACACGCACGCGAAGGGAGCCGGCGGGGGAAGTGAGATAGTGGTCAGGGACCAGTGAAACAAGAATTCAGGGGTTGGGCAAGAATCCTCGCCGCACCCCATTCTGTCCGGTTTGTCAGGAAGAGGTCCAGAGCGAGTCGCCTTGGACCTCTTTTCTTATTCGTCCTTTTTTCCTGATATTAGTTTGATGGCGATCCAGGGGAGCAGGAAAAAGAGGATGATCACAATCTTGGTAACCGCCATGCCAGCGTAGTGGATCGCATCGAACGTCTGCCTCGGGATCTGAAACCATCGCGAGTGGACCTGGTAAATCCAGTCGCCTGCGAAGGAAAACCAGACAAACCAGACAGCCAGCAGGACCATCCCCCCGATAAAGCATCGGATGAGTATCCCCGCAATGACATCCAGGTGTTTCTGGATATCCGTCTGAGAGTTATTCATGATCGTTCCGATCAAATCTCTGTCTTGTACACATCCTTTCGGTGCCCGATCCTGAGGACAAGGACCTCAACGTCCAGGATCGCATAGATCACCCCGTAGTCCCCGACGCGGAATTTCCTGAGACCCGCGAATTGCCCCTTTAGAACAGGATAAGCATCGGCCTTCTCTGAAAGCTCTTCCTCGATCTGCTCGAGAATCTTCCTGGCCTCTGCCTTCGGCAGTTTCTTCAGATCCCTCTCGACCGATTTCTTGTAGCCGATGTTATAGGCCAAGGGATTTCCTCAGCGACTTGCCGGAAATGACAGGGTCGGTCTTGTCATGGAGCCGGTCCAGTGCGACCTGTAGATCCGCGTAATCCTCGATATAGGCCTCGAGGGCCTTCTGGATGATAAAGGAACGCGGCCTTTCCGTATCCCGGGCGATGCTGTCCAGCTGATCGGCAATTTTTTTGGGAAGCCTGACGGAGATTGCTGTATTCATATGGCACCTCATAAATCAATTGTATTACAACGCATACAGTAGATGGCAGAAGATGTCAAGGCGTGAAAATATCCGGGTCGACCCTTGACGTCGGCATGGATGGCAATAGACGGCTATCCCTGCGCCGGTTATTTGACAATCCGGCCCGAAAGTTGCAATTCTTTTGTTTATTACCTTACAGAGGGAATCTGCAATGAAAGACGTTTGCCGTCTGTTGACCCTTGTTTTCATGATGTTCTTTATCCTGAGCTGCGGCTCCGGCAGTCCCGCGCCAAAAGCCAAGGACTTGCCACAAGGCCGGGCCGAGACCAAGGTAGTCGAAGGCGCTTCGGCCGCGGGCTATAACGGAAGCCAAATGCGTAAAAAAATCGACAAGACTCTCGATCAAAACGACGAGCGAAACAAGGAAATCGAAAAGGCCGCCGGCTCAGCCCCGTCCAAGTAACCCAGCGGCCATAAAAAAGGTCCGGAGTCATCACCCCGGACCTTTTTTATTTCTTATCTTTCTTTCCCTTGCCCCTCTTCCCTCGCCCCTCACCCCGCGCGCAGCGCTCATTCCCCTTCGTCAAAGGCCTCGCCTTTCTTTTCGCCCTTCACAACTCCCTTGCCCGTGAGGCTTGCCGGGGCCGGGACGGGCACGTCGACGGGCTTGACGAACTTTGCCGTCACGCTCCTCGTCTTGAAGACGGAAAGCTTGTCGAAGATGAAGAGAAACTTGTCTTCCAGCTCCTTGCCGATCCCCTTCAGGACATTGGGCGGCAGGTTCCACATGTCCTTCTTGAAGGGGCCGAAGCCTTTCTTGCGGGTCTTGTAGATGAACTGCTCGTCGGTGTCCTTGGCGCCCTTCTCGCCAGCGAGGTCCTTGCGGATGTAGTCGTAGATCTTCTCGCGAAGCGGCGCCGGGAAGAAGGTGCTGTCGTAGATCATGTTCTGGAAGGCCGTGGCCAGATGCACTTCGGCAGTGCCGCGCTTCGGGAAGTTGTCGAAGGCCTCGTCGGGCAGGGTCGAGGCCCCGTGCTGGACGGCGCCCGACATGCCGTACTCTTTCCGGGCCGCCTCGGAGAGGGTCTGCAGGGTGTCGAAATCGAGCTTCACCTTGGCAATGCTTCCGTCGGGCAGGACCACGCCGCCGTGGGAGGTGCCCGTCTGGACGCTGATCTTGCTGATCCCCTTGAGACCCTTGCCGCGCTTTGCCAGTTCCTCCAGATAGCCGCCCATGAAGGCCCGCAGCTCCCCGACGGTGCTGTTCTTGCTGCCCACCTCGCCGATCTCGCCGCCTACGGAGATCTCGACGCCCTTGGGCTGGACCTGGCGGATGAAGGCCGTGATGTCGGCGGCGATGGTGAAGTTGCTTCGCTGCTGCTCCTCCTCGGTAGGCTTGCTCAGGTCCACCACGGTGGAGGAGTCGATGTCGATGTTGTAGAACCCGGCCTCGACGGCCTCGCGGATGAGCTCCTTCACGGAGTCCACTTCCTTCTGGGGCTCCACGGCGAATTTCTTTACGCCGATCTGGAAGTGATCGCCCTGCAGGAACAACGGCCCCCGCCAGCCCGTCTTGATGGCTGCAGCCGTGATGGCGCAGGCGTATTCGGAGGGGCGCTGCTCCGTGTAGCCGATTTCGGAGCGGGCGATCTCGAAGAGGATGGGCCCCACGCTGCCCTTGAGGCCCGCGCGGAAGATGGCCTGTGCCGTCTTGTAGGTGAGACCGCGGATATTGATGGCGGGCACGGTGAAGCCCTTCACCTCGCCCCGTCCCATGGCTTCGTAGAGCGACTGGATGGAGCAGGGCAGCACCCCGAGCGTGACACCCGCCCTGCGGATGAGCCAGCGGGCGGCCTGCTTCACCCCCTCGTCACCGGAGAGCACGGCCGAGTAGACGAGGTGGTCGATCAGCGATCCGCGAAGTTTCTCCTCGTCGAGGACCCGCACGTTGTCCCCCTCGATCTTCAGGATGCCTTCGATCGCCTTTTTCAGCTGGTTGATGCTGCTGAAGAGCATGATCCCCCCTTTGTGGGTGGTGGATGGTGTATAGCGTCTTAGGCCAGGGCTTCCCTTGCCTTCTCCACCTCGTAGCGGCTCCCGATATAGATCGGCGAGCGATGGTTGAGGTTTTCGGGCTTGATGGCCATGATGTCCTGCCTGCCGTCGGTGGCCATGCCCCCGGCCTGTTCGGCCAGGAAGGCCATGGGCTGAAGCTCGAAGATGAGGCGGAGCTTCCCCTTGAGGTCCTTTTTCGTGCCGGGGTACGTGAAGATGCCGCCCCGCTTGATGAGGATCTGGTTGATGTCGGGGACAAACCCGCCGCTGTAGCGCAGCTTGTATCCCTCGCCCTCGAGAGTCTCGACAAACTTGAGATGCCCCGGGAGCCACTCCTTGCGAAGCCCCCCGAGGCTGTAGATGGAGCCCTTCTCGTCGAGGGTGATGTTTTCCTCCGACAGGACGTACTCTCCCTCCCGGTTGAGGACGAACTCGTGGGTCCCCTTGCCTGCCGAGTAGACCATCGTGATGAGGGGCCCGTAGGTGATGTACATGGCACCCACCATGGTTTTCCGGCCCTCGGCGGCAAGCGGAGAGTCCTTGTGAATGCCGATGATCGTTCCGATCGCCAGGTTCGTGTCCACGAGCGACGAGCCGTCAAGGGGGTCTGCCGTGATGTGGTACTTGCTCGACGGGGCCTCGAAGGAGACGATGTGATCCAGCTCCTCGGAGCAGTATGCCTTCACGAAACCCGAGTACTGGAGTTGGTTCTGAAGGATGTTGTCGGCGATCTTGTCGAGGGCGAGCTGCTCGTCGCCGTGGATGTTGCGCAGGCCCGCCAACTTGCGGTTCGACTCGTGGATCCTTGCCGAGATGTACTTTCCCGTGATGGCGATCTGCCAGATGAGCCGCCTCAGGTCCATCTCGATGCCGGCCATCCACATGTGACGGCGCAGATCGACGATGAATTGCGAGTAATCTGATATGTTCCTGGAATTGTTTGCCATGGGCCGTTCCTCTCATTCAAGTCTCCCGGATGTTAAACAATTCACAGTCCTTTTGACAAGGAAATTCTGCCCGCGGAGCTGCTGTTTCGGGCTCGACCGATTTATGGTATACAGCTATGAAAGGAAGGTCGCCATGGCGCTTTCGGAATTCACCCTGAAGCTGGTGGAAAAGAAACTCGGGGATTACTGCCAGGGGCGGGTCCACGAGGGCCTGTGTCACCGCATTCGGATCGGCTACGCCGTCGAGGGCGACCTCGTAACGCTTTTCGAAGAGCGCCCTGGCCTGCTGGACCCCGAAAAATGGGTACGGCTTGACATGGCACGTTTTCGATTCGACCCACGGACGAAAAGGTGGAGCCTCTACTACGTGGACGCCGACTCGAAGTGGCACAGCTACTACCTGAAGCCAAGAGCGGACATTGAAATATTTTTGAGAGAAATCGATGAAGACCCCGTCCGTGTATTCTGGTGGGGCCAGGGCTAAGCGCCCGACCGCACCGGGAGACCCTTTCATAACCATCGATGATGTGACCGTGCGCGTGAGAGACCGTTTCATCCTGCCCGGCACGTCCTGGGAGATCCGCGCCGGCGAGAGCTGGGCCATCCTGGGCCCCAACGGCGCGGGGAAGTCTTCCCTTGCCCGGGTCCTCATGGACGACGTGCCGACTTCGCAGGGGACGGTTACGCGCCACCACCCCGATGCGGCACGCGACCGCATCGGCTGGGTCTCGCCCGAGCTGCAGGAGTGGCTTCTCGGGGCGGAGGAGAACCGCGTCGAAGACGGCGGCTGTGCCGGCAGGGGAGGGGACCCCGAAACGGCCCGTGAGACGATCCTTTCGGGAAGCCCGCCCGGCATTGACGGCGCCCGCGCGTATCGCGGAATCGTGAAGCGGCTCGGGATCGGCTATCTTCAAAACAGACCGATGCGCCACCTCTCGACGGGCGAGCTGCGCAAGGTGCTCATCGCCCGGGCCCTGATGAAATCCCCGCGGCTTGTCGTCCTCGACGAGCCTTTCGGCGGGATCGACGCGACCTCGCGAGAGGAGCTTAAAACTCTTTTGGATGACCTGACGAGGGAGGGTGTCCAGCTTGTTCTGGTGAGCCACCGCGCAGACGAGATCCCGCCGGGCATCACCCATGTGCTCTGCGTCAAGGACGGACGGGTCGTCCTCCAGGGACGGCGCGAGGAAGTTATTTCCGGATGGCAGCGGATGAGCGACGAGGACGAGAACCCCGTTCCTCGCATGCCCCGGGAGGATGCACGGGAAACGGCAGCGCCCGAAATCCTCGTGGAAATGAAGGGGGTCACCATCCGGTTTGACGATGTCACCATACTCGACAACCTCGACTGGACCGTGAGGCGCGGCGAGAACTGGGCGCTGTTGGGCCCCAATGGCGCGGGAAAGACGACCCTGCTCAGTCTCATCACCGGCGACAATCTCCAGGCTTACGCCAACGAGATCCGGCTCTTCGGCATGCTCAAAGGCTCCGGCGAGACGGTGTGGGACATCCGGGAAAAGATCGGTGTGGTCTCATCGGAGTTGCAGGTGCGCTATCGCAGGGGGATTCAGGTTCGGGACGTGGTGGCCTCGGGGCTTTTCGATTCCATCGGTCTTTTCCGCCGCCTGAGTCCGGAGAGCCGCCTGATGGTGGAGGACTGGATGGACCTTCTCGGCATCCTGCCTATGGCTGAGAGGGCTTTCGAAGGGCTTTCCTACGGGGAGCGACGGATGGCTCTTATTGCCCGGGCGATGGTGAAATCGCCCCTGCTGCTCATCCTCGACGAGCCCTGCCAGGGTCTGGACCCGGCAAACCGCAGGAAGATGCTGAAGCTGATCGACCGCATCGGCGCCGGAACCGGCACCCGGGTCATCTACGTGAGCCACTACGAGGACGAGATGCCCTCGTGCATCAACCGGGTCCTGCGCCTGGAGAGATCGGGACGGGAGGGAAAGGGATCGTGCTGACCGGGGATCGGAAAGTCTGGCACTGCGTCGGGTGCGGCTTCTGTTGCGTGCATCAGCGGTGCACCTTCGGGGTGGCAAGGCACCCGGAGGCGCAGACCGGACTGTGCCCGGAGCTCGAGTGGGCAGGCCACCGCTATGTCTGCCGCCTCATGATTCAGCCGGGGCAGATGGCCGAATTCGTGAAGCGGGAGCTTCGTTCGGGCGAAGGCTGCGTTTCTTTCGAAAACCCCTGGCGCAAAGACGTCCGCAAAAGGACAAACGAGGAGGCAAAAACCATCAGTGAGAGGAAGTAATTCGGTCCGTCGTGTCCGGTCCCGTCCCGTTCTGTCTTTTCCCTCTACCTTTACCCTCAACCCGCCACCCTTCTTGTTCATGCTTACATCTTGAAGTGAGCCAGGAGATAGGACTGCAGGTTGGCCTTTTGATTGCGGATGCCAAGTTTTTTCCGGATGTTGTTCCGGTAAAAGTCGATCGTGCCCTTCGAGAGTTTCATCAGGCCGGCGATCTCCTTGGAGCGCATGCCCTGCATGATGCAGTTGGCGATCTGGATCTCTGTCTGCGTCAGGCTGGCCGACTGAGCCGAGAGCTGCTGGGAGAAGGGAGAAATGATCTCCTTCAGGTTGGTCTCCAGGACACCGGCGAAGGAAGCCGCCTGGCGGGTCAGCGCCGTTGCTTTCAGCTTCTCCAGGGCGGGCATGACCAGCTTGTTGATATTGGCGATCACCCTCTCTTCGAGAAGGACTCGATCCTGGTCCCGCTGCTCCAGGAGCGTCCGCAGAGTGGTGTTGAGATCCTCGAGCTTCCGGGACCGGATTTCCAACTCGCCTTCCCTCTGTCTCAGTGCCTCCTCGACGCGCATCCGCTTTTCGATGTCCAGGCGCAGGACTTCATTCACCCGCGCAAGCTCCGCCGTCCGTTCCCGGACCCGTTTCTCCAGTTCATTGTGCGCCTTCCGGAGTTCCTCCTCGATCCGTTTGCGGTCGGTGATGTCTTCGACAAACCCCTCGTAGCATATGGTTTTCCCCTGGGCGTCGCGGACGGCGCGAACGTTGTTGAACACCCACCCCGTGCTGCCGTCCTTGCGGCGGATCACGATCTCGAAGCTGCCGTGCCCCCGTTCCTCGACGGTCCGCACGCATTCCCTGCGGACGTCCGGGTCGGTGTAGAGCTGCCGCCCGATGTCGTTGACGGCCGTTTTCAACTCCTCCGGCGAATCGTAGCCGAAGATCCGGGCAAAGGCGGGGTTGGCATCGACATACTTCCCGGCGGGTACGCTCCGGTAAATCCCCTCGACGGCGTTCTCGAAGATGTCCCTGTATTTCGCCTCGGCCTTGGCAAGCGCTTCCGCCGCCTCTTTGCGCAGGGTGATGTCGCGCGATATCGTCCGGTAGCCCAGGGGCTTCCCGTCCTCGCCGAAAAAAGGCGTCCCCGTCACTTCCATCACGACAGGGGCGCCGCTTTTATGAATCATCGTATGTTCCAGAGAAAGGAACGGCACTCCCTTCGATGCTTTCTCGCCGAATATTCTTTCGACCCTCCGGGCCTCGGCGGGTTCCATGAAGTCGAAGGGCCTCTTCCCGATCACCTCGTCCGGTCTGTATCCGATGAAGGCGAACACTTTCGGGCTTGCGTAGGTGCACGTTCCCGTCGCATCGGTCTCGGCGATATACTCATCGATCGTCTCGACGAGATTCCGGTAGCGCCGCTCGCTTTCCCGCAGGGCGCCCTCTGTCTTTTTCAGATTCGTGATGTCTCGAGATGCGGCGCAATAGCCGAGCAGCGTCCCGTCGGAATCAAAGAAGGGCGAGGCGTTTGTCTCCAGGGTCACCGATGAGCCGTCTTTGCAGACGAGGGTTTCCTGGAGGCCCAGGATCTTTTCCTTATTCTTCGCTTTCTCCTCGAAGAAGCGCTTTGCCCGCATCGCATACGGAACGTCCATGAAGTCAAACGGTGTCCTGCCCAGAATATCGGCGGGCTTGTAGCCCGTGATACCGTAAAACCCCGGGCTGGCGTAGAGAATGACTCCCCGGGCATTGATCTCCGTGATGAAGTCATCGGCCGTTTCAACAAGCGTGCGGTAGCGTTTCTCGCTGGAGCCGAGCGCAGCCTCGATCCGCTTGCGCTCCGTGAAGTCGGTGAAAAAGGCAACCGTCAGCAGCGTCTCACCCAGTCGAACCCTTGACACATCTATAAATACGGGAAACGTCGATCCGTCTTTTCTCAGTCCCATGAATTCATACTGATTGGGAACGGAATCCCCCCGCCTGCGCTTGCTGATGTTCAGGTTCATCTGCCATCGGTAATCGGGGGCGACCCGGTTCAATTGCGACGTGCCGATGAATTCCTCTGGGCGGTCATAACCGAACATGCGCAGGCAGGCCCGGTTGGCATACAGATTGATGCCGTCCCTGGAAATGGAAATTCCCATGGGGGCTTCATCCGCCATGGTGCGGAACCAGGCCTCGTTTTCTTGCAGCGCGGAGATGAGACTCCGGGTCAGCGCGGCATCGTCGGGCGCGGTTGTCCTGTTCTCGGCGTCATTTTTCATTGTCGGTCATTCAACCCTTCGTAAACCCTGATGTTATCCCCGTTCGCTTGAACTTGCGTCCCAATGGGGTCAATTTTTCGGCAAACAGGGAGTGAAATGAAGGAACGAATGGATGGGACAATAATTCCGTTATGCGGAACTGTCAAGAATTAAGTATAGCAAAATGGCATACATAATATCTATATTTTATCTATATTGTGCTTCTCGCTTACTGTGTTAGTCAATCATCGTGGGGTTTCTTGCGAAGATACCTGTGCGGGGTGGATGCGCAGCTTTTTGATCGACCGGATACGAACGCTGTGTCATGTCACTACCTCCTTTGGATGGGGGGATCGGGTTGTCGGCCTGATCCCCCTTCCCATTTTCTCTGAACCAGGTACAGTGAGCCTTTTACCCTTAATTCTTCGTATGAAGAATTCGCCGGGTTTTCGGTTTTTCCGGTTCGTCTTTTTTCGTTTCTCCCACTGATCACTGAACACTGGCCACCGATTCACTATAAGCGGCATGGGGCCGCTTACTTCGCGAGGAACCCCCCGTCGTTGACCAGCACGTGCCCCGTCACATAGGCCGAAGCATCGGAGGCCAGGAAAACGATCACGCCCTTCATGTCGTCGACATCCCCGAAGCGCCTCATGGGGACGAGCTCCATCGCCTTGTCGCGGGACTCCTTGAAGTCGGGTGTCTCGATGTAGGCCATCATGTCGGTGCGGAAAAAACCCGGAGCGATGGCGTTCACCCGGATCTTGAAGGGGGCGAGCTTCACGGCGAGGTTCATCGTCAGGGCATTGATGGCCGCCTTTGTGGAGTTGTAGGGCACGGCCGGGTGCAGAAACTCGTCGGAACCCCGGAATGCCATGATGGAGGAGATGCTGATTATGTTGCCGCCTCCCTGGGCCTTCATCACTCCCGCGACCTTCTGCGTCAGGACCCAGACGCCGCGGACGTTGATGTTAAACATCTGATCCCAGCGCTCCAGGGGGAACTCCAGTGTCGGAGCGCCCCAGGTGGCCCCGGCGTTGTTCACCAGGATGTCGATGCGGCCAAACGTCGACAGGGCTGATTTCACAAGCCCGTCGATTTGCTCTTCCTTCGCCACGTCGCAGGCCACGGGCAGGACCTCCACGCCGCAGGCCTTCCGGATTTCGGCGGCCGCAGCCTCCAGATTTTTCATCTTGCGCGAGGCGATGACGAGGTTCGCGCCCGCCTCGGCCAGCCCCGTGGCGATGAATTTTCCGATCCCCCGGCCCCCGCCCGTGACGAGGGCCACCTTTCCGTCGAGCCTGAACAAATCCGCTGTTTTCATAGTCTGCCCCCTCGAATTCGTCTATTTGGTCTATCCGGTCTGTTTGGTCTATCTCGTCCGGGAAAACGCCAGGACAAGAGAACCGGTTGTCATCTCTCCCATGCGTCATGCCACAATAAAGATGGGGGTGCAAGGTCGGGGTTGCGGTAGGGAAGAAAGAAAGGCGCAGCGGGTTTCGCTGCGCCTCTCCTGTGTGCGGGCTCCGATGCGACAGTTATTATTTTTTCAGTGCCTTCATGATCTTCTTGTCGTCGGCCGTCTTGAACACGACGGTCATTTTACCGCCGGAGGGGCTTACGTAGACGTAGTTGATATCGACGAGGGCATCGGAGACCTTCTTGGCCACCTTTTGCAGCTGACCGGGCTTGTTGGCGAGTTCCACGGCGATGACGTCCTCCACTTTCACCACGGCGCCCATCTGGGTCAGGATCTTCTTTGCCTTGGCGTTGTTGTCGGTGACGATCATGAAGACGCCTTCCTTGCCCCTGCCGTAAGCGCAGAGGGCCTCGATGTTGATTTTGCCATTTGCCAGGAAGGTGGTCACCTCCGAGAGCAGGCCGACCCGGTTGGGCACGATGAAGGTCAGTTGCTTGAGTTTCATTGCCTTTGACATTTTTCAGTCCCTCCTTTTGCGCCTTTTCCCCCTACATACGGTTCTCGCCGGGAAATTTCAAGAGTTTATTCCCGGTTTCAACCTGTGCGATGCCCAGCCCGCGACCGATTTTCTCCAGCATGGCCTTCTCGTCTGGCGTGTAGGCCCCGTCCACCAGGGCGATGCGCCGGGCAAGGCCCAGGGCCTCGTCTCGATCGTGCTCGCCGGGGATGAGCTTCGCGAGGGCCGCAAGAGCCTTCTCCTCGTCAGCCTCCAGGATGCAGTACTGCTCCTTCACCATGCGGCGGAAGTCGGCGGGCCGGATTTTTTGCAGGATCTTGTGGGTCTTGGCGATCTCCTCGGCAACGGCGAAGTGCTTGCGGCCGATGATACGGCCGGTCCTGGCCATGGCCATCATGGCCCGAACGATCCCCTCGGCCGGACCGCCCTTTTCGGCGGCATCGAGCCATTTCTGCTGGAGCCAATTCTCGTAGTCCTCCCAGGAAACCTCCAGGTCATTTTCTTTGGCCAGGGCCTTGAAGGTGCCTGCGGCGATCGAGGAGTAATGCAGGGCCTCATGGCCGTAAATCGCGCGGAAGAGTCTCTCCTGCCTGTGGTCCCTGCTGTCGCGGTAGAAGTTGAGCCACTCTTCGACAAAGGACGAAAGGGATTTCTCCCGAACTGCGAAGGTGTTGCCCTGCGATGCGGGTTTGCGGTTGGCACGGATCTGGTTTGCCGCCGCACCGAGGTGGCGCAGCGCCGGGTTCATATCCGAGATCATGTAGCGCTGCGCCCTCAGGGGGTTGAGCCAGCGCATCATCTCCGCCGAGAACTCCGACGAGCAGGCCTTCACCCAGGGGCTCAGCAAGCTCCGGTACATCCGGTCGTTGAACTCGGAGACCTGCGCCACGATGCTGAAGTCCTCCTCCTCTTCCGGCGCGCCGTCGAGGGCCGTGATGTCGTCCAGGGTCCTCTCCTCGAAGCGGGTGGCGATGTCGCCTTTGGCAACATCACCCTCGATGACCATCTCGTAGAGTCCGGGCGGGAGGAATTCGATCATTTCGGAGCTGCGGATGATCTCCTTGTGCTCCTTTTTTGCGACACTTGCCGCGACGAAGATTCCAAGGTGCCCGATGTCCTCGTGGATGATGTAGACGATGACCTGCCCAAGCTTCCGGATCTCTTCGGCGGACCGATAGACCTTGGGGATCCATGAGAGGGCCTGCTGAGGCGGGGTGATGTTGTCACCCTTCGAGGCAAAGACCAGAATGGGGCTCTGGATGTTCTTCAGGCTCAGAAATTCCCCTTCGTGAAGCTCCAGTTTTCCCTTCTCGAGCTTGTTCCCCACGAAGAGATTGCTCACGATGAAGTGGATCTCCTCGGCGTTCATCATGTAGAACCCGCCCCACCATTTCTCAAAGGCGAGGAAGCGCTCCTCCTCCGTGTCGATCTCGGAGTAGAGCTTGTAGTTTTTTGTCCACAACGTGTTGGCCGGGTTGAGCGACTCGAAGTTCGACACGAGGTTGGCCCCGTCGAATTTCCCGTTGCCCAGGTCGCACAGAAGCGAAGTCATCCAGATGCCGCCGGCCAGTCCTCCCCGATAGCGCATCGGGTTCACTCCCTGCACGCCTGCCCAGTAGGACATGGGGGCGCCGTTCAAGATGAGCGGCCCCGCGATGTCGGGCCGGTCGGCGCACAGCAGGGCCGAAGCCCAGCCTGCCTGGCAGTTGCCCATGATGGCGGGGTTGTCAGCGTGGGGGTGCCTGCGGACGACCTCCTCGATGAAACGTTCCTCGGCCTGAACGACGTCCTTGATCTTTTGGCCGGGCATGGGCTCCGTGTAGAAGAGAATGAAGTACACGGGGTGGCCGTGATCCAGGGCCATGCCGATCTCGGAGTCGCGCTTGGAGCCCCCGATCCCCGGGCCGTGGCCGGCCCTCGGGTCGATGATCACGATGGGCCGCTTCGGCAGCTCGGGCGGTTTTTTCCCCCGGTTGGTCCTGCGTCGCTCCGCGCCGTCGGCGCACTCCTTCTCTTCCCTGCGCCGATCCACGATGCGCACCAGGGCGAAGTTCACGGGTTTTTCGAACGTCCGGCCGTCGAGGATCATCTCGTAGTGGAAAGTCAGCACGGGCGGCTGGCCGTTTCGCAGGTGTTCGATGTAGTTGTTGCCCCTCTTGCGCAGGACGTCCATGAAGAGGATCTGCCGCTGAGCCGAGTCGACGGCGTATTCACAGGCATCGAAGATCCATTTCGACGCCGCGGTCATCGGGTTCCACTGATTCCAGGTCAACATGCTGATAACTCCTTGTTTTTTTAGTGGGTATGACCCGATGGAAAGGTGCAAGTTCCGGACCAGCCAGGAAGAACCCCTGGGCAAGGGGACGGCAGGCAAAAAAAAGGGTCAGCTTTTCAGCTAACCCCTTGATTTTTCTGGTGCCGAAGCCGGGATTTGAACCCGGACAGGCGTACGCCCACTAGACCCTGAACCTAGCGCGTCTACCAATTCCGCCACTTCGGCACGCTTTTCAAGAAGGCTAAATCTATAATGATCCCCGAAACCTTGTCAAGCAA
>JGI20214J51088_10002117_pt1 | contig 13407 bp, 10 predicted proteins | sample WetSurMetagenome_FD_51088 | JGI IMG/M metagenome (IMG submission 51088)
TAGAGTCCCCAAACCAGCCGTAATGAGCGAAGCACGGCGCGAGTTTTTGCAGTCCAGGTACAAAGCTGATTGAGGGCAGGCGTTTCGCGGTACAAGTTTGATCAGAGCCACGTCCCGATAGCTATCGGGATGTCACGATGCAGGATTTTAATTGCGAGCAGATTCGTGTGTCCGGGTGCAACGGCCATTACAAATTTGTCCTGGGTGCAGGAGCAATAGCAAAAACCGTGACAAATAACTTACCCATATTGTCCGTGTTATGCGGAAGCATTATTTAATCTTTTTGACTCGATATCGAATTATTGTAACATATTTTTCAGGGTCACCTTTTGAATTTCCTGTAGGACCGACAATATACTCCTCTTCATGTCCACCAATTGTAACATAACCTTCTTCATTTATAAATTCTCTCAAACGATTTATTGTGGAATCTTCACGAGTGTAAGGACCAAGATGAAGTATCTCAGCTACATCGCCATATTCCCATATGGTTAGCATAGCTTTAATACCTTCTTGTGGAGTATAGGACGGAAGTGTAGCCATCTTATCTGGTACAGGTAATGCATATAATCCAATCCACTCAGATTTTGGTGTGCTGGCGAATGATTCAGACCATCGTGCTCTCGGTAATAACTGTATAGATCCTTTTTGCGTTTCAGGAGAACTGAAATATAATTGAAATAGTAGACCAAAAGCCTTCCCTCCTACAATATTTGGATCTCCTTTGGTTTCTACCACTATCATCTTTTGGTCTTTCTTTGGAGATATCTGAGGTTGTTTTAAATGCTCAAATTGACCTAAGTTACTTACTTGTCCGTATATATTAACATTTAGGCAAAACACAATGATAATAAACATTATCAATGTAGTTTTCGCTGGTGAGACTGGAATAGTGATACTTGATAAGTTCTTAATTTGGTTCATTTTAATACCCTTTCTATGATTTTTTAATAGTTAATTTATCTTTTAGGATCGTAGTCTTCGTTCAACTGCGTTTATTGCTTACGCATAACGGCCCGGCAATATGGGGAGGTTGTGTTACCCGACGACAGCACCTGGCAGTCCCGATAGCTATCGGGACTAGGTACTTTAGCCAGAAAGTTGTCACGGTGCAAGGAGGGTATGGCACGTGTTTTTGCAGTCATGGTACAAGGTTGATCGAACACTGGCAGCGTCGCAGTATAAGGTTAATAGGTGATGAAGTATTTGTCTACGTGCAGGATTTTATAAACGGACACTGGCGCGGTCGCGGTATAAGCATTACGGAGTTGTCTTGGTAGCAGGTGCAAAAGCAAAAACCGTGACAAGTCTTATTAATTATACCGTCCGTGTTAGGCTTTCGTAGCAATTTTTGTCTCTAGTCAGGATGAATGTTTTTCTTTTTTTTTGTCCAGATATCTGAAATGTCAGTGTTTTTAATCATGCTTTCGCCACGTCAGTCACATTGTAACTAACTATGTAATTGTCACTATGTCAGTACCGTATATATGGGGGATATTCGGTCAGGTTTATGTTGCTTATCAAATTTATCAATAATATTTAAATTTGAAACCAGTCTGGTCAATTGTTTTCTAAGTGGTCGGGAAGATAATCGTCCAGATAAATTTATCTCGACGCCGTTAGGCTTCTGTAGCGGTTTTAAGTCCCGGTAGATGGTAGGGAAGCAGGCTTGACCCGGGTTGGAAAAACTTGCAAATAATGCTCATGGGCCGGTTTTGTATATTTTAAAAAACAAAACCGTGAATTATTATTTGCAAGTAGCGTCGGACAAGCCGGACATGTCAAGATAAAATTGGGAGATGGCTTAGCCCCGGTAAGTGGCCGAAAGTTAAATGTCATGATGAACTTTCTTAAGTTGACAAGCTGTTGGTTCGCTCCCGCTATGAAGCCTAACGGCCCGGCGGTAGGGTTCAGTAAGCGTTACCCGACGCAAGCATCCGATCACGATCCAGACACTCCGCGCCAGCGGGGCCAGAAATCAGTCACGGTGCAAGGAGGGTATGGCGTGGTTTTTGCCTCCCGTCCCGATAGCTATCGGGATGTCACGGTGCAGGATTTATATTGCGGGCAGGTGCGTGTGTCCGGGTGCAAGTTTCAGCAGGATTTGTCTTGAGTGCAGGAGCAAAAGCAAAAAGTGTGACAAACAACTTACCCATATTGTCCGTGTTATGGGGTCGTGCTATTTTGTTTTATGTCATTTACTAATAATAAAAGAGATAAATGCACCAGTTAGGTTTACAATCAGATCGATTTCATCTCGTTTCACTAAATCGTTATGCTTTATATAGTTGTTTTGGTATTTTGAAAAATATTCGATTAACGTAATGAACATATTGCGAACCTCCGTAGAAACTCCCTTGTTTTTTAAAAATGTTCCAAGGTCATTAGATTGATTCTCAAGACTTTTTTTGTTATTAAGTAGACTTTTAAGCAACAATTCTAAAGAAAGCCTAAGATCATCAAGAATATTTCTTTCATTCCTATTTTCATTTAGTTTGTTCAGGGCATTTTGATAAAGTCCAGCTGATTCTGGGTAATCAACTAAGCGAATTAAATTATCTTTCAATAGATTCGTATTGAGATTAGGGCGCAAAAAGGTAAACTCATAACTTGGATTAAGTTGCCCAATTTCCTGTTCAATAAAAAATAATGCTTTGGTTCCGAATGAATGAATAACGCAATTTTCCAGATTTGATTTTAGGACACAATCAGATTCATGTTCTTCCATTCTGCCTTTGAGGATCTTATGAACTCCATATAAATAGGTTAATTTATCTACTGGGTCATATAACATTAGAAGATCGGAATCAAGTTCTTGCTTGAAATCTTGGAATCCTCCATGCTTCCGTTCGTATTGAAGAATCTTACGAACGAAATGAGCAACCTGTTCTTTTATAACAAAATCTCTATCCATGATTCTATTATTTTTGAAATTGACGATAATCTATCTTCTGTGCTGGTTCGCATGACCCATAATGACCGTTTTATGGGGTCGTACTATGTTTATCATGTTATCCCTTGTAGACATTTTGATTATGCCATTCAACGAATTTTTGTGATGGTTTGTCCATTTGTCCAGAGGGAAGTGTCATAAGGTTATTGCCATGATATTTATAGTAGTCCCTGCCATTTTCAAATTCTTCCTTTATTCGTCGAGATACTTCTATTTTGTAATCATTTGTAATAGTTAGATATCCTTTATCGAAAAGCTTATGCAGATCAGTCCTAAGTAACAATCCATTTGAAATGGAATGTGGGCCTGATTGTTCATATGGTTTTATATGTGCAGCATCTAAAACAGGTAAAGTTTTTTCTCCACTAATTGCACATTTTCTTTCGTAAGCATCTGTTATTAAGACTCTAAACGCACCTTGACCAAGTCTTACTCTGGTAAGTATCTCAGATCCATATCTATTGTTGAGATTTTCCTCTTCAACAACAAATTGATTTTTGTATTCTTTTTGATGGTCAAACAGTCTGTATTTATGAAGTAGAAATTCTATTTTATCCCATATGTCTTTCCCATATCCGATGGTGGAATCATACTTCTTCCCTTGAACTAGATTTTTCTTCCAGTCAGCAGGACTAGGTAGCCAGTCATTTTCGTTAAAGAATACGGGATTCGATAGGATTAGGCACCCAATTGTTGGGTAGGTGTCTAAGGAGTTGTCAGGTGTTCGATATGCATTTATTTTTTTACGGAATTTGTCAAGGGAGTCCATCCCATTTCTTTGTTGAAAAACTTCCCATGCAAAATCAATCGGCAAGAGTGAATGTGATGAGTAGAATCCTATCCCTGCAATCTTGTTGATTGGGCTCTTAAGTCTTAAAAGAAATGGTGCACCGGATTTTAAAATGTGAAATCGAAGTTTACCTCCAGGTTGCCAGAAGTTGATGTCTTCAGGATCTTTTGTCCGAAGGAAGTTGAACCATTCGAAGTCTGTGTTACCAATAAAATATTCCATAGTCAAATTTTAATCGTAGGTGTTGCATGCCCCATAACGGCACGGCAATAAAGGGAGTTTGCGTAACCCGCCGCCGGTCATGGTATGCAGGATCTGAGTTACGTAAGAGTCCAGATAGATGGACGCGGCGGGTTTGGAACGTGTTTTTGCCGCAATATTGGATGTTAATTGAGTCAACTGTGTCTCGCGGTACATGTTGGAACCGGGCCAGTTAGTTATCCCGGTGCATGGATTTTTTAAACAGGTAGCGGCGCGGTCCGGATTTGTCACGGTAACGAAGATGTCACGCGAGTAGGAAGCCCTTGCAAAAACCGTGACAAGCAAATTACCTTTATTGTCCGTGTTAGTGGCTGCCGTATTTCGTTGATGTCCATTCGTCTACAAGGTCGAATACTTTTCTATCATCCGGATCGATTGCTATATTTCTAAATTCCTGGATTATTTTTGTTGATTCGCTTGTATTAAAAGATATTAATGTTTCTAATGCATCTGCTCTGATATAATCTAAATCTGTCTTGTCAAATAGAATTTTTTTTAATGTAGGTGTCGCAGGTTTATATTTTATTTTTTTAAGTCCTTCAATTGCGTATCTACGGTATTTCATTTCTTTATTTTCAATGTCCTTAGTCAAAATTGGACCTATATAATATCCTGCCCTTATAATCGGTTTGGTCATTAATTTTTCTGTCGTTGACTGATTGATAAAAACTGTATAGTATTCAGGGGCACATTTATTCCCTAATATTTGTCCAATTAATAAATAATATATTATTGCAAGAGGCAGGGTAACTAAAGCGATCGTAAAGTTTTTCTTTGATAATTGCATAACGGTATAAACGATCACATTTACCAAGATTAACCAAAAAATTGTCTTATTTAAAAAGATATAATTCAGAGCCAGCTGAAGCATTAACAATTCCTTCCCTTTTGGATTAAATGCATAATTATTAGACGAGGTAAAAAGTTTCCAAAAAACAATTACAAATAAACTTGAGATAAGATAGGGCAAAAACTTTTTGTAAGCAATCATGGTGAGGGTTTTAGGTGTAGTACGATCCTTTCGGTTGCCACTAACGGCCCGGCGGTTTAATGAGTTGCCGTCCGCGTCAGGGCTGGCATGAGTTTTTGCAAAATCCCGGTAAACAGCTGAGATCTTTTTGGTCCAGATAAAATCCCGGTAGATGGCTGAAAGTTCCGTTGTCCAGACAAAGCTGCCAGATGGGATAAACCCTGTAGATGGACGAATCCCGGTTAATGGCTGGGAGCTTTTTGGTCAAGGCAACGCTTTATAGATGGCTCTGCAAAAACTTGTGCCAGCAGTGCGTAGGCCGGCAGCCGAAATAGACTGTGTCTTTGCAGCAGGATGAGTCTCGGTACCGAAATTTAATAAGTTGAGAGAAACAAAATACCATAGACTTTTGGGGCTGATAACGAAGCTATCCAGGCTGCCGAAGGCAATTAATTAAACCGTCCGTGTTAGCGGAGCGTTTTATTCTTTTTAATCAAGTTGAGCACATAATCCATTTCTAGTTCCTTATCAGATAATAAGTCTTGCAATGAAGGTTTGAGTATTATATCAGGGATTACTCCTCTATTATCATCAATTCCACTAGGCCGAAGTGACCATTTATATGATACTCCAACTTTAATCTTGGTATTTGGAAGTTCAAAGTCGAAACGATCTCCATACCCACAAGGTAATCCNCCGGTTTCTTGTCCAATTATTTTCCCCAACTTGTAATCTTTTATAAGCATTGCCGCTTCAGCACCGCTTGAAAATGTTTCGATACCTGTTAATACATAAATATTACCTTTAAATAACAATGGATTTTCAATCTTATTATCAAAATATTGATATTTTGTTCGTTCAAGAATTGTATCTTTTTTAAATTGAGAATAGTATTCATAAGCAGACCTGATGTCAGAAGTAATTCTTTCAAGGTGCTTACTACACTCATAAAATGGTTTGTTTGTTAAATAGGTTAATAATAAAGAATTTAGTCTTGAATCTCCACCACCATTTTTCCGAATATCAATAATTAGATTTGTTATCTTGTTTTGTTTTATAACCGCAAAGGCACTATCAAGGAATAGTTTGAAATTATCATAATCAACACATGCATTATACTCGATACATGCTGTGTTATTAGCAATTAATTTAAATCTATAGTTGTTTTTAGCACTAGCAAAGGCTTTCGTAAAATACTCATCTGTCTCTTTTTCATTTATCCCATTTAAGAGCTTCGTTTTTTCAATGCCATTGTCCATATACTTGACCTCGTATTTTGAATTTGGATAAAGTAGCGGATAATTCCATATGAATCTTTTCTCTACATAATGTAATCGATAATCCATCCGCTCGCCACTTTCATAGTTGACTAATTTAGAGAGTATATCAGAAGTTTTAAATCCATTAATTGAGATGACCTTGGTTCCTCTCTCAATATTTTTGGTATCTGAATAAATATCTCGTACATAAATATTTGAATCGAGAATAATTACTGAAAATGGAAAATAGCTGAAGCCAGTCTTTTGAAGTTTGCTAATATATTTATTAACCTCTGAATTTTGAGGAGTTATCCCAGTGTGCCCATGATGCAAATTATTGACGATGGGACATACCATTAGCCAGAAATCTATAGAATTAATTGAATCTTTAATTTCTGACTTGACAATAGAAATAGCTTGCAATGTTTTTTCTTTGGGAGTATAAGCATATAGATTGGGATGGATATATTCCAATTTGTTAAATAAAAAATCTAGATCATTCTTTAGCTGTTCAGCACTAAATCTAGTTTGGGCATCTCCATTGTTAATGATAAAGAAAAAAATGAGTAAAAATAGAGTATACTTTTTCATAGGTTATATTATTTTAAAATCTCAAAACATAATATTGTCTAATAGTATTTTTCCACAATTAGGTTTTTAAAGAGTTAGCGGGCGTTTTTTAATAATGAGAAGGTTTTTATTTTAAGTATAAAACTATCAAAAAAGGTTGTTGTTGTCAAGGATTAACTATTTGTATATCAACGGTAGAGGCTGGTAAATGCCCGCTAACGGCCCGGCAATATAGTGAGAAAACGTTGCTTTGCAATTGAAGGCCGGCATGCAGCAAACCTCCTCTTGGATCCGTTGTTTATGAGGTCGTAATGAGCAAAGCATGGCACGCGTTTTTGCAGTCCTTGTGCAAAGCTATTTGATAGCAGGCGTTTCGCGTTACAAATTTGTCTTGGTACCAGAATCCCGATAGCTATCGGGATGTCATGGTGCAGATTGTTTGTTGGTTGTAATAGCGTGGTCGCGGCACATTTGGGTAAAGTCCAGGCTTGCAGGCACAATTCCCCGCAAAAACCGTGACGAGTTTTTTAACTTTATTGTCCGTGTTAGCCGGAGTATTTTTTATTGGCAAGGTTAAAACCAAACATTGAATAATACATCAGTGCTTACTTTTTCTGCCGTAAGGAGATCCACCAGCTCTAAATAAAGTTTATTCTGTTTTTTATAGATGCTTGCTCTCCATAATAACAGGTCAATATCAAATGGATTGATATTTAATGCTTCATTAATCAATTTTAGTGGTTTTGTGGTTTGTCCGGATTTTAACAACCTTAAAACCTTGTCTTTTTTATAGAAGAAATTACTGCTTTTCGTAAAATTAAACCCAGCAAAATATTTATATTCAAGCAACTTATCGTCAAACTTCGCAGGATTCCAATGGCCTGAAGAAGAATATAAAGCATCCAGAGCAATTTCTTCCCATAATGTATCAGGATTATTTAAAACCTGAATGCTATCGATCTGACCATCTTTCCTGACAATAAAGCTTACCAGAACATTTCCATTAGGGCTGTTCGTCATTAAGTCATAAGGAAAGTTACGGAAGAATTTTGAAGCATCTTCATTATTGATTTTAGCACGCTCAAATATTTCTTTTTCAAAATATTTATGACCAAAGTAATTGCTTTGACCAATTGCATTCTGCAATGTGATTGCAAGGATCAATAAGGCAGAATATTTTTTCATGATTGTTATTCTAAGTTACTCAATAAGAGTTATATCGCGGCATCCATTACGGCTAACGGCCCGGCGGTTTGATTAGGTGCCGTCTGCGTCGCGGTGCCTTGTTTTTTGCCTCCCGATAGCTATCGGGACCTGGTAGTTGGCAGTGAGGCTTCGGGTCACGCTGAAGCTGGTAAACGGTAACAAGTCCGGGTAAGGGTTGCGAATTTTGGGTCACGACGAAATAGTCTCGGTGAAGAGCAAAAAACAAGGCACCAGCGCGTCGGCCGACAGCGCCAACGATGCTGTCCCGGTAGACGGAACTGTCCTGGTGCCACAGAACTTAATAAATGGAGTAGAGTTTAAGGGCATAGATTATTGGATTGACTGAAAAGCAGTCCTGGCGCTGGCGAAGGCACTTAATTAAACCGTCCGAGTTAGCATAGGTTTTTTTTAATTTCTGGGATATTTTAACTCCATGTGTTGAATCTGTATAAAAGTAATTGGTTCATTCGGTTTTGAATCCTTCTTAAATACCTTTATTGTTCCTTCATTTGTAATGATCAGTTCTTTATTGAAATCATGGGTAAGTTGGGGAGATTCTATAATGCTGTAATTACCAGACTTGTCCAATAAAATTACAAATGCATTAGTTAAAGTACAAACGCCATCTTTAACTGAATTTGTTTCTCCCATTTCAAATATGTTTTTGAAGTTGTTGGATCCTTTCATCTCGATTTTATGCTTTAGTAGTATTGGAATCCACCACTCATTTTCAACATTCACAATTTTTTCATTTTTCTGTTTTTCTTGTCCAAAGGATGCAATAACTATCAAAAACAAAANTAACTGAGTAAAAGCAATCCTTTTTAAGGCAACTTTCAATGAAAGACTCAAAATTGTTTTCATAATCATCCTTGTTAATTAATAATATGTCAATTTAAAACTAATTTTCTGATTAGTCACAACTTATGCATAACGGCCCGGCAATATGGGGAGGTTGTGTTACCCGACGACAGCATCCGGTCACGGTCCTGATGCTTTAGCCAGAAATCTGTCACGGTGCAAGGAGGGTATGGCTCACTTTTTGCCTCCCGTCCCGATAGCTATCGGGAGCAATCGGGATGTCACGGTGCAGGATTTTAATTGCGTGCAGATGCGCGTGTCCGGGTGCAAGTTTCAGCAGGATTTGTCTTGAGTGCAGGAGCAAAAGCAAAAAGTGTGACAAACAACTTACCCATATTGACCGTGTTAGCATTTCGTGCTTTGTTCACGATTGTTTCTGCTTTAGTATTTTTGAGGCTATGAATGCAAACAATCCCAAAATCATACCGGAAATAATTCCAATAATCGGTCCAGTTATGAGCATCATAAGTTTTGGACTATCAGGGATTGGCATTTTCGACATCATCGCTGCCTCTTGGGTATGATTAGCAATATATGTGTCAAACAGGAGGATATGGGCAGTAGTAATCCAGACTGCATTCAATAAGCTTACAAAAAAACCTGTCAGAAAATATTTTTCTGCACATTTTTTTGCTATGAAATAAGCGCAAATAATGAATATTGCCAGCCAAAAGATTGGTTCTATATTTGAAGGAATTACAAAAACAGTTGCAATTGCCATCGCCAATCCAAAAAGCGAAAGTTGAAGAATTAGTTTCCAGTTCATCTTGATAAAATTTAATATTACAAATGTAAGGATAAAACAACCTGATTGTCATTGTGTATCAGTTTATTGATTGGGAGAGTCGCATGGGGCATGAATGCTAACGGCCCGTCAATATGGGGAGGTTGCGTTACCCGGCGTAGCCATCCGGCCACCTGTCCCGTTGCTTTAGCCGAAAAGTAGTCCCGGTGGCAAGCCAGGTATGGCGCGTGTTTTTGCCGGTCATGTTGAAAACTGATGCGTTAACTGAGTGATCGCGGTACAATCTTGGACGGAAGTACAAATCTGTCAGTGTTACAAATTTGGAAAGCGGGCAGCGGTGCAGTGTCGCGGTATAAATTTTAAGCGGAGCCGATAAATAGTCCTGGTGTAGGAATTTAATAGCGAGCAGAGGAGCGGATCCGGGTTTAGATCTATTAACGAATCTCTATTACCTGCAGGGGCTAAAGCAAAAACCGTGACAAGCAACTTACCCATATTGTCCGAGTTAGCCTTAGCGATTTTATAAATCTATAAGTATTTCCTAAGAAAGCATTGTTTGTCAATCGATCTAGGCTGATCAAAAATGTTAATTTTACAGGCAGATATGATGCTCGAAGCTTATCACTTTCCAATGAAAAATGGCTAGAACCTTTACTTACCTGAAATTATGTCTATCAGATCAGTTATAAGCTTTCCAGTATCAAATGGTGGATTTGCTTGGCTGATATTTGCAGAAAAGGTAATCTTATCGAATGGATCATAGGCGAGAATAGAACCATAAAAACCGCCATGACCGTAAAAAGTCCTTCCTTTCATGTCATATTTGTAGATACCCATGCCGTATTGAACTCCAAATTTGTTTGTTTCAGAGAAATTTATCATTTTTTGCAGGGTTGAAGCTTTTTGGAATAATTTATTGCTCAACAGTGCCTCAATAAAAACCGCCATATCTTTTGTTGTAGAAACCAGTCCTCCACCGCCCCACTCATAAGAAGTGTTTATTTTTCTTGTCATATTAATCCTATTGAGGTATGAGTCGATTCTNTTCCCGTTTCCCTTTTCAGGTTCGTAGTATTGAAACCAAGTATTATTCATCTGCAGTGGGATCAGAATCCTCTCTCTTATTACAGCAGGCAAACTCTTTCCTGTAACTTGTTCTATAATAAGTCCAAGCAGCATGTAATTAATATCAGAATAATGATAACCATTTCCTGGTTTATTGAATGGTTTCTTATTTAATTTGTACTTGTAGAATCTGTCGATTATCCTTTCAGTGTTAAACTGTCTCTTTTTGTGAAGCAGAACACTGATATTGAATTTTGTTTCGGCATCGGTGAAGATGTCAGCTATTCCGGAAGTATGGTGTAAAAGCATATCAAGTGTTATCATATCGGCATATGAAGTATCCCTAAGCTGATGAATCTGTTCTATTCTTAAATATTTGATTCCTTTCAAATAGGTGACAATCCCATCCTCGAGAGAAAGCTTACCTTCTTCTTCCAGTTGTAATATGATTGACGCAACAAATGTCTTGGTAATACTGGCAACAGGATATTGATAATCTGGATCAATTTGTTGGTCCGTTCTTCCAATAGTACCTTTTCCTTTATAGACTTCGAANCCGGTTTTCCCGTTCTTTGCATAAAGTAGAAAACTGTTTACCGGCTGTCGACCTTTATGGATAATATGAGTCTCAATAATAGAATCGATCTCCCTAGTTCTTTCTGAAAAATCGGTTTGGCCATATATTGAATATGAGGATAATAAGANACTTATCACTGTAATAACTGTTTTCATTTGTGCAAAGATTTAGATAATTCACTNCTTAAGGACAATCTTTGTCTTCAAAAGTTGCATACTGGGAGATTCCTCCTTCGTTAAGGCTAACGGCCCGGCAATATGGGGAGGTTGTGTTACCCGACGCAAGCACCGGGCAGGGTCCTCGTACCCCGCGCCAGCGGGGCAACAAAGCTGTCACGGTGTAAGGAGGGTATGGCGCACTTTTTGCCGTCAAGGTACAAGTTTTGTGAGTTATACGCGTGTCGCGGTACAAGTTTGATCGGAGCCGCGTCCCGATAGCTATCGGGATGTCACGGTGCAGGATTTTAATTGTGGGCAGATGCGTGTCCGGGTGCAACAACCGTTACAAATTTGTCTTGAGGGCAGGAGCAAAAGCAAAAAGTGTGACAAACAACTTACCCATATTGTCCGTGTTATGGTTAGTTGTTATTTATTTTCTAGATGCTTGTTTTTCAAGTAATTCTTCAATCATACAGATTGCAAGAAATGGTGCATCAAATTTTGCATAATGTTCTTTCAACTCTTTTGCCTTTTGCTTATAAGAAGAATCTGACATTATCTTCCTATAAGCTTTCAAAATCTGTTTTGAAGTCGGCTTTTGGTTCCTTAAGTTTATTCCAGCCCCTGAGTATTCAAGTCTGGCTGCTACTTCCATTTTATCCTCCGTAGCACCAGCAATAATTATTGGTATTCCGTAAGCTAAAGCATTCTGGGTACCACCAAATCCACCATTTGTAATTAATAGATCTATGTAAGGTAAAAGGTTTCCAAACGGAATGTAGAGCTCAGCATGTATGTTATCAGGTAGATCCATTATTTCGCCCTCCTTTACTGGTACAGCTATCACTATGATTTTCTCATTTTTCAATGCTTTAATTGCGGGAAGAATTAGATCATCATAATCTTTTGAGACAGTTCCTTGATTAATAAGGACAACCGGAATATCTTTCTCAATTTCTGACCACCATTCCGGCTTTTTATAATTAATAATTGGCGGTGTAATAATGGGTCCAATAAATCGGAGTATAGGAGGAAATCCTTCTCGGGGATATTCAAAATTTGGTATTGAAGTATGTAAAAAAAGATTAGCATTTTCAAATTCCTTTTTAACAAAACTTTTACCTAATGCAGGTAATCCAATTCTATCTCGTATTTCCTCACCATATTTCTGTACATCATTGAATAGTAATTTATTAAAAAGCCAGCGTAAAATATTGTTTCTCAATTTCGAAAAGAGGGATTTACCAGGTAATAATCCAAGCCCGAACGGAGGGATATTCTTTCCAGGTATGCTCAATGGTAATACTGATATCCGGACACTTGGTATGTTATAAAATTCTGTAACCCATGAACCAACAATAAGGAAACTGTCACTAATAATTAAATCAGGTTGGAAATTATCAATATGGTATTTCAGTTCGTTTATAAGATCAGGTACCGGATCAAACATAACAAGTTTAATATATAATTTTAGCTGCGCAAGACCACTTTTATTCCTTAATTCTGGAAAAACGTCATATGTTTCTTGGATGCTTGTATCCCATTTTAGAGGAGGAGGTAGAAAAGTAGCCCCAGTATTTTCAACCCTTTTCTGAAACTTTCGNCCTGCAAAACATATTACATCATGACCATTTTGAACAAGTTTTGTTATTATAGGGATAAAAGGATTAAAATGTCCCTCAACTGGTACAGTAACAACTATTATTTTACTCATTTAAATGAGGTTTTCAAAACTGAAGGGATTGTTTCATCTGTCTAGGTATGTCACATTGCTTTTCCTGTTATGGTTAGTTCTAAGTTGATTGTCTAACGTGCAGGTAAACTGCAAATTAACCATAACGGCCCGGCAATAAAGTTGAGAAAACGTTGCTGAGCAAATGGAGGCTGGCATACGAAATCTTATATAAAGTAGAGTCCCCAAACCAGCCGTAATGAGCGAAGCACGGCGCGAGTTTTTGCAGTCCAGGTACAAAGCTGATTGAGGGCAGGCGT
>JGI20214J51088_10002118_pt1 | contig 13407 bp, 13 predicted proteins | sample WetSurMetagenome_FD_51088 | JGI IMG/M metagenome (IMG submission 51088)
CGGGGACGCCCGCAAACTCACCGCCGCTGTCGGCTGATTTGACATTTGATAGGGAAAAGGCGCGATACGCAAGTCCCACGTGCACCAAACCGCTTTCCTTCTCGAACACGCCAAGGGGCGAGCCGCAGAAATCAATCTCGTTGTAGGCTTCGGGGACCGTGAACAGCGGGAAGCCGTAGGACTGGTCGGAAACCGTGCGCGAGGTGACGAGTCCTGTTTCGGCCACTCCGGCGAAACAGGAGGCTGTCAAAACAATGACGCAGATGAACACACGCATGACGGGCCTCGCTTCTTTTTGACGGTTGACAATAAAATAAGCGATGCGCGGATTAGAATTTTCCGGTAGAAAGGCCGAAATGTTCGGGCGTTGGAGTGTTGATGAACTGAGCAGTAGAGAAGAAAGATATCTTTACTGAATTACTGCGGACGCGGGCGGCGTGAGAATAGGTTCTTGACAAATTAGATTTCTTACTTCCGCGCGTTAGATGGACCGGAGCGGTGAGCTAGAGCGAATTGTCACTTCGTTCCCAAAGGTATGGTAATAGCGCTTCGCGCTCCACTATGATGTCTCTTGCCTTGTGCCGGCCGACCCGGCCGCCTACCCGCGGCACAGGGCGGTCCGGCAACGAGGCGAACCGCCGAGCCCGGAGGAAGACCGCCCCTTTTGCAGAGGCGCCTCCCCGGGCGCCTCTGCAAAAGGGGAACGCCCAGATTCTTGGTTATTATTGAGCTTCCTTGTTCCTGCTCTCCAGATACTTCTTCCCTATCAAAAACGCCAGGAAGATCATGACCAGTGTCCCCAGCCTCCTGCCGAGGACGAACCTGGCCGCGCCGGTTCCCGTGCCGACCGCCGTTCGCACCGCAAAGAGCACAAGGCCCACCGCCCTTTTGAGCAGCCAGAACGGCAACAGAATGAGTTTTTCCATCATGACAAGCTCCTTTTGGCTGTGTTCCGATTGATTACGTGTCCGGGCCCGGCCTCATTGCCGGCCGTTCTTCAATATACTACCATTTTTATGAAAGCTTTGCCGCAAAGACGCAATCGCGAAGATAAACCTTTTATTTTGATGTCAGCCTGTTCACCCCGTCCCAGTCCCTTGGCGGCGGATTCACCCTGTAATCGCGGCAGAGTTTGAGCAACTCGGTGCTGGGAGTGGTTTTGGCAAACGAGGCGAAAGGTTCCAGCTTTTCCGCCTCCAAAAGCGCTTCGATTGCCTTGGCCCAGTCCTGCTTATAAAAATGTGCCGTGCCCTGCGAATACAGGTCGCGCATGCGGACGAGCTCGGGCGCAAGCTTCCCCTTTTCGGCCATCAATTCGAAAATCGTGACCGGCTCCGATTTCCCCACCACCGTGATCCGGTCGAGCTGGCGGACTTCGAAATGGTCTCCCACCATGTCGCGGGTGAAGCCGCTTATCATGGTGTACACGCCGTACTGCTTCGCCGCGCTTTCCAGCCGTGCCGCGAGGTTCACCGAATCGCCCATCATGGTATAGGCCTTCCTCGTCGTGGAGCCCATGTTGCCGGTAACGATGCGCCCCGTGTTGATCCCGATGCGCATGCGCATCCCGTGCACTATGGCGGGCCACTTGCCCTGTTCCGACGCCCATTTCGCCCGAAGCCCGGCGAGCCGGTTCTGCATGTCGAGCGCGGCGAGGCAGGCCTGGCGGGCGTGGTCCTTCATGGGCATGGGCGCTCCGAAGAAGGCGATTATCGCGTCACCCTCGTATTTGTCCAGCGTCCCGTCGTGCTTGAACAGGATGTCGGTCATGGCCGTGAGGTACTCGTTGAGCAGGTCCACGATGCGCGTGGGGGACCCGAGCTTTTCCGAGAAGGTGGAAAACCCCTGTATGTCGGTGAAGAACGCGGTGAGCACGCCCTCGTCGCCTCCGAGCTTTGGGTGCTGGCGCGTGGTGTACATCATGTCGATGAGCTGGGGCGAGAGGTATTGCTTGAAGGTGCTTTGGAGGAACTTGCGGTCCTTCTCCTCGGTGTTGTACCGTATCATCATGACGCCGCTGAACGTGATGATGATGGCCAGCACGGGCCGCACGATCTCTATCCACAAGAGGCCGCCGTCGAACACCGCCATCGCGATGAGGAAATAGGCCACCACAAAAAGCACGCTCATAACCGTGCTCCACAGAGGCTTGAGAAAATAGGAAAGCGCGCCGATGATGATGGCCACGAGAAGCAGGATGATGAAGTCCTGCCAAACGGACAAGCGGCGCACGAAGGTGTTCGTCATGAAGGAGTTCAGGAGGGAGGCATGCACCTCAACGCCGGGGTAATGGTCGTCGACGGGCGTGGACACGATGTCGAACAGCCCCTGCACCGTCGAGCCGACGAGAAAGATTTTTCCTTCCAGGTCGCCGTGAACCCGGTCGGTCATGATGTCGTAGAACCCGTACTTTTTAAAGGTGCGTCCCTTGGGCCCGGCGTAGGTGACGATGTGGCGGTCGCTGTTGTCGAACCGGTCCTTGACGAAGGGGATGCGGACGGCCGTTCCAAAGTCCATGCGCCCGCCCGGCGGCAGGGACTCAAGGGCGCTCCAGGGCGTGCCGCACAGGTCGCGCAGCACGGACTCGTTCATCACCGGCAGGCCCGAGGTGAGCCTGCCGCCGACGTTCCTCACCGTAAGGCCGTACAATAGCAGCTTCGATTCGCCCGGGTTCAGGCCGTCGAACAGGGCGCTGTCCACGCGGCCGAGGCTCTCCAGGTCGAGCGCCGACAGCGTCCATTCGCTGTCGGCCTGCGGGGCGCGAAGCGTCCATTCCGTTCCCGACGCGCGCCGGAAAATCGCCTGCGGCCCGAGAGAAAGCGAGTCCTTCTCCGCAAGCGCTGCCGTTTTTTTCAGGTCGGCGCGGAGGAGGGCCTCGGCGATTGGGCCGGGAAACGACCCGCAATACATGTCTATATTCCGGCCCCCGGCCGAGTCCCTCCTTATTTTCAGACGCGAACTCACCTCGACCGGCGCCCCAGGCACGCACCGTAGGATACTTCCCGACTTTTCGATGATGGCGCGGACCTGGGCCGCGGTCACATTCGGATATGAGAACGAGAGACGGCCCGCGGAGTCCTTATATACCTTGAACGGCTTCCCTATGTCGAGGTACCGGCCCGGCTCGTAGATGACCTCGTTGTTCGGCGTGCCGAAAAGGGTCATGGCCGTCCGTATGCTGAGGGGAAGGTACACGGGCGGATGGCTTCCGAATCCGTAGAGCAGCGGAATTTGCCGGATGACGCCGTCGGAATTGGGCAGCATGTTGACGCACCCGATGTCGCGGCTGGCGCGCGCGAGCGCCGGGAATATGCCGTCTATCACGCCGCGCGTGTCGGATATTTCCCGGCGCACCTGCCTCGGCGGCGTGATCGCCGACGACGGATGGAGCGAGTCGTGCCACGCCATGGTCATGCGGGCCCGCATCTGCGACAGCGCGAAGCGCGGGTAGTCGGACGTGTCGGCGATCATCACGGCGTGGAACACGTTTCCCGCGTTTTTCGTCGCCTCGACGAACCGACGGTCGTAGTCTATCGCCGAGACGATCCGCCGATACGTGCCGTCCGGAAGGTCGAAGGGACCCGGCCCGCTCCTGCATTTATCGATGAGGCCGTCGAGACGCGCCACGTAGTTCGTGTCGTCGGGATCGAAAAACATTACGTCGAACGCGATGGCGGCGGGATCGTGCGCCGAAAGCGAGCGTATCATGGCGGCATGGAAGGAGCGGTCCCAGTTCCAGTATTTGCCGAGCTTGTGCAGGCTGCGCTCGTCGATGTCGACGATGCGGATGCCGTTGTCGTCGTCCTCGACCTGTTTCGACGTGTCGGCGGCCGCGTCCTCCGCGTGCCACCGGTAACGCATGTAGTACGTCTGGTTTTCGAGCCTGTCGATGAGGCCCTTGACAAAGAAGTTGGTCACCAGCGCCACGCCCACGCCAATCGCCGATCCGACGAGCAGGCTTTTCCCCAGTCTTTCGAGCCACTTCATGGATGATGTCCGTTTGAGAGGGGGAAGGGACGGTTGATGCATTCCCGTATGTTCACCTAAAAATTATATGCGGCGGGGCGGGGAATTGCAAGGTTCACAACATCGGTCAACGAATAAAAAAAGGGGGGAGCCGTCCGGCTTTTTATTCCAAGAGAAATATCGAGACGTACCGTACCTTTCCCCCGGCATCTTCTCTTCCAAACGGCACAGCGTCATTCATATATTTTATTCACATGAAATCCACCCCCCGCTGCCTGTCCTGCTACATCGACGATATCGCGGGCGCGCTCGATTTGCTTGACGCGCCGGCAAAAGACAAAACCTTGGTGCTCAAGAAAAGCCTCGCCTACATGGGTGAACATCTCGACGACAACGCTCCTCCGTCGTATACGATAACGAATCTCCACAGAATACTCAAGCGCACCCTCGGCATGAACATGCCGTTTGCGAAGCAACGCCGTGTCTGCCTGAACGCAGGCATTGCGGTCGCGGCAACGGTGCGGCGGCGCGCGGCAAGGCTTTCCGGCCTTGCGCGGTTCAGGTTCCTGGTACGGTGGGCCGTTGCCGCCAACAGCCTCGACTTCCGCACCGCGGGGGCGGGCTACGGACTTTCGAAGGAATCCGTGCAAAAGACCATGGACTCTTATTTCGCACGGGGCATGGCGGTCGATCACTCGGCAAAGCTGTATGCCGCCGCGCGTTCGGCCCGGAGGGTGGTTTACATTCCGGACAACGTGGGCGAGATCGCCCTCGACGGGCTGCTGGTCTCCCTGCTCCGCTCCCTCGGCGCGGAGGTGACGGTTCCCATGCGGGGAGGCCCCATCACGAGCGACGCCGTGATGGCCGACGCGCTTGCCGCCGGGATGGACACAGCGGCCTCGCGCGTCATCCTCGCCGGGCCCGACACGCTCGGCATCTCCTTCCGCGAAATGAGCAAGGAGCTTTCCGGGGCCCTTAGAGCCGCGGACCTCATCATCGCAAAGGGCCAGGCAAATTATTACGTCCTCTCGGAGGTCGCGGCGCGCTACCCGGGCGCCGCCATCGCCTGCCTGTTCACGGCAAAATGCGGCATCGTGTGGAAGGCATTCGGCTGCAGCGGCAAGTCGTCGATTGCCGCGGTCATCAAGAAAGGCGGCAGGTCATGAAACCGTTCAACCTCGCAATCGCGCTCACGCTGTCGCGCGTCGCAATCGCGCCGTTCTTCGCGTTCTTCTTCATCCGCAGCTTCCATGCCGCCTCTCCGGCGGCCTGGCTGTGGGCCGCCGTGGGCTGCGCGGTGCTCATCGAGCTCTCCGACGCGCTCGACGGCTTCACCGCTCGTGCGCGCAAACAGGTATCCGACTTCGGCAAGCTGCTCGATCCCATGGCCGACAGCCTGTCCCGGCAGACGATTTTCCTTTCGTTCATGGTGTGCGCCGACCGGATTATCCCGTTGTGGATGTTCCTCCTGTTCCTCTACCGCGACGCCACGCTTTCCATATTAAGGACGATGTGCGCATACCACGGCACGGTCCTGGCCGCGCGGCGAGCCGGAAAGCTCAAGGCGGTGGTGCAGGCGGTCGGCGCGTTCACGGTGCTGGCCCTGTGCCTGGGCACCGCTTACGGGATTCCGTGGATTCCCCATTCGATATGGGGCAGGCACCCCGGGTTCTGGGTGATGCTCGTCCCGGCCGCCGTCACCGTGCTGTCGGTCTACGATTACCTTGCCTCGAACTGGCGCGTTGTAAAGGACATGGCGGTTTCGCAGCTTTTCAAATAGAAGGGCATCGGATGGCGTCAACGAAGATTCAGATCGCGCCCTCGATATTGTCGGCCGATTTCAGGCGCCTGGAGGCCGAGGTGAAGGACGCCCAGGCCGCCGGAGCCGACCGTATCCACTGCGACGTGATGGACGGACATTTCGTCCCCAACCTCACGTTCGGCCCCTTCATCATCGAGGCGGTCAAAAAGTGCGTGACAATCCCGCTCGACGTGCACCTCATGATATCGAACCCGCACAAGTACGTGGCGTCCTATTGCGACGCCGGCGCCGACATCCTCATGGTGCATGCCGAGGTGTGCCCCGATCTCGGGCGGGTGCTTCTTGACATTAGAAAGCACGGCGCGAAGCCCGGCGCCGCCGTGAACCCCGACATGGGCATCGAACCGCTGCTGCCGCACCTCGCCGCCATGGATCAGGTCCTCGTCATGACCGTGTTCGCCGGGTTCGGCGGCCAGAAGTTCATGCCCGAAATGCTCCCGAAAATCGGCGCTATTCGCGACGAAACCCGGAAAAGGAGCCTCTCCCTCGACATCGAGGTGGACGGCGGCATCAACGACGCGACCGCGCGGCCGTGCATCGAAATGGGGGCGAACGTTCTGGTGGCGGGCAGCTACGTGTTCTCCGGGACGTCCTACAAGGAACGCATCGACGCGATACGCGCCGCCGCGGCGTAACCGGTGTTTCCCCGCAGGGCATTTCTCTGCGCCGCGGCCCTTGCCGCGAACCTGTGCCTGTGTTCGACGTACCCCACGGCCGGCCGCGGGACCGACCTTCCCGAAATCGAGAGCGTCTGGCAGTACCTTCGCGCTTACAGCGTCTGGCAGGACAGCATTCCCCTCGCCCCAAATCCGTTCGTCTTTGCCGAACCCGAGCAACTCCTCGCAAGCGTCAACGATACGTTCCACGGCGCAAACTATACCCGTTACGATTCGACGACCCTTCCCCACGGCGCGGTGCCGGCCGCCGCGGCCGCGGGAGCAGCCGAGAGCACGGTGTTCTGGTGGCGGCTCACCGATTCCACCGCGCTCGTGCGGATTACCGGATTCAAGCCCGACACGACCCTCGCCGCCTTCCGCGCCGCCGCCTCGTTTCTCGCGTCGTACCCGAAAATCATCGTCGATGTGCGTGACAACAGGGGCGGCAACATCGATGCGGTGGATTCCATCATCGAATATTTTCTTCCGGCCGGCACGACCTTTATCAGTGCAAAATACAGAAAGTACGACGCGTCGTCGCGCACCGCGTCGACCACCGACTGGATTTCGTGGACAACCTCCCGCGGCCGCTCCCCCACGCTCGCCGCCGCGAAAGTGGCGGTCCTCACCAACGGCTTTACCGCCAGCGCCTCCGAAATCCTTGCCGCCGGCCTCAAGGACGGCCGCCTTCTTGCAGGGCTCGACACCGTGACGCTCGTCGGCGAGACCACGTTCGGCAAGGGAATGGGGCAGGTGGTGGTTTCGCGGACCTATCTCGGCAGGCGCGACATCAAGATCACGTTTTTGAGACTGGACGGTCTCGGCGTGCGGACCAAGAACTACCACAGGCGGGGAATCGCCCCGGACGTGGCCGTGACCGGCCCGCTTGCCCAGATCAACGCGGCGCTCAGGGTGCTGGAGCCATCGGCGGCGCCGCTTGCCGGGATGTTGCTCACCGCGGCGGCGCGGGAGCCTCGCCCCACCGGCGCGTACGTTCTGTTGCCTGCCGACACGAAAATAGAAAACTAAAGATGACGGCGGAGCCTGGGCCGCGTTCCGAGAATGTGATTGAACCTCTATCGCAATTTTTAGTATAATTATCTCTGCGTTCGATGGAAAAAACAGTCGCACAAGCCGCATATGACGCGGGACGGAACCCGGGTCTCATAGGCTCCCCGGACTATCTCCTGCAACTGAGGTTTTTAACGGAGCAACTTGCGAGCGGCTTATTTTAGACTGCCATCAGGAGATGGATAATGACCCGATTCAGACTGCTCACCAAGTATCATGTAATCACCGCTCTTCTTATCGCCATCGCCTCATCTCCGCTCTCCGCGCAACCCCTCAAACCCGACATCCTCGCCTCCAAAAGCTACACCGAGATATTCACCCTTTCCCTGCATGGCGACGACGGCACGTTCGTCCAGGCACAATTCACCCTCACCAACCTGGGCGTAGAGGACGGAAACGCCGCCTGCAAGACACTCGTGCTCAATCCCTCGGCAAAGCCATGGAAGGTGAACGAAAAATTCACCTCAAAACAGTGGCACTATTCCGTCACGCCGACACCGACGCTCGCCATAGGCAACAATACCATAAAGGCCCGCCCCGGCTCGGTGGCCCTCCATACCACCGTGGGCGGTTCCGCCATCGACATAACGCTCGGCGCGCCTTTCTCCTCTGTCAAGCCACCCAACGCCGACTACCGCAAGCCCTCGTCCGACAAGTTCTACACCTTCGAAATCCTGGTGCCATGGACCGCCGCACAGGCGGTTATCGCGCTGCCGGGCTCGGGGGAGCAAACGGTGTCGGGCTACGGGACGCTTGAGCGGGCCCGCTCGGTCGGGACGTCGAGGGATCTCTGCCGGGGCTGGATCACCTTCCGCGGCAACAGCGGAAATGAATTCTTCCTCGCCAACTTCAGGCTGCCGGCGGAAAAAAACGCGCCCGCGGAGGGATGGATACGGAGGAACGGCGACGCGGCGCCCGTGGCCATGAAGGGCCTCGATATCCGCAGGGAACAGGTGGCGGCCGACGAAAAAAAAACGAACCGTTGGCTCATTACGGCGGCCGACCGTTCTTTTACCATTACGGGCGGCGTGACGCTGTACCGCTATTCGTTCGTCGACGAACTGGGCGCGTTCACCGGCGGACTGGTGAAGCTGGTGATTGGAAAGCCGATAACCGCCTACCATACGGCAACGGCCCGGTTTTCCGGGGGCGACCGGCCCGTGCCCGGCATCCTGGAAATCATGAGTATCGAATAACGTCGTTTCCCCGCGTCGCGGGAGCTTGTGCAGATGCGTTTACGACTTTTCACACGGAGAGAATGCGTGGCGCCCACGCCTCTTGCGCTGTGCCTCGCCGCTACCGCCGCGGCCGTGCTGCTCCTTGCGTACATCCTCGGCATCCATCCGTTTCTCGCTCCCGTCAATCCGGTAAAATCCGATATCATCGTAGTGGAAGGCTGGATGCCCGAATACGCGCTCAGAAAGGCGGTCGAAGATTTCAAGACCCAAGGCGGCCGCCTCCTCGTCGTCACGGGCGGGCCGGTCGAGGTGGGCCATTACCTTACCGGGTACAATTCGCTTGCCGAGGTGGGCGCCGCAACGCTCAGAAGGCTCGGCGTCGACAGTGCGAAGATAGTCGCCGTCCCATCCCATTTCGTCCAGAAGGACCGCACATTCGAAGAGGCCGTTGCGCTCAGGCAATGGCTCCGGCAATCTAAATCGCCGGAAAAATCGTTCACCCTGTATTCAATCGGGTGCCATTCACGGCGCTCGCATCTTCTCTATTCGAGGGTGCTCGGCAGGGAATACAAGGTCGGCATCGTTGCGTGCCCGGATCGCTCCTACGACAACCGGCGCTGGTGGCATTACAGCAACGGCGTGCGGGCCGTGGCCGACGAGACGCTTGCGTATTGCTACGCGTGGGTGTTTTCCCTGTTCGCGGGGTACAAGGAATAACGTGTCTATTTTCTCAATTGAATATCCTATGGGGGGAGGCGTCCCCCTTCGCTCCGGCCCGGCGCTCATATTTTCAAACGCGCCGGTCCTGCGCTGCCCCCTCTGGGTAGCCCCCTTGACAAAATAGTGGCAAGCCAGAAACTCCGGCTGCGGGGGCACCAAGGAGCGATCTCTGGAATGCAAGCTTTTCATGAGCAAAAACTTCAAAATCTGACGAAAGGAAAATAACAGACGATGCCGATGACAAGAATATCATCAAATTTCACGGTTCCAAATAAAGCCGCGCTCGCCGATGACGTCCAAAAAACCCTCGTCTCCGTGCTCAAGATTCCCGAGCGGGACCGGCTCATAACCATCGACGAGAATTTGAAAGGCTTTTTCCAGCCGCCCGACACCTCGGGCAATTACATGCTCGTCGAACTTTCGATGTTCGGCGGCAGGACAAGGGAGACGAAGCGCGCGCTGCATAAAGCGCTCGCCGACATGGCCGAAAAACATGGCGTGAAAAAAGAAAACGTCCGCATCGTCGTGTACGATGTCGACAAGGACAACTGGGGCATCCGAGGTGGCAGGATGGCCTCGGACGTGGATTTGGGATTCAAGGTGGATGTATGACAATGACGATAAAAGTCCATGTGATTATTGCGTGTTTTATCGTCTCCTGTTTTGCCCAATCGTTTTTGGATCAACAAAGGAAAGCTCCGCGGTTCCAAAACGCCGAAAAGGACAAGAGGGCGCTTGTCACCGAGCTGTTTAAGTCAAAGGGACTTGAATTCCCCAATGTCGACGTGTTCATAAGGGTTTTCAAGAACGAAGAAAGCCTCGAACTGTGGGCAAAGCCGAAACAGGGTACAAAATGCGCTCTGATACGCACCTATAAAATATGCAGCAGTTCCGGCAATCTCGGGCCCAAGAGAAGGCAGGGCGACGGGCAGGTGCCGGAAGGATGCTATTACATAAACCGGTTCAACCCCTACAGCAATTACTATCTGTCGCTGGGCATCAGCTATCCCAACGAATCCGACAAAATCACGGGAGGCAAAGGGAATCTGGGCGGGGACATCTTCATCCACGGCGACTGCGTGACAATCGGCTGCATTCCGATAACCAATTATTACATCGAGGAATTATACCTGATCTGCGCGTATGCGAAGAACGGCGGGCGGGAAAGGATTCCGGTGCATATTTTTCCAATCAGGATGAATGTCAACGGAATGGCGGCCTTGAAAAAGTACTTTGCCGGCACAACGCTGATTTCGTTCTGGGAAAATCTGAAGCACGTGTACGACAAGTTCGAGAACACGCATGAATTCGTGAAATACGATATTGACGACGAGGGGAATTATACCATCAAATAAAAAAGGGATTTTTTAACGTAAGCCGCACGCGGTTACGCGCGGCCGGTGTCCGCGCCTATGTTTCTTTTCTTTTTGAGCAGATACTTTTCGATTATGCCGAACACCTCTTTTTGTTCGCGTTCGGAAAGCCCCTCAAGCTTCTCGACGATCCTCCACAATTCCTCGCGCATAAGTTTTCCTGCTCGTCGGTCGTCATCGGAAGACCGATAAAGGGCATCGGTGCTCGTCCCGAGTGATTCGGCTACCTGCGGCATCAAAGAACTCGGCGGCAACCTGTAGCTTCGTTCATAGGAAGAAATGACTTTTTGGCTCACGCCCAGCGTCCTTCCAAGGTCGGCCTGGGAAAAGCCTTTTTTCTTTCGGAGTTCACGGATGTTTTTTCCAATATCCACGCGACCGTTCCCTCAGCGTAAAAAGTTGATCGTTGCGCCCAAAAGGAGTATTTTTACTACAAAAAGGCGCCTGTCGACGTTTTTTTTTACGCTTGTGAACGAAACGGTCTGTTCGTGTTTGACTGAAGGTTGTCCCGCGAACGCAGCGTCCGGCTCCGGTTTCGCGGACAAAGAGGGTCGTCGGCGCGGCTTATCGGCACGCGTCGTCGTATGATAAAAATACTACCCGCACAACCGCACGACACTGCGTGATCGCGGGTAAGGGTGCGTTTCGCCGTCTTCCTTGCGCAGGGAGAAAAACGTATCAAAAATTCTATTGTCATCGTGGACGATCTGGAAGCCCTTGCGGAATGCACAAAGGCGCATCTCGCCCTTGCGGGATATTCCGACGTGCGTGTTTTCGTTGACCCGCGCGAGGCCCTGAAAAGCGTGCGCCTGGAGGGATGCCCCGCTTTCATCATCACCGATTTTGAAATGCCGGGGATGAACGGCGTGGAGTTACTCAACGCGATTTGCACACTCTACCCCGAGGCGGCCGGCCTTATCGTCACGGGAGACCCCCTTCACGTAATGGCGCTGACCGGCAGATATCCCGTGCTGCCCAAAGACATGAAAAATCTTTCCGAGGCATTGATTGATCACGTCGGCCGGCGATTCGACGAGATATCGGGCGCCGGGGAGACGCCGTCCTGAAGCGGAATTTTTCGTGAGCGGGCGGGCGTAGCGTATACGTATAACGTATAAAGAGAGTTCTTCTACGGCCGCCATTTATTCCCCACATTCCCGTTTCCGCCGCCTACATCCAGACCGGCTTCGAGGAACAATAGCGGTATTCCCGCCAGCCAACGTCAAATCTGGAAAATATTACTCTCGCGGCTTCGGCGGGGAGCGTAAACAAAACCGAATCAGGCGCAGGTCTTCTCAAAGAACCCGTAGTCGAGCGTCGGCTCTGTATGGACGGGCGGTGCTGTCGGCGGCGGCCGGGGCGTCTGCTCCTTATAGAGTCAGAATCTTACGCTATTCAATGGAGTTTTTTGTGTTTCCAAAAGGAGACGAAAAATGCATTCCACATATTGCTTTTCAGCCGTTTTGCGTGTAAATTTAAAGAGAAGGAGCAGCGCGACGTCCTGTTTCCACAAGAAGGAGGGATTATGCCGGATATCGGCGAATATACGGACTACAAAAAGTTCCTCCAGGACTACTACCAAGAAGCGAGAAAAAAGAATCCCGGTTTCTCCTATCGCGTTTTTACCGAGAGGGCCGGCATCAAAAGCAGAGGCTTCCTTTACAATGTCGTTCAAGGCAGAAGGAGCCTCTCAAAGTCCAACATATTCGCGCTCGCCCAGGCGATGCGCCTTAATAAGTTCGAATCCGATTATTTCGAGAACCTTGTTGCCTTCAATGACGCCGCCACGCTCAAGGAACGCAACCATTTCTATGAAAAGCTTTCCGCCATAAAACTTTCAGGCAACACCGCCTGGAAGCCGCGGATCATCAGAAACGAACAGTTCGAGTATTATTCCAAAATCCATTACAGCATAATACGATCGCTTATTGATCTGCGCGGGTTCAACGGCGATTACCAGGCCCTCGCCAAAGCGGTCCGCCCACGCATTACGCCCGGCCAGGCACGCAAAGCCGTTGAGCTTTTGGAGCGCCTGGGATTTGTAAAAAAGCAGAAGGGCGGCTATGCGGTAACAGGCAAGTCCATCACTACGGAACCCGAAGTCGAAAGTCTTGCCGTGATTAACCTGCATAAGCAGGCCGGAGAGCTTGCGCTTAAAGCGTTGGAAGAACTGCCCAAAAAGCAGCGCAACGTGACCGGGGTAACCTTGGGCATTTCACAGCAAGTATACGAACGCATTTGCGAGGAGATAGAGGCTTTCCGGATGCGGCTGCTTCAGATCGCGGAAGCGGATGTGGCCGCGGATTCGGTGTATCAACTCAACTTCCAGTTTTTCCCGGTATCAATGTCACCCGTCCGGAGGAAAAAACCATGAAGACAAAAATTTCTTTGGTCACCATTCTCGTTGTCGCGGTCCTGCTTGCGCTCGACTGTACTCATTCAACACAGACGACCGGGAACGGGTCGGGCACCGGCAATGCAGCAATCGTCGGCACCCTCTACCTCCCCGACGGCCATACCCCGGCCGCGGGCGTGCGTGTGCACATCCGGCCCGAAAAGACCCTTGCCGACACGGCCGGTACGGCTCTCGCCAAGAAACTGGCCGTTCTCGCCGCAACCGA
>JGI20214J51088_10002119_pt1 | contig 13403 bp, 13 predicted proteins | sample WetSurMetagenome_FD_51088 | JGI IMG/M metagenome (IMG submission 51088)
GTCGCCCCGCCGCCCTGGTCGACGTCGATGAACGGGCAGACGTCGTCCTCCGACACCTCGTATTCGCCTCCCAGCACGATCATCTTCGAGAACTGCTGGCGGGTGACCGGGTCGCCGGGCAGGAACAGGCCGCCGGGCGCGCCGTTGATGATGCCGCTGCGGGTCAGGTCTTCGACCGCGAGGTAGTAGGGATAAGTCAATAGCACATCGGGGAACAGCGGAGCAGTGCCGGGATCGACGGGAGTGTCTCCAGGCGAGTAGAGACTGGGAGTCACCGCCCGCGATCTGGCACTCTCGCGACCGCTCACGATAGTCGTCACCGAGTATGAGTGACCCGTGGGGTTGCTGAGGCCGGTGTCCAGGTAGCCGGCCGAGACGACCGCGGTCTTGTTGAGCTTCTTGCCGTCGCGGTAGACGTTGTAGCTGGCAGCCGCGGGCTCCGGGGTCCAGGCGAGTTGCACCTGCGAGCCGCTCACGAGGGCCACCAAGCCGGTGGGAGCTACGTCGAGCTCGGTGGATGTGATGGACCCTCGGTACGGCGTCTCCGCGGCCGGACTAGCGAGGGGATCCGCCAAGGCATCGGCAGACTGATCGGCCAGAGGAGTCACGACCGGGTCGAACCGGGCGCTCACCCACTGCATCTGCGCGGTCGTGCAGGTGAGTCTCACCGACGCGACGCCGTTGGCGTCGGTGAGCACCGTGCCCAAGGGAGTCGCCTCAGAGGCGACACCGCTGATCGCAAACGTGACCGGCTGACCCGGCAGCGGCGTGCGTGACGACGCCTCGGTGAGCGTCGCGGTGATGGTCACCTGCTGGCCGACGACCGGAGCCGGTTCCGACTTGTCCATGATGAGATACGTCGGCGAGGGGACCGGCGTCGCGACGGGGCCGGTGAGAGCGAACACGGCTTGGCGGATGGCGGGCAGGGTCTTGTAGAAGGCCTCCCCGGGGCAGTCGGTGGAGCGGTAGTCGAGATGCCCGGCGATGTTCCAGGTCTGGATGGTCGCGCTGGGGCTATAGGGGTTGAAGTAGGCATCGGCGCCGACGGGGTTGATGCCGTGACGCTTCNCCACCCAGGCGAGGAGTTGGTCGAGTGAAGCCCTGGCCNCGGGGGTGATGGTGCGCGAGATGTAGGTGCCGAGCACGGCGATGCCGACCGTGCCCGTGTTGTAGTTGGCGCAGTGGCCGCCGACAACGCCGTTGCCAAACACATCCTCACCGGGGGGCGAAGCCGGGTCATCGTCGGAATAGCGGCCCTCGTAGATGTTGCCCAGCGGATCGATGAGGAAGTTGTAGGCGATGTCGTCCCAGTCTTGAGTCACCGCGTGGTAGTAGTAGATGGCCCGCACCAGCTTCGCGTAGTACTCCTGGGTCTGGTCCATGGCGATGTTGTCGGACGTGTGGTGCACGATCACCTTCGTGGGCGGATAGAAGCGCGGCGCCCAGGTCAGGTAGAGCGGATCCGCCCCCCACTCGGCCCGGGAGATGATCACCGGATCGGGGTCTTCGAAGGGCAACGCCGGCGCCTCGCCGGTCTCGAGGCTGAAGGTGACACTGCTTCTCGAAGAAATGGCGACCACAGTGAGCTGCCCGAGCGGCACGTCGGTGGTCACACGCACCGCCACAGCACCGTCGATCACCTGCATCGCGCCGTAGGTCATGCCGTTGTGCCGCTCGGGCCCGGCGTCATCACGACCGGCGGCGGCGGGTGGGCCGAAGTTCACCCCATCGGTGGAGAAGGCCAGGGTCACGCGCGCATCGGGGCTGCCCGGCCAGTAGACGGCCACGTGATCCGCGGGATGGGCGAGCGTCACGATCGTGGTGTCGATGACCGAGACCGTCGTCGTCTGAGGCCCAGCCGCGGTCCCGAACGCCGGAGCAGCGACGGCCAGCGCGGCCACGAGGCCGAGCAGCATACACACGATGGCATACAGAGACAAACGACGCACGAGGCTTCCCCCATGTGTTGGCAGTGCTCCACACTATTTCGCACCGGGGCGGACGCTCTCCTGCAATCGGGCACGAGGTGTAGAATCGCCAGGGGCCGGCCGGCCTCCGAGCAAGCGGCACGACTGGGGACCGAGACAGTGGGCGACAAGAACGGCGTGGGTGGCGCAGGCGGAGCGGAGGCGCAGACCCTGTGGACCAAGGACTTCTTGGTCGTCAGCCTGATCAACTTCCTGAACGCGACCATCTTCCTGCTGCTCACGGTCGTCATGTCGAAGGTCGCGACCGACCGCTTCGGCGCGTCTCCCGCCGTTGCCGGCCTGTCGGCGAGCATGTTCGTCATCGGCGCCTTCGTGCTCCGTCCGTTCCTCGGCAAGCACATCCATCACTTCGGCCAGATGCGCATCATGTACGTCGGGTCGGTCATCAGCCTGGGTCTGACCGTCAGCTACTTCTGGGCGAACAGCACCGAGACGCTGCTACTTATCCGCTTCTTGCACGGCGCGGCGCACGGTTCGGTCGCTGTTGCCACCGGCACCATCGTCGCGGGCGTTGTGCCCCGGGAGCGCTACGGCGAGGGCATCGGCTACTTCACCTTGGGACAGACGCTATCCACGGCGATCGGACCGTTCGTCGGATTGCTTCTGCTCAGGCACGGGGGATTCGAGCCCATCGTCATCACCTGCTCGACTCTCGCCGCTCTGGCCCTGTTGCTGCTCCCCCTGCTGCGGGTCAAGAACGTACAACTGACCGCCGAACAGGTCGCCGAGACCAAAGGCTTCAAGCTCAGCAACTACATCGAGCCCAAGGCGGTGCCGGTCGGACTCGCGCTCATGGTCAGCTACCTCTGCTACTCGAGCGTGTCGGGCTTCCTTGCGCTGTACTCGCAGGAGATCCGCCTGACCGGCGCGGCCGGCGTGTTCTTCATCGTCTACGCGGTGGTGGTCTTCTTCACGAGACCGCTCATCGGACGGCGGTTCGACGCCAAGGGCGAGAACTCGGTCTTCTACCCGGCGATCGTGATCTTCGCCCTCGGGCTCGCGATCCTCGCCGCCGCCACCCACGGGTCGGTGCTCCTGCTGGCGGCCGCCGTTCTGGGCTTGGGTTTCGGCGCCATCCAGGCGTGTGGACGCGCCCTCACCATCAAGGTCACCCCATTGCATCGCATGGGCCAAGCCACGTCGACCTTCTACATCTTCGGGGATACGGGCCTCGGTCTGGGCCCGCTGTTCTGCGGCCTACTGATCCCCGTGACGGGCTATCGCGGCATGTACGGAGTCATGGCCGGTCTCGCGGTGGCTTCGGTGGTCATCTACCACTTGATGCACGGCAGACACACACAGCCCGCGACAGCGGAAGGTGTGGTCGGTTCATAGCCCGAGGTGGCGCCTTCTAGGACCAAGGTCCAATGCTCGGAGTCGAGCTCGCACCGATAGGATGATTGATAGGTAGCCGAGTAGCCGACGGAGGACCACGCAATGCCGAGACCGACCAAGAAGCGACCGGGGCGCGACAGGGGCTTCACGCTCGTCGAGTTGCTGGTAGTGATCGCGATCGTCGCGATACTCCTGGCCATCGCCATCCCCACCTTTCCGCTGCAACGGCACAAGGCCCAGGACGCCTCGGCCAAGTCGCTCGTGCGTAACGCCATGACCGTCATCGAAGCGGCCTACATCGACGCCAAGACCTTCGACCCAGCCGTGGCCGGCATGACTCCCGCCGACCTGCACGCGACGGAGCGGCCGATCACGTTCCTTCTCCTCGCCGATGCGGCGATCGCCCCGACCGCCAGTGCTGCGGCGAGCGCCGTCGACTACACGGGCACAGCCACGATGTTCTCGGTGGGAACCGTGTCGGAGTCAGGCAAGACATTCGGCGTGGTCATGAACACGGTCACCGGCGCGGCGCACTACGTCAACGGCGCGGAGGATGACTGGTAGAAGGCGGGTGACAGGTCGATAGGCCGTGCAGCGCCGGGGCTGCAGACCCGGTCGTGCGGAGCGCCGCGCCGCGCAGTCGCGACTAGTTGCCGGCAGGCTCCGCGCTCTCCAACTGCAGCAAGGCGTCGCGCACGTGCGCGGCCACCAGGCCCAGACCATTGTTGGTGAGATGCACTCCACCCTTGACCCAGTAGCGCAGGTCGGACTCACAGCCGGGAGTGCCGATCAACGGATCGGCGGCAACATCGACCAATCCGTCGGCGAAGCCTGACCAGCATTCCCTCAGCTTGCGGTTGACCGACTGGCGCCTCTCCTCGAAACCGGGCAGGCAGAGTTTGTCGTTGCGGGGGATCATGGTGAGAACGAGCACCGTGAAGCCCTGCTGACGCCGTTCTTCGCAATACTGCTGCAGGCGCTTGTAGACGGCGCTCGCCATGTGGTTCCAGAGGGCGAGGTCGTTGGTGCCGGCCCACACCACCACGACGTTGCGGCCGAGGCGCGAGTTGAAGCGCCGGTCGACGCGGGTGGGAGCCATGTCGAGGATATCTTTGATACGCAGGCCACCGATGCCCAAGTTGTACCAGCTGGTACCCGAGGCGAAGGTGCGCATGACTTGGCTCGGATAGGGATCGGTCGCTTCGGAGCCCGCAGTGAGCGAATCGCCGTCGAAGACGATCACGCCGATCTGCGGGTCGAGGGGAACACTCGGAGAGGCGGCTTGGGCCTGATTGGCGGTGAGCCCCGGAGAGAGGCAGAGCACGATCGCGAGCAGGGCGACCAGGAGCAGGGCGCCTGCCAACCTGACGATCCTCGTGGACATGCTCGCTCCCCCTTTTGGCCTGCCGCGGGTGCGTCGGCGAACGGCCGAATCAGAAGTGTCTCCAGGTTAACGTTCTGCGCCTCGGGCCGACATCCTTGTCACGCTGCGCACGGCCGTCGCGGCGCCACTGTCGATACCATATTGGTAGCAAATTACTAGCGAAATAGCAAGACGCGATGTACACTGGGCGCATGCCTTCGATACTCATCAAGGACATCCCGGCCGAGCTGCACCAGCGCCTTCGCGAGGCGGCCACTCGCGATCACCGTTCGCTGAGCAAGGAGGTGATCGCTCTGCTCGAGACGGCGGTCAGCGAACGCCCCGCCGACCTCCCTCCTCCCCTCGAGCTGACATTCGCGCTGACAAAGGAGTGGCTCGACCAAGCCGTATCCGAGGGGCGTGGATAGGAGCGGCGCGGTTTGCTCATCGTCGACACCACCATCGTCGTTTACCTCCTGACGAAGAACGAACGCACGGCCGACGCGCGGCGCCTGTGGGCGGCCGACCGCGATTGGTGGGCTCCGCGGCTGCAGGTGTATGAGTTGGCCGAAGTGTTTGCCCGGCTGGTGCATGACCGAGCCCTCTCCCTCGAGGCCGGCATCGGTGGGCTCGACGCGGGAGCGCGCCTGGTACGGGTGCCTCAGCAGGAGCCGTCGACCGGCCGCATCCTCGAAATCGCCTCGCAGTTCGGGCTCGGCGCCTACGGCGCGACCTACCTGGCCGTCGCCGAACGGTTGCGAGCGCCACTCATCACCGAGGACGCACGCATCCTCGCTGCCGCACCCGGTGTGGCCCGGCCGTTGGCGTCGTAGGACGCTACCCGGCGCTCCCACCTTCGAGCGCTGCCCGAAGTTGCTCCGTGAGTTCGTCCAGAGAGTAGGGTTTGTGTACAAACCCGACCAGGCCCATGCCGGCGAAGCGGGCGATGACGTCGGCCCGGGCGTATCCGCTCGACAGGACTACCCGGACTCCAGGGTCGAGGGCGCGCAACTTCTGGAAGGTCTCTTCGCCGTTCATGCGGGGCATGGTGAGATCCAGGAGCACCAGGGCGATCTCCTCGCGGTGTTCGGCATAGACAGAGACAGCCTCGCGGCCGTCGGCGGCGGTGAGAACGGTGAAGCCGAGCAGATGCAGCATGGCCTCACCGAGAGTGCGGATGGCCTCCTCGTCGTCTACCAGCAGCACCGTGCCCTTCCCCCGCCAAAGGTCTTTCGTGCCTCCGTTGATGTGCGCCGTCGACTCGATTGCGGCCTCCGTCGCCGGGAAGAGGATCGCGAAGGTCGTGCCCTTGCCCACCTCGGACGAGAGCCGAAGACCGCCCTTGTGCCCGCGCACGATGCCCAGCACCGCCGAGAGTCCCAGGCCTCGGCCGCTGAACTTGGTGGTGAAGAAGGGCTCGAAGATGCGGTCTTGCGTGACCATGTCCATGCCGCTGCCCGTGTCGGAGATCTCGAGGGTGAGATAGAGCCCCGGAGACAGGTTCTCGTCTCCGCACATGCCCTCCAGATCCTTGCTCGAGCATTGCTTCACACCGGTAGCGATTGCTATGACCCCGCCGTTCTCGCCCAGTGCTTCGGAGGCGTTCAGCACCAGGTTCATGATGACCTGGGATACCTGACTGGCGTCACCGCGCATGAGCGGGAGGTTCTCCCCTAGATCGATGTCGAAAAGCGCTTTCTTGGAGACGGTGCTGCGCAGGAAGCCCAGCAAGTTCTCGATGAGCGCACCCAGGTCGATCGCTTCGGCGACCAGTTGCCCCCGCCCGGAGTAGGCCAACATCTGGCGGCAGAGGTCGGCGGCCCGGCGGGAGCTGGCTGTGATCTCAAGGAGGTTTCCCCGAACCGAAGAGGCCGCGGGAAGAGTGGTGAGGGCGAGTTCGGCATTGCCGAGCACGCTCATCAGGATGTTGTTGAAATCGTGGGCGATGCCGCCGGCCAACACCCCGAGGCTCTCCAGCCTTTGACTCTGCTGGAGCCTGCGCTCGAGCTCAACCCGCTCCTCCTCGGCCCGTATGCGGTCGGTGGTGTCGCGGACGAACGCGCAGTTGTATTCCTTGCCGTTGAACTCGAGGTAGTTGACCGACACCTCGACCGGGATGGCTGAGCCGTCCTTCGCACAGTGCACGGCATCGANCGTGAAGGGGCCGTCCCGCTTCATCCTCCGCCAATTGGCCGACCACTGCTCGGCCGAGAGCGAACGGTCGAGATCGAAGAGGGTAAGTCCCAACATCTCGTCGCGCGAGTAGCCGTGCAGCCGGCATGTCGAGTCGCTCACGTAGATGAGATGCGCATCGGAGTCGGCCCAGAACACGGAGTCGGCCACGCGATCCACCGAGAACTGGGTGAGACGCAGCAACTCCTCGGCCCGCCTGCGCTCAGCCACGTCGCGGAAGATCACCTGTCCGGCGGGGCTGCCGTCAAACTCGACCCGGGCCGCGGTGACCTCCACTTCCACAGGACTTCCGTCTAGACGGAGTACCTTGATCTCCGTGGGCGGCGTCACCGCGCCCTCGAAGACTAGAGCCACGCGCGCGGCCACCCGTTCGCGGTCATCGGGATGGATGCGCTGCATGACGTCCTGGCCCAGGAGGTCCTCAGGCGAACTCGCCCCAAAGAGTCTGGCAGCGGCTGGGTTCGCGAAGGCGTACTTGCCACCGACATTGACGATCATGGCGTCGGGGCTGAGATTCACGAGTGTCTGGTAGCGGTCCTCGCTTTCGCGCACGGCCTTCTCGGCTGCCTTGCGCTCGGTGATGTCGACAGCCAAGCCGAAGTTGTACTCTTTGCCACCGAACTCGACGTAGTTCGCGGTGGCGTCGATGGGAAACTCCTCACCGCCCTTGGTCCGCATAACAGACTCGAAGGTCTGGGAGCCCCGTCGTCTCAGGTCGGCCCAATGGTCACCCCACGGTCTGGGGGCATTGGGGTCCACGTCGGCGACCGTCATGCTCAGCAACTCGGCACGTGAATAACCCAGACGCTCGCAAATGTAGTCGTTGACGCTCAAGAAGCGCCCGTCTGGATCGCACCAGAAGACGCCGAGGCCCGCGTGGTTCACGGAGAACTCCGCAAGCCGGAGGGACTCCTCGGCCTCTTTGCGCGACGTGACGTCCTGGACCATGGCCAAGCTGCCGATGGGCCTGCCGTCGTTACCGTGAACGAGCGAGGCGGACAGATCTCCCCATATCAGTCCACCGTCTTTGCGCCGGTATCGCTTCTCCATGGCGAGCACCGAGCGCGCGCCCGAGTAGAGCTCGCGGCTGGCCTCGACACTCGACTGCACGTCTTCAGCCGCCGTGATATCGGCGATCTTGAGTCCGAGGAGTTCGTCCTCGGTGTAGCCAAGCATGCTGCAGAAGGCTGCGTTGGCACGCACTAAGGTCTGGTCTGGGTCGAGTAGGGCGATCCCCACCGATCCCTGCTCGAAGATGCCGCGGAATCGTTCCTCGCTCGTTCGAAGCTCGTTCTCGGCTCGCCTCAGTGCTGTCACGTCGCGGCTGACGCCCCTGAAGCCCACGAGGCGGTCTTCGTCGTCGAAGATCGGCCCCAGCACCGATTCGTAGGCATGCGTTTGCCCGTCGGGCATGGTCAGCTCGAGGACCTCGCGCACGACGCTGCGCGAGCTGCGCACCGCTTCGGCCATCTTCATCCAAAGGTCGAACGTATTCACGGGAACGCCGAGGTCCGCTAAGGGTCTGCCCACGGCCTCGGCCGGCTGCAAGCCCAATGACTGTGCCGCCGCCCGATTGATGCCGGTGAGCGTGAGGGCTGTGTCGAAGCCGTAGATGAGGTCGGTGGTAGCATCGACGAGTTGGCGGTAGCGCTCCACACTCGCGCGCGCGGCTGCTCGCTCCTCGTGGCAATCGCCGGCATCGGAGATCAGGATGAGGAGAGAGGGCTGCCCGATCAGTTCCACTCGCGAAAGCTGGAAGGTGAGCGACCGGCTCCCACCGTCGCCGAGGTCCAGATCAGCGCACACCCGGCACGGCCGGCCGGTGCGCATGGTCTCGTCGGCCCGAGCCGGCAGGCCCGACCCGCTCAGGGCCTCGATCTCTGCCAAATGCAGATGAAGAAGTGCGTCATGCGCCACGCCGAGAAGCTGCGCGGCCGCGTCGTTCACCCATAGGCACTCTCCAGCCGCCGAGCACGCTACTATGCCGCCAGGATGCACAGACAGAAGCGCGCGACCAAGGTCGCCCGCGAAACGTGGATCCTGGGTGTCTACAAGCACGCCACTTCCTCTTGGCGGTCGTTCACCTTGGGACGCCCCCCCGGTAGCCGCTTCCGCCGCAGTGCACTCACGCCGTATATCGGCAGTAACAGCTTCATGCCGTAGCCGGCGCGAGCCCGCGGGCAGGAGAACTCCGGCATCGAGATGAATACCTGACTGACGAGGTTCTCTTGCCGGAGGTCGAGGTCATGAAGAAGATCCTTTTGCTTCCGCCGGTTCTCGCCGTCGTGCTGCTCGCACTGGGGTGCGCGACGTCGGTCGCCCCCACGACCAGCTCCACGCTGAGCCCGACCACCACCGTGGCTCCCACCACAACCGCGCCGAGCACCACCTCGACCACCGTGGCTGCCGCGCCCGCCACGACCTTCACGGCCGAACTCTCGGGCGCGGAGGTGATTCCCGCGGTCGACACCATCGCGACCGGCACCGCCACCTTCACCATCGACGCCAGCGGCACGCGGGGCCACTTCAAGCTCACGGTGAGCAACCTCACCGGGGTGATCGCGTCGCGCGTCCACGAGGGCGCGCCGGGAACCAACGGGTCAGGTGTGCTCATCCTCTATCCGGGACCGACGCTCGAGGGCTCTCTCACCGGAGTGCTCGCCCAAGGCAACTTCAACTCGTCGGCGCTCATCGGGTCGCTCACCGGCAGGTCGCTCGCTGAGTTCGCCGTGCTACTCCAAAGCGGCCAAGCCTACGTCAATGTGGGCACCGTCGAGAATCCCAAAGGGGAGATCCGGGGCCAGATCCACTAGAGGCGCCGCCGCTCCGGCGGCCTCGGGAGCGGAGGCCCACTTCGTGCCGCCCCCTATTGTTCCGAGCGCGGCTTCGGAGGCTTGGGTTTCTTGTCTGCCTTGGGTTGCTTAGGCTTCTTGGATTCCTTGTTGGGTTTCTTGTCGCGCTGAAGCTCCATGTGATGGCCCTCTCTGGGTCTGGACATGTTGGCGTCTATCCGCGAGGTTACCTCGGCTGCGCGGAGTAGGCAACCCGTCACCCGGCCCGGCCGGGGTTCGCGTCAGGAACTCCGTTCAGCCGTTGTTTGGCCCAAGTGGACTAAAGTCCAATACTAGTACCTTGGTCCACTGCCGACGGACTTCCTCGGTGGTATAGAGATGAACACTCCGGTAAGCACCGAGATACTTCTGTCAAGTCGAGCTCGTTCGTTGAGGCGAGTGCTCGCCCACCCGTGGCTCGGAACCATCGTGCTGGCTACCGCGGTCTGCGTGGCCTATCTCGTCGCGGTCTTCGCCAACTGGGGCGACGTCGCCGACAGGTCACTGTATGCCAATCTGGGGCTGATTCCCATCGGACTCACTGCTGCCATTCTCGCAACGCGCGCGTCGCTGATGCAGGAAGACTCACGGTCGCGGTGGGCGTGGCGTCTGCTCGGAGCCGGCTTGCTGTGCTTCTTCGCAGGCGACGTCCTCTTCTTCGTCTATGCCAACGTCATAGCCAANGCGCCGTTCCCGTCGCCGGCCGACGCCGGCTATCTGGCGTATTACCCTCTGGCCTTCGCGGGACTTCTGTTCTTCCCCAGCGTGCCGGTCCGCAAGCGGCGGCGCCTAGCGGTCTACCTGGGGGGCGGCGGCAGCTTGCTCGTGGCGGCGGGCGCCGTTGTCTACTTCTTCCTCATGCCGACCCTTCAGTCGAGCCGGGACGATCCCTTCGTCTACGCGCTATCCGCGGGATATCCGGTGGGAGACCTCTTCCTCCTGGGCGGCATGGCCTGGATTCTGCTGCGAAGGGTACCCGGCCGAGCATCGAGCATAGCCCTGCTTGCTGTGGGCCTGACTGCCGGTCTCGCCGCCGACCTGATCTACGGGTACGAAAGCGTTCAAGGCGCGTTCGAATCGGGCGGCCTCCCCGACGCCCTGTACATGATCTCGTGGACATTCTTCGCCTGGGCCGGGTTCATGGCGGGCATGCGCCGGCGAGCGGAACGATGAACCCCGGCCGCCTCTCTCGTCGTGAACAGGGATTCAGCGCTCTCGAGTTGCTGGTGATAGTGGTCATTCTCTGTGTCGTCGCGGCGGTAGGCGTGCCGACGCTCCACGCGCGAGCCAAGCATTCCGTGCTCGAAATGAACCTCCAAAGCCTGGCTTCGCTGGTAGAAGAGGAGATCACAGAGGGCTTCAACCCCAGGTATCGGGCGTCGGGCGACGGAGACGCCGCCAAGTACTTGAGTAACCATCTCGAAGTGACGCTGGCAGACGTGAGCGCCGGCGAGTACGTCAATCCCACGGTGGCCACCCCCGGCAGAGGCCGCGCGGTGGTCAACACCAGCCTGCCGCCGTCCGGGAGCGGAGACGAGCGACCGGCGGTCCTGATCACCGATGCACCGAGATACCAATACGTCTTCTTCAGCACCCTCGAAGAGTCCATCCGCGCAGCCTTGGCAGGGAGTCTGGTGATCGCTTTCGACGCGACGAGACAATCGGTGGACATCTTCTTCGTCGACGCCAAAGGGAACAGGTCATCGAACGTGATCACGGTGCCGGCCGGCTGAGCAGCACCGGCAGGTGGCCCAAGGGGAGGCCGGCTGGTTCGTATGAGGCCCCTCCTGGGTCAGAAGGCTAGTCTGAGGTCGAGTTGCCTCGCAACTTCCTGGCCGCGCGCCGCCCCTTCTCCAGCGTGCCGGCGACCCAGAAGCCGGCCAGCATCAGCGCCGCCCCGACCATCTCCCCTGGGTACAAACCGACCGCGTTGCCGAGCCTCGCCCGCGAGCCGAGGAACGCAAGCACACCCGCACCGGCGGCGATCAGCACGTTGGCCCACACCCGGTAGGCGAACTCCCGCCGGCGGATGAATCTCCAGATGGAGTAGAGGGCGCCGCCGAAGAGGAACAGCGACCCCGTGATGTTGAGCGGCAACGACATCACACGCGGAAAGGAGAGGCTCTCGCCCAGGCCCTGGCCGCCCACCGTGATGCCGGGCACCAGCTTGCTCATGTCGAGGGAGGCTCGAAAGGTGCCGAAGAAGAACACCGCCATGCACAACACCGTGAAGACGAGATACGCATGGCCCCACACCCGCTTCTTGGTGATCAGGTAGAGCGTGCCCAGCCCGAGAAAGGCCACGAGCGAAGCCGCGAACACGATGTAGAGACGGTAGACGGTGGGATTCCAGGCATCGGAATGCTCCGACCACGCCTCCATGGCCGCCGCGATGGTGTAGATGAGCATGCCTACCGTCCAGGCGGCCTGATGGGGCCGGCGCCGGCGCCACCACTGCCAGGCGATGAGGCCGGTGAACACCGCGCCGACGCAGGCGGTCGCGAGCGGCCAGGCCCAGTGTGACCAGAACTCCGTGCCCGACATAGAATCGTCCCCCTTGTTGTCGTGCCGACCTGCCGCCCACCTCGGCCCGGGCGGCTCCAAACCAAGGATAGCAGTGAGCGGCGCCCTGCCGTTTCGCGACCCCGACCAGGGCGAGAAGTGCTCGGCGGGCCTAGAAGGCTGCTGAAAAACGGAGTCTCGGCCACCAAAACGCACTGGGCGGCGCGCTACTTCGTCCTCAGTCGCGCCAATAGCGCTGCTATTGACGCTCTTTGCGTCCTTGTCCCGCGCGTGCCCCTCGCGTCCTGGCGGCGAAACGCCGTTCTTCAGCAGCCTCTTAGCCGGCCTCCGCGCTGTCGACACGAGCCACAATCTCAGCCACTGTCACGATGTCGATGCCGGCCACGCGCGCCTCGAGCAGCCCCTTGTCGCCTGTGACGATCAGCGACGCTCCTCCCTGAAGGGCCGTCTCGATGACCGGGTCGTCGGCGGGATCGGTGGCCCAGCTTTCCCGCGGCCGCCCTACCGGCACGACCTCCATCATGCCCGCCAACTCGACAGCAAGCTCCTCCGCCAAACGAGCGTCGATCCCGAAGCGTGGCTCCACCAGCACATCCTGGAACTCGCGCAGAATGTAGAGCGAGGTCACCGCCCGCAGCCTCCCCAACCTCACCCAATCGACCAGCATCGCCGGCTTGCCTCCGAAGAGAACCGCCGAAAGCAGAACGTTGGTGTCGAGAACCACCCTCTCAGCGACCACCCTCTCAGGTTCGGCGCCCACGGGACTCCGCTATCGCNTGGTCGACATCGTCCTCCTGCAGCCCTCGCTCGATCGCCTGTCGGCGCACCTCCCAGAGCAACCGCTCCCAGCGGGTCTGCGCCGGCTCGACGACCAGCGACCCGGCCTTCACGGTCAGATCCACCTCCATATCCGCATTCATGCCGAGCTCCACCGCGATCTCCTTGGGAATCGTGATGGTCAGGCTGTTGCCCACCTGACGGACTTTCACTCTCATGCGGCAGCCTCCCTTCGTGTATACCCAGTATATACCAGGGAGACGGGCCGAATCGCGACCGCCGTCAGCGCAAGGAAGACTATATGCCGGTCAGCGAGAAGGCACTCGGTCTTTGGATGGAGAATGGCGGCGCAGCGCGCGTGGTGGACACGCCAGGCTGGCCTCCTTGTCAAGG
>JGI20214J51088_10002120_pt1 | contig 13400 bp, 6 predicted proteins | sample WetSurMetagenome_FD_51088 | JGI IMG/M metagenome (IMG submission 51088)
ATACTTACATTATTCAACAAGGAATCTGCTGAAGGATTTACTGAAGCTGACCAGAGGCTGCTGACGATTATCGCAGGTCAATCTGCAAATGTAATTGAGAATTCAAGATTATTTGAGGAAGAAAAAAAGCTGATGCAGATACAGCAGGAAATCCAGGTAGCAAGTGAAATCCAAAAAAATCTTTTACCACAGGAAATTCCTTCAATTAAAGGATTTGATATCTATGCTATAAATATTCCCGCACGTGAAGTTAGCGGTGACTATTATGACTTCATCAAAATTTCAGAAACCAAAACAGCTATTGCACTCGGCGATGTTTCAGGCAAAGGTTTGCCTGCCTCAATGCTTATGGCAAATCTTCAGGCTACGCTGAGAGGCCAGTTATTATTCTGCAACTGCGCAAAGGACTGTATTAAAAGAGCGAATAATATGCTTTTCAAAAGCACAGACACCTCAAAGTTTGTTACTCTTTTCTTTGGAATTCTGGATACTGAAAAACACACACTGACTTATTGCAATGCGGGCCATAATGAACCAATCTATTTCCAACAGGAACAAAAAGTAAAATTAGATAAAGGAGGAATGCTGCTTAGTTGTTTTGAAGATACAGAATATGACGAAGAAGAAATGTTTTTTGAAAAAGGATCAACACTCGTTGTGTTTACAGATGGTATAACTGAGGCAATGAATGAGAGTAATGAAGAATTTAGCGAAGTGAGACTTTATAATTTGATTGAAAAAAAAATAGCATTGACCTCCCAGCAATTAGCAATGGAGATTCTTAGTGATATAAAAAAACACTCTGCTGGAGTTCCACAATTCGATGATATTACTTTGATGATAATTAAAAGGAACGAGTAAAATCTCTATGATCGGTCAAACCATATCGCATTATAAGATTTTAGAGAAACTCGGCGGAGGCGGAATGGGTGTAGTCTACAAAGCCGAAGACACTAAGCTCCACCGCACAGTTGCACTTAAGTTTTTACCGCCGGCATTTTCTTTTGATGAAGAGTGGAAAAAACGGTTTATTCACGAAGCTCAGGCTGCGTCTGCTTTGCAGCAGAATAACATCTGTACTATACACGAAATTGGTGAGATGGAAGAAGGTCAGGCGTTTATGGTAATGGATTATTATGAGGGTAAAACTCTGAAAGACAAGATCAAGAAAGGTCCGCTAAGTTTCGAGGAGTTTTTTAATCTCTCAATACAAATTGCAGAAGGAATTTCCAAGGCACATAAGATTGGAATAATCCACAGGGACATAAAACCAGCGAACATTTTTATCACTAAAGATGGAGTAGTTAAGATACTTGACTTCGGTCTGGCAAAGTTAACCGGAAAAACTATGATGACACAAACCGGCTCCACTTTAGGAACAGTTGCTTATTTGAGTCCAGAACAAGCACGTGGAGAAGAAGTTGATCACAGGGCTGATATTTGGTCTTTTGGCATAGTCATGTATGAGATGCTTACAGGGCAAATTCCATTTAAGAGTGAGTATGAACAAGCAACGATCTATTCAATTTTAAATGACGAAATAAAACCAATCTCAAGCCTCAGACCGGAAATAAATCTCGAACTTAACACATTAGTAATGGACTGTCTGGTAAAAGATCAGAATGACAGATGCCAATCAACAGCGGAGATTCGAAGGAAACTAAAATTTATTGCTGGAACTTCTGGATTAATACAAGCTAAAACTGGTGTTCAAAAAAAAATAACTGCATCTCCAACGGAAATTGAAAATGAAATAAAAGAATCATCCTCAAAGAAATGGAAATGGTTTGCAGTTACTTTAATAGGCCTAATAGTAATTATATTTTCTCTATGGATAGCACAACAAATTTTTAAGCAAGAAGAAATTGATTTATCTAAATATAAATTTACACCAATTGCAACAGACGAAGAGTTTGAAGGTGATGCAGCCTGGTCACCTGACGGAAAAAGTATAGCTTATGTAAAAGTTGTAAATGGGATTTCTCAAATATTCATCAGAAATATTGAAAATCCCCTACCTTCACAAATTACATTTCTTGATAAGGAAAAAGCCAGAAATCTACTTGATGCATCTCCATTTTGGTCGCCCGATGGAAATCTTATCTATTTCATATCAAACGAGATTCTATATTCAATTGGGCTTGCGGGTGGTGAACCAAAAAAAATTTTAGATAATGTTTCAGCGGCAACAATTTCTCCCGACTCCAGAACAATAGCATATTGGGGTTTTGAAACAATAAATAGTAAGGATTCCATACAATTTCGTAGTTATAAATCTTCTGTGTCCATTTATTCTTTAACTGATATGACCAAGAGAAAATATATTCCTGCTCCATTTGAATACTTTGATAAATATAATCCAAATCATATTCAGTTCTCACCGGATGGTAATAAAATTGGTTTGTTTATTTTTGAAAAAGATGCCAAAGGTGCTGAATTTTGGATTTTACCGTGGCCCGATGGTGAAAATGCTAAACCAGGTAAATTATTTGAGTCGGTTCATTTTGCTATTCCTTTTGAAATTCAGCCTCTATTTTCCTGGATGCCTGATTCCAGGCATATTATACTATCTTCAGAAATTCAAGCCGAACAGGGCAGGAGTTTATTAATTGGGGATATCGAAACGGGAAAATTAAGCGGCTTGACTACAACGGATAAAGGAGAATATAATGCCGGCAGTGTATCCCCGGATGGAAAAAAGATTGCTTTAACAAAAGGATACTGTAACTATAATATAGTAAGAATTCCTTTGGATGGATCAAAGCCGGAATTATTGATAGCGACTTCACAGGATGAGTATTCTCTTTCTTATTCAAGTGTCGGTAATAAATCTATCTATATCACTAACAGAAATGGGATAGATGAAATATGGCTTCGAAATAAGGAGGAAGATATTAGACCAATAATTACAAAAATCGACTATCCGGATGATGAAAATAATACAATTGTAAATGCAAATATTTCTCTAGATGGGAGCCGTGTAGCTTTTAGAGTTTTAGGAAACAAAATTGGTTCAAAGATATTTGTAGTATCTACTGAAGGAGGTAAGCCAACGCGTTTATTATCTGGAGATAACTTCGAACAAATATCTTCGTGGTCGCCAGATGGCAAATTTTTAGCTGTGGCAATAGATAGTAAGGGCAAAAGGAGTGGAATTGCAGTCGCACAAGTCGGTACCCAAGAACAGCCAACTATACTCCCTAATACAAATGATTATCAAAGTTGGGCATATTGGTCACCTGACGGGAAATGGATTTCTTATTTTAATGCTTGGGGAATTGTCATCAGCTCATCTGCTGGAAAAACAAAAAAAGTAATTCCAAGCCCAATATTTGGAAGTAAAAGAGACATAATTATTTGGTCAAAGGACGGTTCATCGCTTTACATAGCTACTTCCAGCGGTAGAATGTTATACCTATATAAAATAGATATTAATTCAGGTAAAAGCAGAATAATTGGCGAAAATAAAAGTGATCTTACTCTTGGGACATATATAAGTTACGGATTATTTGGTTGTTTAGCACCCGATGGTAAAAGTATAGTAACAACAGCAGAGGAATACAAATCCGATATATGGATAATGGAAGGATTTCCAAAACCATAATTTAATTTGGAATTGATAATGATAGGTCAAACAATATCGCACTATAAGATTTTAGAAAAGCTCGGCGGAGGCGGGATGGGTGTCGTTTACAAAGCCGAGGACACCAAGCTTAAGAGAACTGTCGCTCTCAAGTTCTTACCTCCTGTATTTTCATTTGATAAGGAGGCAAAACAAAGATTTATTCAAGAAGCACAGGCAGCTTCAGCTCTACAGCAACATAATATATGTACAATCCATGACGTTGATGAAACAAAAGACGGACAAATATTTATCTGTATGGATTGTTATGAAGGCGAGACAGTAAAGAAAAAAATAGAACGTGGACAGATAAAAACAGATGAAGCAATTGACATAATAGTTCAGGTAGCAACCGGTTTACAAAAAGCGCACGAGAAAGGAATCATTCACCGGGACATCAAACCAGCAAACATATTCATCACGAATGATGGAGTTGTGAAGATACTTGACTTCGGACTGGCGAAGCTATCCGGACAGACTATGATGACAAAGATGGGAGAGACAGTTGGAACAATAGCATATATGTCACCGGAACAGACACGAGGAGAACTGGTAGATTCTCGGACAGACATCTGGTCACTTGGTGTAGTTCTTTATGAAATGCTGACAAGAACTCTACCCTTCAAAGGTGATTACGATAGTGCGATGATTTATTCAATTCTGAATGAAGAACCAAAACACTTATCAGATATGCAAAACGATGTGTCAAAAGAATTTCAGCAGATTTTAAATAAATGTTTAGCAAAGAATCCGTCAGAACGATACCAAAACATTGATGAGCTGTTTAATGATCTTAAGAAGAAAAAAATAATTGAAGGTTCAGAAACGACCACAAGAACATTCGTTCGAAAGAAAAAATCACACAAAATAATTTATTCTATTTCTGGAATAATTATTCTTGCAGCGGTGATGATTGCTGTTTGGATGTTCCTAAAACCAAGTCCAGACAAATCAGAAAAAGGTAGATTCTTAGCTGTCCTTCCTTTCCATCCAATCACAAGTTCGGAAGAAGATAAAAACTTCGCTGAAGGTATTCACGATGATATACTTACGCAACTGGCAAAGATCCGTGACTTAAAAGTAATTGCACGAACATCAGTGATGCACTATGAGAATACACAGAAAACAATAAAAGAGATTGCAAATGAACTTGGTGTTGGTGTAATTCTCGAAGGAAGCACTCGTAGAAGTGGAGATATGATTCGTATTACTGCACAACTAATCGATGCAGAAACAGAAGAACATCTTTGGGCTGATAGCTACGACCGTCCATATACTGATATATTTAATATTCAAAGCGATGTTGCTCAAAAGATTGCTTCTGCACTTCAGATAAAGCTTGCAAAGGAAGAGTTAGCTGAAATAAAAACTATACCAACAGAAAATATGGAGGCTTGGGAATACTTTCAGAAGGGCAAATATTATTGGAACAACTATATAGATTATGAAGGCAATTTAAAGTCTGCACAAATGTTTGAGAAAGCTTGTGAACTGGACACAAATTTTGCAGTTGCATATGCCTGGCTCGCTAGATTATATATCACTGTTTATGATTTCAGCTCACTTTCTAATAAGCAGACAAATAAGGAGACATACATATTTAAGTATGAAAAAGCTATTAAAAAAGCAACGATAATTGCACCCAGCATACCCGAAATAAATATTGCAAAAGGAAGTTATCTGAGTAGTATAAAAAATGATTTAACTGGTGCCTTAAAGGAAATAGAAATTGCAAATGCAAAGCGACCAAATGATGCTGATATATTATATTCATTAGTTGGTTTAATGAGTTTACAAGGGGATGACGTGGGGGCATTAAATCTTACTCAAGATGCCTTTGAACTTGATCCGAAAAATTTTTTAATAGCATGGCAAGCAGCAAATTTTGCAGAAAATTTAGGAAGGTACAAAGAAGTAGAAAAATGGGCAGATATAGAAATTCAGAATAATCCGGAAAATGCACACGGATATGTAGATAAGTTAGGTATAATTTTAAACGTTTATGGGGACTTGCGTCGGGCAGAAGCTGAACTAGATGAGGCTAAGAAAAAAGTAACAATGGAAAAATCCCTACTAGATAACACAGAACGTAATATTTCGGCCGATAAAAGAGATTATTATCGTGCCATTAAACTTAATGAAACAAATTCCTGGTGGAGAGCGAAAATTTATAATTATGCATTCTTCTATTGGATGCTGAAGAATGGACAAAAAGCTAGAATTTATTTTGATTCACTGCGTGTTGAATGTGAGAATGTCTATAAATATCAAACTGAAAGAGTAGATATAGGAGTAAAGTTAAGTTTAGCAATTGCATATGCTGGTTTAGGTGAAAAAGAAAAAGCATTAAATCAAATATCAAAACTGGAAAGTAGTGAAATCGTCTTTACAGCTATCGATGTCGCATATTTTTACGAACTTCTTGGTGATATTGAAAATGCAATCCGTGTATTAGAGAAAACTGTATCTGAACAAAAAGGTCCACTACCCGGAATATTAAAACTTCACCCTAAACTTGATCCAATAAGAAATGATCCGAGGTTCAAAAAGATAATTGCGGCAGCAGAGGAGCGGATAATGAGAAGTAGTTACTAAACCAAACTAATATTTAATTTAATGCCCCACCAACTCAACATTGGTGGGGGCATTTAAACTATTCTTCAACTACCGGTCTTTTAAATTTCATCAATTCTTCTTTCATCCTCTCCAAATTAACTTGATTATAATAGCGATCAGTAGTGCTGGTGTGCTCGTGACCAACCAACTCTCGAACCACAGTAGCATCCATATTATATCTAGTTCTGCATACAGTAATAAAAGTTTTTCTGAACGTTCTGGCAGAATAATCTCTTCCCAGGAGTTTTATCTTATCCAGATATCTGTTAAAAGCCTTCTTAATATTTTCAACTAATTTTTCCATTAAAGGATAGTCGCGGTAAGTTTCATCAGAATGAAGCTGAATACCAATAACAGTTTTATCGGACAATCCTGCCTTCTTCCAATAATCAAATGCGTAATCAAGCTCTTCTTTAGTAAAAAAGAATCGCGGTTTCTTGGACATTCTGATTCTTGAAAGAAAATTAATATTCAAAGCAGAAGAAAATATTTCGATTCTACTTTTTTTTACCCTTGGTGCAGAAAGACTTTCTTTTCTCGCAGCAGGGCAATCAGAAAAATTATACCACTTATTAAACTTCAGATGATTAAAAAAATCGCCTTCTATATCAAGTAATTTTACATCATCATTTCCCTCAAAAATTGGGAAGTATCTTTTAGGAATAGCAAGATTGATTTCTGATTTTGGATATTTTTTCTTAAGGGCGTGTATACCCGGTGTCATCATCAGTAAATCACCAATTCCACCCATAGCTCTTGTAATTAAAATTTTCTTCCGCAAGGGTATTTTTTTATTGGAAACTTGATTGTAATCTTCTTCCTTCAAAAACTGAAGCTGTTCAATTGATTTTCTCTCTTCATTATTGAAAACCGCTGTTGAATCTTTTTTAAAAACGTAATTCATCAAATAAATAAAACCCAGAAGAGTCTTTAATGCCAACTTATTAATAAACTGAAGTTTAATTTTCGAAAAATTCGGAAGTTTGAAATAGTTCCAATGAATGAAGTAGAGAAGACGATCTGAAAAGTTAACATTACTATTTGCTAAAAGATTCCGTGAGCTTCTATATGTAATACGTATTTGATCATAGATTCTTCTGCGATTATCGGGGTTTGTATAAAAATATCTTAATCCCAGAAATAATAGAGTTTTATATTTCTCCACGTTCCCCTGCTTAAGATAAATTTGGCTTAGGTTAATAATAAGTTCGCTAATCCGGTTTCTGTCTGTTATAAAGTATGGATGATTAATCAACCGATTTACATAATCACTTGAGGTAACTATGTCTCCTTGTCGGTTATAAACGTCGGCCAGACGAAATAAAACCTCTGTTTTTATATCAGGAAATTTTTCAGCACCACACTTTAGAGCTCCATTCAGATAATCAATTGCAAGATTGAATTCTGATAATTGAACTAGTTCGTGAGAAACTTTCAGAAGGCTATGAAAAAGATGACGGGAGAAGTTGGAAGTTTGTTTGCACACAAGAATAAACTGATCCAAAATTTCAAGCAAAAACTTTCTTTCTTTACTGACCAGATATTCCACGTGTTTAGTTTTCAACTCGTTTAATTTATTAATGCTGCCAGTGATGGTTTCAAAAAGAATATATTTATCAGAGATTTTTTTTCTTTCTTCGGTCGATATTCTTGTAATCATAGAATAAACCGAATTAAAGTCACCATTGAAAGCCATAAATCGAAGCTGTTCGGAATTGAACACAGGCATCTCAATTGCTTTTAATTCTTTTAAAGCATAATCAGATGCTAACATTCAATTTTTCCTTTCCTTTTGACACTTTATGATTAGATATTATTTAATTGACAAACAAGGATATTTCACTTTATATAATAGTTTCCCAAAGTCAAACAATGGGACATGTTTATAACATTTAATTTAGAANAAATTAAGAGTCCAACACTATTTATTATTTCACCGTATGGATGAATAAATTAATTCTGGTTTGAGGATGGTTAAAAAGATAAAAGGAGAATTACGGTTCTTTTAGAATTGGAAAGGTCTTTATTTCAATTTTATGTGTGTGTAATTATTTACTTGATACTAAAAACTTTTTGATAACAAAGTAGGCAATAGCAAGCAGGAGTAATATCAACACTAAGAATATAAATGAAAAAGAAGAAGCTTGTTGTAGATTAATAGCGGAGGGATTTCCGGATAAAACAAAAGCCGACCAGTAATAAGGATTAGCGGAATAATTTTTAATAAAATAAAGTTTTGCTTCTTTTAATGCTTCCGATTTAGATTTTCCTGATGCAAGCTGTTTGTAAAACTCTTTCATAAAATATGACGTATATTTATCATTTACATCCCATAGAGAGACGACCACACTTTTACTACCAGCTTCAAAAAAAGCCTTCTGCATACCAATTATTCCCTCAGCAGCATCCACCCTTCCTAATCCTGAGCGACAGGAACTTAAAACGACCAGCTCACTATTTAAACCAAGCTGAACAATTTCTCCGAGCTCAAGAAAACCGTCTTCAGCTTCATCTTTTTGTGGAGAAAACATTACGAGAGGCTGATCTTTAATTAGAAATGAATGACTGGAAATATGAACAATCTTACTATTGGGAGCATTCTTTTTAAATTTACTCTCGGTTGCGTTTGAAGAAAGAAGAACCACATTATTATCGATAGTTTCATCTATACTTTCTATTTCTTCTTCTGAAAATTTTAATGGAAATAACCTGACACTTCTTGGTTTGGACGGATTCAGTTCAATCAATCCTGTTCTAACGCTCAAAGTCAACTCAGAATTATCTACGAATGGATTTCCAACCAGCAGATTTTGATCACCACTTAATTGCTTCTTATTTTTTTGTGCAAAATAAATTGAGACCGACGGCGAATAAACAAATTGATAATCACTTAGCAGAAATTTTTTATCAGCATAAAAATATGGGCTCGCATCTTTTTCCCACTCTTTAACAAGCATCTCTATCGGTAACTTTATCAACTCTGCGGGCAGGCTTAGAATTAGTGTTGAATTTTTCGGAATAGATGAAAGAAAATCTCGAAAAACTATATTATAAAAATCATAAGCTGCCTGTGCATTAAATGAAAACAGGTCCTCATTTACATAAATTTCTTCGCTCTCTAAACTAGATTTATATATGGGTGAAATCACACCGAGCATATTCAAAAGGCTGTCACGAGTAATATTGAGGGTTTCAGAAGTTAAACCAGCAGAACTTAATTTGAAGAGAGTAAGAAAATTTTGTCCCGAATATATTTGAACATAATATTCATCATCGCGTAATTCTTTTTGAAGTTCAGGAATGCTAAGCGGTTGACTTTGATCTAAGATTGTATTGATTTCACCATTCTTCTTCACCAGCTCAGATTTTAGGTTTGTATAAATTATACTTAATGAATCATTTTCCCGTTGAGTGTACAATCCAGACTTAATCATCCACTGCAAATCAATCAATTTATTTAATTCATCATAATCATTTAAATCGCTAACCAACCTGAGCTTGTTTATGTTTTGCCTGGTATTTCTTGCCCGTGATTTTTCAAGAAGAATAAATGCTTGTTCTTCATTTCCGTGTTTTAAGTAATAATCCGTTAATGAATTATAGATCTCGTTAAATCCCGAATAATGTGCAATGTGAATTTCCTGATTTAATGTTAGCGGGAAAGATAGTTTCTCTATTAAGTTCACGGCTGTGACATACCATTTTTCTGCTTCCGAATTTTGTTCTACAATTTCAAAGCATTTCGCCAGATAATATGCAGCCTCTATCTGATTATTATAGTCATTGGCGTCTTTGCTTAGCCCAAATGCATTTTTAAAACTAGAAATAGCTTGATTATAATTTTTCAACGCACCGTAAATTTTACCCCAATACAAATCCTGCTGACCCATCACCTGTGTCAGATCATAATTTCTGGCGGACTCCCGTGCTTCACTCAAAATATTTTTTGCGTCAGAATATTTTCCCTGAACATAATAATTATAAGCGAGCTCAGTTTTCAATAAAATAGAGTTGTAAATATCCCCTGTTTCTTCTGCAAGATTTAAACCTCTTTCAAAATATTTTTCTGCTTGATCTATGCTATCTATCGATGTTAAAACTGTTCCGATATTAGAACACAACTTAACTTGCTCGAATAGCATTTGATGCATACTTGCTATAGCATCAGCTTTTCTTAATAATTCCATGGCCAGCAATGGGCGGTTGATATTATAATATAGTGCACCAATTCCTTCATCTATTTTTATAATTGATGGAATGTCTTTAATCGAATCCGCAGCATCCTTAGCTTTATTATAATATTCGAGTGCTTTAGAATAGTTGGATTCATTAGAGTACACGTCAGCAATTCCAGTCAGATTCAGGATTTTACCGAGCTTATTATCTCCGGCATAGTTCAATCCATCGTTATAATATTTCAGAGCAGATTTATAATTAGAAATTTGCAGAAAGAGAGAGCCGATATTTGCAGAAAGATAGGACAGTCTTTCGGTATTATGCAGGAGTTGATACCGAGAGTAGCTTTGCTCGTATTTGTGACGAGCTTCAACGAGGTTATTTGTATATGTGAATGAAACCCCAAGCTCTGAATATAGGAAAGCAAGTAACTCGGTGTTTTCGATTTCATCAGCCATTTTAATTCCGGCAAGAAAGTCTTTTCTTGCTTCGTCAACCTCACCGTACATATCCTTAATTATTGCCAGGTTTGCTAAAGATTTAATTTCTTCAACAGTATTCCCATTTTGTTTGGCTAATTTTAGAGCTGATTCATATTCAGTCCTGGCCTTTTCATAATCCCCGGATAAGAAAAACAATGTTCCTTTGAGGTTGATAATTTTTTCGAGAAATGGGTCTTCTTTCGCACAGATTTTTTCAGCATCCGTAAGATTAATAAACGCATCTTTATAATTTCCAATCGTACGAAAGACATGAGCGAGCTGATAATAAATTTCTTTTGATACAAATCCTTTGTTGATTAAATATTCGTAAGTTGAAATAGAATTGGAAGTATATCCTTTTTCCTTATCAATTAAGCTTCTGAAGTAAAGATTAAAATAATCTGATGTATCTCTATGCTCAATTATCCATTTTGAAAGCTTTTCAAGATTACCAGTAATTTTACCGAGTGCAGATATTTCTTCGTAATAATTAAACTGTTTAGGTGAATCTTTCAAAAGGGGGAGTAATTGATTAAACGCGTCTTCAAATTTACCTTCTCTTTTCTTAAGCACTGCGGATAAATATTCTTTTTCGTATGCAGAGCTGAGAGAATTAATTTCGGATTTGGTTTTTTCTTTATTGAGTGGTTTGTTCTGAATTAGGTCCTGGTAGTAATAAAATTCTGCGGACAATTTTTGTTCATCATAATAGAAATCATTTTTTTGCTCGATGGTGTTTTGAGATTGGGTTTGGTCGGGGTCACCCAAGTAAGTTTTCGAAATCTCAAATAAACCAAGTGAGGCAGATATCAAAATAGCTGTGGCAAGAATGAATTCTTTTATTAGAAACATCAATCAATTCTTCTCCATTTGCCCAATTAATTCTTTTGACTCTCCGGTAAATTTTCCTTTGCCAGTTATGACCTTTTGAAAACTTGAGCGGGCAGAATCATTGTCATCTATCAGGAGATAAGCTCTACCGATATAATAATATGAATCAAGTTTAAGATTATCATAATCGCCCGAATCATTTTTATCGATTGACTCTCTAAGATTTGAAATGGCTAATTCTATATCCTGCTTATCAAATGATTTGAAAAGACCAATAAAATCTGATTCGGCAGCTTTGAGATAGGTAATGCCAATAATGTAGTAGGAATAGAAAATTGATTTGTCATTTTTGTTTTCAAGAATATCTTCGTTTAAAAATTTAATAGCCTTTTCATATTCGCCGTTTTCGATGGAGTTAAGCCCTTGCTGAAATAGAACGGAAGTTCTTCCCCGGGTAGTGTAGAATTCGTCTTCTCCCTGAGAGAAAATGCTCCTCTCATAATAAGGAGTTAGAACTGATGAAACCGAGAATAAGCCCAGGTATCCGGCGATTAATATTATCATCGTAACAAATGCATATCTAAAATTTGATTGTCTTAAGAAAGCTGGAATGAAAGATGAATTTTTCTCACTCAAATATTCTTGATTGGCATCCCTTTTAATTGTTTTGCTTATGTGTTCCTTAACAGCATTATAATCATTAACTAATAAATCATATTCCTCTCTGCAGTTTGAACATTCATCAATATGCTTTTTTATTTTATTCCTGATAATGGGAATCAATTTATTTTCCGGGTCATCTCCCATTTCATATAAAATGTAGGAAGAAAGTAAATCAGTGTGGAGATGCTTTGAGTCAGCAAGAAAAGAATTCAGATCACCATATATATTAATAAACGATCTGATCTCTGCGTCTGATTCGGCAAATTCTTTTAATAATTGACTCTCTGCCTCAGTAAGATTTTTCTTTTGAAGAAGTTCGAGTATTTTGTCGATATTTTCCATTGCTACCATTTATTTATTTGTTCAACCATTTAGTATATCAATTATACTATTCGTGACATTTATTTCAATTTATCTTTTATGTCCAGAAGTGTCCGGTAGAACATTTTTTTGACAGCCGCTTCATTTTTATTCAGCTTTTCAGCAATCTCTGCAAATTTTAAATCTCCCCAAAATCTCAGTTTTACAATTTCCTGTTTTTCTTCGCTCATAGTATCAAGAACGGATAAAATAGTATCAGTGTCAACTAACATTGAACTTTCATTTGAATAATCAGGGGCAGGAATGTTTTCTTTAAGCTGGTAAGTACTCTTACGTTTATTGGTTTTATACCACTTTACAAAATTCAGGAAAAGCACTCTTCTTAGCCATTTTTCTATTTCCAGAATATTCTGATATTGTTCAGCAAATGACAAATAAACAGTTTGCGTCAGATCCTCTGCATCATCAATATTTAACAATCTTTTCTGATTAACTTTGGATTGATAATATGAGAAGGATATTTCCCTGACATAGCTTGAGAGCTTGGAAAATGATTTGGAATCTCCTGCCTTTGAATTTTTTAGGAGATCGTCAAGTTCAATACCTGAGATGTTTAGATAGTCTATCTTTTTCTCTCTTTATTTTTGTCACGAAATTACTAAACTTGACACTAAGTAGAAAAACTTCTA
>JGI20214J51088_10002122_pt1 | contig 13390 bp, 12 predicted proteins | sample WetSurMetagenome_FD_51088 | JGI IMG/M metagenome (IMG submission 51088)
GGCCTTGCGCTCGTCCCTTGCAAACAGGACCTGCGGCAGGATCGTGTGCCGACCTGTACCAAAGCCAAGTTTGATGTGTGGAATGAAAACGAAACCAAATATACCGGTGCATATCGCTGCCTCAAATGCTGGTTTGAGGGTTATCTGGCTGAGATCGGTTACTACTATGCGGACAAAAGCTATGGATTTGGCGGAGATAAATTCATCCTGGCGGATCTCCACACCTACCTGGCCCGGTTTCGGGTGACCGGTGTGGCAAGCACAGTCTGCAACAACAAGTTCAAGACTCCGGATACTGTATACGGCCCCGGTGTGGACAAATGCAAGGGTGGACAAGTCAACTCTCCGCTCCTTGGCGTGCTCTGGCATTACATTTATTTCGCAAATGCTGAAAACGACGGGATGATGGTCGGCACCACGCCGCACACCGCCGGCGCCGATGGCACCGGATTCGTCTTGTGGGATCCGCAGGGAGAGCCACCACAGGCTCTAAACCGCTAGTCGGTTTCATCTCTCAAGACCTGTCCATCAAAACCTAAGGGGGCCACAGTTCGCATTCAACGCGGCATGCCCCGGGAACATGTTGCATAAGCGGTGCTTCGAGTTTCAGTCGTCGCCCCCGATGCGAAAACCAACGGGTCCCGGACGGATTTGAAAGGCTAATGGGGCGCCAGCTCAAAGAGCAGCGCCGCAACCGAACGAATGCCGCCGTGGAAGTCATCCAGGCAAAAGCGTTCATTGGGAGAGTGCGCCCCATCGTCCGGGTTTCCCCAGCCCAGCAGGAGGATGCTCTCCATCCCCAGCGACTCCTTCAGGAGATTCACAATGGGTATGGAGCCCCCCGCGCGGATGAAGACCGGCTCTTTACCAAACCCAATCTCGATGGCTCGCTTCGCTGCCTGCACACTTGCGTCGTCCCTTGATACCAGGACCGGGTCGCAGCCGTAGAGGTCAGTGATCGTGAGGTTCACGCCGGGCGGCGTGAGGGACTGGACGAAGTCGCGAAACAACCTGTTGATCTTTGCCTGTTTCTGCCTTGGCACCAGACGCATGCTCACCTTGGCGCCCGCTTTAGCCGGAATGATGGTTTTTGCTCCCTCCCCGGAAAAGCCTCCCCAGATCCCATTCACGTCCAGGGTCGGGCGCGCGGTCTTTCGTTCCATCGGGCGGTAGCCGGGTTCACCGGTCAGACATGCAACACCCAGGTAGGCCTTCAACCGGTCCTCCGAAAGGGGGAGAGAAGCCATCTCTTTTCGTTCCCACGGCTGCAGGTCTTCCACATCATCGTAGAATCCGGGGATGGCTACGCGGCCCTCAGGGCCTTTGAGCTTCACCAGAATTTCCGCCAGCGCCTGAACAGGATTGGCAATCAACCCGCCGAAGCCCCCCGAATGCAGGTCGAAGCGGGGGCCTTGCAGATCAATCTGGTGGTACGCTAATCCTCTCAGGCCATACGTTATGGCCGGGAGGCCTCTGGCAAACTGGGAACCGTCCGAAACCGCGACGACATCAGCCCTGAGTTCCTGTCGGTGCTCTTTGAGAAAAGCCTCCATACTGGGACTGCCGATCTCTTCTTCCCCCTCCGCCAGCACTTTCACGTTTACGGGGAGGGCCTTGGCCACGGTCAGGATGGCTTCCATGGCTTTGAGGTAGGTGAAGAGCTGCCCCTTATCGTCGGTGGCGCCGCGGGCATAAACATAGCCGTCGCGGATGGTCGGAGCAAAGGGAGGGGTGAGCCACTCGTCCAGCGGTTCGGGCGGCTGTACGTCGTAGTGACCGTAGATCAGCACGGTAGGCCGATCCTTGCCCGAACGGTATTCGCCGTAGACAATGGGATGACGTTCCGTTTTGTATATTTTAGCCTGCAGACCCAGCCGGTCTAATTGGCCCTGTACCCATTCGGCCGCCATCCGGATGTCGACCGCGTGCTGGGAATAGGTGCTGACGCTGGGAATGCGCAGGAATTCGAAAAGCTCGTCTATGTACCTCTGACGATTGCCGTCAATGACTTCAAGAACACCCTGGGGAACCATACCTTTTCTCCTGAGATTGATATGAGAATACCGAAGCCGGAAACTCGTCCCGACTTTAAAAAGTCAGATTAGCATGTTTGGTTGGCTGTTGTCATCGAAATCGAGTCTCTCGCTCGCTCTCTTCTTATCCTGGATTCAGGCCGTTCACGGGAATGACAACGAGAAGTCCCTCAGGGCATCCGCTTCCCCCGGTTTGTTAAAGCCATCTCGAGAATAAGCCTCGGTCGTGAGGTGAGCTTATTCAGGTGGTTCGCTTGTTGTTCTCGGGCGGTTATAATGTTAACCGCGGTATCGCATTACATCATGGGCTTTGGCGGGGGAAGGGATCATGGCGGTTCAGTTCAGAACTTTTTCCAGCGTGGAAGCAATTGCCAGGGAGGAATGGAACCGAATGGCGGCGGCGGCCAGTCCGATGATGGAGTGGGAGTATTTCTACGCTCTGGAAAAGTCGCGTTCGGTTTCGGAACAGAAAGGCTACTATCCCTGCCACCTCCTGGCCTATAGCGACGGCGAGCCGATCGCCCTTGCCCCTCTGTTCGAGCGCGATCGAGCCTGGGTCGAGTTCGGGGATGGCGGTATGCTCGAGTTCCTGAGCGAGATGACCGGCATTCCCTTTAACCATGGAGTTGTAGGGACCATTCCCTTCACCCCGGTGCCCGGCTACCAGTTCCTTTTGCACTCGACGGTGGATCCGGTTCACGCATCCAGATTGCTGCTCGACTATATCGACTTCTATTGTGAAAGCAGGAATCTCAAAACATCCCGGATCTACTTTGTCTCTCCCTCTGTGCCTTATCTCGACGCGCTTCTGCGCGAGAAAGGCTATCTGCGCATGAAAACGGAATACTCCCTTTGGTTCAATCACCACTACACTACCTTTGAGGATTATCTCCAATCGTTCAAATCGAGCAGGAGGACCAAAATCAGGCGGGAGTTGCGAGAAATTCGCCAACAGGGAATCGATATCGGGATGGTCTCCGGGGACAAGGCCCCCTCTCGATACTATGACTTCGTCCATGAGCTTTACCGGAGGACCTGGACAAAACACATGGGGACCCGAATCAGCCCCTTCCTCAATAAGACCTTCTTCCAGTTGCTGGCTGGCGGCTTCATGCACCGAAGCGCTTTCGCGGTGGCCTCTCAAAATAGCCACAGCGTTGCCATGGCGCTCTTCTACCACAAGTCGGGCGTGCTCTACGGGCGCTACTGGGGCTGTTTTGAAGAAATACCCTTTCTGCATTTTGCGACCTGCTATTACCGGCCCATAGAATATGCAATTGAACAGGGAATCACTCTGATGGACCCGGGGTTTGGCGGGGAGCATAAACTGGTTCGAGGTTATGAAGTGGTACCGGCAAACCATTATCTCAAATTCTACGGAGAACATGAGCGTCGGGTGGCGTACTCGATTTTGACCCAGATGAGACACCAAGGCTCGATGCTATAGGGTTGACAGCGAATCAGCGTGAAACCACGGGGACTCGATGCCGTCATCATCAACGTGCCGGAAGAGGACTTGCCCCGAACAAGGGGGTTGTTGCGGAAAGAGCCAGGCTATAAAAGGAAGAGAGAGCCAGGAAGGAGGGGGGGACCTGGCTCTCTCAGGAGGAGGAAAGATGTTCTTTCCAAATGCATAGTAGCATATAAGTCAAGAAATGAGAAGAGATTTAAAGCGGTGCCTAAAAATTTTCTGCTTTTTTATCATTGTTTGGATTTTATCAATGTTCCCAATAAGTTCGACAGTATGAAAACCCGTTCTTATCCCAGTCACTCGACAACATCCTTCATCGGTTGAAAGAAGATCATTTGAGTATCCATCGTGGCCGTTTCAAGGTACAAGCATGTCAGACTTCTTCGAAGGGACCGAGGCGTCTTCGGGGCGATGGGATCATGATGCTCAAAACATCCAACTAGCTGGGAATGCGGCTATGGAAAAAATAACCCCTGAGAGAGACTTTGCAAAACGGAAGAGCGGAAAAAGATCATGGTGCGTTGCCCTTTTGACTTTGCTCTGTTGCGTTGCTCTCTTTGGGTCGAGAGCGGTTGCCGCAACGGCGGACGAAAAGCTGGTAGGCAAGTTTGTGGGTAAGAATTGGGTGAACGGCCGTTCCTGGGAGAAACTCGAATATTCCGGTAAGCTGGGTTTTGTGTGCGGTTTGTTTGACGGGATTACCCTCTTCCGGGCTGCTGCGGAAGCCGGGAGGAAGGGCGACATGGACTCCGTCTATCTTGGTCTGAGTATCCCCTCAAGCCTCACCGTGGGGGATGTTGTGAAAGGAATTGATGAGTTCTATGGGGATGCCGCCAATATCAATCTTCCCGCCATCTGTGCCTATTTATATTATGCCTCCAAGTCTCGGGGTGACTCCCGTGAATCCCTGGAGAAGCGCCTTGCCCTCTGGCGTAGAATGTTCGAGCATTGACCGGGAGTGCAATCGCTGCGTTGGAGAATGATCCCCGGCCATCACGGGAAGGGCTTCACATCATAAAGCCCGAGGGTGTTCAGAGCATAGGAGTTGAGTTCGTTCTCCGTCTTGCTGAGTGCCTCCACGGTCCCGTAGCTGATTTCCGCCTGGGGGTATCGGTTGGCCGACAGTTCCATAAAAGTGACGTCCAGGTATATGGTCTGCAGTGAGGCGATACGGCCGATGAGGCCAATCCGTCGCGCTTCGGAAATACTGCAGCGATCCACCAGAGCGCGGTAATGCAGGAAAAGGTCTTCACCTGATTCCCCCCACTTTGCCGTCCAGTCATCGAGTGCGTTTTGCAGCCCCTGATCTGCGGAAATGCCGTCTTCCCATTCGTCGGCGTCGCTGGTGAAAGCAATGAAAGATGCCATGTCATTCCAACCCGGGTGATCGTAAAGTGCCCTTATATTCTGGAGAAGCGCTGCAAGATTATCATAGAACGTCGTTGAATCGGCGCTCAGCGTCTCCAGAACAGCATTGGCTTCCTGAAGCCTTGCCTCCGCTCTCGGGTTTTGCTTCGGGATGGCGGCACACGCCATCAGGCTTGTAAGAATAAGAAGACCACCGATCAGGCGAAGGAGCATGAATTGCGGACCTCCTCAGCTGTTCATTTCGATGCGGCTGATCATGCAGGCGCGGCAGGACCCGGAGCGCAAGCGCGCAACATCGGCGAGAGTCAAGACGCCGACGATGTTTGTGGGACTGTCTCTGTGGACGTAGAGGCTGTCCAGGTCGGAGAAGATCATCTTCTTGACCGCCATGAGCAAAGGTTCATCGTAGTCACAGGAAAGCACCGGTGTATTCATAATGGTTTTTGCCGTGGCGCTGGGCGGAATGTCGTGTAAGTAGGCGAGGATCAAATCGGTTATCGAAACAACCCCCTGGGGAAGGTCATTATGACCCTTTATGAGGACAGTCCCGAAACCCCGGACCGCAACGCTTTCCATGATCTTCATAAGGCTGTCATTTTCGTCATGGGTGTGAAGGGCAGGGTTGATGAGTTCGCAGACCTTGAAATGGTCCGTAAGCTTGTTGGTGGAGCCCGATTCCAGCAATCGGAGCGTGCTTCGTTCGCACTGGTGACAGTACCGGTAAAGTATACCCAGGATGTCGGGATAGGCCAGAACTCCTAACACCTTGTTGGGTTCATCTCCAACCACATAGAGACGTTGGATCCGCGCAGCGCGCATTATGTCCAGGGCGGAATCCAGGGAATCGGTCAGGTGACAGGTAATGGTCGGTGCTGCCATGATCGCGTCTAAGGGCATGGTGAGCGGCAGGCCTGCATAATATGCCCCCAAAATGTTGATTTTCGCAACCACCCCGAGGGCCTCGTCCTTTTGATCGAGGATCAGCACGGCGTTGATCTTGTACTTGATGGTTTGCCTGATAGCCATCTGAATGGTGGCATTCCTGTGCAGATAGCAGATGAGTCTTCGCATGGCCTCGCGAACGGTCAGCCCACTGAGGGCGCTCTTGCGGTCGATAATCGACATACCTTTTCCTGGTGCTGAGCCGATCATGCGCTGACGAGTTTTTCCATTAACTCATAGAAAATCGTCGAGGTGTAGACGATACCAATGACTTTGCTGCCTTTGACCACCGGCAGACGGCGAACGTGCTTCTTGATCATGATGTCCACGATCATGAGGAGGTGCGTGTCCGGGGTTATAGTGATGACGTCGGTTGTCATCACGTCGCCGACCAGGATAGAACGCGCCCGGCGACAGGATTCCTCAATAAAACCGGTGACATCGATGTCGTCCATCTCCCCCCAGATGTGAATATTCTTGGGGCGCATGAGCAGCAGCATGTCGTAGATGGAGAGCATGCCGACCAGCTGCCCTCGGTCATCGGTCACCATCAAACCAAATACCCTTTGCTTTCGGTGCTCGCTGGCTCGTCTGAAGGCCTTGACCGCCTCGACGATGGTGGTGCCGGGATGGACCGTGTGAAAGTCTGTGTCCATGATGTCTCGTGCCGTCATACCCATCACGATCACCTCAGTTTACCATTGATGCTCCCGACGGAACAACCATATCCATGCCGATCGTGTCTCTATCCGTGGGCTGAGGATCAACAATGGTCTGGTCCCAGCCGTGTCAAACGAAGAGGTTCATCCAGGCGGTAACAGGGGAGAAGTCAGGAGGAATTTTCCAACTCCATCCGGTTTCAAATCGAGGCCACGCTTCGCAGCCGCCGCTAATTCTTGTACCATGTTGCACCTTGCTGTCAATGTCATTTTGCAGGATGCGACCGCCGGTCGCAACCCAAGACCGACTTAAGCGCCCCCGGGGCGCTGAGCTCATGAAGGACCTTGAGCAACCTCTTTTCACGGATCGCTGGAAGGATCACGCCCTGTCAACACCCCGCATCTCGGCGCTGGACGGGAATTATCCATTGAGAAGCCAAAATCATGGATGAATCGACAAATTATCATTATAAAGAGAGCGGCGGAACATCCCTTGGCTGAAGTTTAGCGATAATCACAAAGATTTTTGACGAAACGCTTCCGGTACAGGAGTTGTTGCTAATGATTGGGAATCAAGAGAGACGTTCGATGCTTTGCCCCGGGTGCAAGAGGCTCATCAGCATTGACGAGTCTTCTTGTCCGCACTGTGGTTTGCACAACCCCGGTTCCCGCTGGAGGAATAATTTCTGGACCCGGGTTTTCCAGAATGGCGACCAACTCATCAGAGGTATCATTTATCTGACCTCTGCCATGTTCATCTTGTCGATTCTCTTGAGTCCGACCTCCACCCGGTTTTCCATGAGCCCTTTTGCTTTTCTTTCCCCCGGTGATCGAGGCCTGCTCCTTCTGGGAGCAACGGGAACCATCCCCATCGACAAATTCCATCGCTGGTGGACGCTCCTTTCCGCGAATTACCTGCATGCCGGCATTCTTCACATCCTCTTCAACATGGTGGCGTTTTATCAAATTGCCCCGCTTATTGTGCAAGAGTATGGGGGATACCGAATGGTTTCTATTTACACCCTGAGCGGTGTCGGTGGTTATGTGGTTTCCTACTTCGTCGGTATTCCTTTCACATTGGGTGCCTCTGCCGCGGTTTGCGGCCTGATTGGCGCAGCGCTCTACTACGGCAAGAGCAGAGGGGGATACTTCGGCCAGCTTGTCTATCGGCAGGTCGGCGGTTGGGCCCTCGGGATCTTCCTCTTTGGTTTTCTAATCCCGGGTATCAACAACTGGGCTCATGGCGGTGGCTTGATTTGCGGCGTCTTATCCGGATTTCTAATGGGATATCGCGAGAAAACAGGGGATCATCCCCTTCAGAAGGCCGTTGCCGGCATCTGTGTTGTTGCCACTCTGGGAGCGCTGGCCTGGGGAATCGCTTCATCTTTGCTTATTCTCACGCAAGCCCGATTGGGATGAGTGATGGATGGTCTGCCGGAACCTTTCCTTCGAACGGGCTGTTTGATGACCTGGAGCGGCGATTCCCTGTTTGCCGGTCCCGAAAGACAGCTAGGCGACCAGCCCTTTTACCCAGGACAGCAAAGCCTCCTTGTCTTTGGGATTGACCGTTGTGCCCACTGTTTTTCCCTGCTTGGCAAGGAAGAGAACGGGGACCGCCTTGACCTCGTATCTCCTGCACAAATCCCGATTCAGGTCGCAATTGATTTGGCCGACAAGGACTTTGCCGTCCATCTCCTCTGCCACCTCATCCATTACGGGTGAAAGGGCCTCGCAGTGATGGCACCAAGAGGCCCAGAATTCAAAGAGAAGGGGTAGTTCCGATTCCTCAAGCATTCTGTCGAAGTTCACTTCGTTGAGCACGATGGGCTTTGTTGATTTGGCTTCGGTCATCTTCCCGTCCTTTTTTGATAATTTCCTCAAGGAGTTGACATCTTTCAGGAGGCTTCCGGCTAGCTAGTTTCCATCCGGAAACCCTCTTGCCGAGTAGGGGCGGGCTTTATGCCCGCCCGAAATAGGCAATGATTCCGCTGCATTTCGGGAGGGGATAAACCCCTCCCCTACATTTCAAACTCGAATACGTAGAGTTTCCGGATGCACACTACTTATAGTAACGGCCATAGCGCGCCAAGGAAAGAGGATTCAAATCCTGTGTGACCCGGCCAAAGAATGCCGAAATAGGGCAAAAGGGTTTTCAACGAAGGAGAGGGGGGCAGAGGTTCCCCTTTCGGAAAAGGGGATTTAGGGGGATTTTCGGGCAAGTTCCTAGGGGTGTGGCTGCGATTCGACGACTTCCGCCACGTTGCGCTCGGCCAGGTATACTCCGCTCAAAATAGCCGCACCGCCAAGCACCATCGCCCAGGTGATGGATTCGTCGAGAATAACGACCGCTGCCGCCATCGCGGAAAGTGGCTCAACATTTTGGATCACCGCCACCCGGGCGGCGGAGATGTGTTTCAGGGCATGGCTGTTCAGCAGATAGGCCATGGCCGTGCTCAGGATGCCGACATAAAGCATTGCCCCCCAACCTTCCAGGCTCAGTCGGGGAATTGCCGACCAGCCTTGTTCGACCAAAAAGAAGGGCAAGGTGAAGAGCATGCCGAAAAAGAAGATCCCGCTTGTGACCAAGCCCGCAGGACGGTTGCGCACCATGCGCTTGCTGAGAACGATGAAAACGGCCCAGACCATGGATGAGAGCAGGACCAGGACATTGCCGGGTAACGTCCGCAGAGTCTGTCCCGTGATCAGAGCGACGAAATCCCCGCCGGTGGCGACAATGATTCCGCCCAGGGAGGCCAAACCCACGCCGACCATTTGCCGAGAGTGCAAGTGTTCACGCAACCAAATCGCCGCCAGGAGTACCGTAAAAGCAGGGGCGGTGGAAGCCAGAAAGGCGGCTACGCTNGCGTCGGCGGTGACTTGCCCGCTGACCTGCAGAAGTTGTTGAAGGGTGATGCCTAGGGCCCCAACCAGGGCCAGCTTGGGCACATCAGCCCAGGTGAGTTGCTCAAAGTCCCCGCGCTGCCAGGCGAAGAGACCCACAATCAAGGCCCCCATCGCAAAGCGCAGGACAATGAGGGTCACAGCAGAAATTTCGCGCAGGGCAATCTTGATATAGATAAAAGAGACTCCCCAGATGACAATGGCGAGGATTTCTTCGCCAACCGCGATTGCTTCGGCGCGACTCATCTCGGCCTCATCGCATGAGATCCTGGAGCGACAGGGGACGGCCGTTCAAAACCAGCTGCCCGGCTTTATAACTCAAGCTCGCCCGGTAGGTTCCGTTGTCCTTGACGAGGATGTTTTGTGCCGTCAGGGCCTTGAGTTGTTCGCTGACTTCGGCGGAGGCGATGGCGTCCCTTTCCTGCTCGCCGGGAGACGCTCCCTGCTGTTCCTTTCTCTGTTCTATGAAGTTCTCTTTCATAATGCTGGAGACCATGTGGCGCAGAAGGCGATCCCCGACCGTGAATTCGGCTTGAGCCGCTATGGCCGTTGCCAGCGCCAACAGGTTTTGTGTGGATCCCGGCTGTTTCCCGTCAAAGGCGACTTTAGCCTTGCCGGAAAAGTCTCCGAGGCTGGTTTTGAGATCGAGTTGACGGATTTCCAGCTCAGGGGACTTCCTGAGCAGACCGGGCAGGATTTCACCCAGACCGGCAAGCATCGCCATCTGCGCAGCTTCCGGGGATTGGTGCGCGTGCGCGGTCTGTTGTTCCCTGAGAGTCTGTTGAAGCCGGGCAAGCGATGGTGCATCCAGGTTCCTGAATTCCATCTCGAAGATCCCCGGGCCATATTGATTTTCGTTCACTCTTATTTGATCTGCAGTCAGGGCANCCCGAAGGTTGACTTCATCTCCCGCGGCTCTGCTCGATGTGCGGGCATTGAAAGCCCGGACGAGGAGGGCCGGAGAACCGGTTCCCGGCTTTGCGGCAAGATCGATCACGCCAACATCGAAGGAGGCCTCTCCGAGTGTCAGTCCGCTGATGCCCTCATGAGAATCAAAGGAGGATTTCACCGCCTCGATTTTTAAACTGATATCTTTTGCGACAACCTCCAATCCGGGGAAGCTCAGAACCCCGGTGAACCGCTTCAGGTCGGCAGAGAAATCGACTTTCAGGGATAGCCCCTTCCAGGCAACTGCCACTTTGTCTTCCTGGCCCAAGGTATGCTGAAAAGGAGGAATGGTGAAATGCTCTTCACCGCCCCCGTCAAGATGGATGACCGTGTAGGCTCTAACCGACGCAAGTTCGGGGATTTGGGCGTAAACCTCGGCAATGCGGCTCTGAGCTTCGGGACCAAGCACGAGCCTGGTCTCGATGAATGCCATGAAGGGCCTGAATTGCCATTTCCCGTCCGGTGTGCTGGTAGAGAAGGGGCCGTGGGTGATGGCCTGGGTCAAAGTGAGGCGTATGGGCTGGTTGTCCCCGGCGGACCCGGCCGGATGCTGGATCTCAACGAGGGTTCGCGCGTTTGATTCAAAAAGACCGCGGTTGTAGCTCTCGTTCACCAGTTTGAGGTATTGCCATTGAGAAGCCTCACGCAGGAAATCATGGTATTGTTCCTCGGTCTTCAGACCAAACCAATAGCCGGCGCCCACCCGGAGTCCCGAAACCAGCACGAGCAAAATAACCACAATGGAAAAGAATCTTTTCACTTCGCCCTCCCTTCGATTGTTTGACCATAAGGATCTTCCTGATCGTGTGCATTGAAAAACATCGAGTTTCCCAAGGGAAGAAGACCCTCTCACTCACCTTACATGATTCGGAGAATCACCACAAAGGACGAAATGGGGCATCAGGATAAATACGACGCTCGGGAGGCTCACGCACCAAAGGGTGAGCGAAGCAAAGAAAGGTGTCGCACAACCGGTAATGGTTCCTTGACGGATGTTTACCTATTGCTGTAGATTTCATGCTGTAAGCGGATGAGTTTAAGGCAAACCTTGTTGTACCGGATCGCGATCTCGCAACCCTATTTATGGAGGATCGTATGAAGAAATCCATCGTTGCGGTTTTGTCGGTGGCTATGGTGCTGGGCGTGCATTTCCTGCAGGGACAGGCGATCGGCCAGGAAAAAGCCTTTCCCACGCGGCAGCTGACCTATGTCGTCTGCTTCGACCCCGGGGGTCAGTCGGATCGTGGGGCGCGGCTCTATCAGCCGCACCTGGACAAGCTCTTCGGCCAGAAGGTGATCATCGACTATAAGGTGGGCGGAGGCGGCGCCTTGGGGTGGCGGGAGCTCACCCGCGCCAAGCCGGACGGCTACACGTTTGCGGGCTTCAACATCCCCCACATCATCTTGCAGCCCCTCCAGCAGGACGTGGGGTATCAGACCGACCAGATCGTGCCGGTCATGATCTTCCAGCGCACCCCCTTGGGGCTTGCGGTTCTCAACACCAGCCCCATCAAGACGCTGCAGGACTTTATCGACTACGCCAAGAAGGATCCGGGCGCCGTATCGGTCGGCGGATCGGGCTCCTTCTCGGGATATCACATGGCCACCCTGCGGCTTGAAAAACTGACGGGCACCAAGCTCACCTATGTGCCGTTCACCGGATCCGCTCCTCAGATGACAGCCTTTTTGGGCGGGCACGTCACCGCCGTCTTTGGTGCCTCTGACGACCTGACCATCCATCGCGACAAGCTGCGCATCATCGGTTTTGCCATGAACGAACGCTTCCCGGGTTTCCCGGACGTTCCGACCCTCAAGGAGCAAGGGGTCGACATGGCGGAGGCTGTGGATCGGGGGATTGCCGTACCGCCCGGTACCCCGGAGCCGGTCATTAAGAAGTTGGAAAGTGTTTTCATCGAGGTCGCCAAGATGCCCGAAGTCCAGGCCGAAATGCGGAACCAGGGCTTTCTGCCGGTAGCCGTGGGACACGAGGAGAGTAAGGCGTATGTGGCGGAAATGACAAAGGTTTACAAGGAGCTGGCCGCCGGCCTCAAGAAGTGATCCATGCGTGAGCAGCCGGGGAGAGTGCAACGGGTCCCCACCCGGTTTACCAGGCTCTCTTTCAAGCAGTAACCCATGTCCCTTATGGTCACCGAAAGATACTCGAAATGCGTGGACTGCTGCTTACTACTTACTGCCTACTGCCCACTTTTCACTACCAGAGGTGTGCGTGAAAACACAGCGATCAGCGGATTTCGCGAGCGGCTGTTTCCTGGTCCTTCTCGGCCTTTTGGTTATTTTAGCCGCTTCCCAGATCAGGGGCGGAATGGAAGAACGACTGCCTCCCCGCACCCTGCCGTATACCGTGGGTCTGACGATCTTGGCCGGTGGGGCTTTGTTGGCCCTGAAGTCATGGCGGTCTACGGCGCAGGATGTGCCGCTCAAATGGCCGGACCGGGCAGCCATGATTCGCATAACNGTTTGTCTCCTGGCCGTCGTTGTTTTCATTTTGGTGATGACGCCCCTCGGGTTCCCCTTGAGTTCAGGACTTTACATCGCATTCAGCACCTGGTATCTCAAGCGCTCTGCGCTTTGGACCGCCCTCATCAGCGGCACGCTTACGGGAGTTCTCTCCTACTACATTTTCGGAAAACTGCTTGAGCTCTCCTTGCCCATGGGGACGATCTTTTTCGACTAGGAGGCGGTCATGGGGTTTTCCTGGGACTATCTGCTGCAAGGGTTTGCCATCGCCCTGACCTGGCAAAATTTGTTCTGGGCGCTGGTCGGAAGCCTCATCGGCACCCTGGTCGGGGTGCTTCCCGGAATCGGGCCTTCCTCGGGCATTGCCATCCTGCTGCCGCTGACGACTTTCCTCCCGCCTACTCCAGCCATCATCATGATGGCGGCCATCTATTACGGGGCCATGTATGGGGGATCGACCACGGCCATCGTCGTGAACATTCCCGGCGAGGCCTCTTCCGTACCCACGGCGCTCGACGGTTATGAAATGGCCAAGCAGGGGAATGCGGGACCTGCCCTTGCCATGGCCGCCATATCCTCTTTTGTGGCGG
>JGI20214J51088_10002123_pt1 | contig 13386 bp, 10 predicted proteins | sample WetSurMetagenome_FD_51088 | JGI IMG/M metagenome (IMG submission 51088)
CGGCGCCAATTGCCCGCACATCGCGGCAGCGATCACTTCGCCAGCGATACCGGCGGTGAGCATACCGCGCGTACCGTGGGCGAGACTGCAGTACAACCCCGGCTCCACCTCCCCCACCAGCGGCGTCGCGCCCGGCACGGAACAACGCACTCCGGCGCGTCCGGTCAACTTGGCCGCATCCATCCTGCCTAGCGCCAGATTCAGCCCCGGCATGTGCGCGGCGAGCTTCAGGATGTTGGCCTCATGGTCCGCATCTCGCATATCGATCGTCTCGTCGTCGAACGTGGTGGTCGCACCCGCCACATGCATCCCTGCCTCGGCAGGGGCGCAATAGCCTTCGGCACATACCACGGCACGCATTGCTTCGCTCGCCGCCGTTGCGGGCAACTCGCTGATCTGTCCGCGCACGGCTTGCAGCGGGAAGCCAGAGAACTGGCTCAGGGTACGCGCCTGGTGGCCGCAACACACCACGACCTGATCGGCATGGATGGAAAATTCCTGCCCGCCGGCATGCCAGCCGGATGCAGTGGGTGTCAACACATTCACTTCGCAACCGAGACGTTGCGTAACAAGCGGATGTTGCACCAGGCGTGCGCAGACCTGCGGTGGCACGACCCAGCCGCCGGCGGGAAACCACAGCCCGCCGTGCGTCATCGGCAAACCGGCCAATTCCGACGCCCTTGCCATATCCACTACCTGCAACAAGTGCGGCGGCCATTCCAGCGTTGCCAGCTTGGCGATGCGATGCGCTTCGACATCGGGTGTGGCGAGTTGCAGCAGACCGCATTCAGCGCGCATCAAGCCATCTACCGGCAGCAATTCATCGAGCAACGCCAGCGCATGGCCGTAAGCTGCCAGCACAATGCGATGCAATGAAGCCATGCCGGCGCCGAAACGCGCATGCAGGATACCGCGCGGGTTGCCGGAGGCTGCGCTGGCCAGGATCGGGGCACGATCCACAAGAGTGACGGCAATGCCGCGCCGGGCAAGCGCATGGGCGGCGGCACACCCGGCGATGCCGCCGCCAATGACGATGGCGGTGCGGGAGGGGTTATTGCGAGTAGCTGGATGCACGGGGTGTTCCCCCACCCCGGCCCTGGAAGAACTACCAGCCATTCGACTATGCGGCAAAGCAGCCAAGTCGCTGGTTATCCCCCGGTGGGAAAGGGAGTCCAAGCTCCCGCGCATCATTTCGCGTTTGCGCCCGAATCCCTGTACCCGTTCGACAGCAAAGCCGGCCTGCCGCAAGCCACGCCGCACCCAGCCTGCGCTGGTGTAGGTCGCAAACGTGGCGCCAGCGCTTGATGCACGGGCCAAGTTCGACAGCACGGCATCGCTCCACATCTCGGGGTTCCTTGCAGGCGAAAAGCCGTCCAGGAACCATGCATCCACACACCCTGCCGACAATTGCGGCAATGCTTCATCGACATCTGCCACAGCCAGCGTCAGCCGCACCCGGCCGCCGGCAAAGTTCCAGCGATTCCAGCCCGGCACGCGCCGATGCCAGCGCGCCAGTAACGATTTGGCTTGCTCATTCAATTCCGGCCACAATGCCAAGGCAGCGCGCAGCTCTTCATCACTCAACGGAAATTTCTCGACGCTGAAAAAATCCAGACTTGCACCCTGCAACGCGATTTGTTCAAACAACTGCAATGCACAGAGAAAGTTCAGCCCGGTGCCGAAACCAGTCTCTCCGATGCAGAAATCTTCGTCCGCTTTCAGCCCTGCGAATCGGTCCGCCAGGCGGTTGCCCTGCAGAAACACATGGCGTGTCTCTTCCATGCCGGAATCGGTTGAGAAGTACACGTCGCCGTAGCGATCGGAAAAAGGCTGTCTGTCTTTCCAGCGGAGCATGGTCTCGAAACGATTCCGGCGGGATGAACCCGCCGGAATTCATGACTTCAAGTTATTTCGACTTACTTCTTGGCATCCGCTTCGCACTTCTTGATGGAGGCCGCCTTGGCAGCTCCGGTCAGAGGCTTGCCGTCCTTGCTCACAGCCTTGGCTTCACAAGACGAGGCGGATGGAGCGGCTTCCTTCTCGCATTTCTTCATGAATGCCGACTTGGCAGCGCCGGTCAGTGGCTTGCCGTTCTTGCCGACAGCTTTGGCTTCGCAGCTTGAATCGGCGGCAAACGCAGCGTTGGCAACGAACAGCGAGGCAATAGCAAAAACGATCAGATTACGCATGTTTTCCATCCTCCAGAAATTTAGTATGAATTCTCGATAGCGAACAGGCTCACTACCGGCCGCGATTATACCGTCTACAAGCCGTTCAAGAGACGTGGTATATGCCCATATCTATACCTTTCAGTGCACAGGCTAGTCCGTTTGGCATATTGACCCTCCACTCTTTGCAGGGATACTTCATCAACCGGCCACAATGTCGACCGCCGAACAAGGACAAAATGGAAGAGAATCGCAAGCATCGGCCTTGCCCGTCAAACTGGGGGGTGCGTTTCCTGTGCGACTGCGGGAAGGAAAACAAGAGTATCATCATCCATCAGGTCATCGCACGCCAGATTTCAACACATGCCGCGAGTTTATTAAGCGACCACCCTGTCTGCCAACAGAAAATAATTGCCCTGCAATTGATGATCCCGTCTCTGAACAAAGGCGCTCCTCACATCGCGAATGAGGGAAAGTTTCTGACCAGAATCGAATTCCTGCATTTCGAAGAAAATGGACAGCAGGAACTGGAAAAGAATCTGCATCGGCACTTCGATACCGGGCTATTTGCTTAATCGACGCTACACGCTGCATTGACTCGCTCTCGCCGCTGCACCGTGCGCATATCGAACCAAGGAGCTGATATGAACCTGATCGCCAGAATACCCAGCATACGCCTCAAACTGCTCCTGATCGCCGGCACTGGAACAGGCTTGCTGCTCTCTGCCGCATTCTTCGGATTGTGGCTTTCATCGAACAGCCTGTATTTCTTCGAACATGATCTGCTAAAAAGCGCTGCCGACGAACGCGAGATCCTCATCATGCAGACGGATTTCAAGAAACAGGTGCAGGAATGGAAGGACTTGCTGCTACGCGGTAGCGACCCCGCCGCACTGGATAAATACTGGGGCAATTTCGAAACTCAGGAACGCAAGGTCCGGGAAAGAGGCCAGGCATTGCAGGCCCGGCTTGCGGATAGCAAAGCACGTGACCTGGTCGAACAATTCCTGAAAGCCCACCAAGCCATGGGGGCAGATTACCGAAAAGGACTCCAGGCCTTCCGGGAAAGCGGATACGACAGCAAGGTGGGCGACAGGGTCGTGAAAGGGATGGACCGTGCGCCGACCGACTTATTGACGAACGCATCCGACCAGCTCAATACACTTCGCCAGCAAGTCACCGAAAAAGTCATCACGGAAGGACATCAAGGCATCCGTATCAGCCTGTCCATCATCGCCCTCGCGATCGTACTCACCACCGCCGCATTCTTCTGGATGGTCCATGTCGGGATCATCGCTCCCGCACACAAGCTGGTAGAGGATATCTCCCACATCGCAAAAGGCGATTTCTCGATCCCGGTGAAGCGATCCACCAACGACGAGATGGGCGCGATTGCCCATCACGTGGAGGAGTTGCGCCTCGACTTGGGGAAGATCATTGCCGAAATCAACCACACCAGTACCCGGGTAGCGGAAGCTGCCGTGCTGCTGTCCAACTCGGCGACCCAGGCCTCGGCCAGTTCCCATAACCAGCAAAAGGCCACTTCATCTACTGCCGCCGCCATGCAGCAGATGGCCGTCAGCATCTCTTCGGTCGCCGATCATGCCGGCGAGGTCAAGAAGGTCTCCGAACACAACCTGAGGCACGCACAAAACGGCAACCAGAGCATGGTCGCCCTGAAGGCCGAGATCGGATCCATCGAACGGATCGTCGGCAACATCGCCGCCTCGATCGAGAGCTTTGTGCAGAGCACGCAAGCGATCACGGCGATGACCAATCGGGTCAAGGGGTTGGCCGACCAGACCAATCTGCTCGCGCTGAATGCGGCCATCGAAGCAGCGCGTGCCGGCGAACAGGGGCGCGGATTCGCGGTGGTGGCCGATGAGGTGCGCAAGCTCGCAGAGCAATCGGCCCGATCCGCCGATGAGATCGACACGATCACCAGGGATCTGTGCCAGCAATCGGGCGCAGCGGACAACGCAATCCGCAACGGCCTGAAAGCCTTGCAGAACAGCAACGTCTGTCTGGATACCGTATTGTCCAGCCTGAATGAGACATCCAACTCGGCCACTCAGGCCGCCAGCGGCATTCAGGGAATCGAGGCTTCAGTGAGAGAGCAGCTTCTTGCCAGCGACGACATCGCCAGGAACGTCGAGCAGATCGCAAAAATGACCGAAGAGCACAATATCGTCGCGACCGAGACCGCGAAGTCTGCCGGCACGCTGCAAGAACTGGCCTCCGCGATGCAAGGAACGATCAACCGGTTCAAAACGGCCGCAATGGCGGGTTGAGCGTCCGTGCTCCGCGAGGAGCCCGGGCGTCATCCTCTCAAGCTTGTTTCAGCACCAGCCTCATCCACTGCTCTCCCCAGCGGTGCAGGCATAAACCGGACACGATACTCGCCGTTCCCAGCCATACCTGGGGCAGCACGGCTTCGTTATTCAATCCGTGTCCCAGCAGCAAGGCCATCACCGGCGTGATCAGGGTAATGAGCGCGATGCGGCCGGCTTCCAAATGCTTGATCAGGTAGTAATAAAGAGCGAAACCCAGCACCGAGCCGAATGTGCCGAGATAGACCGTCGCTGCCACGGCGCGCTCCGGTATGGCTGCAGGCAAGTGTCCGTCGGCTAGCCACCACGCAGCAAAGAACAGCGGCAGCGCCACCACCAGGATACCCAGCGTCATGGCCAGCGGCGGGCTGTCATCGCCGATGCGCTTGAGCCACACAAGTCCCAACGATTGCGACACCACCGCCAGAAACAATGCCAACAAACCCGCAGCCGAACCCGCGCCCAATCCTCCGCGGAATACCAGGAACAGGCCCAGCATCCCCATTACCATCCCGGCGAACTTGCTCGGCGTGAGCGCTTCTTCCTTCAGCCACAGCATCGCGCCCAGGCTGGTGATCAGCGGCGACAAGCCGAACAGCACCGCGATCATGCCGGAACTGACGAACTGCGACGACCAGTATGTGAGTGCCATCGCTCCGAACATGCTCAGCCCGCCCGCCAGATAGGCCTGCAACGCTTTGCGGTTCAGCGGCACACGGACGCGAAAAGCGGCCAGCAAGACCGCGCATAGCAGCATTCCGATGGCCATGCGCATAAACACCGCGAAGCTGAAACCGACTCCCAGTGCGCTCCACTTGATGGCGAGCGGCGTGGTGGACCAGATCAGGATGACCGTAACGAATGCTGCCGGCAGCGACATGATTTTCTCCATGGCTCAAATCTTAAAGCTCCGTTCGCCCTGAGCCTGTCGAAGGGAAACGGCCAAAAACAAAAAGGCCACAGAGTTCGTCTGTGGCCTGATGAAATCAGCGAATACTAGGTGCTAAGTACTAACTCTCCAGGCCACTCTGCGTGCGATGCCACGCCTTGCGCATAAATGCGCAGGGAACGGCTCGGACGCGACGAATGGAATGCTTGGAGTTCATGGCTCGAATTATGCAGGGATGGACGAAACGCCGTCAACGTTAATCTGCAACCACCATTCCAGCAGCGCGAGATGCCACAGCTTGCTGCCCTGGATGCGAGTCAGGTGGGCTTCCGGGTCGGCCAGCAGTTTTTCGACATAGGCGCGCTGATATAAACCGCGGCGCAGGCAGGCTTCCGAGTTCAGGATCGCACGCATCCTTTCCAGGAAATCCCCGCGTACATATTTCAATGCCGGCACCGGAAAATATCCCTTGGGCCGGTCGATCACAGCATCCGGGATCACGCCGCGGGCAATGGCCTTGAGCGGAAACTTGCCACCTTCCTTGAGCTTGAGCGATGGCGGCATGTGCGCCGCCAACTCAACCAGTTCATGGTCCAGGAAAGGCACGCGCGCCTCAAGCCCCCAGGCCATGGTCATGTTGTCCACACGCTTCACCGGATCGTCCACCATCAGTGCGGTCACATCCAGACGGAACACTTCATCCAGGAATTCATCCGCCTGCGGTTTCGCCAACTCGCTTGCCACCCAGGCCGCAGTCACATCCGCCACATGGTAGTCCGGGGCGACCATCGCCAGATATTCCTCATGCTCGCGGTCGAAATAATGCTGCGAAAAACGTTCCAGGGGCGTGCCGCTCGCGGCGTCCATGCGCGGATACCAGAAGTAGCCGCCGAACACCTCGTCCGCGCCCTGTCCAGCCAATACCACTTTCACATGCTCGGACACCTTTTCGCCGAGCAGATAGAACGCCGTCACGTCATAGCTGGGCATCGGTTCGCTCATCTGGGCGATGGCTTCAGGCAGGCGCGCCAGTACTTCCGAGTTTGGAATGGAAAAGCGGTGATGGCGCGTGCCAAAATGTTTCGCCATCAGATCCGAATACTCGAATTCGTTGGCGGTTTCCCCTGCCACATCCTCGAAGCCTATTGAGAACGTGTTCAGGTCATCCACATGGTCGGCCAGCATGCCGACCAGCAGGCTTGAATCCAGCCCCCCCGACAGCAGCACACCCACCGGCACATCGGACGCCAGGCGATGCCGCTCCACTGCGCGCGTCATCACGGTGCGCGTTGCGGCGACCCATTCCTGTTCGGAAAGGGTCACTGCCGGTCGTGTCGCATCCAGTGACCAGTAGCGGCGCAGCGTCACGTCGCCGGACACGGTGAATTTCATCGTGTGCGCAGGCGGCAGCTTCTTGATGCCGGACAGCATGGTGTGCGGCGCGGGCACCACGCTGTGCAAAGTGAAGTGGTGATGCAGCGCCACCGGATTGATACTGGTATCGACGCCGCCGCCGGCCAGCAGCGATTGCATGGTGGAAGCGAAGCGCAGCCGCGCCCCGTCCAGCGCGTAATACAAAGGCTTGATGCCAAAACGGTCGCGCGCCAGCAACAGCGACTTGTCACGCATGTCCCACAGGGCAAAAGCGAACATGCCGTAGAAACGCTGAACGCAATTTTCACCCCAGGCGTGGTAGGACTTGAGTATCACCTCGGTATCGCCGTCGGAAAAGAAGTCATAGCCCATCTCGACCAGTTCGACACGCAGTTCCTTGTAGTTGTAGATCGTGCCATTGAAGACCAGCGCCAGCTTCAGGTCGTCATCCACCATCGGTTGGTCCGAGTGCGCGGACAGATCGATGATAGACAGGCGCCGGTGACCGAACACCAGCGGCCCTCCGTTGAAGAACCCTTCGTGATCCGGCCCGCGCCGCGCCAGTTTCGCAGTCATGCGCTTCAGCGCTTCCATATCGGGTACCGATTGATCGAAACGCAACTCACCACAGATGCCGCACATGCTCAACTCCTGTCCAATATCTAAAAAGCCGCAAAGCGCCTCCATCGCACTCTCTCCCTTGGGGGGATAACCAGCGACTTGCCCGCTTGCGGGCTTAGTCGAATAGCTAGTAGTTCCACCAGAGATGGAGAGGGGGAACGGACAAGGTTGCTGCGGCGTTCATTCTCCGGAATGACGCTGCAACCCAATCCGTTCGGATGCGCGATTATCGCCTACCCTCAAAGCGTTTGGGTGAAGCCTGTTAAAATCGAAGCAATGCACACACACCTCACCCCGCAACGCGAAAAATATTTCCTGCTTACCCTCGCGGGTATTCAGTTCAGCCATGTCCTCGACTTCATGATCATGATGCCGCTCGGCCCGATCCTGATGCGCGAGTTCGGCATCAGTACCCATGAATTCGGTCTGCTGGTCGCGTCATACAGTTTCAGCGCGGCGATCTCAGGCCTGCTCGGCGCCACCTTTATCGATCTCTTCGAACGCAAGCGTCTGCTGCTCGTCATCTTCGCCCTGTTCGGCCTGGCGACCCTGGCCTGTGCCTTCGCCCCCAGTTACCTCACGCTGATCGCAGCGCGCGGACTGGCCGGCGCCTTCGGCGGTGTGATGGGTGCGCTGGTGCAAACCATGATAGGCGACACCATCCCCTTCGCACGTCGCGCCAGGGCTAGCGGCACGGTATCGACCGCCTTCTCCCTGTCCACCGTCGCCGGCGTGCCGCTATCGCTGTGGCTGGCGAACAACCTGCAGTGGCGCGCGCCGTTCGTCTTCATCGCGGCACTGGTCGCGGTGTTCATATTCGTCGGCAGCCGCGTGCTGCCCGAGTTACGCCATCACATCAGCGCCGAGAAGCGGGCGCACCCGTTCAGTGCGATGTTTGCTGTACTGAGCGACCCCAACCATCTGCGCGCGCTGTTTTTTTCCGCGCTGCTCATCTTCTCCGGCTTTACCGTCATCCCTTACATCACGGTGTATGCCGTGGGCAACGTGGGCATCGCGCAACACGATATCCCCTTCGTTTACCTCGCCGGCGGGGCCGCGACTTTCTTCACCGCGCGCATCATCGGACACTGGGCCGATTTGCGCGGCAAGATCCGGGTCTATCGCCTGATCGCCGTCGCGGCCATGCTTCCCCTGCTGGTGGTGACGCATATCGGCGCCTCACCGCTCTGGATGTGGCTGGTCGCGACCACGCCCTTCTTCATCCTGGTATCGGGCCGGTTCATTCCGGCGATGGCAATCATCACCTCGTCCGCCCAGCCGCGGCTGCGCGGCACCTTCATGTCGCTCAATGCCACCGTGCAATCATTTGCAATGGGGCTCGCCACCGCGCTGGGAGGTTTCATCATCACGCAGGACAGCGCGGGCAGGGTCGTTCATTATCAATGGGTAGGCTATGTGGCGGTAGCGGCAAACCTGCTGGCGATCTGGTTCGTCTCGCGCATCGTCATGCACGACCAGCATCCCAATCTGCCCGACGTCGCGCCCAAGTAATAGCGGGCGGTTTTCGTTTAAACTATCCGTGTCGCTTCCACTCAATCTCTCACAGGAGTTCCCCATGTCAGGCACACCATTGATCCCGGCCGCGTTCGATCAGCTTTTCCTCGAAGCACATACCCATAACGCCTGGCAGGACAAACCGGTTTCGGATGAACTGCTGCATAGTCTCTATGAGACTTTGCGCATGGCTCCCACCTCGATGAACTGCAGTCCGATGCGCATCGTGTTCGTCAAATCCAGAGCGGCAAAAGAAAAACTCAGTCCTGCCCTGATGGAAGGCAACCGCGCCAAGACCATGGCCGCGCCGGTCACCGCCATCATCGGCTACGACACGCGTTTTTACGAGCAACTGCCCAAGCTGTTCCCGCCCATCCCGACCGCGCGCGGCATGTTCGAAAGCAACGCCGCGCTTTCGGACATAACCGCTTTCCGCAACGGTACCCTGCAAGGCGCCTATCTCATCCTCGCCGCACGCGCACTCGGACTCGACTGCGGACCGATGTCCGGCTTCGACAACGCCGCGGTAGACCAGCTGTTCTTTGCGGGAACGAATGTGAAATCCAACTTCCTCTGCAACCTAGGCTACGGCGATGCAAAAGGCGTCTATCCGCGCAGCCCCAGACTGGAGTTTGCCGAAGCCTGCAGCATCGCCTGAACCTTCGGCCGCAATGAGCAAGCTGCCTCTCGACCGCATCCTGCAATCGCAGGGCTTCGGTACTCGCAAATGGTGCCGCGAACTGGTTGAAGATGGCGACGTGAGCATCGCCGGCGAAACTGTCGACGACTGCAAAACGACCTTTGAAACCGGCGGCCTGGAATTCAGCGTGTATGGCGAACCATGGAAATATCGCGAGCATGTGTACATCGCGCTGAACAAACCCGCCGACTACGAATGCTCGCGCAAGCCCAGCCATCACCCCGGCGTGCTTTCCCTGCTGCCCGAGCAATTCGCAATGCGCGACGTGCAGCCTGTCGGTCGTCTCGACCACGACACCACCGGCTTGCTGCTGATGTCGGACGACGGCTCTTTCATTCATGCGCAGTCATCGCCCAAGCGCCATATCCCGAAAGTCTATGTCGCCACCACGCACGACCCGGTGACGCCGCAACTCATCAAACAGCTATTAGACGGCGTAAAGCTGCATGATGAGCCGGCCCCGCTGGCCGCAGTCATCTGCAAAATGCTGGATACGCATAAACTGGAAATCGTGCTGGAACAGGGAAAGTACCATCAGGTGAAACGCATGCTGGCTGCCGCAGGCAACCACTGCACGGCATTGCACCGCTCCGAGATCGGCAGGCTCAAGCTCGATGCACTGGGATTGGCGGCAGGCAAATGGTGCTATCTGGAAGAAGCAGAGCGGGCACTGCTGGCAGGCGACCAGCCCTACTGAAACTATTCGAGCGGCACCTCAAGGATCGCCTTGACCACCCAAGGATCCGTCGCATTCACAAAACCGCGCCCGATGCCAAAGTTGGCAACGAAACCCCGGATATCGACATCCGTAACCGCGTACAACGTATGCCCCCGCTGATCGGAAGGCAGCGGATGATTCAGGGTGCCGTATATCCCGTAATACTCGAAGCCGCCACGCACGCCTTCTTCCATGCGGTGCGTCAACTTCAGCGCAGGTTCGAACTGCGGCAGGCGGCTCACATTGCTGGCCAGCCCCAGATTCAGAATGGGGTTGAAGCTTGCAAGCCACCGCGCATCGCGATAGCCGATGATCGGCCTGATCTCCATGCCCGAGACGCTGTCAGATACACGCAAAGTATCGCGGCCAATCTCCACGTTCATGCCGTAGAACATATTTTCGTCGCTCTCCCGTGGCGCAATGTATTTCAGGCGCACACGCAATGCGTTAAGGAATGCGTTGCCTCCGGGCGCAAAAGCGAACGGTATGTACAAACCCGCTTCCAGATTCTTGGTGATCCCGTAAGAAAATTCGGGAGTGACCTGCAAAACATGATTGGAGGTCATCTGACCCGGATAGTCCGGTGTCTGGGTCCCGTGGACGGTGTAGTTGATGTGCTGTTCCAGCCCGAACTGGCCGGGTTCGTCCATCTCCTCCGTATACACCTGAATCTCGTCCGGCGCGGCGAGCACGCAGCTACCGTGCGCCACGCAGACAGCCAGCACACTCGACAGCAGAATCCTGCACAGCGGCGCCGAGGTCAACATCGCCGCGTATTTGTTCCCCCTCATGACCCATCCCCTTTTCTTTCCGATCTGGTGGTTCGCTACGATCGCCTCAAATCCGATCCTCAGCTTCGATTCGCACTTTTCGGCTAAATGACCCTCTCTGTCCCGGATTGGGCTGGTCATTTCCTCCGCCGTTTCTGTCAGGAAGCGGTGGCATTCAACCTTGCCCGACGATTTTAGTCAATTACCGTATATAGAAAAGCAGACCGGCCAGCAAGTTTTGCCGACAAGGTGAATATTCCCGAAAAGAGTTCTGCAAACGGCGCTCAAGGGCAGAGGCCATTAAAGATGCCATGATTTCAGCCGATAAGCTAAAGACGCAGGATGGCCGTATCGATGGTTGCCTGGCTGCTACAGCCCAATCGATCTGACACGTCCTGGTCGCACCCGGCTATTGGAAAATGGAAATATAAATGTCGCTCAAAATAAAATTGCTGGCAACGGTGTTGCTGTTCCAGGTTGCCATCGTGGTTCTTGCAATGAATCTGGGGTCTTCCACTCTGGGATGGGCAGCCTGTATCGGCGTTGCGGCAATCTCGCTGGCGGTGTTATACGCGATGATCAGGTCCAGCCTGTTTGCTCCGCTGGAAAAACTGCGCGCCACCATCCAGACAGTCAAGATGGAAGGAAATCTGGCACTGCGCCTGTCTGCTTCCAACGAAGTAACCGAGAGTACGGCAAAAACATTCAATGAGTTGTTGGATAATTTCCAGAGCATCGTCGGAAAAGTGATGTTCAATTCCAATCAGGTGGCCGCTTCTGCCCAGTCTCTGGAAGGCATGGCACGCCAGGTAACCACCGGGTCGCAAACCCAGGAGGATGCTGCGGAAGCGGCCAGCCAGGCCATCGAGGAGATGATAGGCAACATCCAGAGCATTGCAGAAAGCGCCCGTCTCGCTGCAGACAATGCGCGCGAATCGCGCGAACTTTCCAGTAACGGTGCCAGGATCGCCGAGAATGCGGCCAGCGAAATCGAACGTATCTCCCAGGCATTCGAAGACTCGGCGACATCGATCAACCATCTGGGCGAGCGCACCCAACTCATCAACGGCATCGCAAGTTCCATCAACGACATCGCCGAACAAACCAACCTGCTGGCACTGAATGCCGCCATCGAAGCCGCCCGCGCGGGGGAATACGGCCGCGGCTTTGCGGTCGTTGCAGACGAAGTGCGCAAACTCGCGGAACGGACTTCGACCGCCACCAAAGAGATCGCTTCGGTGACCTCCAGCATAAAGTCGGAAACAGCGTCGACGATCAATAAAGTCCAGTCCGGCACCGTTCTTTCCCGCGACGGTGCCGCTCTGGCGCGTCAGGCAGCGGAAGCCCTGATCCAGATCAATCATAGCTCCCAGGTCATGCTGGATGAGTCCGCTTCCATCGCCACGGCGATCAGCGAACAGACCGTAGCCAGCGAACTCGTCGGGAAAAAAATGCACCACATACTGCAACTGGTCGAAAGCAACTCCGGCATCGTTGTGAAAATGATGGAACAAGCCACCCATCTCGACCATCTGGCAGTCAACCTGAAAGAACTCGACAACGTGTTCAAAATGGGAGAGTCGGGTATCAGGGGATTGGAGACCCATGGCAAGGCTCCCGAGGTGGTCCAGGCTGCTGCGCACGCCATTGAAAATGTCCTGGAACAGGCAATTGCGTCGGGACGAATCAGCGAAACCGATCTGTTCGACGAGAACTACCAGCGAATCCCCAATGTTGAACCGCCGAAATTCCACACACGCTTTGACAAACTGACCGACGATCTGTTTCCCTCTATTCAGGAGCCGCTGCTCCAGCAGTATCCGGATTTCGTGTATGCCGGCGCCGTGGACAGGAACGGATATTTCCCCACGCACAACAAAAAGTTCTCGGCTGAACCCACCGGAGACATCAAGAAGGACACGATGAACTCCCGCAGCAAACGCATTTTTAGCGATCCAGTCGGCAAACGCTGCGGCAACCATAACCGGCCTTTCCTGATCCAGACCTACCGCCGCGACACCGGGGAGGTAGTGCACGACATATCGAGCCCGATTTTCGTACGCGGTAAGCAGTGGGGCGGGTTCCGCATCGGATACAAGGCATGAGTCATGCGAGCCCTCGGGCAACCGGGTGCGTGCGTGTATCGGAAGTACCCGGGAAAATGTCTATCCGAAACCGGGACTCTGGTTCCGGCAACGATCTGATGGCATTCAGCGGCGAACGCGATTAACGGGGCAGTGCAACAAAGAAGGCGACCCGCTGGTCGCCTTTTTTTATGGTTTGCCAGGCTGTCTCAGATCT
>JGI20214J51088_10002124_pt1 | contig 13383 bp, 12 predicted proteins | sample WetSurMetagenome_FD_51088 | JGI IMG/M metagenome (IMG submission 51088)
TACCAGTATGGCTACACACCGACGACGCTGATCCCGACGAACCAACAAGAACCGAGCTACAGCGTGAACCTCATCTTCGTGGCCTACCGCTACAACTTCCANTGANACGAGGTGTCCGTCGANGCACGGGCGCAGGAGATCCAGATCGTGAGTGACGAAAGACCACCGGGTGTCATCAGGCGCCTTTGGGCTTGGTTGGCCAAGCCGAGCGCCAAGTACTCGATTCTTGGCTTGCTCATCGTCGGCTTTTTCGGCGGCATTATCTTCTGGGGGGCCTTCAACACGGGCATGGAGGCGACCAACACGCTGGGTTTCTGCACCTCGTGCCACGAGATGCGCGACAACGTCTACCAGGAATACAAGACCACGATCCACTACAAGAACCGCGTCGGCGTGCGCGCAGTCTGTTCCGATTGCCACGTGCCGCACGCCTGGGGCCCGAAGATCCTCCGCAAGATGCAGGCGAGCTTTGAGGTCTGGAGCAAGATCACGGGCCGCGTGGACACCAAGGAAAAGTTCGAGGCCAACCGGATGCGACTGGCCAGCATCGAGTGGGCGCGGATGGAAGCCAACGGCTCGCGCGAATGTCGAAACTGCCACTCCTTCGACGCGATGGATCCGACCAAGCAACACCCGAGCGCGGTCAAGAAGATGGCCGAAGGGCAGAAGCAGGGCAAGACCTGCATCGACTGCCACAAGGGCATCGCGCACCATCTGCCAAAGGAATACCACGACCCGGACGAGGAGTGAGCGCTTCGCGGCGGCGAACCTGGGCGTCCGGGCCAACCGCAGGTGGCGGGCCATCGTCGACGCCGGAGTTGATTCGGCATGCATCGATTTCCGCGCCGCCGTTCCAGCCCGAGCAGCGGTGGCGGTGGCTTGTGGTTCGCGCACGTCGTCCCGCCGAAAGATGACCCGCGCGGGACCCGCACCGGATGCCGCGTGCGCAGACTGTCGCATGGCGGCGGCACGATCAGTGTGAATTCAATTGCGCGACCGCAATGCCGCGCATTCCAGTTCATTGTCCGACGCGTGGTTCCAGCGTATTTTGGTCGATGAAGGGGTGGTGGAACTCGCATTCGTGTCACCCATTCCTTCGATCCGTACGAAGGAGGCTTTATGAGCCACTTGCACATGAGGCCGCGCGCGGCCCAGGTCACGAAGGTCTTCGTCGAGGGCAGTCTCTTGAGCCTCGTCGCGATCGTCTCTGCCGTGATCGCTGCAACCTTGGTCTACGCCTGGTTCTTCACCTGATCGTTCGTCGGCGGCTGGCCGCTGTGGGCCGATGTGCCCGACGCCAAGGGCGCGGGCCGGTGATCGCACGCGAGCTGGCCGAGGCCGGCAGCCGGCGTCGGCGGCGTCAGTCCTCGGCGTCGCGCTGCCCGGCAAGCGCCGCGAGCACTGCCTCGGAGTCCTGGCCCAGCGTCGGCGCGTTGCGCCGGTGGCTGCCGGGCGTGCGGCTGAGCTTGGGCACGATGCCCGGCGTCAGCAGCGTGCTGCCGTCGGCCAGCGTCACCGGCATCAACATGCCGCGCGCGGCGAAATGCGGATCGCGCGCGATGTCGGCGACGGTGTAGATGCGACCGGCCGGTACGGCGGCGGTATCGAGCGCGGCCAGTACCTCGTCGACCGTGCGCGGCGCGGTCCACGCGCCGATCGCGGCGTCGATCTCCTCGACCCGCGCGACCCGGCCGGCGTTGTCGACGAGCGCCGGGTCGCGGCCCAGATCGTCGCGGCCGATGGCCTTCATCAGGCGCTTGAAGATGCTGTCGCCGTTGCCCGCGACGAGTGCATAGCCGTCGCGGCAGGCGTAAGCGTTGCTCGGCGCGATGCCCGGCAGCGCGCTGCCGGCCGGGCCGCGCACCGCACCGAACGCGCTGTACTCGGGCAGCAGGCTTTCCATGCAGTTGAACACCGCCTCGTAGAGCGCGACGTCGACGATCTGGCCACGGCCGCTCCTTTGACGCTCCTGCAGCGCCATCAACACGCCGATCACGCCGTGCAGCGCGGCCAGCGTGTCGCCGATGCTCACGCCGACACGCACAGGCGCGCGGCCGGGCTCGCCGCTGAGGTGGCGCAGCCCACCCATCGCCTCGGCGACGACGCCGAAGCCGGGCTTGTCGCGGTAGGGCCCGGTCTGGCCGTAGCCGCTGATGCGCAGCACGATCAGGCGCGGGTTCGCCACCATGAGATCGTCGGGCGCGAGATTGAAGCCCTCGAGCGCGCCGGGGCGGAAGTTCTCGATCAGCACGTCGGCCTCGAGCGCGAGTCGGCGCACGATGTCCTGCGCCCTGGCGTCCTTCAGGTCCAGCGCGAGCGAGCGCTTGTTACGGCTTTGCACCTGCCACCAGACCGAGGTCCCGTCCTTCAGCAACCGCCAGCCTCGCAGCGGGTCGCCGCCGTCGGGCGGCTCGACCTTGACGACGTCGGCGCCGAAGTCGGCCAGCGTCTTCGCCGCGAACGGTCCGGCGATGAGCTGGCCGAGCTCGAGCACCCTGAGCCCGGACAGCGGGCCGTCCGCTGCGGACGGCTTGCTGCCCGGCGAAGGCTCGCCCTCGACGTGCGAGGATGGGGTGATTGGGGCCAGCGGCCCGGACGTCGCTGAGGCAGGCGACGCGTCGGGCGCGGCGGCAGTGTCGGTATTCATCCTCGTCTCCAGGCGGCTGCGCCAGTGTAGGGTTGCGCCACCGCGCCACAATCCTGCTCATGCCGACCAGCGCCTCCGAGCCCGGAACCGGGCCCGCCGACGACCGACACGACGATTCGTCGCTGTTCGACTTTCTGCCGATCGGAGCCTACCGGTCGCTGCCCGACGGCACCGTGCTGCGCGCGAATCTCGCGCTCGCGCGCCTGGAAGGGTATGAGAGTGGTGCCGAGCTCCTCGCCGCGGTGCCCGACGTCGCACAGGGCTGGTATGTCGAGCCCGACCGGCGCCGCGCCTTCCGCGAGCTGCTCGAGCGCGACGGCCAGGTGCGNGGCTTCGTCTCCGAGGTCTACCGCCACCGCACACGCGAGCGGCTCTGGGTGAGCGAGAACGCGCACCTCGTGCGCAACGCCGACGGCAGCCTGCGCCACTACGAAGGCACGGTCGAGGACATCAGCGCGCGCGTCGAGGCCGAGCGCGTGCTGCGCGACAGCGAGCAGCGCTGGAAGCTGGCGCTCGAGAGCGTCGGCGACGGCGTCTGGGACTGGGACCTGCGCAGCGACCGCGAGATCGTCTCGGCGCGGCTGCTCGAGCTGTACGGCATCGGCCCCGAAGCACACGATGGCCGGCCAGACGCGCTTGACGAGCTGACCCATCCCGACGACCGCGAGCCGAAGCGGCGCGACCGCGACGCACACCTTCGCGGCGAGACCCCTGCGTACCGCAACGAGCATCGCGTCGTCTGCAGCGACGGGCGCTGGAAATGGGTGCTCTCGCGCGGCATGGTGATCGAGCGCGACGCGGCCGGCCGGCCGCTGCGCATGATCGGCACCCACACCGACATCAGTTTGCGCAAGGAAGCCGAGATGATGCGCCGCGAGCGCGAGCATGCGGCCGAGGCGCAGAAGGCGCAGAACGCGTTCCTCTCGCGCGTGAGCCACGAGTTGCGCACGCCGCTCAACGCGATCATCGGCTTCGCCCAGCTGCTCGACCTCGAGCCCGCCGAAAGCGCGCGGCGGCCGCTCTGGGTGCGCACCATCCTCGACAGCGGACGCCAACTGCTGGCGCTCGTCAACGACTTGCTCGACCTGTCGAGCGCTCGCACGGGCCTGCTGCAGTTCACCCGTTCCGCAGTCGCGCTCGGCCCGCTGCTGCGCGAGGTCTGGGTGCTGCACGCAACCGACGCCGCCGCCGCCGGGATCGGCTTCGCCGACCCTGCGGCCGCGACCTCCGGGTTGGGCGTAATGGCCGACCCGCGGCGGCTCAGGCAGGTGCTGAGCAACCTGCTGTCCAACGCGATCAAGTACAACCGGCCCGGCGGCCGCGTGCTCGTGACGGCCATGCGCGACGGTGACGCGGTCACGCTGAGCGTCGAGGACGACGGCCCGGGCCTGGACGCCGCGCAGCGCGAGCGTCTGTTCCACCCCTTCGAGCGCCTGGGCGCGCAGCACACGGCAATCGCCGGCACCGGCCTCGGGCTCGCGCTCGCACGCCAGCTCGTCGAGGCGATGGGCGGTGCGATCGAGGCGCACAGTGTGCCCGGCCGGGGCTCGCGCTTCACGGTCCGGCTCGAGGCCGCGCCCGCGACACCGCCGGCCGGCGCCGCGACGGCTAGCGCCGCTCGAACCTGAACACCGCGACGCTGGCGCGCAGGTTGGGCCAGCGCCGCACGACGCGGCCTTGTTGCAGGCCGAAGCTGTCGGTCACCGCCAGGCCGTTCTTGCGCGCCAGCACCTCGAAGTCGGCGAAGGTGCCGACGCGAATGTTCGGCGTGTCGTACCACTGGTAGGGCAGCGCCTTCGTCACCGGCATGCGCCCGGCGGCGACGCGCAGGCGGTTCGGCCAGTGTGCGAAGTTGGGGAAGCTGACGATCCCGATGCGGCCGACGCGCGCGGTCTCGCGCAGCATCTGCTCGGTGTTGCGCAGGTGCTGCAGCGTCTCGAGCTGGAGCACGACGTCGAAGCTGCGGTCCTCGAACAGCGCCAAGCCTTCGTCGAGGTTGAGCTGGATCACGTCGACGCCGCGCTGCACGCAGGCCTGCACCTTCGCGTCGTCGATCTCGATGCCGTAGCCGCTGCAGCCCTTGTGGCGCTGCAGGTGCGCGAGCAGTTCGCCGTTGCCGCAGCCGAGGTCGAGCACGCGGCTGCCCGCCGGCACGAGCCCGGCGATGACCTCGAAGTCGCGCCGCTCACTCATCACCCGGCCTCCGCTTCGAGCGCGACGCGCTCGAAGTAGGCGCGCATCACGCCGTGGTAGCGCGCGTCGTCGAGCAAGAAGGCATCGTGCCCGTGCGGTGCGGCGATCTCGGCATAGCTGACCGCGATGCGGTTGTCGACGAGTGCCTTGACGAGCTCGCGCGAACGCGCCGGCGAGAAGCGCCAGTCGGTGGTGAAACTGACGAGCAGGAAGCGGTTCGCGCGCGCCGGCTCGAAGGCCCGCGCGAGGTTGCCGCCATGTTCGGCGGCGGGATCGAAGTAGTCGAGCGCCCGCGTGATCAGCAAGTAGGTGTTGGCGTCGAAGTACTCGCTGAACTTGTCGCCCTGGTAGCGCAGGTAGCTCTCGATCTGGAACTCGATCGCCTGGGTACTGAACGCGAGCTCGGCGTTGCGCAACGCGCGCCCGAACTTGACGTCCATCGCGTCGTCGCTGAGGTAGGTGATGTGGCCGATCATGCGTGCCACGCGCAGCCCGCGCTTCGGGACCACGCCGTGTTCGTAGAAGTGGCCGCCGTGGAAGTCGGGGTCGGTAACGATCGCGCGCCGCGCGACCTCGTTGAACGCGATGTTCTGTGCGGACAGGTTGGGCGCGGTCGCGACCGCGACGCAGTGGCGCACGCGCGTCGGGTGGCGCAACGTCCAGGCCAGCGCCTGCATCCCGCCCAGGCTGCCGCCGACCACCGCGGCGAGTTGCCCGATGCCGAGCCGGTCGACCAGGCGCCACTGCGCATCGATCCAGTCCTCGACCGTCTGCACCGGGAAGTCCGCACCCCAGACCCGACCGGTGGCCGGGTTCACATGCATCGGCCCGGTCGAGCCGAAGCACGACCCCGGGTTGTTGACGCCGATGACGAAGAAGCGCTCGGTGTCGAGCGGCTTGCCCGGGCCGATCAGGTTGTCCCACCAGCCCGTCGCCCCCTCGGCGTCGACGCCGGCCACGTGGTGGCTCGCATTGAGCGCGTGGCAGACCAGCACCGCGTTGCTGCGGTCGGCGTTGAGCGTGCCGTGGGTCTCGTAGACCAGCGTGTAGTCGGCGAGCGTGGCGCCGCACTTCAGCGACAGCGGCGCGCTGAAGTGCATTTGCTGGGCAATGACGGGACCGATCGAAGCCATGAAGAAACCCGGCGCCGCCAGAAGCGGGCACCGGGCTGGCGGCGTCCCTCACTCATTTAGCGGCATTTGTTGAAGCGCCCGCAATCGGAACAAATCGGCGCTGAGGGCGCGAAGTATAGCCAGCGCGCTATGCTGGCTTCATGAGCGGCTCGTCACCTTGGTTCAACGGCTTCGACGCCGCCGATCGCGCCGTCGACGGCCTGCGCCTGCACGCGCGCGTCGGCGGCCGCGCCGGCGCGCCGCCGCTGCTGCTGGTTCACGGCTTTCCGCAAAGCCACGTGATGTGGCACCGCGTCGCGCTCGCACTGGCGCCGCACTTTCGCCTCGTGCTGCCCGACCTGCGCGGCTACGGCCGCAGCGCCAAGCCGCGCGGCGCGCCGGACCACGCGAACTACGGCAAGCGCACGATGGCCGCGGACCTCGTCGCGCTGATGCGCGCGCTAGGTCATGAGCGCTTCTTCGTCGCCGGCCACGACCGCGGCGGCCGCGTGGCGCACCGCCTCGCGCTCGACCACCCGGGCGCGGTGGCGCGGCTGTGCGTGATCGACATCGCGCCGACGCTGGACATGTACGCCGCGACCGACTTTGCCTTCGCCAGCGCCTATTACCACTGGTTCCACCTGATCCAGCCGGCGCCGCTGCCCGAGAAGATGATCCTGGGCTGCGCGCGCGACTACCTGCACGCCAAGCTCGGCGGCTGGGGCAGCGCCGGCCTCGGCCACGTCGAGCCCGAGGCGCTGGCCGAGTACGAGCGCTGCTTTTGCACGCCCGAGGCGATCCATGGTGCCTGCGAGGACTACCGCGCCAGCGCCGGCATCGACCTCGAGCATGACCGCGCATCGCGCGCCGCGGGCGAGAAGATCGGATGCGATCTGCTCGTGCTCTGGGGCGCGCGCGGCGTCGTGCAGCGCCTGTTCGACCCGCTCGCGCTGTGGCGCGCGCAATGTGCTGGCGCGGTCAGCGGGCGCGCGCTGCCGGCCGGCCACTTCATCCCCGAGGAGCTGCCGGCGGAGACCGCGGCCGTGTTGCAGGCCTTCTTCGGCGCCTGAACAGGCCGGGCAACCCCGGGTAATTCGCAGCCGGCCGCGGCAGCGGCCGCGGCTACGATGGCGCCGCTCCAAGGAGGTCCGGCCCCATGCAAGACTGGCTGCAACGAATAGACCGCCATTTCCCGCTGCGCTACGCGGCCTGGCTGGCCAGCGGCGTCGGGCTGCTGCTCGCGGCGTTCACCTCGGTCGCGTTTCACGTCGGCGGGCTGCTGGCGCTGGTCTTCCTGGTGCTCGTCGGGCTGGGCTGGCGCGACACGCGCCAGACGCGCCATTCGGTGCTTCGCAACTACCCGGTGATCGGCCACCTTCGCTTCCTGCTCGAGTACATCCGCCCCGAGATGCGGCAGTACTTCATCGAGAGCGACAACGAGGCCGCGCCGTTTTCGCGCCAGCAGCGCAGCCTGGTCTACCAGCGCGCCAAGGGCGACCCCGACAAGCGCCCCTTCGGCACCCAACTCGACGTGCGCGCCGACGGCTACGAGTGGATCAACCACTCGATCGCGCCGACCGCGCTCGATGGCCACGACTTCCGCATCACCGTGGGCGACGGCGGCACCAGCTGCACCCAACCCTATAGCGCGAGCGTGTTCAACATCTCGGCGATGAGCTTCGGCGCGCTCTCCGCGAACGCGATCCTGGCGCTCAACGGCGGCGCGAAGAAGGGCGGCTTCGCGCACGACACCGGCGAGGGCTCGATCAGCCAGCACCACCGCGTGCACGGCGGCGACCTGATCTGGGAGCTGGGCTCGGGCTACTTCGGCTGCCGCAACGACGACGGCAGCTTCAATGCCGAGCGCTTCGCCGTCGCCGCGCGCGACCCGCAGGTCAAGATGGTCGAGCTGAAGCTCAGCCAGGGTGCCAAGCCCGGCCACGGCGGCGTGCTGCCGGGGCCGAAGGTCACGCCCGAGATCGCCGCCGCGCGCGGCGTACCGGTGGGCGTCGACTGCGTCAGCCCGGCGCGCCACAGCGCTTTCTCGACGCCGCTNGAGATGCTGGCCTTCATCGAACAGATGCGCACGCTCTCGGGCGGCAAGCCGGCCGGCTTCAAGCTCTGCATCGGTCACCCCTGGGAATGGTTCGCGATCGCGAAGGCGATGCTGGAAAGCGCCATCGTCCCCGACTTCATCGTCGTCGACGGCGCCGAGGGCGGCACCGGCGCGGCGCCGCTGGAATTCACCGACCATGTCGGCGCGCCGCTGCAGGAGGGGCTGCTGCTGGTGCACAACACGCTCGTCGGGCTGAACCTTCGCCACCGCGTCAAGCTCGGCTGCGCCGGCAAGGTGACGGGCGCGTTCGACATCGCGCGCATGCTCGCACTCGGCGCCGATTGGTGCAACGCGGCGCGCGGCTTCATGTTCGCGCTTGGCTGCATCCAGGCGCAGAGCTGCCACACCGGCAGCTGCCCGACGGGGGTCACGACGCAGGACCCGCTGCGCCAGAAGGCGCTCGTCGTGCCCGACAAGACCGAGCGCGTCTACCACTTCCACCGCAACACGCTCGAGGCGTTGAAGGAGCTGGTGCAGGCCGCCGGCCTCGCCCACCCGAGCGAGATCAGCGCCGCGCACATCGTGCGCCGCAACGCCGACGGCGAGGTGCGCCTGCTCGTCAACCAGCTCCAGTTCGTGCAGCCAGGCGCGCTGCTCGACGCGATCGCCGGCCGCGCCGATTGGCCGCACAACACCTACCGGCTGTATTGGCCCATGGCGCGCAGCGACACTTTCCAGCCGGCGCGCAGCGATGGCCTTCAGTCTGCACACAGCGACGGCCGCGAGCCCGCGCGCGGCGACGCCCTCCTGCCGTCGGCCGCCTAGAGGCGCGGGCAGGGCAGGCACGGGACCCGGCCGCCGCGCAAGACCGAACCCACCGCCCGGGCCTCGGCGGCCTTTCACGGCCGCGTCACTCGACTCCGCTATCACCGCGGCTGCAGCTCCACCACGACTGCAACCCCGGCGATTCAACCCATTGCGGAGTCATAGACATGTCCAGATCCTCCCTCTATGAAGACAAGGCGTCAGCGCTCGCGCGCTGGACGCAACGGCTCATCATTGCGCTGCTGGCCGGCGCCGGCATCGCCGGCGCAGCCGCGCACGGCGTCAGCGCCGACGCCCGTGACGACGGCGCGTCCTACGAGATCGGCCTGTGGGGCGACCTGCCTTACTCGGACCTGCAAGCGACCGTCGGCGTGCCCAACCTGATCGCGGACATGAACGCGCATCGGCTGGCCTTCACGGTCCACGACGGCGACCTCAAGGGCGGCAGCGGGGTCGCCGGATCGGTGACGCCGACGGTTTGCTCCGACGCGCTGTACACGCAGGCGCTCGGATACTTCAATGCGCTCGAGGCACCGGCGATCTTCACCCCCGGCGACAACGACTGGACCGACTGCGACCGTCCGTCCAACGGCGGCTACAACGCGCTCGAGCGGCTGGACTACGAGCGCCAGGTCTTTTTCTCGACGCCGTTCTCGCTTGGTCAGAAACGCCTGCGTCAGGAAGTGCAGACGGCCGCACTTTGTCTCGGCGTCGGCGGCAACCTCGTGCCCTGCGTCGAAAACCGTCGCTGGACGGTCGGCCGCGTGACATACGCGACGCTCAACGTCCAGGGCTCGTGCAACAACCTCTGCGACACGGCCCCGGACGAAGCCGAGTACGCCGCGCGCAACACGGCGAACATCCAGTGGCTGCGGGAAACCTTCGCCGTCGCGAAGGCGCGTCATTCGGCCGCGGTGATGCTCGTCTCGCAGGCCGACCCCGGCTGGGACCTGAGCGACCCGACGCGCGCACCGCTGCGCGATCCCAAGACGTTGGCGGAGACCGACGGTCAGCCCGACGGCTACCAGTCCTTCTTGCTCGCTCTGCGCGACGAGGTGATCGCGTTTCGCAAGCCCGTGGCCTACGTGCACGGCGACTCGCACTACCAACGCATTGACAAGCCCTTGCTGGATGCACGGGGCCGGCGACTGGAGAACTTCACGCGCGTGGAGACCTTCGGCGACAACGCAGGCAACGGTACCAACGACGTGAATTGGGTCAAGGTGAACGTCGACCCACGCAGCCGCGAGGTGTTCTCCTACCAGCCCATGATCGTCCCGGCCAACCGCGTGGCGGTGCCGGCACCCTGAACCCGCGCGCCGCTCAGGCCGTCGGCCGCGACATCCGGAACAGCTGCTCCGGGCCGATCGTGAAGTAGTCGGCCGGACCGCCGGCGCGCAGCACGTGCTGGGCGCCGGCGGTGTCGTAGATGCCGCCTTCGAGCAGCTCGCGCGCGATGTGAACCGCGACCACCTCGCCGAAAGTCATCCAGGTCGGCAGAGTCTGGCCGTCGGCCGACTCGAGCTGGAACTGCTGCGTGAGCCGGCATTCGAACGCGACCGGGCTCTCGGCGACACGCGGCACCGCGACGATCTGCGANGGCGCCGGCGTCAACCCGGCAAGCGTGAACTCGCTCACCTCGGGCGGCACCGGCGCACTGGTGCGGTTCATCGCCTCGGCGAGCGCACGCGTGACCAGGTTCCAGACGAACTCGCCGGTCTCGGCGATGTTGCGCACGGTGTCCTTGAAACCCAGGCTCGCGAAGCCGACGATGGGCGGCGTGTAGTTGAAGGCGTTGAAGAAGCTGTACGGCGCCAGGTTCAGCGCACCGGCGGCACTGCGCGTCGAGATCCAGCCGATCGGGCGCGGGCCGACGATCGAATTGAACGGGTCGTGCGGCAGTCCGTGGCCGTGGCGCGGCTCGTAGCTGTGGAAGCGGTCGTCGGACATCGGGTGGGACATCGGTGCAGTCTCCGGCAAAACGAAACGCGCTCTTGTCGCCGTACTTGGCAGCATGTATTGCGCGCGCACCGGCGCGCCATGCCTGGAGAATGGCGCCGAGCGCCGGCGGCGGTCGCGCTCAGGCGGCCTGCGGCGCGGTGTCGACGAAGCTCGGCCGCGCGGCCAGCTTCTCGGCGAACCGGGCCAGGTTCGGGTATTCGCCGCGCCAGTCGATCGGCGCGAAGCGGAAATCGAGGTAGCCGAGCGCGCAGCCGACGGCGACATCGGCGAGCGTGAAGTGGATCCCCGAGCACCATGGCTTCTCGCCCAGACCCTGGCTGAAGGCCTTCAGCGTCGCGTGGACGCGGCTCATCTGGCGCGCGATCCAGGCCTGCGAGCGTTCGCCGTCGCCGCGCTCGGACCAGGTCGCCTCGAGCCGGGCCAGGATCGCGGCGTCGAGCAGGCCGTCGGCGAGCGCTTCCCAGGTACGCACCTCGACGCGCTCGCGCCCGGACGGCGGGATCAGCTTGCCCACCGGGCTGAGCGTGTCCAGGTACTCGACGATGACGCGCGAGTCGAACACCGCCTCGCCGCCCTCCATCACCAGGCAAGGCACCTTGCCGAGCGGGTTGTACTTGAGCACCGCGTCGGTACCCCAGACATCNTCGAGCAGCAGCTGGAAGTCGAGTTTCTTCTCGGCCATCACGACGCGTACCTTGCGCACGTACGGGCTGGTGAGTGATCCGATCAGTTTCATGTGTTGCTTGGCGAGCGAATATCCAGGGTTGAATTCATTCTAGCCAAGCGGTCCGCGCGACCGATCCCGCATTCAGCGCTGTCGCGTGAAATCCACGGCCGCCGGCCGGCCGGGCAGCGCGAGCGAGGCCGTCGCCGCCGGCATGCGCGAGATCACCCGCCCGTCACGCACCACGAGCAGGCGCTGTGCACGCAATCGGATCGCCTCGACCGGGTCGCGTGCCTGCAGGAGCACAAAGTCGGCGCGGCAGCCCGGCTCGAGCCCGTAGCCTTCGAGGCCGAGCACACGCGCGCCAGCGACGGTGACGGCATCGAAGCACTGGCGCATCGCCTGCTGCGAGGTCATCTGCGCCACGTGCAGCCCCATCGCGGCAACCTCCAGCATGTCGGCCGAGCCGAGCGAGTACCAGGGGTCCATCACGCAGTCGTGGCCGAAGGCGACATTGACGCCGGCGGCCAGCAGCTCGGGCACGCGCGTCATGCCGCGGCGCCTCGGGTAGCCGTCGTGGCGGCCCTGGAGCGTGATGTTGACGAGCGGGTTCGCCACCACGTGCAGCCTGCTTTCGGCGACGAGCGGGATCAGCTTGGAGACGTAGTAGTTGTCCATCGAGTGCATCGACGTCAGGTGCGAGCCGGTGACGCGGCCCTGCAATCCCAGGCGCAGCGTGTGGAACGCAAGCGTCTCGATTTGGCGGCTGAGCGGGTCGTCGCTCTCGTCGCAGTGCATGTCCACCGGCAGGCCGCGCTCGGCCGCCAGCTCGCACAGGCGCTTCACGCTCTCGGCGCCCTGCTCGGCGCTGCGCTCGAAATGCGGGATGCCGCCGACGACGTCGACACCGCGGTCGAGCGCACGCACCAGGTTGTCCCAGGCGCCGGGCGCGCGCAGCACGCCGTCCTGCGGGAACGCGACGAGCTGCAGGTCGAGATAGGGCGCGACCTTGCGCTTCACGTGCAGCAGCGCGTCGACCGCGAGCAGCCGCTCGTCGCAGACGTCGACATGCGAGCGGATTGCGAGCAGCCCGCGCGCGACCGCCCAGTCGCAGTAGGCGAGTGCGCGCTCCACCAGCGCCTCCTGCGTGAGCAGCGGCTTGAGCTCGCCCCACAGCGCGATGCCCTCGAGCAGGGTGCCGCTCGCGTTGACGCGCGGCAGTCCGTGGCTGAGCGTTGCGTCGAGGTGGAAGTGGGCGTCGACGAAGGGCGGGCCGAGCAACCAGCCCTCGGCGTCGACGATCTCGGCACCCTCCGGCGCTGCGAGCGCCGGGCCGACGGCGGCGATGCGTCCGGCTTCGACGCGCAGATCGACGCCGGTGCGACCGTCGGGCAAGGTGGCGTTGCGGATGAGCATGGTGGCGGCAGCGCTGATGCAGGGACCGCGCCAGCATAAGCGGGCGTCCGGCACGCCGCACACGACTACCATGCGCGACTTTCGCAGCACAGAGCGCCAATCATGCCGAACCCGACCTCCCCTGCGCTGCGCCGCCGCACTCTGCTCGCCGGCGGCGCCGGCCTGCTGACGCTGCTGCCGGCGGCCCAGACGCTGGCCGCCGAGGCCGCGTCGGGCGACGCCGGCGGCGCGGCCGCCGATCCGGCGCTCGACCCCCGGCTCAAGGAGCAGTCGCAGACAACCACCGGCGTCGTGCAGGTCCAGGGCCGTCGCATCGAGTACCGTGCGGTGGCCGGGCTGCTGCCGGTCGACGACGCGCACGAGGAGCCGAGCGCGGTGATGTCCTACGTCGCCTATTTCGGCAAGCCCGCCCCCGGCGCCGCGGCGCGGCCGGTGATCTTTCTGTACAACGGCGGGCCGGGCTCATCCACCGTCTGGCTGCACCTGGGTGCCTTCGGACCGCGGCGCG
>JGI20214J51088_10002125_pt1 | contig 13380 bp, 11 predicted proteins | sample WetSurMetagenome_FD_51088 | JGI IMG/M metagenome (IMG submission 51088)
GATTTGATCGCTTCATCTTCTTTGTCAAATTCTAAAAGCGCGCGATAAACCGGAGCGCCTTCTCCGTCTTTGACCGACGGATCGATGGAAATAATTTTAGCGTCGAAAATCCGATCAGTGCCGTAAGCGTCAAAACTTACCGCCGCCCGATCGCCAACTTTAATTTCTCCGATATAAAGTTCGGGCACAAAAGTTTCCACCTGAAATTTTCCCGCCGACAAAATAACAGCCACTGAAACATTGGGAGAAATCGCTTCGCCTATATCAAGATCAATACTTTTCATCACGCCGTCAATTGGCGATTTAAGCGAAGTTTTATCCAATTGCGCCTTGGCCTTGGCCAAATTGGCGGAGGCGGCGGTCAGTTGAGCTTTTTGCGCGGCTAAACCGGCTTGTGCTTGCTTGATCGACGCATCTTGAATAGCAACTTGCTCTTGCGTCGCGCCCGATTTTTTCAAAGCTAGCTGGCTTTGCGCCTGATCGACTTGCGACTGCGCGGAAAAGATCGCATTCTCATTAACTTTATTCTGCAAAATAATTGCTTGATTCAAACCTTCTAAAGCGGCCAAAGAATTATTAATGCCAGAAATCGCGCCGCTCACATTGCTTTGATATAAACTGATAGTTGCCGGAGTGAAGACATTATTAGCTGAGGTATTGCTTAAAGCTGAATTCAAACTATCAAGAAAATTTTTAATAATCTCTAAATTAATTTCCGCCTTAGCCAAAACTTCCGCGTTATTAGCATAATCAGGTGATAAACTTTTTATATCAGTGTCTAAATCCTTGAGCGCCGGTCCGGCCTTAAGGCGCTCACTTTCGGCTTCCCGACCGCTTTGGCTGTTTAACGGCGTTAAAAAAGTCAAACGCGGATTAACACTTTCTGCATCGTAAAACATAACATTAGTCTGTAAAAAAAGCGCGTCATGAGCCTTGTTGTAAGAATCGTTCAAGGAATTATTTAATTTGGCATAAAGCGAGTCAAGATCGGCTTGCGCTTTAGCCTTGACATTAGCTAAATTGATTTTAGCGTCGGTCAATTGCGTTTCCGAAAGATTAACATCTTCGTTTTTAGCGCCCTTGAGAATGTCTTGCTTCTTAATATTTTGCATATTCAAAGCGGCTTCAGTTTGCGCGACTTGCGCTTTAGCCATCTGCCAGGCGGCAACAGCGGAAAGATAATCAGCCGAGGCGTCGGTTTTCACCAATTCCGCAATGTTTTGTCCAGCCTTAACTTTATCGCCCGCTTTAAAATTAACTTTATCAACTTTGCCCGAGCGCTCGAAAGATAATTTTATTTCTTCATCCGCTTTTACTGTACCGTTTAATTTTAATTCACGGACAAAATCGCCTTTTTGCGCCCTAACAAAAGCATAAGGCAATCTTGACAGATTATTAGTGTAACCAAAACGGCCGTAGAAAAAAGCTCCGGCCAAAACTAAAATAATTATTACTGTGATTATTAATTTTCCTTGTTTTTTAATTTTTTCCATATTCATTTATTTTTAATTATTTTCAAGAGGTGGCTTAAGCCACTGTATAAATTGTCAACTTCTTCTTCCTCCATCTTACTCAAAATACTTTCCATTCCTTTGCGGGCGATCTGCATATTTTTTTCCAAAACTTTTTTGCCTTTATCGGTGATAGAAAGATGGATGATGCGGCGATCGTGATTATCATAATCCCTGACCAAAAATCGGTCAGTCGCCAGTGGCTCAATCATCGCCGTAGCCGAAGGCGGAGTGATGCCGAAATGATCGGCCAAATCTTTCATGGTCGGTTTTCCTGTTTCAGCCACAAATCTCAAAGCGCCCAAACACAAATGGGTTATCGGGCTTTTGGCATTTTCTTCTTTGTGCCGTTCCTTGATCTTACGGCCGATTTCCAGGATTAATTCGCTTAAATTATCGATTTTTTCTTTGGGAATCATATAATTTATATTACTTAGTATTATAAATAGTTAGTTTAACTAACCTTTTTATTTTTGTCAATAGACAACTTTAAAGATAACAAAAACCGCCTCTTTTAAAGGCGATTTTAAGGCAATACCATGGCAAGGGTCACATTTTGCAGAAATAATAAGCATTAAGCCCGTTCTCTGCCCAAACCGGACAGGCGCCGCAAATACAGCCTTTTTGCGGCAGTTCACAGGCACTTTTGCCACGAACACAATAGAGCTTTTCCGACTTTTCTTTCGGACAGCTCACTGCCCCAAAAGTCGGGCAGCCCTCGCAGATGCATCTCTTAAAATTTTCCGGCGTGTCAGCGGGTTTTGTCATAGATTTTTTATTTAAAAAGATTAATTTATACTGTAATCATTTTTCCAATCCATCGCGCTTCCCTGCCGCGCCGTTTTCGCGGCTAAGATAAGATTTTGCGCCAGGCAAATCAGCTCGCGCTCGAAACAATCGCCCAAAACTATCGCCTTGTCGGCATAAGTCGGATTGCAAACCGAAGACATCGCGTACATATTATTAAAGGGCGGGAAAAGCATGCCAAAATGGCTTAAAGTCATTAATAAGCAACTAATCGCCATGGAAGTTCCTTCTTCGTGACCGGCCGTGATAATGCCGCCGACTTTGCCGGAAAAACGCCGCAAGAAACCGCTGCCCGGCAAATCATAATCAACATTCATCTGGACAAATTTTGTATGTTTAATATTAAGTTCACGATCTTTGGGCGAATCCGGATTAGCCGGCGGCAAACTTCCATCCAAACTTATACAGCGATCAAGAAAAGCCGCCATCAATGTGGAAATTTTATAATTATTCACGGGCGTGGCGAAAATTATCACATCGGCCGCTAAAATTTTGTCATACATGATATTGCTCATATCATCGGCACGGTCGGTTCCTTTCGGATAGCAGGAACAATAAAAATGACATTGGGTATTGGTGGTCGAATAACAAGCTTTGCAATGTTTGATATTATAATCGCGTAAAGAAACAAAATCAGTTTTCGCGCCCAGATCCTCGCAATATTTTAAACATTTTTTGAGCAATTCGGCGGTATTGGAATCCTCCTGCGCCATATCATTTTCATCGCGGGCCGAGCCGGAAACACCTAAAACTTTTATCTCGCCATCGCGCTTCTCGCCTAATTTTTTCGCTTCCGCGATGGTCGCCATCCTAATCTCTTTGAATCGATCTAAAGTTTTTTGGTCGATTTCCAAAATTTTCATCAGCTCTTCGTCAGAGTACTTTAGCTTGTCATTCATATTTTGAAAATTAATTTTAATTATTTCTAATTAAAATTATACCATTTTTTCCCAATCAATTCAAAAAAATCAAATTTTAGGTTTGGAGTCATTGATCATTTTAGTCAATTCGGCAAAGTCCATTTCCTTGGTGTCGCGGCTGCCGCGTTCGCGGACCGCCAATTTTCCCGATTGCATTTCTTTGTCGCCGACTACTAATATATACGGTACTTTTTCATTGACAGCCTTGCGAGTTTTATTGCCGACGGTTTCGTTGCCCTCATCGATCTCGGCGCGGACATTTTCTGCTTGAAATTTTTTCAGCAAACCGCAGCAGAAATCAATGTGTGTTTCGCCGACTGATAAAATTTTCACTTGCACCGGCGCGAGCCAAGCCGGAAAATTTCCCGCGTAGTGTTCGATCAAGATTCCCATGAATCTTTCCGGTGAACCGACAATTGCACGATGAATCATCACCGGAGTTTTTTCTTTGCCGTCAGAATCAATGAAAGTCAAACCAAATCTTTGCGGCATAATGAAATCCAATTGGATGGTGGAAATCTGCCATTCCCGGCCAAGAGAATCCTTGGAAATCAAATCCATTTTTGGCCCATAGATCGCCGCTTCCCCGGCCGCTTTGTAATAATTGATCTTATTTTCAATCAAAATTTCTTCTAAGATTTTCTGCGATTTTTCCCAAGTCGCCGGTTCGCCCAAATATTTTTCTTTTTTATTTTCATCCCAAAGCGACAAGCGGACATTATATTCCATGCCATAGGTTTGCAAGGCTTTTTTAATGATTCCTAGGACGGCGGCAAATTCTTCTTTGATCTGTTCTTCGCGGCAAAAACAGTGGCCGTCATCTTGGCAGAAACAGCGCAAGCGGGTCAAGCCGGAAAGTTCACCCGGCTTTTCATCGCGATAAAGATTGGCAAAATCAGCAATACGGATCGGCAGATCTTTATAGCTTCTCATTTGGGAAGCGTAAATTTGCGTATGGTGCGGGCAATTCATCGGCTTTAAAAAATATTCTTCCTCGGAATAATGGGAAATGACGCGTAACATATCGTCTTGATATTTTTCATAGTGGCCGGAAACCTTGAACAGCTCGGCCTTGGTGATGTTAGGAGTATGGACCTCATGATAGCCGATCGATTTTTGCAATTCATTGGAATAATTAATTATTTCCCGCCGAACAGCCGCACCTTTTTCCGTATAGATCGGCAAGCCGGGTCCGACCAAATCGGAAAAAACAAATAATCCCATCTCTTTCCCTAATTTGCGATGATCTCTTTTTTCCGCCTCTAGAATCATTTTCAAATAACTATCCAATTCTTCTTTAGTGGCAAAAACTAACGCATAAATACGGGTGAGCATTTTATTTTTTTCATCACCGCGCCAATAAGCGCCGGCTAGTTTATTCAGCTTCCATGAACCCTTAGGGATTTGATTGGTATTTTCAATATGCGGACCCTTGCATAAATCGGTAAATTTTCCTGATTGATAAAAACTAACCGTGGTTTCGCCACCATTCTTCAGGTCTTCGATTAATTCTTGTTTGTAAATTTGTCCGGCGGCTTTTTCCTTGGTAATCGCTTCGTCAATCGGCATTTCCGTGCGCTCGAATTTCAAATTCTGTTTGCAGAGATGTTCCATTTTTTTCTCAATCTCTTTCAGTTCAACATCACCGATTTTTTTATCGCCAAAATCAAAATCATAATAAAAGCCGGTATCAATGGCCGGGCCAATGGCGAATTTAACGTCCGGATAAAGTTCTTGCACCGCCGCCGCGAGGATATGCGACAGCGAATGGCGAATTGTTTCAATTGGTTGAGACATATAAGTTCATGTTGTTATCCCCGTCCACGTTTCCACGAGGATAAACTCCGGCAGGGATCCAAGATTTATTAGTGTAAATTATTTTCTAGATTCCCATCTTCACAGGAATGCCCGTTATTAATAAAAAAACTCGTCCAAACGCATAAAAATCTAAATAGACTTTATGTGCTGGGACGAGCTTTCTTGGATTTTTAATTTTTGATCTATAATTTAAAATTAAATCATAAATCGCAAATCATAAATCGCAAATCAGTTCGCGGTTCCACCCGGCTTCCCCGTCGACATCGTTCGACAGGACTCTTTTAGTGGTCGGCTTAGTCCTTTAAAAGGAAAATTTGCTCGCGGTTGGTGGCCGCGACAATCACCGAACAATTAATTATCATTTTAGACCGCGGGCTTATTTTTGTCAATCAAGCCTGCGCAATTGCCGAACGATATTTTTTTATCTATAATAAAATTATAATAGATAATTTATTTTCTATGAAAAAAATTTATTTAAGCTTGTTAATCATTTTCATCTTCTCGGCCATTCCAGCTTTGGCGGCCAACTCTGCGACAAAAAAAGTTTGGAAACCGCTAGTGCCAAAAGGTTACGCGCCGATCACTTGGGCGGCTGCGCCAGGCATCGCGTCTTTTTACAAAGCGCCGGCCGATAACGGCGCGATTGATTTTCTCACCCGCATTTATCTGCCGCAAAATCAAATTAATTTTATTTTAGCCACCAGTTCGCCTATTAATTTAAATTCTCCTGATTCCAATATTATTAGTTCCAGTTCATCAGCAATCGTCAGCTCCAGCAATTCCGGCGCCGACATTGTCGATTTTCCCAATTTATCTTTCAAAAGATTGGGGGCGGAAACGGCAAAAATAATCGACCCGGCTATTAAATTTCTTTGGGATGTTTCTTTTTTTAACATGAAAACCGGTTTTAGCGATTTAAGCATGGCGGCCAAATATACTTTTGGCACTTCAACGATAATTTCTTCCGGCAGTCGTTCGGTTCCTGATATGGGCTTGGAGCGCCGAATGCTTATTATCAATAATAAAGCCGGGCTGGCTTTGATCAAGGATTTTGATCCGACTGTTTTTGTCGATAAAAAAAGCGGTGATCAGGCGGTCGAAGGTTTTTCGCCTAGCGTGGCCAAATCCGATAATGCCGGCGGCGGTGCTTCGCGTTTATTTTTAGGTGTGACGACAAGCAGCCAGGAATTAATAATTTACTGTAGCCAGCTCGCAACCGTGCAAGAAGCAAGCGATGCGCTTCTCGCGGCCGGCGTCCCGCTTGCCAACCAATTGGAAGCTGACGGCGGGGGTAGCGCTTCTTGCGGTTATAATTTACCCGGCCAATATTTTATCGAACCGACTCGCACTTTGCCGCTTTTGATGGGAGCGAAAACGATCATTGCGCGCGGCGTTGCCAATGCCGCGACCGTTAATGTGCGTTCCGGTCCCGGCACCAAATATCCGATCGTCACTAAATTAACCAAAGGTACGCCAATCATAGCCATGGAAGAAAAAAACGGCTGGTATCGTATCGGCGAAAATCAATGGGTGATAAAAACTCTGATAAAATAAAATCTGAAAAAAATACCATTAGCCGAAATCGCGCAAAAGCGCGGACTAACGCTTGGCACAATCTTGACTCATCTGGAAAAATTATCAGCCGAAGATCAAAACATCCCGATTGAACATCTTAAACCGGAAACGGCTCGCTTTGAAAAAATAAAAACCGCCTTCCAAACAAGCGGCGGCTGGGCACTGACTCTCGTCAAAGAATTGTTAAGCGATGACTATTCATACGACGAACTGCATTTGGCCAGAATTTTTATTAAAAAAATTCCGAACTAAAATTTATTTTTACCGCCTTTGATAATTTTTCATCTTCGGATATTTATAAATATTTATAAATATCGTGCTTGCCGACAGAGATAAATAGTATATCGCCGTTTGGCATTCGTTCAAATATGATTCGATAATTATTCGTTAAAGAAATTGACCAAATTCCCCTAAATTTTCCGTGCAGCTCGTGCAGGCGCAATGACGGGTGGAGAGGATTAATTCTGAATATTTCCTCTTTCTTGATAGCCAAATCAAGAATTTCTTGGGAAAGTTTTTTTAGCTCTTTGATGAATTTTTTGGAATAATAAATCCCCTTTACAATCATAAAAGATCAGCAATTGATTTAGCTTTGACGGTTTTACCATTCTTATATTCTTTTCTGGCTTCTTTAATCGAGCTTAACAATTCTTTTTCCAAAATCAGATCCCTATCAAGTTCAAAAAGATATTTCACATAACCGGAAACAGAGCTGAAACCTCTTTGCTTAGAGCTAATTTTAATTTCTTTAGTTACTTGTTCCGGTAAAGACAAGCTTAATACTTGGCGCATATTTTTTTCTTTAATTTATTATATGGTCATTGTATTACACTTGTAATACAATGTCAATGTTTTCATTTCTGTGACCATCTCAAAAATCAAATATTACTCAAATATTTGATAATTATAGAATGGCTATGCTGATTAGGAGAATATAAAAGCGGCTTCACCTTGGGAGTGAAACCGCTATACAAAAACTTAAAGAACAGTACAAATCTTAACGCTTAGCCTTCGGCCATTATTTGTTTGAGACGGGGCCATTCTTTTTTCGGATCCCAAGAAACTTTACCGGCAACAACCGATGCCGAGACGACAGGATCATCCTGTTTATATTCCGGCGACGGCTTATGAACCAAAGAAATAACCGGTTTACCACCCCATTCGGTTTTTTCCGAACGGTTGATAAAACAGAGTATCCCGCCGAAGATGCCATCGTTTTTTTCGATAAGTTCCACGGCTTTTTGCGTCGTGGCAAAGTTGTTACAAAGATCTTCCATAATATAAACAACTTCACCGACCCTGACGATGTGCCGTCCCAGAATAAGAATACTTTTTTCTTTTGTTCCGGCGGATGGATTGGCCAACGCGGTTACTTTTTTCTCGGCAAAGATGGTCCGACTACCAAGAAAAAGACCCAATGTGGCCGTAAAATACAGGCCACCCATCGGCATTCCCATGAGCACATCCGGAACAATGCCACTCATTTTTTCCGCCAGCGAACGGCAAAATACTTCACGAACAAGCGGTCTCTCTTCAGCTTTGGCCAGATTGAAATACCAGGGGCCAACGAAATTTTTCTTGCTTCCGTCGCTCGATTCGTAAGTTCCGGCATAAGCCGCCAGTAATTTATAATTACCGCTTGCATCGCGCGGACTTTCATAAAAACCGTCGCAACTCTCCAACGTCGCAAGATAATTGTTGGGTATTATTACCACGTGATTTGACCCGGCAACTCTTTCGAATGTGCGCCGTCGGCTCTCGTCGGCAGAAACAGACGGTTCAGCTTTCGGATTTCCTTTGGTCAATTGAGCGCCGGCCACGACATAAGTCGCTCCAAGGTTAAGCGCTTCACGAATTCCGGTAAACCGCGCCTGCTGTCCGGCCGCCATCCAGGCATCGCGAATGCCCGGAACGATGAATTGATACTTATGACCCCATGCCCGAAAAAGTTCCCGGACTTCCAACGGAGAACAAACTACCATGTCGAACGGCTCGGGGTTATTATCAATCTCCGAACGCCTGGCCGCATATACTTTTCTAATATTATCGATATCGACCAGAATTTTGTAGAGCGGCGACTTTCCGCTACGAATCCGGCATTCATCTTCCGGCATGTCCGTTAGTGCGCTTACCAAGGCAAGCTTCGTATTAGGAAGCGCCTGGCGCAAAGCCAGCCAGCCCGTAGCCGAAACCGAATCGCGAATCGTCAGAATATCCGGCGCAACAAAGACATCTTCAGCATCCAGATTACCTGGATCACCAAGATAATGAGATACAGTATTGACATTGGAGTCGCTTGTATCCGCCAGCTTAAGATCCAGAAAAATCCCAGCATCCGAACCGGACAACTTGATTGCTTTCCGCATTTCTTTCAGTAAAGCGGCGCCGTTCAAAGGCGCGGCATGGGCGGCATCGTTGATCTTAACGAAACCAATCAGCTTGCGAGCTATCTCACCGGAGAAAATTTTCGCCAAATCGGCAAGCATTACCCCCTGATCTTTATATTTATCCATTGGCAGAATAATGGGCTTCATTTAGCCCTCCCTTCATTGGTTAAAGTTGATTAAAACTCTTATTATATTTTCAAAAAACAACTTATTTCGTTATACTAAAACATTATCAATCTAAAGTCAAATCAAGATGCCAAAAATTAGCTGCGTGTAAAATTCGAAAAAACAACAAAAGGCTTGATTTATTCTGCATAATCTTATATACAGGTAATATAAAATTAATTATCGGGTAAATGAACTTAACTCCGCAAGAAAAAATAGAAATTTTTAAAAACATCTTCCGCGGGCGGGATGATGTTTTTGCTATACACTGGGAAAAGGCAGACAAGTCTGCCAGCGGTTATACGCCCGCCTGCTTAAATGAATGGAAAACCGGATTGTGCCATAAACTGCAAAGAATGAAATGCAAAGATTGCCCCAATGCCAAATACGCCGGACTAAATGATTATTATCTTGATATTCATCTGCGCGGCCAAAAAATTTATGGCATCTATCCCCTGCTTGAAGACAATTCATCTTATTTTATCGCCGCCGATTTTGACGGGAAAAATTGGGAAAAAGACGCTTTAAAATTCCAGGCGCATTGCCAAAAATTTAATTTCCCTGCTTATATTGAGCGGTCAAAATCCGGCAATGGCGGCCATGTCTGGATTTTCTTCGCTGACAAATATCCAGCCTTCAAAAGCAGAAATATCGCGATCAATATTTTACGGGAAGCAAAAATAATCGACCAATTCGCCAAAGAAGACAGTTTTGACCGCCTATTTCCCAATCAAGACGAGCACAGCGGCAAAGGTTTTGGAAATTTAATCGCTCTGCCCCTGCAGGGAATGGCCAGAAAAAATAATAATACGGTTTTTCTTGACCCGAAAAACAATTTGTTGCCGTTCAATGACCAATGGGAATTTCTTAAACAGATTCAAAAAGTATCAATTGCTAAACTCGACGATCTTTATAATGAATTTAACGCCAGCGATTCTAATAAAAAACAAAAGGTGAATGCCGGTTCGCCAAAAATATTAACCTTAACGATTGCCGAACAAATTCGTCTTAGCAAAAATAATCTGCCCAGAGAGCTGATAAATTTTCTGCGAGAAGAATTAAACTTCGTAAATTCCGAATTCCTAATCAAAAAAAGAATGGGGTTAAGCACCTATAAAATTGAGAGGTATTTTAAATTGATAGATTCAGAAGAAGACAATTATACTATACCCAGAGGATTTTTAAGAGATCTTATAAATTTCTTAAATGAAAAGAATATCAAATTCGTCATCAACGATGAAAGAAAAAAATGCGAGGACATTAAATTTGAAAACAGCTGCAAATTATATGATTACCAGCAAGAAGCGGTAAAAGATACGCTAACAGAGGACAACGGGATTTTAGTCGCTCCGCCCGGCGCCGGAAAAACAATAATGGGCATTGAGATTATTTCTAAGCTAAAACAGCCCTCTCTTATTTTAGTTCACAAAAAACAAATTTTCAATCAGTGGCTGCAAAGAATCGAAAATTTTATGAATATCCCCCAAAGGGAAATCGGACAAATTTGCGCCAACAAAAAAACGGTCGGCAATAAAATAACCGTGGCCATGATTCAAACACTGTCAAAATCGGAAAATTTTGTCGAGGAGCTTGAACTTAATAATATCGGTCTGGTTTTAGTCGATGAATGTCACCATATTCCTGCTAAAACTTTTCGTAGAATTATCACCAAGTTGAATCCATATTATCTTTATGGATTAACGGCAACGCCAAAGAGAAAAAATAACGACGAGAAATTGATTTATATCTTCTTGGGAAAAATTCTGCATATGGTTGACAAAAATTTCAGCATCGCAGATCAGAGCGAAGAATCTAAATTAGAAAAAAAATTTGAAACAAAAATAATTATCAAAAACACCGAAATAGAAGTGCCATTTAAAGTTAAAATTGATAATTTTCAAATTTTATCAAAAATAATCACTTTCGATTCGAGCCGCAATAAACTGATAGTCGAGGATGTTGCCAAAGAAGCCGATAAAGGAAATAAATGTCTGATTTTAACCGAGAGGAAAGAACACGTCGAAACACTTAGCTATTATTTGAAAGGAAAATATGAAATAATTACCTTGACCGGCGACTTGAGCGAAGGGCAGAAAAAAGAAAAATTAAAGCAAATCGAATCCAGTAATTTTCAGATTTTGATCGCCACCGGCCAACTCATCGGCGAAGGCACCGACTTCCCTAATTTAAATTGCTTATTTTTGGTCTATCCTTTTGCCTTCGAAGGCAAACTCATCCAATATATCGGTCGCATCCAGCGCGGCCAAAATTCTCAAAACACCATTTATGATTATCGCGACATAAAAATTGATTATCTGGAAAAATTTTATAAGAAAAGGGAGAAATATTACAAAAAAAGTTTTTCTCTCTAAAAGTATGTTTATTTTATCAAACGGAAAACAAATCAATACTGAAGCGATAGTTGATGCCATGCTTGATCCCGCCAATGACCGTGCTTATTGGTTTGATGTGCAAACCGGAGAGTGCCGCCTGGATATTGATTTTATAAAAAACACGGGGAAAGCTAATTTTGAAGCGGGGAAAAATAATCGTTATTTCAAGGTGCCGAAAATAAGTGGATTCATCCGTTCGCAATGGATGGCCGATTATGTTGCGGAAATGATTGAAGATGAAGATAAAATGTTCGCGAAAAAACTTAAAGAAATACTGAAAAACGAAAATCCTTATGAGCGTTTTATTAAAGCATTGGAAGAAGGAGAGAAGGGATGGATATACGGCTGGGATTCTTGGGAGGGCGATAACGCATTCGAAGTAATTAAAGAATGGTTCGCCAGGCTACCATTGGATATAAAAGAAAAGATGGACAGCTTTTGCGACTGCCCAATCTGCCAGGCTGTGGAAGAAGGCAAAACTTCTCAAGAAGAACTAAAAGACGCCTTCCGAAAAGCCAACCTTAAAAATATACTAGATAATATTTTTAATAAAGAAAACAAAAACTGTTAAACGAAAAACTTACTGCTTAAATCAATTCCTGCGGGAGAATGGGATTCGAACCGGAATTACCCCTGCTTTCAGCTTCTTTTACTAAAAAAATAGAACATGGCACGTAACCATGTTCTATTTTTTTAGCTAACAATAACCAACCACTTGGGTATGCACGATACTAAATTGTCTCTGCGGAGAGGATGGGATTCGAACCCATGAACCTATTGCTAGGTTAACACATTAGCAGTGTGCTGCTTTCAGCCACTCAGCCACCTCTCCGGATTTTCGATTTTAGATTTACGATTTTTGATTTGTTCTAAAATATGCACTTTGTCATCTCGACAAAATATGATATACTCATATTATAAGATAAAAATTTGACTGTCAAACTATATGGCGGAGGAAATCAAGCCGACTCAAGATATTAAATCCGAAACTGATGTTATCAGCTGGCAAATACCGGAATACCGGGGCGAGGAAAAAACTAAGCTTTGGTATGCGGTTTATTCAATTATCGGCATCGCGCTTTTGGCTTACGCAATTTTTACGCAGAATTTTATTTTTGCCATCATTATTGTTTTCGCGGCGGTTTTGATTGTTATTTTCGATGGCGGTAAAACCGAGATACTGGAAGTTTCAATCAGCGATAAAGGCGTCGCGGTCGGTAAAGAATTTTACAGCTACGATCAAATCGAAGATTTTTTCATAATTTATCAGCCTGACGAAGGAGTGAAAAATCTTTATTTGGAATTCAAAAGATTCGCCCGGCCGACTTTGCCGGCCAATGAACCGTCCCGTTATAGCTGGCTTTTTTGGCTGGTAAATTTTGCCCGTACCCGTTTTTCTATACCTTTAGAAAACATGAATCCAGTAGTTATCAGAAAAAATCTGCTTAAATATATCAAAGAAAATTTGGAAAGGACGAACATTCCTCTTTCCGAGCAGTTGACAAAACTATTCAAGTTGTAGCAATATGAATAAGTAGCGCGGCAAACCACCCCTACCCCCTCCTTCGAAAGGAGGGGAATTTTAAAAAAGCACCCGTCGTTCAGTGGATAGGACGCAAGATTGCGGATCTTGTAACGCAAGTTCGATTCTTGCCGGGTGCACCACAAACGAACTAAACGGCTTTTGGAAGCCAAGATGCGGGACGCGCGGAGCGCGTGATGGCTCTAAACTAAATCGTACACTCCACGAAAGCCCCGCCACCGCCTCGCTTCACTCGGCAACCCCAAAAAGAAAAAATGTTCC
>JGI20214J51088_10002127_pt1 | contig 13372 bp, 13 predicted proteins | sample WetSurMetagenome_FD_51088 | JGI IMG/M metagenome (IMG submission 51088)
GGGGGGAATAATTATGGATTAAAGTATGCGGAAGGTGAGTATATTGTATTGTTAAATAATGATACGGTTGTAGATAAAGACTGGTTAAAGTATTTATATGATACAATAAGTAAGGATGGAAAAATCGGGATAGTGCAATCCCTGGTTTACACAGAGGGAATTCCGGAAAAATATTATTTAAAGAACGGAACACTGAATCTTCTCGGACATAATATTATGGAAATATTTGATATTGGTAAGGATGGAATTGGAGAGATATTTCAGGTAAACGGTTGTTCGTTAATAATAAGAAAAAAATTGGTCGAATCTTTAGGCGGACTTTTTTTAGACGAATATTTTGCATATGCCGAGGATTCTTATCTCTCGTTTAAAGTGAAGTTTGCAGGACTAAAAACAATGCATACTTCAAAATCGATTGTAAAACACTTCGGAAGTGCGACAACGAAAGAATATAAATTATCATTCAAGACTTTTTTACAGGAACGAAACAGACTGTTGAATTTTTTAATATTTTTTTCGGGAGGATTCAGATTAAAATATTATCCAATACTTCTTTTTAATTTAAAGTTAAAACTTCTTATGTCGTTATTTCCCGGGAAATACTCGTTCAGTGGAGTTTTAAAGGCTTATATCTGGTTATTTAAAAACAGAAACTGGATAAAAGAACAGCGGGAAAAAGAAAATAAATTTAAGAAAATTAATGAAAATGATGTTGTTAAATATTTAAGCGGAAAATTGTTTAATGGAGAAAATTTATTGGAAAAATTCTTAAACTATTTTTCATTACTTTATTGCAGAATATTAAATATAAAGGTTATTGAAATTAAATGATTAAATTTTCCATCATAATAGTTAATTACAAGCAAGAGAATTTGTTGAAAAATTGTATAAGTTCAATATACAATACTTTTAAATCATCCACTTTTGAAGTAATAATAATAAATAATTCTCCGGAAAATAAATTGGCAAGTTTTAATTTACCTAATATTAAAATTATAGAGACGAAAAATTACGGATATGCAAATGCGAATAACATAGGAGTAAAAAACGCTTCTGGAAAGTATCTGTTTTTCTTAAATGCAGATACGATAATAAAAAATGATTTCCTTTCGGATTTTGAAAAAGAGTTTTCGGAAAAAGAATTTGGTGCTGTCGGGTTAGAGCTTTGCTATACTGATGGTGGTTTTCAACCTTCTTGTTATCTTGAAAATAATTTCTTAAACGAAATTAAAAATAAAAAGCTTGAAATAATTTTTAAGAAAAAGAACGCAGTAAAAAAATCAGAAATTGAAAAAAAATATTCAACCATTCGGAAAGTAGATTGGGTAAGCGGTGCAGGGATGATAGTAAAAAAGGATATTTTTAAAAAAATTGGTGGTTTTGATGAAAGATTTTTCCTCTTCTATGAAGATGCGGATATTTGTAAAAGATTAAAAAATGAAGGTTTTTGCATATATTATTTCCCTTTTAGTAAAATCATCCATTTAAAGGGGGAAAATGTTAATGCAGAATTTAATAATATTACTTATTATTTTTCAAAAAAATCTCAACTATTGTATTATAAATTACATAATAGTTTCATTCAAAATTTATTAATTAGAACGTATTTGATTGTAAAGTTTTCGGCATTGAGAATAATTAATCCAAGCCGAATGAATATTCTTGTTTTTAAACTTTTATTTGGTAAAAAAAATGATTAAAGTACTTGAGTTAATAGACGGAGGTTTTATAGGCGGGGGGCAAATTCATATATTGTCGCTTACTAAAGGATTAGATAAGACAAGGTTTTCTCCTACAATTGCAGCTAATGGAAACGGGAAGTTTGAAGAGATGGTTGAGGAAAACGGAATTTTATTCAAAAGTATTTACCAGCCAAAAATATTAAGAAAAAAATATTTGTATCCGCTGCTGAAATTTTGTAAAGAACAAAAATTTGATATTCTTCATTCTCACGGAGGTGTATCGGGTTTCTACGGTAGACTTGTAAAAAAATATTACCCGGCTATTAAAACTATTCATACCATTCATGGAATACATTATATTAATTCGAAAAATTATATAAAGAAATTCATATCTTTAACTGTTGAACAATATCTTGTGAAATTCACGGATTATTCTATATGTGTGGCGAATGCAGATTTCAATGATGCAAAAAAAATAAAAATAATAAATCCGGATAAAACAAGCATAATACCAAACGGAATAAACCTGGCTAAATATCATAATTTAAAAAGGAAAAGCAAAGATTTTCTGGCAACATTAAATTTAAAATCCGACGATTTTATAATAGGTAATGTTTCCCGGTTTGATTTTCAGAAAAATCAGAAATTGATAATTAAAGCCGCTTCGATGTTGGTGAAAAAATATCCGGAAATAAAATTTATTTTTGTGGGGAAGGGGAAATTTCTTGAAAACTCGAAAATGCTTGCTGAAGAATTGAGACTGACAGAAAACATATTGTTTGTTGGAGAGCAAATTAACTTATCTGATTATTATTCTATATTCGATATCTTTGTATTCCCTACTTTCTGGGAGGGGATGCCGTATGTGTTGCTTGAAGCAATGGCTTGCAGGTTACCGATTATCTGTTCCGATATTCCTTCTATAAAAGAGATAGTTAAAGATAATTATTCGGCATTGTTGATTAATCCCCATAGTGAGGTGGCGCTCTGTGATGCAATTATAAAATTGTATAATGAAAAAAAATTAATGGGGGAAATTTCTTCAAATGCTCAAGAGGCAGTAAAAAGTTACAGTGAGTATTTTACTATAAAGAGAATTGAAGAAATTTACTCGGAGTTAATGAAGAAATGAAGCGGTACGGAATATTCGGCGGAACGTTTAACCCGCCTCATTTAGCGCACTCTACACTTGCAGAAAAAGTGAGAATGGAATTAAAACTCGATAAAATTATTTTTATTCCGTCAGCTATACCTCCGTTAAAAGATAAAAACGAAGTTCTTGAAATAAAGCATCGTCTTGAAATGTCTAAAATTGCATTTGGTAATAACCCGAATTATGAAGTTAGTGATATCGAAATCAATAATTTAAACGGGAAATCTTACACAGTGGATACTTTAACGAAGTTACAAAAGAGGTTTATAGGTGAGACAGTTAAATTTTATTTAATTTTGGGTATAGACAGTCTTATCGATTTTCCGAAATGGAAAAACCCGGAAAAATTATTTGAACTTTCGGAAGTCGCAATTATTAACAGACCGGGCTTTTCGAAAAACAACATTCAACCCGATTATTTAAAAAAGGTAAAATTTATAAATACCGAATTAATGGATATATCTTCTACTAAGATTCGTGAATTTGTAAGAAATAATAAGTCAATTAAATCTCTTGTTTTACCCGAAATAGAAAAATATATTATACAAAATAATCTATATAAATAAATAATAATAACTATGGAAGAAGAAAATATTATAACCGAGGAAACACAGGAACTATCGCAGATGGATGCGATATCAGGTGTTTTCACCGAACCTGGAAATACATTCGAAACAATAACAAAATTTTCTAAAAGAAATTTTTGGCTTTTACCTGTTATAATTCTTGTTATCACAAGTGTTGTATCATCATTCCTTTTTTTCTCCGATACTGAACTTGTAAGTAAAATGATGGATAAACAGAAAACTAAGATGCGAGAAAGGATGCAGGAAAGTGTGAAAAACGGAAAAATGACTCAACAGCAAGCAAACGATGCAATCGAAAAAGCAGAGAAATTTATGGACCCAAAAGGTTTATTCTTTAAAATTACGGGTTTTGCGGGTGCAGTTGTCACGCCTTTCGTAATGCTTTTTTTGTTAAGTGTGATTTATATGTTATTTTTAAAAATGATGAAGGCAAACTTCGAATTTACGAATATTCTGAATGTGGTTGGGCTATCGTTGATAATAAGTGCTATCGGCAGTATACTCGCAATAGTGATTTCTATAGTTATGGGGGATTTGACATCCATAGGATTGGCTATGGCTTTTAAACCTGAAACAGTCGGTGAAACTTTACATGCTTTATTTATGAAATTGGATGTATTTTCTATTTGGTTCTATGTTTTAGTATCGATTGGGTTGGTTAAAGTAGCAAAAATTAAACCGGTTATGTCTTATTCGGTGGTATTCGGACTTTGGATATTATGGCTGGTAGTTACAACTTTTGTCTTTAGTATGTTTTCTTAATTCTATTAGAATTATTAGAATAAATTTACAGGGATGATAAAATATAAATAAATTTATTTCTCATTTAATTAAAACTATTTTATTTACTCCTATATAACTTTCTGTTTTCATTCTTACGAAATATATTCCGCTTGGTAATAATGTTGCATCGAAAACAGTTTCATAAATTCCTTCTTTTAGTGATTGGCTTATAAGTGATTTTACATTCTTTCCGGTTATGTCAAATATTTTTATTTCCACATAACTTAAATGTGGTATCTGGAATCTGATTTTAGTAACCGGGTTAAAAGGATTCGGATAATTATTAAGTAATTTATACCCCGATGGTATTTCAGTTGAAATTTGTTTTATACCTATTGTTCTTATAGTGAAGCTTCTTATCGAAGACCAAGCGCTTGTTCCCAGAAAATTTGTGGCATTTACTCTCCAGAAATATTTCATACCAAGTTCGAGAAAGTTGGGACGTATTTGCAAAGGTGTATTGGCTACAGATGTATCATAGGTAGACGAAACAGAAAATATTGAATCTGTTGATAATTGAATCCTAAAAGAAGTAGCATAGGCATTGCTATCCCATAGTAGTGTCACGTTTTGCAACTGGTTTGTCGCGTTATTTACAGGGAGTATTAATGTCGGAATCACGGGTAAAGAAAGTAAGATTCTCAACGCACTGTCTTTTATATATACATTTGTAAATCTATCTAACACAATAATAGCTCTTGGAATTGTTACAGCGGTTCCGCTTATATGTACTATTGTATATATCGTAGTATCATTTGGAACATGAGACGAATCCACAAAATCTGCTGTTACTCCTGTACTGTCAAAGAAAATCTGAAAATAATCTGAGACCATCCATTCTGTTCCACTTCCAATAATCGTTATCGGAAAATTTGTCCCTTGGTAGCCACTGTCCGGGTAAATATATTTTACCGATTGTGAATACACCGTAGAAATAAAAAAAAGAATAAAAAGAAAACTAATGAGGATTTTTTTCATTATAATAATCTTTAATTTTTTCCAGAACATTATAGTTTTTTATATATTGGTGTTCTACGGGTTTATTTTCAATATTACTTATTAGCATTTTTGCCAATGAATCCTGTCCTGTATTTGTATAGATTGCTAAAAGATTAATTTGCGGCTCTATAAAAAGCGGAAATTTTCTTTGTAATTGCAGCAATAGTTTTATTGCATTTTCATTGTCTTTCAATGTATAAAAAGATGTTGCAGTGTTACTTAGTATTACAGGTACGGATGGTGCCAGTTCGAGAGCAATTTTAAAAGAATTTAATGCTTCGTTGTAATTTTTCAATTCAAAATAACCTACACCTTTATAAAATTCTATGGGCATACGATTCGCATCAGCCGGAAAAATAAAGGAGTTTATATTGTCAAATTTTTCTATCATTGACTTATAGTTTTCTTCTGCTTTATAATTTAATGCTTTTATGTATGTAGCTTCATATTTAAACCTGTAAAATCCGAATATCGTTATTGCAATTAGTATTAACGTAAATACACCAAGTATTATTAATTTTAAAGTTTTGACTTTAAAAGTCAATAATTCGTCTTTAATCTCACGGTCTTTGTCATACAATGAAATTCCGATTGAAGTCGATAATAACATCATCATTGAAACGTTATCTTTCGGAAAAGAGAATAAAGATACAATAAGGAATCCTGAAAACGAAAGTAAGACCGGTAGAATGATAATATTGTTTTTTGTTTTTGTATATAAATTTTTCCCTACAATAAACAGGATTACAACAAAGAAAATAAAACCGAAAATTCCGTTTTCACTCAACGTTTCAAGATAATCGTTATGCGGATTTAACTCTGATGTCTGCATAACGTTTTCATCGGTGTATATATTGCCGTTATATTTAGGATATATTCCGAACCAGCTCCCGGCACCTATACCTGTAATTGGTTCATCGCGGAAAATTCTTAATGCTGTTTTCAGGTAATTAATCCTCGAATAATTTTCCGGTAAATCTCTATCAAAAACACTTACAATCGTATTATTAAGATTTGTTCTTTCTTTATCAATATTTGGAGGAGTATAGCTTCCTATGATGCCTGAAATAACAACAGCAAAAATAATGTATAAAAAAATCTTTTTTAAACTTTGCTCGGTAGAAAATTTATTATAAAACAAGAAAAACATAATAATCAGCACATAAGCAATAAGGACAACAAAAGATGACCGGGTTCTGCAAAAGAAAATGAAAACAAGAATTATTAATGATGATAAAGATGACAATATCTTAATTAATAAATTTTTGTTAATAAAATTTAGTAATAACAAGAAGGGAATAGCAATAACCGCGTATTCAGAAGCGAAATTCCTGATACTTAATGTCGAACCGGGTCTTAAATTAAATTGGAAACTTAAGATGTTAATATTAAAAAATTCTAAAATACCAAGCAATGAAACAATAGTACAAACACACGAAACAATGATAGAAATATAATAGAGCAATTTATCAAAATCGTATAATTGGAAACACAAAAAAATAAGATAAGCAAATATAAAGATGTTAAAATAAAGGGCAATATCTTCAAAGCCCAGTATAAACCTGTTATTTACAGATGAAGAGAGAAAGAGAAATAACAAAAACAATCCAATCGAAACAAACAATATTCTAAATTGTAGCAGAATAAAATATTTGAATTTAAAAAAGATTAAGGAAATTATTAAAGTTAATGCATTGGCAGAGAATAAAAATGCGTGAATTGTATTAACGTTTATAATACGGTTATTAAAGAAAAGGGGTATGGTATAAACAGATAATAAAATTATAATGGGAATAATATTTCTTCTTGTTTTATCCATTCTCCTTATTTATTACAAGTTAATATAATCGCAACCTCAATTCAATATAAAATTTAACTTTCTTCTCCCTAAATAATCTACTTATTTTTTTGAAATAAAATATTAACTTATCAGTAATTTTAGTATTTTGGCGGTAAAATATAAATATTATTTCAAACTATTCAAAGAGAGTAAATACCTGCTTTTTCTTAATGTTACGGAGCAGTTTTTTTTCTTTGTGGTTTTTTTGGTTTTCGCAAGAAAATTTTCTGTTGAATCTTATGGGCAACTTATTACTCTATTCACTCTTGCTACGGTTTTCATCACTTTTTTCAATTTCGGATTTCCTATTTATCTTCAAAGGGAAGTTGCAATTTCTAATGACAATTCCTCTCGATTATTAAGCCGTATTCTTTCTTTAAACTTGCTGATATTCTTTTTATATTTTTTATTTACTTTTATTTATTACAGGTTATTTTATGATTCTATTTCGTTTAAACTTTATTTTGTTGCAATCATTCCTATTTATTTATATTCCAATATTAATATTTTGAACTCTGTCTTTTCGGGGTTGCAAAAATACAGAGAACAATTTGTTTTTTTGTTAAATTCAAGAGTAATTACAATACTTGTATTTCTTTCTTTTACAATTTTTTATAATTCATCATTGAAATTTCTTATTATTATATATTCTCTTGGTTTTTTGTACCATTTAATATTGTTAATTTTTAATATTAGAAAAAATGGAGAGAAAATTTCTTTTTCTTTCAATATAAAAGAAATATCGAGCTTAACTAAAATATCATTACCACTTGGTATGGCTGTGATATTTAATTTTATGTACGACAAAATTGATATTCTTCTGATTTCGAAATTCACGGATTTCGCTCAGGTTGGATATTATAATATTGGATACGGTATTTATAAAGCTTCGTCAATTGCATTTTCTTTTTTACTTGTCAGCGGGTTAACAAAAGTATCGTATTTAAGCAGACGAAAAAACGCCGTTAAGATATTTTTTAAAAAATACTCGATGATTATTTTTTTGATTGGAATAGTTATTAATTTATTTTTATTTTTCGCATCGGATTTTGCGATAAAAATTATTTATACCGATAAATTTGAAAATTCTATATTAATACTTAAGATTGTATCTTTTGCGGTTGTGGGTTTAGCATTAAATAATTTAACAGGTGTCATATTAAACGGGTTGGGATTACACAGAGAAAATATGTACATTACGTTTACAGGATTATCGGTTAATATCATTTTGAATTTAATATTTATTCCGCTTTATGGTATTGTGGCGGCAGCGGTGATTACAATTATAACCGAATATTTTATTTTAGCAGGGGATTTGTATTTCGTATTACGTATTTTAAGAAAACAAGATTTTTAGTAAATATAAAATTAAAATGTCATGAAATATGATTTAGGAGGAATAGGTAGAAATGGTAAGTATATTACCGTTAACCTAATAGATGATTGTGATATAAAACATGATATTACAGATCTTGATGGTTTTATCTCAAAAGATAACAGTATTGATGAATTTAAACTTATTCATACGTTAGAACATATTCCAATTACAAAATATAAAAACTTTTTATATGATTTAAAACGTAAACTAAAATTTAAAGGAAAAATTATTGTTGTCTTGACGGATGCAGAAGCTGTAATAAAACAATGGCTAAACGGGAGATTGTCATTTCGTGCAATGAAAAAAACTCTTTTTCCGCCGTCTGAATGGGTGAAAGATAATCCTTTTATGTCTCATCAGAATATATGGAGCGAAGCTGATTTAATTGAAGATTTTGAATCTGTCGGATTTTTCGTAAAAACTTTTGATGCAGGATATTGGGATTATGACTTGCCGGATGAATTTTTTCCTGAATCACAATTAAAGTATTGGGCTATCGCGATAAAAAATATTGGTATTGAAGCATATAAATTAATTTGACTTATTATGTTTAAATTAATTAGATATAAAATTAATAATTGTGGTTTAAAGATTAATTACAATTTTAAACAAATTAGAACTCCATTTTTACCAACGGCAATTGATATAGAACCTAATAACTACTGCAATTTTAAATGCGAGCATTGTCAAGTAACATATTTTAATAAAGCAAAAAAGGATTTAGATTTAGAATCATTAAAAATAATTATTTCTAATTTTCCGAATTTACATTATGTTAATTTGCAGGGAATGGGAGAACCTATGCTAAATAAAAATTTCGCGTCACTACTTGAATATATATGTAGCAAGAATATTAAAACAGAATTTACTACTAATGGTTCTTTTTACAACGAAAACGTTTGGAAAAGGATTTTAAATTTGCAAAATCTTAAGATAAAATTCAGTATAGATGGAGGAACTAAAGAAGTATTTGAAAAAGTTAGAAACGGGAGTAATTATGATAAAGTTGTAGAAAATATTAAGAAAATAATGCAATTGAGGAAAGAGAAAAAAGAACCCAATATATCTTTTTGGACTTTATTAACTAACAAAAATATAACAAATCTTACAAATATTGTCGAAATTGCCCAAAAAATGGATATAGATAAAATTACGTTTCAAACTTCATTCACTGACTGGGGTAAAGAAATGAATTCCGAAATAAAAAATAGGAACAAAATAGATTTAAACTCTTTTGTTTCTAAAAATGAAATTGATAAAGCTCAAAAATCAGCATTAAAATATGGTATCAAATTAGTAATATATTACGATGACTATTTTTCACAGAAAAAAAAATGTCATTGGACTTTTTCGAGTGCCTATATTGCATCTAATGGAGATGTACTACCATGTTGTATTTTATCTGATGCAGAGTTATTCAAAATGGGAAATTTATTCGAAAACAATTTCAGAGATATTTGGAATTCAGAAAAATATTTAAATTTTAGGAGATCGATTAAAACACATAATCTAAAAAGTTGTTGCAAAAATTGTTATATTGATTAATTTTCAGTGAATATAAATAAAGAAAATATCGAAATTATTTTTCTTGGAAGATATTGCAAAAATGATATATTGGGGGGTCCCCAGAAAGTTGCAAAAAGAATTTATGAAAATTATACAAAACAGAATAAATCATTATTCATAGAGTATTTTTTCGACGGTAAGGAATATGGTTTTTTAAAAAAATTATTAGGAAAAGAAACTGTCGAAAAAGTTAACGGAAGCGATGTATACAGGATGGGTATAGTTCCTTTATTTGTTACTTTACTGAAACTAAGACCAAAGATAATTCATATTATAACATTTGAAAGATTTGCAGTTGTTTCTTCTATTTGTAAAATGTTTTTTAACGTAAAAATTATTATTAATATGCACGGTCTGATTATTCACGAAAACAGGTATTTCAGGAAAATAAACTTTTTTTATTATTATAAGGATAAAATTGCAGAAGAAATATTTGTTAAATACTCTGATTTATTATTAATTTTATCTTTAAGATTTAAAGTATTATTGAATTCCTATTACCGATTAAGTGAAAGAAAAATAAAATATATAAAAAACGGAGTAGACCCGGAGTATTATCTTGGTAATGCAAAAAAAGAATTTAAAAAAAATAATATAATAAAGATTGTATTTATTGCAGACATTAAAAGGAAAGAAAAAGGATTTTTATTTTTGAAAAATTCTTTAGAGATGATTGAAAATAATATAGAATTATATGTAATCGATAAAAAAGATAATGTAATTTCTTTCAAAAATAATTTTGTAAAAGTTATTTGTTTTAATAAAATGTCTTCCGGTGAGCTTGCGAATTTTTTAGCCGATAAAGATATATTTATATCAGCAAGTTATTATGAACCTTTTAGTATTTCAACTGTAGAGTGTATATCGGCGGGTTTAATTCCGGTATTAACAAAGGAAACAGGCGCATCTGAATTGATTAAAGACGGTGTAAACGGTTTCTTATATGATTGGGGTGACAAAAAAAAATTGAATGATATTATAATAAAACTAAACAATGATGAGATATTAAGAAATAGAGTTTCAAATGAAGCTGTTAAAATATACAATGAATTAAAATGGGAAAAAATTATTAAAGAATATACAAAAATTTATAAAAACATTTTACTGGCGGAATAAATATTTATGTCTGATAAATTAATTTCGATTATAATGCCCGTAATGAATGCAGAAGAATATATTTATGATTCCGTACAGAGTATTTTATCGCAGACATATAAAAGTTTCGAATTATTCTTAATAATTGACGATGGTACAACGGATAGAACACTTGAAATAATAGAATCTATTAAAGATAAAAGAATAAAATTATTTAAAAGGAAGGGAAGGGGACTAATAGAACAATTAAATTTTGGAATTCAGGAAGCTAATGGTGAGTTAATTGCCAGAATGGATGCCGATGATATTGCCTTCCCTGAAAAATTAGAGATACAGGTCAATTTTCTTTTAAATAATCCCGGTATTCAAATGGTTGGAACAAATTTCTATTTTATTAATGAAAAAGGAAAGATTTTAACCGAAAAGAAATTACCTGAAAAATCCGAGGATATAGAATTTATGATGCCATTTATTGATTCTGTATTACATCCTACTATTCTTACATATAAAAAAGTTTTAATTGATTCCGGAGGATATGATATAAAATATCGTTACGCGGAGGATGATGAGCTGTTTCTTCGATTGCTTTTAATGGGGTGTAAAATGTATAACATTCAAAAGTCTCTTTATAAATACAGGATAATAGACAGACCTTACGAATATTATGTAACACAAAATGTTGGTTATTATAAATGCGGGATGGAATATCTTGATAATTATTATGAAGAAAAAAACGGAGATTATTATTTCAGATTGGGTATGCTTGAATATTACAGGGGTAGCATAAAAAAAGCGAGAGAAAGCTTTTTAAGATGCCTGAAATTTAAAAGTATAAAAAAGAAAATTGTTCTCAGGTATTTACCGTTAACATTTCTCGGTAGCAGGATTGTAAATTTTTTACGTAAGTATAATATTTTATCAAAAATAAATTTATATATCAGAAAAAGTTTTAATTATGATACTTTTAATATAAAAAAAACTAAAATCAAAAAATGATTTTATATTTTAAAAATATTGTATCGTTGTTTAATTTTCTTTTCTTAAAATTTTTCTTTTGGAAGAGAAACAATCCCGGGAATAAAAACATTTTGTTTTTTAATTCGGAAAAAATCGGAGACTTGGTTGTATCTTCGTTGGTTTTGGAAAATGATGATTTTTTTCCCGAAGATGTAAATGTTTATTTTTTAATTAAAGAAAATTTCTACCCTCTCTTTGAAAATTATAAAGGGGGAATAAATATCATAACATATAATTACAAAAAGTATAAATGGTTTTTACCGTATCGTTTTATTTTTATTAAGTATTTAAGAAGTTTAATGATAGATAAATTCTACAACCTTACTCCGGCAAGAGGAATGCTTAACGACGAAATATCCTTGCTAAGCGGCTCTAATATAATTCATGCAATTAATAATGATAAAAAGTATTTAAAAGGTTTTACAGGCAAAATTACGGATAAATACTATGATGAGATTTTATTTCAAGATATAAAGAACGAATATGAAAAGCATATAAAGTTATTAGAAATGCTTGGGATTTATGATAAAAAAAATATATTTGGAAATAAAAAGACATTTGAAAATTCAGAAAGCAATTACCTTATAGAAAAAAAATTGGTAAAAAGAAAAGAGTACATTGCAATATCGCCATTATCAACCGATTTAGAAAGAACGTGGGGAATAAAAAATTATAGCAAATTAAGTAAAGAACTTGCTGAAACGTATAGAGTAGTTTTAATTGGTTCTCCCAAAGAAAAATTATTACTCGAAAGAATAAGGCAGGATAACAAAAATATTTTAATAGATACTTCTTCATTGAAAGATTTACCCGGAATAATAAATCATTGTTTGATGTTTATAGGAGGAGATTCGGGACTTACTCACATAGCTCTAAAGCTCGGTAAACCTTTTCTTGCTATTCTCGACGGTGGATATTTCAACAGGTATTTTCCGTATCGAATAGAAGATAAAAACAACAATTACATTTACTATTTGATGGATTGTTTTGAATGCGGGTTTGATTGCATTTTTGATAAGAAATATTGTCTGATAAATATTTCTTATGATGATGTAATTAATAAAACAAATAAAATATTAAAAAATCTTAATTGACATTCTTAAGCATAATAATACCGGTATATAACAATTCAGATGTTCTGAAAAATAATTTATTATATTTAATAAATTATCTTTCAAAAAAGGAATTCGATTATGAAATAATTATTGTTGATGACGGGAGTAAGGATGGGAACAATGTAGAAAAAATTTCAAAGCAATACAACTGTAATTA
>JGI20214J51088_10002128_pt1 | contig 13370 bp, 16 predicted proteins | sample WetSurMetagenome_FD_51088 | JGI IMG/M metagenome (IMG submission 51088)
GCTTGTATATTGCTTTGGTGCGTGCTTCTTTTTCCTTCATCGCCTCCAAAGCCTGCGCAGTTGTCATGTGGTCACGTTTGGCAATCCGCTCAGCCTGCTTCTCCACCGAAGCCGCCAGCCAAATTTTGAAGCCACCCTTCACGAGCCAAGGCATAGTCCAGCTATCCAGCAAAACGTTACCTTTCCGCGCATACTCCAACAGTTTATCATCCACAGCCTTATCAAAACTCAAATCACCCTTCCGCTTCTCCAAAAAACACAAGCCCTCTGGACTTTCCCACCAACCATTACTCAAAGCGTTAAACCCTTGCTCAGCAGCTAAACCCCGCAAGGCATCGCCGCCAGAAAAATACCGCAACCCATATTTCGCTGCAAGCTTCTTCGCCAAAGTACTCTTTCCAGTTCCAGCCATCCCAGAGATGCAAAGCACCACACGTTTAGGCTCCACACTCTTCACGGCTTTTTCGCACATGCTTCTGTCCCTACTGAATCGGCGTAACCCCAACGATGCGCGAAGCAATCGTTCCAAAGAAGAACGAGCAAATCAAGTACCAAACAAAGAATGGCTGCGCACCAAGCCCTGGAATGTACGCAACCGTGAACGGGAAGTAACCAGTCAAAATCGGCCACACAAGCAAGTAAATGAACGTGATTGGAAGCAGAATCATCTGCGGCTTAAACATCTTGGTCTGCATCGACGTAATCTGCGACTCCTTCTTCTTCAACCGCTCCAACGCCTTCGTATCCTTCGCCCGCAACGCCGCCATCCGCCCACTGTTATACTCCGCAATCTCCCTCTGCATACTACGATATTCACGCCACCCAATCATCTTCGTAATCAACGCACGGTTCAAACCCATGTTCATGAACGAAATCGCCAACGAAACCAAGATAATCATGAAAGTCGCAACGGGAATAGCGGCAAGTCCCGCAGCGGCAAGGTGAAAACTCTGCTTGAATTCAGTCGTGGAATTATTGTCTCTCAGGACAACCTTNAAAGTTCCCGGAACCAAAGCAGGAATGCGGAAATTCTCATCCACCACATTACCAACCGCAGTTTTGTTGTTCACAAAAACCACGGCGTTGCCACTGGGATCAATCACAGCGTTATCATTGCTGTCCAGCAGAGAAATCGTGAAGGTGCCATTTGCGCTCTGGATAGTTCCATGCAGAGTCACGTTAAACTCGGTGGCAGCAGCACCCGAATCAGGAGTCACACTGTCAATACGAGTCACCGAACTAGTAGCTTCACCTAAAACGCCACAAACAGGAACCAAAACAAACGCCAAGCTAACCAAAACCAACGCGGCAACCAGGAACACACTTTTCCTCAAACCAAACATCCTCCATGAACCCTAAACATTTTCTCTGCGGTGAACAACTTACTATTAGCAGCACATTTTAAACCTTCTCCTCGAACCCGCCAAAACAGCAACCCCCACAACCCCAAAGAAGAAGTAGTGTACAAGGCGACTCCCACAACTACTAACAGAAAAGAAACAAAAAAGGAAAGAAACAGGGTGCTATGACTCACCCAAGATTCTTCNNAACGCAGGATACATCTCGGCAGCACGCTCACGCATGAGCAACTCGTAGTACTGNTAGATGATGCCCACGGACAGCAAGATGCCTGTTCCCGAACCGAANACACCCACGAAATCGGCAAGCCCAGCTACCAAAGCCACGATTATACCGCCCAGCACAGTCACAACCGGAATGTACCGTTTCAGGATGGCTTCGATTGGTCTGCCGCTTCTGCGGTAACCTGGAATCTGCATACCACTATCCATTAACTGCTGCGCAACCTTCGAAGGACCAAGTCCGCCAACTTCGAGCCAAATCAGCGAGAACACCGCGCAGAACGCAATGAGGATACCAAGGTAAACAAGCGCCTGAATTATGTTACTTGCAGGGTCTCCTGTGTTGGCTGTGGGGAAGAACAGTTTGGCAAGGAAGTTCTGCGGCGCAGTCGTGAAGTAAGCGATTCCGCCTGCAGGCACCACGCTGCTCTGCGTGGCGTTTCCTGTGCCAGTGGTGATAACTCTGTAGGAGCCAAATATATCCACAGCAAGGTTGCTTCCAGGAGGTGGTGATCCCTGCGTACTCCAGAACAGTTGACTGAAGAAGTACACGTTAGCAAACAGTGCGCTTGCGAAGATGACTGGCAAGTTGCTCACGTACAGCAGNTTAATGGGGTACTTGCTGCGGAANCCCTTGTANCCNGCGTAACTCATGGGCAACTCGATGCGTACACCGTTCAAGTAGATAATTACGAGGAACACAACGATGGTGGCTATGAACCCAATGAACGAAGCATAGTTCCCTGAACCGATAATCCAGTTGATTATGGTGTAGTCTGAACTAGATCGAAGCAACGCCTCAATTCCGCCAACAAACAACCCCGTTGTAGGGTTAAAACTCTGCCACAAAATCTGCGTGGCGACTCCAGCCATGATGAAGAGGCTTATGCCACTGCCTAGTCCCCAACCTTTTTGCACTAATTCATCCATCAGCATCACCACCACTCCTGCAGCGACAAGTTGGAAGAATATGACTATAGCAGCTGTACCTAAGTCGCCTATTGGACCGTACATGCCACTGATGATGTATGCACCTGCTTGGACAGCTGTAAGAAGGATACTGAAGACTTTGCTGGCTATGGTAAAGAGTCCTCTGTCTTCAGGTTTACTCATGTCGCATTTGATAAGTGATGATCCTGAGAGAAGTTGGAGGATAAGTCCTGCGGTTACGATGGGTCCGATACCGAGTTCCATGAGGGTTCCGCGTGTGCTGGCAAAGATTACGCGAAGCGCGTTAAAATCTAGGTTAGATCCGCCGATAATGCCGAAGAGTGGGACTTCGCTCATGACAAGGAAAACAATGAGGACAAGTGCGGTCCAGAAGATTTTTTCGTTAAATTTGACTTTGCGCTCGGGAACTTTAATTTCTGGAAGTATACGACCGATGGGTTTGAAGAGGTTGAGGAATCTGCCAGCCATTTTGAACTATCCTTGGGAGGTTATGCTTTTTGGGTTTCTGCTTCTTCTTCCTGTTCGGTGGTGATTTTTCCGCCTGCGTTCTGGATTTTTTCTTGGGCGGATTTTGAAGCTGAGGGCACGGTGATGTTGAAGGCTTTGGTGATTTTGCCAGTGCCTAAGAGTTTGGTGTATCCTAGGGTGGTGAGGTTAATTTCGGTTTGGTTACCGAAGAGCTCGCTGAGGGTGGTGAGGTTGAGGGTTTGTTCTCTGCCGTGTATGCTTTGTGGTGAGTGGAATCCGTGTTTGCCGAAGTATTTCTCCGGCATGTTGTTGACCAAGCTCCAGAGGTGCTTGTGTCTGCCGACTTTTCGTGCGCCGTGGCTTCCTGCGTCTCTGTGTTGGCCGATTCTGCCGTAGCCTTGGGTTCTGGATCCGCGCATTTTACGGTGTTTTCTGAGTTTATGTGGCATCGTTTATTCCTGCTTGTGGTTTGATGGTTTCTTCTTTTACTGCTTTTCTCAGTTTTATTTCTAGCACGCCATTTTTATATGTTGTGTGTACTACGTTTGGGATTACGACTTTTGGGAGGCTTATATTTTTGTAGTATCGNCGGTCTTTGGATTTTGCTTGGAGAGTAAGTTTCTGGTCTTTGACGTTTATCTTTACGGTTTCAGGCATGTAGCCTGCGATTTGCGCAACGATGGTTATCCAGTTGTTATCTTGGAAGGTATCGATGAGGGGTTTAGGTTCTTTCCATTTGCCTTTGCCTAGGCGTTTGGGTAAGCGGTATTTTTGGGGGTAGGTTTTTCTGTTTCCTTTGTAGCTTTCAAGTCTGAGCGTTTTGCGTGGTTTTTTGGGGATGATTTTGAAGCTTTTGAAGTCTAGCCACTTGAGTTGTTTTCTGCTTCGTCTCCATTTAGCGCTCATGCTTGCTTCCCCGAACATAAAGGCAAGTTCTTTCGTAACTATAAAACGTATCGCACGGATTGTGTGGGTTGAGTTGGTGTTGTACGAAGCTGGTTTTGATGGTTTGGTTTCTTCGGTTAGTTTTTTCTGTTNGTAGTTGTGAAAAGTTTCTTGTACACTACTTCTTCTTTTGGTTTGTTTTTTGGGTTGTTGGTTGCTGTCTGGGCTTGTTTTGCCGTTGCTGCGGGTTGTGCAAGTTGGNACAGATCAGTTTTGGGCTTCGCTTGCNCAGGGTCAGCCGTGATTTTGCGTCTATACNCCCTATCGCGGCGAGTTGTTTGTGTTTTGGGCGCTGTTTCGTGTTCTGGTTGAGAAATGGGCTCATCGTCTGTCTTAAAATGTCTTTTTCTGTCTAAAAAAGGCGTAAAATGTCCCAAAAAGTCGCTGGCTTCAGGCAGCTAACTGTGTTTGAATTGCTCTGAGAGACCTCCCATCCCCCTATTTATAGGCTAAGTGTTAGCTGAATCCCTTTCTCATTTTTTTATGTTTGTTTGAGTAGTTGTTGATTGGTTTAGATGGTTGGGGATGAAAGAAAGAGAGGGGTGGGCTTTCGACAGTGAAGTTGGAGTCCAAGTTCCTAAACCCGAAGAAGCTTGTAGATGCTGTCTAGCCACAAGTTTTATCAAAACAAGAAGCTAACATAGGTGCGATGAAAAAATGATAAACAAGATATTTCGAATGGCTAATATGCCTCCGCCGCCACCAGGCGCGGCTTCTGGAAAATCCAGGAAAACCCTCTACGCAGTAGTCCTCATCGCCATCATCGTCATCGCTGTAGGAGTGGGAGCCTACGCCATGATGAACAACGGCTCACCGAGCAGCAGCCCGACACCAGCACCAAGCCAATCAACAGCGTCCCCCTCACAGACTTCAACTGCAGGACCCTCCAGTTCAGCTTCTGGATCGCCGCAGGCTTCGCAAACACCTGCCGCAACAGCCACGCCCCAGCCATCTTCAAGTGCAAGCAACACACAAAGCGTCATGAATTTCCGTTTAGGAGCATGGGCTAACTACACAGATAAGAATTATGCGGACGACGGAGTTACCGTATCAACCGAAATGCACATGAAAGAAAGCATCGGACAAGGCAGCCCAACTGAAGGTCAATATGTGGGACGTGACTGCTGGAAAATGATTTCAGACGTGGACATAATAAGTGAAGGCGGACTCTCAACATCATCTTCCGTGACCTACTACGAGAAAAGCACCATGAAACCACTCAGAATAGAAACAGTGTCTCAAGGCTTTTCATACGGCATCGACGTAAACGACACCAGCACAACAACCCCCGGAACCGGAAGCGCAATTGACCCCAGTACAGTCATCAGCAACGAAGCCTGCACCGTACCAGCTGGCACATTCCAGAACTGCATGAAAGCGCAAATCACTGTCAACAACGAATACACCGGCACAATCGTGTCGCTAATATGGGTGCACCAAGATGTACCAATCTGGGGCATTGTTAAGTCAGAGTCACGCACCAACGGGGTACTGAGCGCAACCAGTGAACTCACTGCCTACGGATAAAACCCGAAACACCAAATCAACAAAACCCTGCGGCGAAAAATCCATTCACTCTTTTCTTTTTTTAACATATGACCCTCACAGCCCTAGCAACAAATAGAGAAACTCGTCCCCGCAAGTTCTGACGGTTCTTGGCCTCTGTCTGCAATTCTGAAGCTGCCACATCTATTTAGAAACGGCTACAACAGCAGCAGCCACGCTACAAACACCGACGCCGCAACTGCAAACAACCCACCCCACAAAGCTTTGTTGTGTTCCCAAATCTCCCTGCTAGCCATGGGTGGAATCGGCAGAATCTCAAAGAAACTCATCATCACGCAAAACGCTAAACCCGTACGTCCAAGCAGCGTCAATCCAGAGTTCTGCAAAACGGACTCACCAACAATCAAGATGGCGAAGAATACACCTGTGAAAGCCAAGTTCACCACCGTCTCCACGGACGCCACAAACGCCTCCAAACGCTTCGAAAACTTAGGACCATGCCGTACACTCCGCGTCGGCGAAGACAAAGGCATCCGAAAAGCCAGAGTAGTCACTCCCAACAGCACCAACCCCAAGTACCACACCTTGTGTTCTGCCCAGACGCCCCGCCCCCTCACAATCGCTGTTGTCACGTAAATCTTCACGAACTCCACAATCATGAACGTCGCCAAGATGATGGGCGCCACTTCTAAGAAACCTGCCCAGTCAAACGCCACCTTAGCATACCCATAACAGAGGGTTAGCACCAAGATACCCACTGCGTAAGCCACAGCCTCATTCTTCGTGGGCAGCAACCGCCTACCCCGCTTTTCCTCCACCTCCAACTTCTTCTTTGACTCCACAAAATCCGAAGCCCACTTCCGCCCCTGATCAGGCAGAGGCTCCTTGATTTTCTCGAAGTACCTCCAAGCGCCCTCTTCCGCGGGTCTAACTGCTGACATAACCGCGGCAGCGGCAGCCACGGAACCCACAGCAGCCGTCGCAGCAAAAACCGCATTCTCCACTTTAGGCGTCCAGATTTGCAGGGGCGCCGTTGCATTGGAAGCAGCGGTAGCTGACGGCGAAGCTGAAGGCGTGGAAGCAGTGGTGGAAGCTTTAGCCTCAATTACTTTTGAGCCGCCANCGTAAGAGAGATGGAAAACGAAATCGTTACCCAAAGTGGATTGCGTATAATTAACATCCTTAACCAAGCCCGACCCATCGACAAGAAGCGCCAAATCAGTGCCCAGCAAGCTCTGGGGAACCGTAAAATCGCAGTAACCGGTGGAACCATCAGGCGTTGTAGCCCGGAACTGCACGCCTATCCCGTCAGGGGTCCACCCAAAATCTGAGAGAGAAGAATTTGTCGTAACCCTCACTTGGTATGTCTGGCCAAGAACTGTGAAGTTGTAGGTGTAAGTTTCTGCGCCAACGGGTTCAGGTAAAACTGCCACAAATGCCTCAGCAGAAGAAACTTGCGTAGCCACGAAACTGATACTTAAGGCTAGAAGACAAAAGGCTACCAGTGCCAGTACATACACGCGATTCCTGTTCAATATATCTCCCACCTAAAGCTATCGCCGCTATTGGTTAAAAAACTATTGCAGCCACCAGACAAATGCTACTATCCTATGAACAATCAACAATGTCCCTATAGCTTGGCTCAATCCTCTTGTTGCCTCGTGTGTTCTCTGCTGCGCTTCAAATTGCCGAAAATCTTATCAGAACAAACATATGAATAGCAGCTGGGAGAAAGAATGAGAAATACACAAATTAATAAACGGGCTTATCCCCCACCACCTCCTCCACCGCCTCCAACCGAGAGTCACGCCAGAAAAACCCTGGTCGTTTCACTGCTCATCGTTTTAATCGTTATTTCAACCATAGCCCTAGCATTCATAGCTACAGGAGGTTTCGCCTTCAAAGGAAATAACACAAACCCCTCACCTGCACCCACCACAACCTCAACAAACTATCCATACGTAACACAGCAGGCGTCAGCTAGCCCCAGCGCCTCCGCAACTACTATGCATTCAGCCTCGCCGTCTCACAGCCCAACTCACTCGCCTTCACCCTCTGCAACGTCCACCTCTACGCCGCAGTCTACTGCCACCGAGGGAACTGGAACCGCCGACTACGGCAACTTCCGCAACGGCGCCTGGGCACAGTACAGCTACAAATTCTATTACACGTCTTCTGGACAACAAACTATCGACGCAACAATGAAATACAGCGTTAACAGCGGAGCCTACAAGGGCGCAAGCTGTTGGCTTCTAAACATGGAACAACTAATTTCGGGAGAATACCCAGTTAACACAACCATAGTGGAGTACATGCGCAAAACCGACATGAAAGGCATACACGTGAAATATTACGTGAACGGCATCCTAAGCAGCGAATACGATCTTAACTCAACCACCGCCGACCCCGGAGACAACCGAATCGACCCTAACTTAGTAGTCAGCTACGAAAACGTAGTCGTCCCCGCGGGCGTCTTTAATCACTGCGGCAAAGCCACGACGACCATAAACGATAGCACTACCACAGACGTGTGGGGTCACGAGAACGTGCCAGTCTTCGGACTCGTCAAAATGACTTCCCGGGAAAATGGCGCACTCGTCATGGAACAGGAACTCTTAGCCTACGGCGGATAAAAACAGGCAAACTTATGCGAAAAAACAAGAATCAACAAAATTAAGGTAAAGAGAAAAGAAAACGGTGAGCCGCTTGGCGGCTTAGACCATGCGTTTGACAAGCGCGTTGATGGCTTCGCCGCGGTAACCCGCTTCGCCGCCTGCATTGTAACTCTTCTTCGTCTTGCCCTTGTAGCCCTTCTTAGGTGGATGCAGCTTGAAGACTTTCTGCACGCCCACAATGTCTTGGAAGGCAACTTTGCAGGTGACAATTGCTTCTGCCATATCGTCAATGGATTTGTACCCAAGCTTCTGCGCCACTTCCTCAGTGATGGGTTTGCTGCCTGCGAGTCTGCCACGTTTGCTGAGCATGAGCACCACGGTTTCTTTAGTGGGTTCACCCCAGGTCAAGTAGCTTTGGGCGCGGTGGAGCATACCCAAGTAGGCGGGTCGGCTGTCTATGAGGACGGCGTGGTTGCTGTGCGTAAGGTGCAGGAACTCTGTGGTTTCTTTAGCTTCACGTTGCGCGCTGATTTCGCCGCGGACTTTAACGGCGACGACGCATTTGCAAGCTTCAGTTTGTTGTTGTGCCATTTTTACTTCACCCAGTCAGTTGGAGTAATCAAGTTGTAAGTCTTTCGCAACGCGTCAAAGGTCGCGCAGGCAAACGATGGAACCGTCCGTGTGGAACCGTAAGTTCTGCTCCACAGGTCCTTCACGCCTGCTAAGCCCAACACGGTTTTGGCGACTTCACTGGCGACTAAGCCTAAGCCTCTGGGACCAGGCACCATAACAACGCGTACACTGCCGCATTTGCCTTCAACCTGGAACGGAACACTGTGACCGCGACCGCATCCGCACTCCCAACTGCCGCATCCCCGTTTAATGGGAACGATGTTGAGACGCGCATCCGCTGCTGCTTTCTCGATGGCGTTTCTNACTTGAGCAGCTTTGCCTTGCCCTAAGCCGAGGTAGCCGTCGCGGTTGCCCACGCAGACTATGGCTTTNAAGCGGCTCTTNTCGCCGGCGTCAGATTGCTTCTGCACGAGGTTAATGTTGATGACTTCCTCTTGAATNTCAGGGAGGAGCGCATCCACCACTTGGGGTTCACTGATTTTGAGACCGCTGAGGAAGACTTCGTCAATGGAGGTGATTTTGCCTTCTTGAATCATCTTGCCCAAGCGGGTTTTAGGAACCCACTCTTCCAGGTTTACTTTAGGACGTTCTCTATCATGTCTTTGTCGGGAACTCATGGCTTTTTACCACCAGTTTTAGCTTCAGATTTTGCCGCTTTACCCTTACCCTTCTCAGCTTTCTCTGCTTTCGGCTTCGCGGACTTGGCTGCTTTGGCAGGAGCCTTCTTGCCCTCACCCTTAGCTTCACCCTTCGCCGCTGGCTTCGCAGCTTTGACTTCAGGCTTAGCCTCTTTAACTTCAGGTTTAATAGTTATGCCAAACGCGGCGAATACGTCAACTTTAACTTTCGACACGTGCTCGGGAACTTTTTCGGGGGCGATTGATTTGGAGAACTTGGGCGCGTACTCCTCGGGTTCACCTAAGCTCTTCGAGTACTTGGCAATGTGTTCGCCTTTAACGCGGTCGCGGACGAGTTTCTTCTCGTCATGCGGAACTACCACGCCAGCATCTACGACACCGGTGAGTGCAGCGAACACTTTGGAGCCCTTCGTTGGACTAACCAAGCCCATGTCCAAGATGGCTTCGGTTACGCCTGCCTTCTTAGCTTTCAAACCAGCCAGCAACCCAGTCAGGTACGCTGCGGGAACGTTGCCGGTGGCTGCTTTCCAGCCGTAGGTTTTGACGAGTTCGCGGCTGTGTGCGGAGGCGAGGACTTCGTCGCCGTGTGGTTTAGCAACCACGATTTGGACGATGGTGTTCTTCAATGAGCTGCGTGCAACTAGTCGGGGTTTGCCTGAGACAATCATGGCTTTGCGTGCTTGATAGTCAGTTTTGCGTTCTCTTCTGCGTCTAAGCGGAACGCGATAACGTGAACCTTTCACCATTAACGTTTCCTCCACATTTCATGTGCCTTCATATAGCGTTCCATCTCTGCAATTGAAGCGAACCGTCCGCTGCCTGCAATCATGTACAGTTGGCGGTAGTTAGCTTCGGTGATTACGCGGCTAGCCTTCAACTCGCGGAGTTTACGACGCAACGAGCGAATCCTTTTCATCCACGCTTGCTTCTTGGATATGACTGCGTGTGGCGTACCACTCTTGCTGCCTGGACCCTTGCGGCGTCCCTTACGCTTCTTAGCTTGGATGACTTTGGCTCTGCCGCGACTTACGCCTTTAATGGGCAGGGGAGCGATGATTTTTTCGTGAACAAGCTTCTTAACTTCTTGCCTAGTGATAGCTGACTCTACGTCGTCTGTGCGTTCTGGGTTAATCCAAACGCGGTTGCGCCCGATTTTGAGAATTTGAGAGGCTAAGCGCCGTTGATTCGTGAGGTTGGTCATTGCTTCTTTCCTTCCTTAGGTTTCTTCTTCTCTGCTTTCTTAGGTTTCACTTTTTTCTTGGCTTTCTTTTCAGGCGCCTTCTCTTTCTTTACTGCTTCTTTGCCCTTTGCGCCTTTGGCATCTGCGTCTTCCGCTTCTTCTTCCTTGGCTGCTTCCTTAACTTCTTTAGCGTTCAAGACGACTATGTTGAGTTTTCGAGCTTCAGCAATGATGAGCGCACGTTTCTGCTTGCCAACGGTGTGACCGATTCGGGCGGCTTGAGTCGCAGGGTTAACTTTAACGACTTCGTCAACGTTGTGAACCAAAACTTCCTCATAGCCTGATGGATGCAGCCCACGTACCGATTTTGGACCTTCGTAGCCTGCGCTTGGACCTGGAGGCCAGCCTTTGATTTTGCGGCGGATTTTGTTGTCTAAGCCGCGGGGTCTGCGCCAACTGACTGCGAATTTGTCGTAGCGCCAGCTTTCTGGTCGCACGAAGGCAGGCTTCTTGCGCTTAGCTCGGGCTCGGACTTTGAGTGCGTGCTGCAGTTTAGTGTTTTTCGATTCGGTCATGTTACATTCCTTCGTTTCGTTCGAATACATAGATGCCGTCCAAGAAGACCCGGGGGTCTTTGTTGGTGACTCTGGTCATTTGCTCAATGTTCGCGGAGGTTTGGCTGACATCTTCCAGGTTGGCTCCTGAAACGATGATGTCGTCACCTTCAAGCTTGGCTTTGACGTCGCCGAGAATGTCTGCTTTGCGGGCTCGCCTCTCGCCCGTAAAGTTTTCCACCAAGACTGCTTTATCCTGGATCTTTACGGTGATGGGGAAGTGGCTGAAGACGATTTTCAGTTTATACGTGTAGCCCTTGGTGACGCCCGTGATCATGTTCTTGATGTGGGATTCAATAGTGCCAACTAGAGAGGCTTCTTTCTTGCGGGGCCACTGTGCCCAGACACGGACGGTTTTTCCGTCGGTTTCGAGGCTGACGGCGGAGGCATGGTAGAAGTCTCGGGTCAGGGTGTATTTGGCACCTTTGACAGTGACTTTATGTCCCTCTATGGTTACCGCTACACCTTCGGGCACGGGGATTATTCGGGAGCTTTCTGGAAGTCGCATGTTTTACACCTTGCTTAATAGACGAAGGCGAGTAGTCTGCCGCCGAGGTTTTTATCTTGAGCTTCTCGGTGGGAAATCACGCCTTTTGATGTTGAAACTATCATGATGCCGACGTTTCTGGAGGGCAGGAACTTCTTTTCCCAGTCTTCGAAGTCGCCGACTTTCACGGGGAAGCGGGGTTTAACGGAGCCGCATTTGTTGATTCGGCCCATGAGCTGAACCTTGAACTTGCCTTGGCGCCCATCGTCGATGAACTCGAATTCGCCGATATAGCCGTTCAACTGCATTATGCGCAGCACTCTGCCCAAGAGTTTAGAGGCTGGGCTGATGACGCATTCGCGTTTGTTCCGCATCTCGTTGTTGATGATTGTGATTAATCCGTTGGTTAAAGTGTCCATGTCATTTTCGCCTCATTATTCATATTTCTTAAAGCCAAGTTTCGGAGCAGCTTCTCTAAAGCAGTGCCTGCACAGATCTAAATTGTATCGTCGGATGATTGGTCCATAGGATCCGCATCTCTGGCAGGGTCTTGCGCCCTTGCCGAATTTTCGTGTTTTCTTTAGCTGTTGTTTGCCCATGTTCCTTCCTCTGTTAGACNATTTCTACTCCTAAAGTCTGCTTCGTGAACAAGATGGATTCCTCAGGTGTCAACATGTGTTTGTGACCTACCTTGGCTTTGTGCTTTCTACGGTCTCGCACACGGTCGCCGGGTCGGTTGATGGTGACGCATATGTCCATGCCGAAGATGCCCACATCAGGGTCGTACTTCACGCCTGGAATCTCGATGTGCTCTTTCAACCCGAAGGCGAAGTTGCCGAAATCGTCAAACGAAGAGCGGGAAACTCTGTTGTCGACAACAGGCAGAATCTTTTTGAGGAAGTCAATGGCAGGCTGCCTTCGGAGAGTTACAACACACGCTATAGGTTCACCCTTGCGAATGCCGAAGTCTCGAATGGACATCTTGGCGTTTTTCTTGACGGGTTTTTGACCGGCAATTTCCTCGAGAACTCTGAAGGCTTTCTCCAGCGGCTCTCCTGACTTGCCTACGTTGAGGTTAACAACGACTTTTTCGATGCGGGGCTGAAGCATCGGCTGCTCTTTCCACCGCTTAATCATGGCTTCTTCCTCAGACAACTGGTGCAGCCTCCTCTGATGGTGCGGTTACGGGTTGAATTTGTTCCTGACCTATGGAGAATACGAAGTTTTGAACCGTCTGGTAGCGTGCACCCTTTTCGTCTTCTACGACGACGAGTGCGCTCTTACGTTTCTTGGCTTCAGCTTTCTCGATTTCAATAATTTTGCCTTTGACGCCTATGTTCTTTCCACCTGTGACTAAGACTACGTTGCCTTCCTTCAACTCCATGCAACTCAGAATCTGTTTGTCTGGCAGGCTGAGCTTGAGGGTGTCGAAGGACTTGTAAGTGACTTCAACGGGGTTTTTGGGGTTAGCAGATTTCACGAGCAAGTTTGATCCATCGTGCAGATTCAGTTGGATGCCGCCGGAAACGGTGGCTTTGTTCTCGATTCGGGCGAGTTTGTAAGCTGCATCTTCCTTGGTGATTTCGCTCAGGAACAATCCTTTTTTGTAGGGAGTTAAACGGTAGTATTGGTTGGCGTCAGGCATCGAAATGACATCCATCAAACCGACGGGTATGTCGTCTCGGCTCTGAACTTTGCCGTCAACTAGAACTTTCCCCTGGTAAATCACGGTTTGAGCTTCTTTGCGGGTTTC
>JGI20214J51088_10002129_pt1 | contig 13364 bp, 14 predicted proteins | sample WetSurMetagenome_FD_51088 | JGI IMG/M metagenome (IMG submission 51088)
CTCAGCCACACCACGCCCAAGCGGGCAATAATGCCAATTCTAAACAGAGACCTCAAGCATTGGCCCTGCCACATACAAAGAACCAGGCGAACCAACCTTGTTCACGTAAACACGTATCCCATAACAACTTGAATCAACAGATGCGACTAAAAACGTTGTGGTGCTCTTCAGCAGCCAGGTACTACCAGCATCCGCAGACGTGCTAAAAGCGTTCGTAATAAAACCGCCAACACTTCGCTGAAAACGAAGCTCCCAATAATTGCTGGAATTATTGGTACCGTCCACATAAATATTTACAGCCGCAGCAACAAAACTAATAGCCCTGTCAACACTGGCCGCATAAGGCAATGCCGCCGATGCTGAGATCGGATTAATCGCAGCATACACCCCAAATGGCAAGAAAAATCGCCCGCCCATTGTGCCTTTTTGGACGTAAACACTATCATGATTATGCCCCAATGCTGCATAAAGCGCATCCGCTTGCGCCTGAGTCAGCCCGCCACCGCCAACATCCACCGGCGAGCCATCCGAACCCAACCGATAAAACTTTCCATCCGCAAGCCAATACAGCAAATTCTTACCTTCACCAGGCGCTACAGGAATAGACACTTGCTGTACCATCTCCAAAAGGCCCAACTCAAGTTTAGATCCTGCCACTTTAGGCATTTTTACCTTGCTTGGATTTGTCAGCACTATAACGGCGTCAATATTCGCCACCGGCGAACCACTCCCATTGATCGAACAATAATGCAAACCTTTTTTAACGGCCGGAACCGTCCAAACTACCTGATACTCAATTTCAAGCTGGTGTTGTTCAATAACAGTCATTTGAACATTATCAATCGACACAGTAAGCGAGCCTAACCCGTTGGCAGCCTTTCCAATGAGCTTAATTTGGGCACCATAAAACCAGAAATAACATTGCCTCGAAGCACCAGAAAGAGTTTCCTGATATCCCCCATCATATGCCGCCGCATCAGCTACAAAATGCCAGCCCGAATTGAATTTTACAAGACCCTCGTCCTGGTCAAATAAGCCACCCAGCAAAACATTATCCAAGCCTTGCAGCCATACATCGGCCGCAGTAGATGCGTCCCCCTCGCCATACTCACCGGTTCCAAATTCAAAAAGTCCAAGCTCCACAAACCAGTTGTACGCGACAAATTGACACACCCAAAACACCAAACCAGGCCGATTCCAGGTTGCTAAAAATGGCGCATTCTCATCCCAAGCAGCTTTGCTCACCTCTTGGAAACTGTCAAAAATGGCAGCAGCCTCAAGCCATCGAGCATTACCGTTTGCAGTTACCCGCCCATACAACCCCGTGAACCATCTTGACCCAAAAGCCCCCTTCCAGGCACTTTTACACCAAAGACCAGCCGATCTATAAGTTTTCGTCACATCTGCAAATAGATGCCTCACATCAAGCTGTGCAGATGTACGGGGATCTCTAGGAATTACATACTTTCGCACAGTTGTCCCCTGATAGACAACCATCTCCCCAAGCATCCCACTCGCAGATTTTGAGCCCAAGGGTAAATAAACAACCGGCATTTTTAGCACCTCCGTTCTAAGATTATCACAAAATCCCCCTAAAAGAATATAAAACAACACACAGACAGACTCTGACACCTACACAGAGCCACCCTGCCACGCGCACAGAACAGCCCTCGACAAGATGACAACGATTGCGATCGAATAACATAAACCAACTGCATATTGTTTCGATATTTGGACGACTCAGGCCGCGCCGCTACACATTGACGCTTTGCACTCAAAAGGTTATGCCCCTGCAATCTCCCCACCTGGAAGTAAATACTGTTACAAACAGCAACGCGGGCACGCCCCAACCAGGCCAGCCAGCGGCACAGGTTGGATGCGTCCCCGCTTCCCAACACTGACCTATTACCCACTCTAACCCGCCCGCCGTCACATCCGGCACCGCTGGCGGACAAAAAACAGGGGCGGTAGGCTGAGCAGCCTTCGCCCCGTTTTTTGCCGCTCGCCTGGCCTCCTGTCACGGCTTTGGACACTAAAAAGCTGACCAGATTCTCCACCCTTCACAAACACTGACAAATTCCCCACGCCACAAACACGCCTCGCTTTTCCACATCCCCAGCCCGCGCCCCTCAGGCTTAAATCATCCCCGGTATCCTGAAACAGTAAGCGGTACGTGCGGGGCGCTCATCTCCCTTTACCGTTCAAAAACACTGTACACGCCCAAACTTTGGGCGAGGTCTTACAACATTCTCCAAGCTTTTAGTTCGGTCGTGTAGCGCCCCGCACCCCGACGAGAGCATTTTGCCGCTTCGATGGGCGGATGGGGCAAACAGCCGCCCAGAACCAGGGCGGCGGCGGCGACGATCACGCCGCAGGGCAGCTTAAAAACGCTGCCCGGTTTGCCCCACACGCGCAGCGGGACAAATTCCCCATTATGGGGAGCGATGGCCGACAGCGTCCCTAGCGGGCCGCTTTTGGCCCATTTCAAAAGCCCATTTTCCCCGCTCATCTCTTGCGCAAGCGGAGCAGCATGTATCTTCCTGAAATATCCCCCCCACCTGGTTTAATGGCCATTAAAAACGGCGCGTTTGGAAAACTCACCAAACGCCCCGTTTTAGCATTTTCTACCCGTCACCTGGTTATAAATCGCTCAATCCCCGCCAAACCCAGGCGGGCATCTCGCAGAAACAAAACCGCCCTTTTTACCTTCAGGCCCCCTGTCCCCGACGGGAGCAGGGCCTGCCAGCAGCCATCCGCGCCCAGCAATCCCCCACCCCGGCCTGGTTCGGCTGCGGCTCTCGGGCTACGCCCTCGCCCTACGGGTGCATTTTTAGGCACCCAGGGCGGGCCTTTGTGGGTGCAGCGGCGGCGCTGTTGTGCCCATTTCAGCCCGTCGCGCCAGGCGTACCAGCCCCCGCAAGGCTTCGCCCCGCCGCCCCTGCTCCCTCATTGTGCCGCCCAGCCCAAAAACGCAAGCCGCCAGGCATTCCCCAGGCTGACAGAAAAACCAACTACCCGACACTTGACCCGTTTAACCAACAAAAACGCCCCTGGATGCCGTTTTTATCGGTTCCAGGGGCGTTGTAGCGCGAATTGTAGAACAGAAAAGCTAGTTATCTCGCAGCGTCACAATCACGCCATCCGAGCGGAATTTAGACCTGGAAGTCGTCAACCGCACCAGGTGCCGTAGCACTTCCTCCCGGCTCAGCTCCAGCTCGCTTTGAGCGGCTGCGATGACGCCGGCGAGGCTCACGGCCTGGAAGTCTGCGCTCGAAATAAGCCGAGTAAGCCAGGTCTCGAAGCGTAACGCGTCGCCCGCGAAGAACAAAGCCCCGCCCGATCTCCTCTCCAATAGCCACAATGACAAAGATCGTGATCGCGGCAAGTGCAACGTTGCCACCCTCGCCCCGTGTGGCAAGGGCCGCCAGAGCCGCAATCGCGACTCTTTCAATGGTGCGCCCGATGGAGGGCGTAAAGTAAGCTGCCCGTTTTCGTCCGGCCATAACAGCGGTAACTCTCCCTGGACAATCCTACCACGCCCACCCGATCGATCACGTTTCCGCTTCATCACCCACCACATAAGCCGCAGGCGGCTCGGTCAGCGTGAATTGCCCGCCCAGCTGGGCAAACATGGCCACCTTACTGTTATAGCTGACAATCATCGAGTCAACCAGCCTACGCAGCCTGGTCACCTCTTCCTGATTGCTTCGAGTCCGGTCCTTGAAATATTCTTTCTCAGCAGCTCGGTAAGACTCAACCAGGCGCACAAAAGCACCTGGTGCAGCAGGTAAGTTACTCATAACTCACCATCCATGTCCATCTCGGACACATTCACAGGCTCAACAACTTCACCATTCGCAATCTGCCCGATCAGCGCTATCAATTTGTCGTACTTTTCAGCACGTTCATGCAGATCCAGAATAAAGCGCTCAACAGTCAACCACCCGCTCGGCTGAGACGGCGCGCCCAGTTCATCACACAAAGCATAAGTCTTATGCCAGGCATTCGCCTGGTCAGCTTGAATCTCAGACCAGATCTGATCGATACTCATTTCACACACTCCGCAACTTGCAAATAACTCGACCGCGCGAACGCCACGCGATCGCCGATATCCACCGGCCACCAATCACCGGCCGGCGCGCCGACCAGGTGCACCAACTCCCCCGCCAGCAGCCAGGCCACCGGCGCGCCATCGATGCCAGGCGAATCGCGCAAAGTCAATGCCTGCGAGGCCGTCACGCGCGCACAAAATCCACCAGGTGCAGGGGTTTCACTGGCCACCGCACCCCCAGCCGTGGGAGTCGCCAAGATCACCATATCCCCGTTCGCAGGGGCGAACATCACCGGCGCACCTGGTGCGTTTGTCATCACCGGCGCAAGACAAGCCAGGCTCAACAGCCCGGCCAGGCTCAACAACAAAATCGCTTTACGCATCACCTGCCCCCTCCTCGTCAGGGCACTCGCAGTAATAATGCTTACAGTCCGAGCAAAAGAGATCCATTTGCCCATGCAGCGCCCGCCCCATCTGGCAATCTCGACAGTTACAGCCGCGCTTATGCCCGGTGAAGTCCGCGATCACCCCTAGCAGGTCAAACTCATAGGTAATAAGCTCGTCGAGCCTCCCTTTCCCGCCGGGTACAAACACCTGGTATTTTTCTTTTTTCCCTTCAGGTGTTGCTGGTGCAGGGACTTCGGATGTCATTTGTTCCAGGGCATAACCTTCAGGGTTTGTAGCCCACTCAAGCGATCGAGCATACGCCACGTGCGCCCGGATGTAATCAGGATTCACCCAGGGCAGCCGCGCCACTTCTCGCGGGCGCTTGCCAAAAATCCCCAGGTCTTTAAAGGCCACCAGGTTTTCACGCTCAAACTCACTTGGCGCAGACTCCGGTTTTCCCGGAGTCTGCGCTTTGTTTGTTGTTGTTGTTGTTAATTGTTGCAATGGTAGAGAAACCTGATCAACAGCAACAACAACAGATCCAGACTCCGCAAAACCCGGATTCTGGTTTTCAGATTCCGCAAAAACCGGAATCTGGCCACCAAACAGCCCGTAAAAACTGGCGCTCGATGGCAGGTAATACACCTTGCCATGAGCGCCAGTTTGCCGCACCAATAAACCTTTACCTTCGAGGGCCTTCACCGCTGGAGTCAATGCGTCCGGGCTTCTCCCCGTTTCACGCTGCAAATCCTCGATGCACATTGCAGCCCGCACCCCAATAAACGCCAGCACTACAATCGGCTGCGCGCCGGTGAAACCTTGCAGAATAATTCGCCGTTGAAAGTCATCCATGCCCAATCCTTTCGATAAAGCCAGGCCCCGGCCGGGACACCGGGACCCGATGATCACCAGGTTGTGACAGCTATACTGTCACATTTTGCTTTATTGCTGCCCGCCGCCGGTAGGCCGCTTGCCGGCATCGATGCGAGCATGTGCGGGATCGTAAACTTCCGCGATACCGCTGGCCGCACTCGCTACAGGTACGCTCGACTCCAGATTGATCGGCCTGCCCTGACCGTTCAGAACGTGGGAGCAGGGCTGTTTTGTGTCCCAGGGCTTGCCCTCGCCCCGGCAAATCATGCAAACCACCCGCTCCCGCTGCCCGTCGGGGAGTTGCACCCAAATCACCTGTTCGCTTTTCGCTTCCACCGGCGACGACTTCGACGCTTTCAAGCCCCGCCACCAGTCCAACGACAAAGGGAAATTTTTCTTTTCCGGCTCCCGCACCGGCCAGCCATTGGAAGGCACATGCAAACTATCATCAACCGGCAGCAGTTTGCCGTCAATCACCTGGACCGGCATGTTCAAATCCCGCAGCATGTCGGCCACCAGGCGCGCCCGGATTGTGGCGCCCATCTGTTCACGCATCTGGGCAAGCTGCTCATCACTCTGACGCATTCCCTCGGCTACAATTTTCGCCTTTTCCACGCCCAGGGAAATCTTTGCGCTCGTCGCAGGCTCAGATCCATGATGCAGGTACAACAGCACCAGATGACCCACCGCCGCGCCGATGAAAATATAGGTTAAAGGTTTGGTCATCTCAGCCGCTTTCATCATGCCGCTCGATATGCCCACCTCGATTCCGACCAGCCCGATCACACCCACCAGGCCCACCAGGAAGCCAAAGCCCGCGAAAACATACTGCATCAAACCGTCTGACTTATAGATAAACGTTACAAACCAGACCAGCGCCGCAGCATCGAACAGCACCAACCCGACCGCCTGATCGAAAAGGCTATCCGGGAAAATCCGCCCCAAGCCTGAAAAGCTCAGGGAAATCACGACCGCGAACACACCCAGGGCAAACAGCCCCAGCAGCGCCGCCCCAAAATAAGGCATTAGTTTGTTCATGTGATAGGTCTCCTAAAACACTCTCTCAATGTCAATCGTAAATTTCACCAACCGACGCAACGGCCGAGTCGGTATCAACCGAAACAATTTGCCCAAAGCCTAAAATATTTTTGGTTATCTGGCTCTCAAAGCAAACTTTTTCACCCAGGGCAGGTATAGCCTGGCTGAGTATTAGGTCTATCTTGCCACCTTGCTTCTCGGCAAACCTTCTAAAAAACCGTGCGGATTCAACCGAAACTGAAACTTTGAACATGTGATAGGTCTCCTTTTTGCTGTAAAATAGACTTGTCGCCACCGGGTGCAGCTCTCTGTGATAGGTCTGTCTGCATCCGGTGGTTGATTAAGGCACCAGTGAGTCCCGTCACTGGTTCGCAAACCCAGCCCTGGGGGAAAGCCGGGGCTGATATTGCCAATGGGAGAAAAAATGTTTACACCTGCCGAGGAAATAGCTGAATTTTTGGCATCCAACACCTACGCAGATTCCACCAAACGCACATACCAAGATTTACTCAATCGGCTAATCACCCAAACAGATCCCGCCAGCCTCACGGCTGCCGGGCTTATCAAGTTTGTGCAAAGCCAAAAATGGGGGAATAGTCGTCAGTGTGTAGCCCTGGCCGCCAGCCAGCAATTCATCCGCTGGAAGTTCGGCCAATCACACCCGGCGCTTAACGCCAGGCTAAAACGTACAGCGGGCAAACCACAGGACTCGCTCGACAAAAACACCGCCCTGAAACTTCTTGCATCATTCGACCCGTGGACCCCCAAAGGCGCGCGCGACCTGGCGATCGCTGCCTTAGCAATCGATACCGGCTTGCGTGCGTCCGAACTTTGCCGCCTGCAGCTCTCTCACACCAACCTGAACCAAAACTCACTTGAAGTTGTGGTCAAAGGTGGCTCATGGGAAGCCGCAATTTTTACACCCCAAACCGGCGCACACCTTGCACACTGGCTCACTTTTAGAAAAGCAGCCAAAGGTACAAAGAGTCTATTCGTGAACATCCTCACCGGCAAACAAATCACCGTTGAAGGCTTACACTCAATTGTAAAAATATGGGGTAAAAATTTAGAGATTAACCTTACCACCCACGACTTTCGCCGAACTTTTGCAGTTCTAGCCACCGAGGAAGGAGCCCCGGAGCGCGTTATCATGGACGGCGGACGCTGGAAAACATCACAAATGGTCAAAAGGTACACGCGCAATCTGCGCCTTGAAGCAATGCGCCAATACCTACCGGGTAAGAATTTCTAGCTTGGGAACGCTTGCTTCCCAAGCAAGATATCACGGGTTCGAGTCCCGTCACCCGCTCAGTCACTTTTTAGTTGTTAAGGTGCCAGTACCACCTGACAGCAAAAGTGCCGCCGTCACCATGGCCTCCGTTACAGCGGAGGCCAGGCTATTTAATCCGCTTCCAAATACCCCGTTGAATAGAGCGCCGAGAGAAAAGGTTTAAGCCTTCTCTTTCGGCGCTTGTTCTTTTGGGGCATCTGGCAGGAGTTTTGCATACTCGATCAACGCCAATTGGATGGCATTGGTTTGGGTAAAAAACAAATGCTCCGCGGCGTTGGCATTGCGAATCTTCTCGATTGCCGCCAGGCTTGCCGCGTTCGGTCGGAATGTAATCGGGGGAAATTTATCAGCCATGCGCGCATTGTATTACAACGTCACACACTTGACAAGGGGCAAATTTCGCCCAAAAAACAAACGCGCGCCCCTCACAGGAGCGCGCGCCGGGTGGACAAACCACCATGATTTTTTTTGTGCATGGGCCGCCATAGCGCCCTCAAAAAAAATTCCAGGAAGAACGAACACCCCAAGTATAACAAAAAAACTTTGGCATCTCCAGGTGCCAAAGTTTTAGAAAATTCGTTCTGTTTTCGAGTCACTTTCGCGCCAACAGCCCGCGCGCCGTTCCGCTCTGGTGCCCAAAATAAAACCCAAGCACCAGGCCCGCCGAGCTCCACAGTTCAGGCGGAACAGGCTTACCGATAGCAGTCAAGGCAATCGTGCCAACCACAACCACCACGGCCAAAGCACCAGTAACAATCTGCCCAGGAGTATCCACAGCTAAAACCTCCATGAAAACATCATCCGGCGCGCCCCCAGGGAGGCCGAGAACGCGCCGGGCCAATAAAGCTGAAGCACACCTTACGGTGTGTTATCAGTCCACTCACCGCCCACGGTCACCGCATTCGCGGCAGCCGGAGCGGTCAAAGTCAAAGTAGCCCCCAGGCGCAGCCCAATGTCATAAGCCGCCGAAGCACAAGCATACAAGAGCTCACCCTTGGCCAACGCCACGGGAGTCGCTCCGTCAGCACCAGACCACGCGGTTTTTTCACCCGACTGGAAAGCCGTGTATTCTGCCTTATAGGCCAAATACGCAGCCTGTTCGTTAGCCATCAACTCCCCGATGATCAAGGAGTTCCAGCGATAACCAAACTGACTCTTCAACTCGCCGCGCAGAACAGTTCCAAGCAGCTTAAGCTCACGCTGAATGTCACCCAACGCATTACGAACCGTCATCTGGTCAACCGTTTGCGGGTTCGCAGGGATTACATACTTGCGCACGATACCCCGGCGATCAAAGGTCATCATCTTCCCAAATTGCCCGGAAGCGCTACCCGAGAGCAAAGGATTAATTACTTTCGCCATTTTTTAGAGTTTCCTTTCCCCGGCTGTCACGCCGGTCCCGAATGGCCGCCACCTCTCCGNCTCAGCCACACCACGCCCAAGCGGGCAATAATGCCAATTCTAAACAGAGACCTCAAGCATTGGCCCTGCCACATACAAAGAACCAGGCGAACCAACCTTGTTCACGTAAACACGTATCCCATAACAACTTGAATCAACAGATGCGACTAAAAACGTTGTGGTGCTCTTCAGCAGCCAGGTACTACCAGCATCCGCAGACGTGCTAAAAGCGTTCGTAATAAAACCGCCAACACTTCGCTGAAAACGAAGCTCCCAATAATTGCTGGAATTATTGGTACCGTCCACATAAATATTTACAGCCGCAGCAACAAAACTAATAGCCCTGTCAACACTGGCCGCATAAGGCAATGCCGCCGATGCTGAGATCGGATTAATCGCAGCATACACCCCAAATGGCAAGAAAAATCGCCCGCCCATTGTGCCTTTTTGGACGTAAACACTATCATGATTATGCCCCAATGCTGCATAAAGCGCATCCGCTTGCGCCTGAGTCAGCCCGCCACCGCCAACATCCACCGGCGAGCCATCCGAACCCAACCGATAAAACTTTCCATCCGCAAGCCAATACAGCAAATTCTTACCTTCACCAGGCGCTACAGGAATAGACACTTGCTGTACCATCTCCAAAAGGCCCAACTCAAGTTTAGATCCTGCCACTTTAGGCATTTTTACCTTGCTTGGATTTGTCAGCACTATAACGGCGTCAATATTCGCCACCGGCGAACCACTCCCATTGATCGAACAATAATGCAAACCTTTTTTAACGGCCGGAACCGTCCAAACTACCTGATACTCAATTTCAAGCTGGTGTTGTTCAATAACAGTCATTTGAACATTATCAATCGACACAGTAAGCGAGCCTAACCCGTTGGCAGCCTTTCCAATGAGCTTAATTTGGGCACCATAAAACCAGAAATAACATTGCCTCGAAGCACCAGAAAGAGTTTCCTGATATCCCCCATCATATGCCGCCGCATCAGCTACAAAATGCCAGCCCGAATTGAATTTTACAAGACCCTCGTCCTGGTCAAATAAGCCACCCAGCAAAACATTATCCAAGCCTTGCAGCCATACATCGGCCGCAGTAGATGCGTCCCCCTCGCCATACTCACCGGTTCCAAATTCAAAAAGTCCAAGCTCCACAAACCAGTTGTACGCGACAAATTGACACACCCAAAACACCAAACCAGGCCGATTCCAGGTTGCTAAAAATGGCGCATTCTCATCCCAAGCAGCTTTGCTCACCTCTTGGAAACTGTCAAAAATGGCAGCAGCCTCAAGCCATCGAGCATTACCGTTTGCAGTTACCCGCCCATACAACCCCGTGAACCATCTTGACCCAAAAGCCCCCTTCCAGGCACTTTTACACCAAAGACCAGCCGATCTATAAGTTTTCGTCACATCTGCAAATAGATGCCTCACATCAAGCTGTGCAGATGTACGGGGATCTCTAGGAATTACATACTTTCGCACAGTTGTCCCCTGATAGACAACCATCTCCCCAAGCATCCCACTCGCAGATTTTGAGCCCAAGGGTAAATAAACAACCGGCATTTTTAGCACCTCCGTTCTAAGATTATCACAAAATCCCCCTAAAAGAATATAAAACAACACACAGACAGACTCTGACACCTACACAGAGCCACCCTGCCACGCGCACAGAACAGCCCTCGACAAGATGACAACGATTGCGATCGAATAACATAAACCAACTGCATATTGTTTCGATATTTGGACGACTCAGGCCGCGCCGCTACACATTGACGCTTTGCACTCAAAAGGTTATGCCCCTGCAATCTCCCCACCTGGAAGTAAATACTGTTACAAACAGCAACGCGGGCACGCCCCAACCAGGCCAGCCAGCGGCACAGGTTGGATGCGTCCCCGCTTCCCAACACTGACCTATTACCCACTCTAACCCGCCCGCCGTCACATCCGGCACCGCTGGCGGACAAAAAACAGGGGCGGTAGGCTGAGCAGCCTTCGCCCCGTTTTTTGCCGCTCGCCTGGCCTCCTGTCACGGCTTTGGACACTAAAAAGCTGACCAGATTCTCCACCCTTCACAAACACTGACAAATTCCCCACGCCACAAACACGCCTCGCTTTTCCACATCCCCAGCCCGCGCCCCTCAGGCTTAAATCATCCCCGGTATCCTGAAACAGTAAGCGGTACGTGCGGGGCGCTCATCTCCCTTTACCGTTCAAAAACACTGTACACGCCCAAACTTTGGGCGAGGTCTTACAACATTCTCCAAGCTTTTAGTTCGGTCGTGTAGCGCCCCGCACCCCGACGAGAGCATTTTGCCGCTTCGATGGGCGGATGGGGCAAACAGCCGCCCAGAACCAGGGCGGCGGCGGCGACGATCACGCCGCAGGGCAGCTTAAAAACGCTGCCCGGTTTGCCCCACACGCGCAGCGGGACAAATTCCCCATTATGGGGAGCGATGGCCGACAGCGTCCCTAGCGGGCCGCTTTTGGCCCATTTCAAAAGCCCATTTTCCCCGCTCATCTCTTGCGCAAGCGGAGCAGCATGTATCTTCCTGAAATATCCCCCCCACCTGGTTTAATGGCCATTAAAAACGGCGCGTTTGGAAAACTCACCAAACGCCCCGTTTTAGCATTTTCTACCCGTCACCTGGTTATAAATCGCTCAATCCCCGCCAAACCCAGGCGGGCATCTCGCAGAAACAAAACCGCCCTTTTTACCTTCAGGCCCCCTGTCCCCGACGGGAGCAGGGCCTGCCAGCAGCCATCCGCGCCCAGCAATCCCCCACCCCGGCCTGGTTCGGCTGCGGCTCTCGGGCTACGCCCTCGCCCTACGGGTGCATTTTTAGGCACCCAGGGCGGGCCTTTGTGGGTGCAGCGGCGGCGCTGTTGTGCCCATTTCAGCCCGTCGCGCCAGGCGTACCAGCCCCCGCAAGGCTTCGCCCCGCCGCCCCTGCTCCCTCATTGTGCCGCCCAGCCCAAAAACGCAAGCCGCCAGGCATTCCCCAGGCTGACAGAAAAACCAACTACCCGACACTTGACCCGTTTAACCAACAAAAACGCCCCTGGATGCCGTTTTTATCGGTTCCAGGGGCGTTGTAGCGCGAATTGTAGAACAGAAAAGCTAGTTATCTCGCAGCGTCACAATCACGCCATCCGAGCGGAATTTAGACCTGGAAGTCGTCAACCGCACCAGGTGCCGTAGCACTTCCTCCCGGCTCAGCTCCAGCTCGCTTTGAGCGGCTGCGATGACGCCGGCGAGGCTCACGGCCTGGAAGTCTGCGCTCGAAATAAGCCGAGTAAGCCAGGTCTCGAAGCGTAACGCGTCGCCCGCGAAGAACAAAGCCCCGCCCGATCTCCTCTCCAATAGCCACAATGACAAAGATCGTGATCGCGGCAAGTGCAACGTTGCCACCCTCGCCCCGTGTGGCAAGGGCCGCCAGAGCCGCAATCGCGACTCTTTCAATGGTGCGCCCGATGGAGGGCGTAAAGTAAGCTGCCCGTTTTCGTCCGGCCATAACAGCGGTAACTCTCCCTGGACAATCCTACCACGCCCACCCGATCGATCACGTTTCCGCTTCATCACCCACCACATAAGCCGCAGGCGGCTCGGTCAGCGTGAATTGCCCGCCCAGCTGGGCAAACATGGCCACCTTACTGTTATAGCTGACAATCATCGAGTCAACCAGCCTACGCAGCCTGGTCACCTCTTCCTGATTGCTTCGAGTCCGGTCCTTGAAATATTCTTTCTCAGCAGCTCGGTAAGACTCAACCAGGCGCACAAAAGCACCTGGTGCAGCAGGTAAGTTACTCATAACTCACCATCCATGTCCATCTCGGACACATTCACAGGCTCAACAACTTCACCATTCGCAATCTGCCCGATCAGCGCTATCAATTTGTCGTACTTTTCAGCACGTTCATGCAGATCCAGAATAAAGCGCTCAACAGTCAACCACCCGCTCGGCTGAGACGGCGCGCCCAGTTCATCACACAAAGCATAAGTCTTATGCCAGGCATTCGCCTGGTCAGCTTGAATCTCAGACCAGATCTGATCGATACTCATTTCACACACTCCGCAACTTGCAAATAACTCGACCGCGCGAACGCCACGCGATCGCCGATATCCACCGGCCACCAATCACCGGCCGGCGCGCCGACCAGGTGCACCAACTCCCCCGCCAGCAGCCAGGCCACCGGCGCGCCATCGATGCCAGGCGAATCGCGCAAAGTCAATGCCTGCGAGGCCGTCACGCGCGCACAAAATCCACCAGGTGCAGGGGTTTCACTGGCCACCGCACCCCCAGCCGTGGGAGT
>JGI20214J51088_10002130_pt1 | contig 13364 bp, 9 predicted proteins | sample WetSurMetagenome_FD_51088 | JGI IMG/M metagenome (IMG submission 51088)
CCCGCCAGCGTTGAACCGCCGCCTGCTCTTCCGAACGATAAAAGGCCATTCGCGACAACAGATTGTTCCAATCCACCTTATGACCGTCAAACTCGGGGCCATCCACACAGACAAACTGGGCACCTTCGTCCATGAGGACCCGGCAACCGCCGCACATCCCCGTACCATCCACCATGATCGAGTTCAAGCTGACAATGGTGGGGACGTTGAACGGCTTGGTGGTCGCGGCGACAAACTTCATCATGATGGCGGGACCGATGGCCCAGATCTTGGCGATGGTACCGGGCTTTGCCTCGAGAATCTCCTTGAGCGGCACCGTGACCAAGTCTTTGCGCCCATAGGAGCCGTCGTCAGTGGTCACAATGAGTTCATCCGACACGGCACGCATCTTGTCTTCCCACAGCAGCAACTCTTTGGTCCTGGCGCCGATGATCGAGATGACTTTGTTGCCGGCCTCTTTGAGTGCCCGGGCAATGGGAAAGACCGGAGCGATCCCCACCCCGCCACCGACACAGATCACGGTGCCGAAGTTCTCGATTTCCGTCGGATGTCCGAGCGGTCCGACAATGGTCTTGAACCCATCCCCCGCCTGCATCAATCCCATTTCCATGGTCGACTTGCCCACTTCCTGGAAGATCATCGTGATGGTGCCAGCTTCCCGATCATAGTCGGCAATCGTTAGCGGGATGCGCTCGCCTCGTTCGTGCGTAATAACGATGACGAACTGGCCTGCCTTGGCCTTGCGGGCGACCTGTGGCGCTTCCACCACCATCAGCTTCGTGACGTCACTCAGAACTTGCTTTTCCAGAATCTTGTACATTCTAACTTCCTTCTTCACTGATTGATTAAGCCAACACTCGTGATGCGCGATCCGATCTTCCCTGCGCGACGCTAACGTGTCAAAGCTCACCTCAGAAGAGTGATTTGACCCCTCAGTCAGCCGCCCGACTCCAGATATGATGATAACTCTCTAAAATTATAACCAAATCTCCATAGCCTTCCACTATCCAGAGAGCAGATGAAATATATCACAAGAACTTTCGCGGAATCAATCCAGAAATTGAACCGCGCGCACCGGAAAAAAAACCGTATGACCTTCCTTAAGTTTTGATCTCATCCCAGAATGTGATAAAGAATGCGTTTCCCCTTGGCAAAGTATAAACGCAAGGATAAAGAAGGGAAAGGCACCGATGAAAATTGCTTATTTTAGCATGGAAATTGGCCTCAACGAGAACATCCCGACCTATAGCGGAGGCTTGGGGATTCTGGCCGGAGACCACATCAAGTCGGCGGCGGACCTCAACCTCCCCCTGGTCGCCGTTACCCTGCTCTACAAGCGGGGATACTTCATTCAGACCATCAATCCCATGGGCGATCAGGAAGAGATTTACCCTTACTTCGATCCGCGCGCCTTTATGGAGCCTCTGCCGTTCAAAGTTACCATTAAGATCGAGGGACGGGACGTCCACATCGGGGTGTGGAAATACAACCAGGTCGGTTTGAAGGGGCGGATCCCCGTATATTTTCTGGATACCGACCTCCCGTTAAATGCTCCCGAAGACCGTCTGATCACGCAGTTTCTCTACGGCGGAGACAACCACACCCGCATTTGCCAGGAAGCCGTTCTGGGTATTGGCGGCTATTTCGCCCTGAAACGCCTGGAACCGGGAATCACCACCTATCATATGAATGAAGGCCACGCCGTCTTTTTGACCCTGGCACTCCTGCGTGACTTCGACGGCGATGAGGAAAAAGTGCGCCGAAATTGCATCTTCACGACTCACACCCCGGTGCCGGCGGGCCACGATAAATTCTCCTACGATCTGGCCGGCGCGACCATGGGTGCGTATCTACCCGCAAACATCCGCAGTCTTGCCGGCAAAGACCTGCTCAACACCACCATGCTTGCCCTGAACCTCTCGCGAGCAGCCAACGGGGTGAGCCAGCTTCACGGCGAAGTATCGCGAGAGATGTTTCCGGAATTCGACATCGGCCACGTCACCAACGGCGTTCACCACCTGAGTTGGACCAGCCGCGAATTCAAGGCCTTGTTCGATTCGTATTTGCCGGCCTGGCGAGAACAACCCCAAGTGCTGGCGGAGGCTCACACCATCCCCGATGAAGCCATCAAGGAGGCCAAAGGACTCGCGAAGAAACGCCTCATCAGCTATATCAACTCGGTGTCCGCGGCCGGATTCACCGACGAACAGCTGACGATTTGCTTCGCCCGAAGAGCCGCTGCCTACAAGCGTGCCACCCTTCTTTTCTCCGACCTCGAGTATCTTTTCAACCTGAGTTTTGACCGCGTCCAGTTTATCTTTGCCGGTAAGGCGCATCCCCAGGACGAAGCCGGCAAGAGGCTCATAAGGGAGATCGTCAATCTGGGAAGGCAACATGAAAACAAGCTCCGCCTGGTGTTCGTGCCGAACTACAGCATCTGGCTGGCCAGTCTCATGACGCGGGGCGCCGATGTCTGGCTGAATACCCCTCGCCGTCCTCGCGAGGCCAGCGGCACCAGCGGGATGAAAGTGTGCTTCAACGGCGGCATCAACATGAGTGTGCTGGATGGCTGGTGGCGGGAAGCATGCCGCAACCGCATCAACGGCTGGGCCATCGGTGACGATGAAGATCTCAGCGACGAGGGTGCGGCAAGCGATCTATACCAGGATCTAGATGACATGGTGACCACCTATTATGCCAATCCGAAGCAGTGGGTCTCAATCATGAAGAATTCGATCGCCGATATCGGACCGGTGTTCAATACTCACCGAATGGTTCTGGAGTACCTTCATAAGTATTACATCTGAGATATCAACCTTGAATTGGCACTTTCAAAGTCAACTGTCAGAGTTAGCCCTTGACAAAGAACCGGCTGCTTGATACTGAACAGCACAATTCTAGAGTCGGTGTTTCGCCTGGATCCTCAGAGGACCGGGACGAAGCAGGCTGATTATGGGGAGAAGGTTTGGACTTGAATTCCCAGTTTTGCTTATTTGGAGGAGCCTTCCGGACTGAGGTCTCGAAGGCTTTTTGCTGTTTTTGAGCAAAGACAGGAAAGGAGAAAGCATGCGCATCATCGAAGGCATTCCCGAGATGCAGCAGGCAGCAGAAGGGTGGCGCTCCGAGGGCAAGAGGATTACTCTGGTCCCCACGATGGGCTACCTCCACGAAGGCCATCTCGAGCTCATGCGGGCCATCCGAGGTCACGGTGACGTCTTGGTCACCAGCATTTTTGTCAATCCGGCGCAATTCGGGCCGGGAGAGGATTTTGAGCGATACCCTCGAAACCTGGAGCGAGACCTTCACCTGGCGGCCGAAGCCGGGACCGACATAACTTTCATTCCCCCCATGAAGGAGATGTATCCGGAGGGATATCAGACTTATGTCAATGTCACCGAGGTCACGGCCTCGCTTTGCGGGCGAAGTCGTCCTGTCTTCTTTCGCGGCGTTGCCACCATAGTCAACAAGTTATTTAATATCGTCAGACCACATGCCTCGATTTTCGGTGAAAAGGATTTCCAACAGCTGGTGACGATCCGCACCATGGTCCGGGACCTGAACCTGGATATTGAAATACTCGGTCATCCCATTGTGCGGGAAACGGATGGCCTGGCAATGAGCAGTCGGAATGCCTACCTGACGCCCGAGCAGCGTCGGAAAGCCGTTCGCCTGAACCGCTCGTTAACAGCAGCTCAAGCCCTCGTGGAAGGAGGAGAAAAGACCGGCGAACTAATCCTGAACAAGGTGCGGGAAGTTCTCGCAGAAGGTGATGACGTGAGGATTGACTATGTGCAGCTCTGCGACCCTCAGACCCTCCGGGAGGTCACCCGGGTCACCGGTCCAACGTTGCTGGCTCTGGCTGTGCATGTGGGAGTCGCCCGCCTCATCGATAATCGCATTTTATATCCTTCCGCATGAATCCAACCTTGATCTCTGCTCACCTTGTCGGTTCAGGAGAAAGCCATGCAACGCATTTTACTCAAGTCTAAGATCCATCGGGCAACGGTGACCGATGCCGACCTTCAATATGAAGGCAGTCTCACGGTTGACGAAGACCTTTTGCGATCTGCCGATATTGTTTCATTCGAACAGATCAAGATATACAATGTTTCCAATGGTGAACGCTTCGATACCTATGCCATTGCCGGCCCTGCCGGAAGCGGCCAAATCTGTCTCAATGGAGCGGCCGCGCGGAAGGGAGCAAAAGGAGACCTCCTAATCATCGCCTCTTATGCCCACTATGATGAGCGGGAGGTAGCGCAACACGAGCCGAAGATTGTCCTTTTGGACGCTAACAACAGGCCTTTGCCGCCCCGTTCGTGAATGAGGGCAACAGTCGCCACCTGCCGATTTCCGCCGACACCGGACAATCGTGGCCGCAGCATTGAATAAGGCCTGACAGGCATCACATTCCCCTACCAGAAGGAGGACATTTCACAATGTCAATGAGCAATTACCTGTTTACCTCGGAATCCGTCGCCGAAGGTCATCCCGACAAGGTTGCCGATCAAATTTCCGACGGCATTCTCGACGCCATTATTGCCGAGGACAAAGCGGCACGCGTCGCTGCGGAAACGCTGGTCACCACGGGCATGGTCTTTCTCGCCGGGGAAATCACCACGTCTTCCTGGGTGGACATCCCGGGAATCGTGCGTGAGATCATTAAAGACATCGGCTACAACGATTCTTCCATGGGTTTTGACTGGGAAACCTGCGCGGTCATAACCAGCATTGACAAACAGTCCCCGGACATAGCCATCGGGGTCAATCCCGGGGAGGGTTTGTTTGAAGAACAGGGCGCCGGCGATCAGGGCTTGATGTTCGGGTTCGCCTCCGACGAGACCCCCGTGTTGATGCCCATGCCCATTTACTATGCCCATCGCATCTCGCGAAGGCTGGCCGAGGTGAGGAAAAACGGGATTGTCGATTTCCTGCGCCCGGACGGAAAAAGCCAGGTCACGGTGGAATATGAGAATCACAAGCCGAAACGCATCGATACGGTGGTGGTTGCCGCCCAGCACGCGCCGCATGTCTCCTACGACAAGATCAGAGAAGCGATCATCGAAGAGGTCATCAGGAAAGCCATCCCGCAGGAACTGATGGACGGGAAGACCAAGTTTTTTATCAATTCCACGGGTCGCTTCGTGGTAGGCGGTCCCCTGGCGGACTGCGGCATGACCGGACGAAAAATCATTGCCGACACCTACGGCGGTCAGGGAAGCCATGGCGGAGGCGCGTTTTCCGGCAAGGATCCTTCCAAGGTAGACCGCACGGCTTCCTATATGTGCCGCTACGTGGCCAAGAACATCGTGGCCGCCGGCTTGGCGGACCGAGTTGAGGTGCAGGTCGCCTATACCATCGGGGTCGCCGAACCGGTCTCCCTCATGGTGGATACCTTCGGCACCGGAAAAATCTCCCCGGACCGGATTGCCGAGATTATCAGAGAGACTTTTAGCTTTAAGCCGGCAAACATGATCAAACACCTCAGACTGCTTCGACCTATATACAAAAAGACTGCCTGCCACGGTCATTTTGGCCGGAGCGATCCCGACTTCACCTGGGAGAAGATCGACATGATCGACACCTTGCGTGAAAAAGCCGGATTATAAGAATGGGAGGATCTATGGACTTTGATATCAAGGATCAGGGGCTTGCCGAAAAAGGCCGGCTGAGGATTGAATGGGCGGCACAGTCGATGCCGGTCTTGCGCTCCATAAAGGAGCGCTTTGCCGTTGAAAAGCCCCTGAAAGGCATAAGAATGGCGGCATGCCTTCATGTCACCACCGAAACCGCCACCCTGGCGCAGACCCTCAAGGCTGGTGGCGCGGAGGTTCAGATCTGTGCGTCCAATCCCTTGAGCACTCAGGATGATGTTGCCGCATCCCTGGTGACCCATGATGGAATCCCGGTTTTTGCCATCAAGGGCGAGGACAAAGACACCTATTACCGGCACATCCATGCGGCCCTGGCCTACTCACCGCAGGTCACCATGGACGACGGGGCCGATCTCGTGACCACCATCCATTCGGAAAGAAAGGAACTCCTGCCGGGGATCCTGGGCGGCACCGAGGAAACCACCACCGGCGTTATCAGACTTAGGAGCATGGCAGAAAAAGGCGTCCTCCAGTACCCCATCATTGCCGTTAACGACGCCGACACCAAGCATCTCTTCGACAACCGTTACGGCACCGGCCAGAGCACTGTTGACGGCATTATCCGGGCGACCAATCGCCTCCTCGCCGGCTCCAATTTTGTCGTGAGCGGTTACGGATGGTGCGGTCGCGGCGTGGCCATGCGCGCTGCCGGAATGGGCGCCCGCGTGATGATCACGGAAATCGATCCCCTGCGCGCGCTGGAAGCGGTGATGGACGGCTATCAGGTTATGCCCATGGCGGAAGCGGCTCCCCTGGGCGATTTCTTCTGCACGCTCACGGGCGATATTCGCGTGCTCAGAAGAGAACACTTTGAAGTAATGAAAGACGGAGCCATTGTCTGCAACTCGGGGCACTTTAATGTTGAAATCGATCTCGACAGCCTGGCGGAACTCGCGGTTGCGCGGCGCGATATCAGGGACTTTGTGGAAGAGTTTACCCTGCGCAACGGCTGCCGCCTCTATGTGTTGGGGGAAGGCCGCCTCATCAACCTGGCTGCAGCAGAGGGACATCCTTCGAGTGTCATGGACATGAGTTTCGCGAACCAGGCACTCTGTTCCGAATACATGATAAAGCANGCCGCAAACCTCAAGAAACAGGTCTACCGCGTGCCCACCTTAATTGACAAAGAAATAGCTCGGCTGAAACTGGCCAGTATGGGAATTCAGGTCGACGTTCTCACGGAAGAACAGGAGAAGTACCTACACTCTTGGGAAATGGGCACCTAAACATCCGTCACTTGCATGTGCAGACGATGATCCTGGGGGTCTGCCTGGCAACGCTGATTGGCGCTTGCTCGCAGCCCCCCCGGGAACCCCCCAAGGCTGCAAACTTCGAACTGGTCCCCGCGGCAAAGCTGCCGGCTTTCCATGATGATCTCGACCCCCAGTCGCTGCGGACGGCTATCGCGAGGAGCCTCGAGTATTTCGATCGCATTCCCGCTGATCAAACCTCGTCCCTGGGTGATACGGAAGTTCCGGCCGCGGTCGTCAAGAGTTCCCTGCTCCATTTTCTGAAACTTCTGGATGAGAACCGCCTGGATGCGGAATCCATAGCCCGTTCATTTGATGTCTATCGTGTCGGCAGGGCAGAACAATCCCTGGTGACCGGATATTATGAACCGATTCTGGCAGGCCGGCTCGAGCAGGACAGCGATTTCTGCTACCCTCTCTATGCCCTTCCCCCCGATCTCCTCACCATTCAACTGGCATCGTTCGACCCGGGGCGTTTTTCGGGTGAGCGTCTGGTGGGGCGCCTCGAGGGCCGCCGGGTAATGCCCTATTTCACGCGGGCGGAAATCGACCGAGACGGAAAGCTGGATCATTGCGGATGTCAGCTGGCCTGGCTGAAAGACCCTGTCGATGCCTTTTTCCTTCATGTACAAGGATCCGGGGTCATTCGCCTGCCCGACGGGCGGTCTTTGCGTATAGGATACGCCGGCGCCAATGGCCGTCCTTACCGCAGTATCGGCAAGGTGCTCATCGACAGGGGACTGATCTCTTCTGAGGAGATGTCCCTGCAAGCCATTCGCGCCTATCTGCGTGACCATTCTGAAGCCCGAGACGAAGTGATGTGGCATAATGAGAGCTACGTCTTTTTTCGCTGGGTCAAAGAAGGTCCATTGGGAAGCCTGAACGTCCCTCTCACTGCAGGGCGATCCCTCGCCACCGACCCGCGATACCATCCCAAAGGCGCTCTCGCCTACCTCGAAACCAATAGACCCCGCATTGACGCGAGCGGGCAGATCGCCGACCGTGAACCTATGTGCCGTTGGGCTTTGAACCAGGACACGGGAGGGGCCATCAAGGGACCCGGGCGGGTTGACCTGTTCTGGGGCACCGGAGATGAGGCGGAAGATCAGGCCGGGCGTATGAAGGAGCCGGGGAAACTCTATTTTTTGATCAAAAAGGGTGAGAGTACGAATCTGTCTAAATGATCTCTCGGGCCTGTGCGTGATGTTGGTGGAGGATCTGAAATAAAATGCGCATTTCGTCAAAACAGCTGCAAAGCGCCATGAGCGCTTCCAGTTGCTCCTTTTGATCAGGATCTTCATGGGATGCAAGCATCGCCAGCAGCGCCTGCTGTGCGGCCCGGAAACGGTCGGTGGTTCGATCTCCCAATCGTCCCAACTGCGTCATCAGGTCTTCGGGCTGAGCCGATCGAGCGAACTCATCCAACTCCCTGAACTTGCGATCGTATTCCACGGCCAGCTGGCCAAGATGCTGAAGATACTCCGCGTTTTGATCCAAATGTCAGCCTCCCCTTCAATTTGTGACAGCTGCAGATAAACATGGTTTGACCGGTTTTCGCCTTAGGCGAAAAGGAAACTATTTGATTCCGGCGGGTGTGTCAAATGATTGTTCGATGGGAAGCCCGAATGTTGGATATGGACGCAGGAGTCCCTGGCAGTGAGTTTTTTGCTTTATTGGTCGAATACATGCACACTGCCAAGCACCCGTTGAATTCACTAAGCGCTTTACTCGTCACATAAAGAGGTATAGAATAAATAATGTCCGGTGGTTGAAGCCAAGTACCCGCCTTTGAGGACGTTAGATTGCCCGTTGACATAAATACCTTTCTGTGACGTGACTTCAGACCAGAAAGATAATTGATCATGCTGCTCGCGGAAACCCGCAGCGCCGGTTATGGGCATGATTCAAATGTGGAAAGGTAACTGTGGATGTTCGTCAAGACACTTAACATTTTACTTGCGGAAAGTATCAAAATCCCCTGTGACGGGTTGTCCCCCCTGCTGGACCGAAAAATCCACGAGCGACTGGTATTCACCAATCCCGATTACGAATTGCGGCACAGCCGAGGTGACTGGATCGGCAGCATTCCTGCTCAAATCAGCTGTATGCGCCAAAAAGGACACAGCTACCTGTTGCCTCGAGGCTTTCTGGAACAATTACTCGAACTGTGCAAAAAATTTCAGCAACCCTACCGCCTGGTCGACCGAAGACGAACCGTGGACCCTTCCCCGATGGAATTTCACGGGGAATTGAAAGGCTACCAGCAGGATGCCGCCGAGGCGGTTCTGCAACGCGACTTTGCCACCCTGGTAGGGGGTCACAAGAGCGGGAAAACGGTCATCGCCATCTACGCCATTGCTCAGCGCCGCCAGCCCACACTGGTTCTTATTCCGAAACTGGATCTTCTCGATGGCTGGCTGATGAAAATTGAGAACTTTCTTCAGATTCCCCGTTCCGAAGTCGGCATCTTCGCTGAAGGCGTCCATCAGCCCGGGAAGTCTATAACGATCGGGCATACCGGTGAAGTAATGCGCTATTGGCGGAAGATTTGGGACCGCATCGGCTTCCTCATCATGGATGAATGCCAGCGCTGTCCATCCAAGGTCCTCACTCATCTCGTTCCCAATTTTGACTGCCGCTATATGCTGGGGTTGTCCAATACCACACAGCGCAGAGACCGGCTCTCCAGACTAGTCTACTACTATATCGGAGATATGGTTTACTCCATTGATGAAAGAGATGCGAGGGAGGGACGAGGCATTATTCACGCTCACGTGGTCGCGCGGGCGACCGACTTCGAATATCCCTATGGTTCTCGATCCGACTATGTCCCTATGCTGGGGGCACTGATGCGCGATGAAAAGAGGACCCGCATCATCGCCGACGACATCGAAGCGGAACTCTCCCGCGAACCTCAACCTCTCCTCGTTCTGAGCGGGGGAGAAGAACACAACCAACTCCTGAAAGCAGAGTTGTCAAAACGGGGCATTCCGGTTGAGAGCTATGGCCTTGAGCCGTCGGATCCAAAAGACGCCATGACGGAAGTGGCTGGAGATGATTCGCCGTGTTCGGACCTTCCTTCTTCTTCAGGAGCCATCGCGATCCTGCTCACCCCTCAAACCTTGACGCAATGCTTCCGCAAGCTGAACTCGAAGGTGATATTTCTGGCAGTCCCCTTGTACTTTGGCCAGCATCTGACCAATGCACTAAAAGACCTGCAACTGAATGGCACGGGAGGCGACCGGCGGCTCAAGATCTACGATTACGTGGACCGCCAGATCGGCCTCTTGGACAACTACTTTCGCATGCGAAGCTACAACTACGGGGTGCACCCTGACGTGCTCCTGAATGCGAGCGCCAATTGAGCGGACGCCAACCCGCAGCCACGAAACGGGCAAATAACCTCTCAGACATCCTCTGACGATGACACCCGGCAAAGTTGCCCTGGCACCGTTTCTTCGAATCTGCACGGCCATCGTGACCCTGGATGTTCGGCCAACCATCGATGATTATTCACCAGCAGAGAAGGCCCTTCTGCGTGGCGCAGAACGGGTCTTTTTTCCAACCCCCCGCTTTGCTTACCTCTTCGATGCCCTCCGCATCCCCGTCTTTCCGGCGTACACCACTTATCGGATTCAACGCTCCCGGGTTTTACAGCAAATCCTTCTTGCGGTTTCGGGAATGCCCCGCCCCGCTACGCGCATCTACTACGGCAACCGGCAAAAAAAGAAGATCCTTGATGGTTTCCCCTTTCCATTTGTTATGATGGGCCCCGACGCCGCCCTGCACAAGAAGGTCCTCGTTGACCATACGACGATTTTCGAAGAGTGTGCCAAGAACCGCAACCCGGTCATCGTTCAGGAGGCCCTGGATTGGACCGAACGCGTGCGCATCCTTTGCGTCCATTTTGACTGCGTGGGCGCGCTAAGGCAGGAGAGGAGGGATGGCTTGACTTTGCGGTTCGAGCCGACTCCCATGGATCGACCGGATTTGAGCGTGCTTTTGGAGATGACTCGAGATTTTGTCCGCAAGGCGCATCTGGACGATATTGTAATCGAATGGGCCTTTGGCAATGGAAGATGGCACGCCCTGGAAATGACCCGCCCCCCCGTTCGTTGGCCCATGTTAGAGGGGGTTTTGAACCGTCACCAGCACATTTGCCGATTGGTGGAGTCCGGGCGGTTGTAGCGGCGACCCCGGAATGACACAAGTTCACCGGAACCAGCAGAGAAAAAGGAAGAAGGATGCTTAGAAGATTATCGATCGAAATATCCCTGATAGGGTTGCTTTGCAGTCTGACTACCCTGGTGCAAGCATTTGAAGTTCCCCGGCAACCCCCTTCCCTTTCGGCCGCAGCCAGGGAGTCGGTGCAAAGGACTCTCTCCTCGAAGCCGGGAGATTGCTTTGTCGTCCTGAAGAATGGTCTGACCGTGCTGATCCGCTCCCACACCGAAAGTGAGGTGGTTTCCTCCCAAGTCTTTGTCCGAGCCGGTTCCATTTATGAAGGAAAGTACATGACGGCGGGAATCTCTCATTACCTGGAACATGTGGTTTCAGGAGGCTCCACCCGTTCCTTTACCGAGACGGAAGCCAGGGAAAGGCTGGAGCGCATCGGGGGCGCAACCAATGCCTCCACCTCGTTCGAGCGCACGGTTTATTATATCAACACGACCACCGAGCATTGGCAGGAAGCTCTCGACCTCCTGCTCTCTTATGTCAGCGAAAGCACCCTCGACCCCCAACAGGTTCTCAGAGAAAAGGCCGTTATCCAGCAGGAGCTCAAGATGGGTGAAAACGACCCGGGAAACCAACTCTGGAAGCTTTTCATGAAAACGGCCTATCGGATCAGTCCGGCCCGGGTTCCGGTGATCGGGTATGAGGAGGTTTTTGTCAATCTGGATCGAGGGGCCCTCGAGGACTACTACCACCAACGGTACCAGCCCGAAAACATGCTCGTCGTCGTGGCCGGCAAAGTTAGCCCGGCTGAAGTTATTGAATTCGTCTCCCGCAAGACCAAGGACTTCAACCGAAGGGCTGAAGCACCTCTGGTCTTGCCGGATGAGCCCGAGCAGGTGAGCCAAAGGTGGGAGGAGAAAGAGCTTCCTCTGGCGCGGTTGACTCAAGCCATCATCGGTTTCCCTTCGGTCTCGCTCTACAGCAAAGACCTCTATGCTCTCGATGTGCTGGCAATCCTGCTCGGGGACGGGGAAACCTCACGCCTCTCGTATCGCCTGAAAGACAAGGAAAGTAAGGTTCTGAACGTGAGCGCCTCAAATTGGACCCCCTCTTTTGTACAGGGACAGTTTATGATTTCGGTTACTCTGGACCCCCGGAATTGGCCTACCATTCTGGGCCCGATCGAGGAAGAGCTCAGCCGCCTCAAAAAAGACCTGGTCACTCCGGAAGAACTCGACAAGGCAAGGAAGCTCGTCCTGGCTCAACACATCTTTGGCAAGGAGAGCGTGTCCGCGCTCGCCGCCTCTCTTGCTTCCTCCTATTTTGAAACGGGAGATCCCTACTTCGATGAAGCCTATGTGGAGGGCATCCGGAAGGTGTCGCGAGAGGACATCCGTGAGGTGGCGCGGCGCTATCTGCAGATGAATCGCTCGAATGTGGCCGTGATCAAGCCCGAGGCGTCAAAAGACGCAGAGCCGCGCGCGGAAACGAGCCAAAACGGGATCGCAGCAATCCCTGCCGTCGATATTCAGGATCTGAAAAACGGCTTGAAGGTATTCGTTAAAAACGATGGGTCCCTCCCTCTCGTGACCATCCAGCTTTATGGCTTGGGAGGCTTACTGCTCGAGGACCAGAAGAAACCCGGGCTCTCAGCCTTTACCGCCTCGCTTTTGACGGCGGGAACGAAGTCCCGAAGCAAACGCCAGATCGCTCAGGCCATCGAAGGGATCGGGGGCGCTATTGAAAGCAAATCGGACAGCAATACCTACCACATCTCCATCAAGGTCTTGAAAGAGGACCTTGGGCCGGCGTTGGATATCCTGGCAGACATTGTCCAGAATGCCCAATTTCCACAGGATGAAATCGAGAAGCGGCGCCAAGAGACCCTGTTGGCCATAAAGAAGCTCGATGAAAGCTGGCAGAACGGGGTAATGCGCCTCTTCAAGCAGAACTATTTTCAACGGTCATCCTACCGGAACGAGCGGCTTGGGACCCCCGAGTCGGTGCAGTCCTTCTCCAGGGATGACGTCCTCGCGTTTTACCGACGCATGGTGAATCCTCACCATTCGGTGCTGGCAGTTTACGGCGATTTGGGCGACAAGAAAAGCCTCGCGACTCTGCGGAAAAAACTCGATGCCTGGAATGCCCCTCCCGTAACCTTCGCCGACCAGCCCGATGAAACCCATCCGCTGAAAGCTGATCGAACCGTCGAAAAGAAAAACGACCAGACCAGCTGCGGGCTTTTTATCGGCACGGACGGCATGAGCATCAATGACCCGCGCCG
>JGI20214J51088_10002131_pt1 | contig 13358 bp, 10 predicted proteins | sample WetSurMetagenome_FD_51088 | JGI IMG/M metagenome (IMG submission 51088)
GAAGGTCAAGATGTACGTCTGCGGGGTGACGGTATACGACGATATCCATATGGGGCACGCCCGTTCCATCATAACCTTCGACATGATCGCCAGATACCTGCGCTATCGTGGGTATCAGGTCACTCATGTGACCAATTTCACCGATGTCGACGATAAGATCATCGACAGGGCAGCGGAGATGGGCTTGGAACCCTTGGAACTTTCCCAGATGTACATCGACCACTATTTCGAGGACGTAGAGCAACTCGGGGTCAAGAAGGCAGACCTGTACCCCAAGGCATCGGAGAGCATAGTGGACATCATAGAGATGGTGAAGCGGATCGTCCAGGAGGGGAACGGCTACGCGACCTCTGACGGTAGCGTATATCTCAGCGTGGAGAACTTCGCAGACTATGGAAAGCTCTCAGGGAACAATCTCGAGGACCTCAGCGCCGGGGCAAGGGTGAGCGTTGAGGAGGACAAGCACCATCCCATGGACTTCGCATTATGGAAAGGGGCCAAGCCCGGGGAGATATCCTGGCCGAGCCCGTGGGGAGACGGGAGGCCAGGTTGGCACATCGAGTGCTCTGCCATGATCTACCGATACCTTGGGGAGACCATCGACATCCATGGTGGAGGGAACGACCTGATCTTCCCGCACCACGAGAACGAGATACTTCAGTCGGAAGCGGTGCTGCACCAGCCCTTGGCCAAGTACTGGATGCATAATGGCATGCTGCAGGTCCAGGATGCCAAGATGTCCAAGTCGATGAAGAATTTCTTCACCGTGCGCACAGTGATGGAGAGCTACACCACCCAGGAAGTCCGTTTCTATTTCCTCAATACGCATTATCGCGGGCCGGTCAACTATGGGGAGGACGCTCTCAACGAAGCATGCGCCTCGTTACGTCGCCTCCAGCATACATATTCCGAACTGAAGGACTACATTGATACTGCCAGTGGCTCATACGATGGCGAAGACCTCGTGAAGAAGACCAAACTCGGATTCCTCGAGGAGATGGACGATGATATCAACACCAGGGGCGCCATCGCCGAACTGTTCGAGCTGGCAAGGGAGACGAACAAGCTTATGCACCACGAAATGCTGAGCAAGAAGGGGGCCAAGAGCATCATCGCCCTCTTCGAGGAGTTCGACCAGATCCTGGGCATACTGCCCGGGATGGAGCATGGCCCTGACCAGTTCGACGACATCATGGAGATCATCGTGAACGTCCGACAAGAACTTCGCAAGAGGAAGCTCTACGACCTGGCAGACAAGATAAGGGACTCCCTGGCGGAGAAAGGGGTCATCCTGGAGGACACCGCGGAAGGTGTCAAATGGAATCTGGACTGAGCAGTGCGGAAAAGAAGGCCATCCTTTTGGCCGGTGGTCCATTGCTACTACCGAAGGATTTCCACCTACCGTTCAAGGCGAGCCGTTCCACGGCGGGTCCGGGAGCGGGCTCGGTGTCCATTGTATTGGAGTTCGAAGGTCTCCGGGTCAAGAAGGCGATATCGAGGGAGCAGGGTGAGTTCGAGCTGCACCGATCCGAGGGACAATTGACTTTGACCCACCGCGGAGGACCTTTCCTGGACCAGGTGGTGATCAGGCCTACCATATACCATTCCCCAGAACAGGCATTCATAAACCTGCACCAGGAATGCATCTACAGCTGCAAGTTCTGTACCTCACCCCATCTGGCCAAGGACGTCACTAAGAACCTGGACCTTGAAAAGGTTAGGAACATGATCATAGAGGTGGCCGACCGGAAGGACCTCTGTGCGGTGGCGATCACATCTGCTGTGGTCGGAACACCGGAAGCCACGGTGAATGAGATCATCGAGGTGGTGAGGATGGTCCGTATCGAGCTGGGCCGGGACATCCCCATAGGGGTCGAGCCCTACGTTTCGAACCTAGACCAGATAGATCGCCTCAAGGCCGCAGGGGCCAACGAGATCAAGCTTAACGTCGAGACGTTCGATCCGATCATCTTCGAAAAGATATGTGGTGAGCTTGACCTCGACTGGATCATGCTGGCGCTGGAGCATGCGGTAAGGGTCTTTGGCCGAGGAAGGGTCACATCCAATATCATATTCGGACTGGGAGAGAGCGACGAGGATGTGTTGGAGGGAGTGGAACGCCTGGCGGCCATGGGGATCGCGCCCACTTTAAGGCCATTGCGCCTCAATGACATCAACAGGTCAGCCCTGGAAGGAGTGCTAGGTCCACTCGAACCCGTGAGACCGAAGAGGATCATCCATCTTGCTAGGGAATCGAAGAGGATATTGGAACGGCATGGGCTCTCCCCCACCACCTACCAGACCATGTGCCATCGTTGCCGTTGCTGCGACCTGGTACCCTTCGCTGACATCTAGGATTTTTTTTAGGTACATATTTTTTACGACGTTAAGTCTGTATCGTCAGTCATTCAATCATCATGAAAGATAATTTTAGGGTCCTCTACTTACCGGTTTTTAGTTCAGTCATCATTATATAGCTAAAATTAGGTAATCCTAAAACGATGGTGAGTGAGAACGTCGAGATGTACCTTGCGTACATCTGGGATCTATCCCAGAAATCCAGTCCTGTCAAGACGAACGACATCGCAAAGAAGTTGGACATCTCTCCTGCGAGTGTCACCGAGATGGTGCAACGCCTTGCTGAAAAAGGCTATGTGAACTATGAAAAATATCACGGGGTCACACTCACACCCAAGGGAGAGCGCATCGGCGCCAAGATAAAACGCAAGCATCGTCTCATGGAGCGATTCTTGGTAGACGTGATCGGTCTGGATAAGGAGGAGAGCCACAAGGAGGCCTGCAGATTGGAGCACACGATCTCAGATGAGAGCGAGAAGCGGATCTGCCAGATGATGAATAACCCTAAGACCTGTCCGGACGGCGACCCCATCCCATCGTGCGATGAGGACTGTCGCATGTGCATCTCTGAACCGTCCATTCCCCTTACCGAGGTTGGCAAGGGTGAGAAGGCCACCATCACCCATCTGCTCTGTGAGGACACAGGCAAGCTGAGGAGGGTGATCGCCATGGGTCTGGTACCAGGAAGGAACATCTGTGTGGAGGACAAACTCCCTATGGGAGGCCCGATCGTCCTCAACATAGATGATTGCAAGATCGCCCTGGCCAAGGACTATGCCCGTCTTGTGCATGTGTTACCGATGGCGAAAGGCGAGCGGATTGGTAAGGCGGAAGTCGCCACATGAGCGAGGTCATCCAAGTGGCCCTACTGGGTCACCCCAACGTCGGGAAATCTGTGGTCTTCAGTAAGCTGACCAGGGTGAACGCCATCACCTCCAATTACCCTGGCACAACGGTTAAGTTCCAGGAAGGCCGACTGGTGACGAAGGGCAAGGAGATGGTCCTCTATGACCTTCCAGGGACATACGGCCTCACCGGTGCGACGGAGGAGGAGGTCGTAGCCACCAAGTTACTTTCCGAGAAGAGTCCGGATTGCGTGGTGGTCATCGCGGACGCCTCCCGTTTAGAGTCAGGGCTCGTCCTGTTGTTCCAGGTCATTGAGCTAGGCTACCGCACAGTGTTCGTCCTCAACCAGATGGATGTTGCCAAGAAGCGGTTCAAGATAGATCTGGAGGATCTCCATTCTACCCTCAAGGTACCCATCGTCCCCACCGTTGCCATCACTGGTGAGGGCTTGGAGAGCCTGGTCGAGGTCATCGCTTCCGATGAAACGAGGGAGACCGATTTCAAGGTCAGGTACGACTCCCACATCGAGGAGATGCTGGTAAGACTCTCCAACAGCGTTCCACGCCATTCGATTAGCTACCCTTTGAGGGGGGCCCTTCTACAGCTCCTTGAGGGAAATCAGTACTTCACCGTTCAGTTCTCACCGCAGGTCAAGACCATCGCGATGTTGGAGCGAGAGAGGTTCAGGGAACAGCATGGCGAGGACATCGAGGTCCACATCAACAGGGACCGATATGGAGAGGCTGGACATATAATAACGAGAGTGGTCGATCGCATCCCCAGGCCAATGTCTCGCAAGGAGAAGATATCGGACCTCACATTGAGACCCTGGCCGGGCATTCCCATTCTGATCGGAGTGCTCCTTAGCGTATTCCTTGTCGTGGTCTTCGTCGGCGGGTTCATGGAGACCGTGCTGGTCAGCATCTATTCAGATCTTACCGCAGGGTTCTTCGATTGGTTGGCCGACGAGATCGGAGGGCAGTTGGGCGAGGCTGTCTCAGAGGCCCTGAACCTGACGTTCCTATCCATAGTCGCCATAGTGATCCCGTACATCATCCTGTTCTATGTCATCCTGGCATCGCTGGAGGACTCAGGTTACCTTCCTCGGGTCGTAATATTGCTCGATAGTCTGATGCGCAAGATCGGACTGAGCGGTCAGTCTGCCATACCAATGGTGGTCGGGACTGGGTGCAACGTTCCTGCCATACTCTCCACTCGGGTGTTAAGCTCGAGGAGGGAACGTCTCATCCTAGCCACTGTTATCATACTCGCAGTTCCTTGCAGCGCCCAGACCGTCGTCATCTTGGGCACCGTGGGGCGCTATAACGGTCTCCTCTGGGTGGCCGCCATCTTTGCCATATTGCTGGCGTTGATAATCATCGCGGCCTGGCTCATGAACCGAGCCATGAAGGAGGAGCCCATCGGGCTTATGTTCGAGGTCCCTGAGCTCGCCATCCCGAGGTGGGACAACGTCCTAAAAAAGACCTTCCATCGGACCAAAGATTTCTTTATCATAGCCTTCCCCATCCTCTTAGTGACCAGCCTGGTGCTGGAACTGCTAATGACCTATGGTCTGCTTGACCAGATCCTAGAGCCTCTAGGTTTCATCACCGTCGGTCTGCTCGGTCTTCCCGAGGTCACGATCATTGCCCTCCTCTTCGGCATCCTGCGCAAGGAGATGGCATTGCAACTATTGGTCGTGCTGTTCGGGACCGCCAACTTCTCGCTGGTGATGACATCGGTGCAACTCTTCGTGTTCGCCCTGGTGATGGCGACATATATCCCTTGCGTCTCCGCCATGGGGGTGCTCTTCAGGGAGTTCGGGACCAAGGACTCCATCAAGATTACGTTGGGTTCGCTTACAATAGCCCTGCTCCTAGGTGGAGCTGCGAACTACCTGCTTTCCGCTGTTATGTGAGGGTCATAGAATTAATAGATCGATTCTTTCCGCATTCCGATGTACGCGGTACTATTCACCTCCGTGTGGGGTGGTCCTGGTCTATTTCGCCATCGTTTTGCTATGGGCCAGGTTCTTCCAGTGATCTCTGGACTGATAAGATGGTCTGAGAAGTGGAGATGATCGAACGTTCCCAAATCGATTTGGCGGCATGGCCCTCGGATCTAGGTGCGTCATGACCCTTAATTATGGGTAAAGAAGGCTACGACCTTGGGGTGGACCTTCTCGACCCTCACGAACCCGAACCGTTCGAACTGGATCGGCCTTCCGATCTCGGAATCAGGCAACGGCTCAGCATAGCCCTCTTTCTTGGAACCATCGGGCATTTGCACCTCACAGGGCTTGGCGAAGTCAGGGACCCATTGGATGATCTTGACCTTGTCCTTCAGTATGGCGAGGTCGTTGCCGATGTACTTGCCCTTTCCATGCACTATCTCGACGTTGCAGAGGTCTTTTAACCGCACCTTCCCCCGCTCCATCGCCTGAACCAGGTCTGCTTCCACCACATGCACCATGATGGGCTTGCCCTTCAGCTCGTGACGCCGTACCCCCCTTTCAGGATGGTCGGGGTGCAGGGGCGCGTGCGATTCCAAGTGGTCCACCCCGCAGACGTCCAGTGGCTGGGGGTCCCAGACGAACGCGTATCGGTTCGCCTGGGTATCGATTATGTCCCGGTTATAGGCATATAAGGAGTCCCAAGAGAACTCGATGTCAACATCTTTGATTCCNCAATCGACCCAGAAGGTGCGGATCGCATCGGGCTGTATCCCNCGTCGTGCCATCGCCCTCACGGTCCCCAGGCGGACATCGTCCCAACCGGAGTACTCGCCGGTCTTGATGCCCTTGCCCACGGTGGATGTCTTCAATATCGCGTCCGGGATGGACACCAGACCGTAATGGTGGTACCACGGCATTCTCCAACCGAAGTAATCGAACAGGTACTCCTGCCGCAGGGTGTTGTTGAGATGGTCCTTGCCCCGGATGACATGGGTCAGCCCCAGGGCGTGGTCGTCCACAGCCACGCTGAAGTTCATCATCGGATAGACACAGTAACGGCTACCGGTGCGCGGATGCGGTGTGCTGGTGACTATGCGGAATCCCACGAAGTCCCTGATGGCAGGGTTGGGATGATGGAGGTCAGTCTTGACCACGAAGACGGCCTTCTCCTCCTCATAATGGCCGGCCAGCATCTTTTCCCANCGTTCCATCTGGACCTCTGTCGGTAGTTCCCGGTCCGGGCAAGGTCTGGACTCCTCCTTGGTCTTGCGCCAGTCGTCTACTGGGCAGGTGCAGATATAGGCCTTCCCCTTCTCGATGAGCTGTCTGGCCAGGTCATAGTAGAACTCGAAGCGTTCGCTCTGGACGACCGTCTGGTCCACCCTGACCCCCATCCACTCCAGGTCCTGGGGTATCATCCTGTAGGCATCTGGATCGATCTTGTCCGGGTTGGTGTCCTCTATCCTGTTGATGAACTTACCATCATATCGCTTACAATACTCGTCGTTCAGGATCGCGACCCGGGTGTGGCCGAGGTGCAAAGGGCCAGAGGGGCCTGGAGCGAAGCGCATCACGACCTTTCCCTGGACCGCCCCGGGCAGGTCCGGAAGCCGGTGCACCCGTTCCACCTTCTCCTTCCTCTCCATGAGGGAGGAGTCGATCGACTCCAGCATCCTNGTCTGCTCCTCCACGCTCATGGAGTTGACGCGCGCTACCATGGCCTCGATGGCGGGAATGACCTCCTTGGCGCTCCTGCGTAGCTCCGGTTGCTCTGCCATGACCTTGCCTTGCACCGCCTTCAGATTGGCCTTCCCTCCATAGAGGAATGCGTTCTGCAGCGCGTACTTCAGTATGACGTTCTCGATGCCCGGGTCGACCATCTTCTCGCCGATGGTGGAGTCCTAAGAAATATCTTTGCCCATCCGAGCGGGCAACGATTAATTAGTGGCAAAAGGGATGACCCGCTCATGTCCATGCGCGGACTGCTCTCCAACTTCACAGATATGATCACCATAGACCGNCCTGTCCCGATCGATCTGGAACCGACTCGGGTCCTTCAGGGAGACCAGCGGAGGCCGGTGCTCTTCACCGATCTGAACGGGGGAAAGGCGGCCGGTAACCTGTGGTCCGAGAGGGGCCGGGTGGCCAAGGCCCTCGGTCTGGAGAAGGACAAGCTCACTCCCGCCCTGGTCAATGCCCTGTCCCATCCGCGCAAGCCGAGACAGGTGGGGGAAGGGGAATGGCGCGACAACGTCGATGATGGTTTCGATCTTCTCCGGTTGCCCATCCCGAAGTACTTTCCCAAGGATGGAGGNAGGTATGTGACAGCGGGCGTGGCGATAGCCGAGTTCGAAGGCAAGCGAAACATTTCCTTCCATAGATTGATGCTGTTAGGCAAGGACCGTTTCGCCATCCGACTCGTCCCAAGGCATCTCTTCACCATGCACCAGATGAGCATGAAGCAAGGCAACGACCTCAAGGTGGCCTTCTGCGTGGGGGTCTGTCCCTCCGTGCTCTTGGCCGGGGCGGTCTCGACCGATTATGCGGTGGACGAGATGGAGATAGCATCGGCCATCAGACATCAGGGGTTGAAACAGGAGGTGGAGGTCGCCCAGACGGACGGTGGCCTTTGGGTCCCCTCGCACGCCGAGTATGTGATGGAGGGCCGCCTGACATCAGAGATGGTGGANGAGGGGCCCTTCGTGGATATCACAGGCACCTACGATTCTGTCCGGAGCCAGCCCGTCTTCCAAGTGGACAGGGTCTACCACCGAGACGATCCCATCTTCCATCTGGTGCTTCCCGGGGGCCTAGAACATTACCTGCTGATGGGCCTCCCTAGGGAGCCGGTCATCTTCAGGACGGTCCGTCAGGTGGTGCCAAGGGTGCACGGGGTGCGTCTCACTGAAGGAGGTTGTTGCTGGTTGCATGGGGTCGTCTCCATCACCAAGAACAAGGAGGGGGACGCAATGAACGCGGCGATGGCGGCTTTCACAGGTCATCCATCCATGAAGAAGGTCATCATCGTCGACCAAGACGTTGACATCTATAACGATCAGGAGGTCGAATGGGCCGAGGCGACCAGGTTCCAGGCCGGCCGGGGGCTGTCGGTCATCAACAATGCAGCGGGATCCTCCCTTGACCCAAGCTGTGACGGGCTCACTTCCAAGGTGGCCGTGGACGCCACCAAGCCAATAGGGTCCGAGGGCTTCGACAAGGCCCTGATAGATTGAGGAGTATTCAATGATCAAAGATGCGTAAGGAGGTTTTAGATGAACGATGTTCTGAACAACATATATTCCAGGCGCTCGGTGCGTTCCTACACGGACCAGCCGGTGGCCGAAGGAGATCTGAAGGAGATAGTGAAGGCCGGATTCTATGCGCCCAATGGCATGAACGTGCAGGCGCTCCGTTTCGTCATAGTCACGAACCCGGAGGCCATGCTGAGATATGGTACGACTGCTAAGGAGTTGTCCAGGCAACATTTCCAGAAGGTCGCTGATTCCATATCGGACCCATTGAAGAAGGAAGGGATGATGAAGCTCGTGAGAAACCTGGGGAACCCCAGCTTCAACATCTTCTACAACGCCACCGCCTTGGTGATGATCTTTGCCGCACCGAACGCCCTCACACCNAGCGAGGACGGCTCCCTCGCAGCCGAGAACATGATGCTGGCGGCCGCCTCCTTAGGGATCGGGAGTTGCTGGATAGGTTTCGCTGCGCCTTTGGGCCGTAGCCCTGAGATAATGGGGGAGCTGGACGTACCCCTAGACCACAAGCTGATCGCACCGATCATCTTCGGATTTCCTAAGAAGGCGGACATGGCCCCATCTCAGAGGATGGAGGTCCCGATCGTGAAATGGGTCAAGTGAGGAAGCGGGGCCATCGACCCCAACCTTTTTAAAAAAACCTCAGACCTTCCGACGGTCGATGGTCTTGTCCCTCTCCTTGCCGATGCTGATTATGCTGGCCCGTACCCGGCTCTTTTCCTCTACGAATTTCACGTAGGTCCTGAGGTTCTTGGGAAGGGCCTCGAAGCCACGCTCGATCATGCGCCTGGCATCATCATCGTCCCACTCCTCCCAACCATCGAGCTCCTCATAGATGGGTTCGGCCCTCTGCAACGCCCTAAGGGAGGCCGGGAAATGGTCCACGACAGTGCCTTCGACATCATATGCCACCGCCACCTTGATCCGTTTCATCCCGCTGAGGACGTCGAGCTTCGTTATGGCCAGCTGGGTGAGCCCGTTCAATCTTACCGCGTGCTCGACGATGACCATGTCCAACCACCCACAGCGCCTGGGGCGACCGGTGGTGGCCCCGAACTCCCCTCCCTTGTTCATGAGCTCTGTCCCCAGTTCACCGATGAGCTCGGTGGGGAACGGGCCCGACCCGACCCGCGTGGTATATGCCTTCATCACTCCTAGGACCTCTTGCACCTTGTTCGGTCCAACGCCGACACCGGTGCAGATTCCCCCTGAGATGCAATTGGAGGACGTGACGTAAGGATAGGTCCCATGGTCGATGTCCAGCATTGTCCCTTGAGCCCCTTCGAACAGGACCTTCTTGCCCCTGTCGATGGCCTGGTTGACCAGCACAGAGGTGTCCGTGACGTATGGTCTGAGCACCTCGCCCATTGCCTGGAGGTCCTTCAACAGCNACTCCTTCGGGTCGACCTCGGCACCTCCAAGGAGTGCTATCTGCTTCACCTTAATAGGGTAGACCAGGTCCAGCCGCTCCCTGAGGCTCCCCTCGTCCAGCAGGTCTCCTACCCTGATCCCGTACCTTGCGATCTTGTCCGCGTAACAGGGTCCGATACCTCTTCCGGTGGTCCCAACCCCCTTGTCGCCCCGGTTCTTCTCCTCCGCCCCATCCAGGAGGCGATGGTACTTGATGATCACGTTGGCCCGATCGGAGATGCGTAGACCTCCGATGGAATGGCCCTTTGCCCGGACCGCCTCCATCTCCTTGAGTAGCTCATGGGGGTCGATCACCACCCCGTTGCCGATGACATTTATGATCCAAGGGCGGAGGATGCCGGAGGGGAGAAGGTGGAGCGCGAACGTCTCCGACCCTATCTTGATAGTATGACCGGCATTGTTCCCGCCTTGGTAGCGCACGACCAGGTCGGCGTCCTCCGCAAGGTAATCCGTTATCTTCCCCTTCCCTTCGTCCCCCCACTGGGTACCAACGACGGCGATGGTAGGCAATCTCACACCGTCCCTGGCTAATCCCGGACTCAGATAAATGGTTTTGGCTCAACCGCCCATGCTCAGATAGATCTCCGAGACCTCTGCGTAGGTGAGCTCAGACTTGAAGCCAGTGGGAGAGAAATGAGTACGGGACACCTTACCATGATGGGACAACTCGTCGAGGAGGACGCTCATCCTCACAGGGGACCTTCCCAGATGGGAGGAGAGCTCATTGTTCTCGTAGAAGTACGGAACGGACAGTTCCTCTCGCCACAGTTGAAGATACTTATCGCAGCGTCTTCTCTCCGCCAGGGTTTCCCCCACCGTCATGCTCGCAAGAACGTCGCGGTCAAAAAGGTCCCCTGTCCAGAGGGGACCCGCCCATGACCTGTCCGTCGGCCAAGGGGCCACCACCCTCTCATGGCTCTTTCTATCGAAGAGCAGGTAGCCCAACTTATCGAGCGTCGCATCGGCCGACTCCGCCGTCTCCCGTAGTCGGACATAGAGCCTGAAGTAATGGTCAGCATAGAAGCACAGCAGTGGTTCGACCCCCCGGTCGAACATGGCCGCCTGGCGAGCGACATAGCCCAGAAGGATCCGTAGGCCCACCTCGTGGCCGAACTCGCATCGGCATGGACGGGCCTGGTATCGACGCAAGCATTTCTTAACATGGGTGCCAGCCAAGGACGCCGTGTCCGTTGCCGTGATCGCCAATATCCCGTTTCTCCGTAGGCCTATGAAGGCGGAATGCAGATACGGCACAGGCGTGCCAAAGGGGTCGAGGTCNATGTAATCGAAGGTCTCCTTGGCAAGGAGGCAACGCAGGTCCTCGTTTCGGGCGATGCACCTGTCCGTCCCGTTCTTCTCAATATTACTGGCGATGACCTTGGCAGCCTCTGGGTCCCAATCGTTCGCATGGAACTCGATGTCTGGCCTGGCCTCGTTCATGATGCGGACGGCCCTTGCGCCGGTGGCGGACATGGCGTCCAATGCCCTTCTCGGCCGGATCATCGGGCTCGTGAAGAACAACACGGAGACGTCCCGATTGAAGGACATCTGCCTATTGTAGAAGACACTGCCCTGGATCGTACCCGGCCCCCGTTCTGTCCTCGACCGCGGTACCAGGAGGCGCGTTCCTCCCTCAATGACCTCGTCCAGTTCCATCCCATCGCTCAAAGGAGCTCGCCCTTCATGAGCTTCATGATCTTATAGGGCAAAAGGTTGCGGTTGATCGGAGTGACCTCTAGGATCCTCACATCATCCCTGCGCCTGATGTCCTGGAGAAGTGGATTGCGCGATTTCTTGTGGAGGGTGAGCAGCATTGGCTTCTCGACGTCCAAGGCGAACTTGACGGCGTTGACGAACTTCTCGCTCTCCACCTCGATCTTGCCGACCTCATCGATGACGATGACGTCCGACTCCTCACATGCCATCATCAACGCATTGACCCCTACCTCCTCCAGTACGCTGAGGTCTATGCCGAACTTCCCGACGCTGAACTTGCTCTTTATGTCCAGGGAGGCAAGGACACCACGTTCCTTGGTCCTCCAGTCCATAACATAGAAACCGGTGCGGCGATTGTCCTCGACGATGGCCTCCGTGATCATGCCACCGACCTTGAGGCCCTCCGCCTCGAGCATCTCTATGACCTTTATCAAGGTCTGGGTCTTCCCAGACTGGGGTAGGCCCGTTATGCCGATCTTGATGTTGTTCATCTGATTCACCGGCCCGGACATGGAAGAGTCCGGGGGATGGCACGGTAATGGCTTACTGATTTAATAAAATTTGGTGAGAATTATTAAAAAATCGATGCTTCGGCTCACCTTTCAATTATGGACCTCACGAACATCAGGGGATAGTGGAGCTCTTCGATGTATCTCATTCCAGAGACCACGACGACATCATCCACCTCTATGGTCAGTTTCACGTCGAGCATCGGGCCGGTCAGGGTCTGATAGTCATATTCGTCCTTCTTTCCCCTCAGTGCATGACGTTCGATGTGTACCTCGACATCCTTAACGAACGGTTGCACACGCACTCCTTCCTCAATGGCCTTCTCCAAGCTCTCCACATTGGAGGAGGACAAGGGGGTCCCTACGAATTGGTGATAGATGGTCCCTAGTTTTATACCGGATTCGAAGACCGCTCGTTCCCGGGCGGAGCAATTGAAGTATTTGGTTGCGTTCGTCTCTCTCTTGCTGGTCAGAGTCTCACGATCCCCTACGCCCTTCATATCAGCTTCGTTCGATATATAGGCTCGAGCGGAAAGGTAAAATGGCCCTCCCTCCACTCAACTCTATGATCCCATGACCAAGGCCAAGGTGCTGGTGTGCAGCAACATGGACCGCGAGGTTGCTGCCAGATCGTTGTTGGAGGCATTCCATATGGATGACCTTGCGGGAAAGAACATAATGGTGAAGCCCAACTTCAACACCGCCGACCCATCGCCCGGATCTACCGACATCGCCACATTGCGGACAGTGCTCAAGCACGTCCTGGACCAAGGGCCAAACAAGGTGACGGTGGGAGATCGTAGCGGACCATCGGACACAAGGACGGTCTTCGAGGACAAGGGCGTTTTCACGTTGTCCCGGCAGATGGGTTTCATCCCCATGGTCTTCGACGAGCTCCCAAACTCGGAATATGTCCGCATCGGATCTCATGGCATGCACTGGCGCAACGGTTTTCTCTTCGCCAAGCCAGTCATCGAGGCCGATGTCGTCATCGGGCTCGGATGCATCAAGACCCACCAGTACGGAGGGCACTTCACNATGGGCTTGAAGCTGGCGACCGGATGCGTCCATCGGCATAACATGGCCGAGCTGCACGCCGCCTTCAACCANATGAGGGACATGATCGCGGAGATGAACCTGGCATACAAGCCACGTCTCATCTTGTTGGACGGGGTGGTGGCNTTCTTCCGTGGCGGTCCGATGACCGGCAGCCAATGGAATGCAGGTCTATCATTGGCCTCAGATGACAGGGTCGCCCTGGATGCTACAGGGGTG
>JGI20214J51088_10002132_pt1 | contig 13348 bp, 20 predicted proteins | sample WetSurMetagenome_FD_51088 | JGI IMG/M metagenome (IMG submission 51088)
TGCTATTAGTAAAAAGATTGTGAAGGGATGATTATGGGAAAAAGAACTTTAAATGTAATGCATGGAAAGAATTTACATGAAATGTCATCGGATGAGCTGCGTGAAATGCTACAAAAAGCTAAGATGGACAAACTACGGATCTATGGAAAGAACAAAAGTCCTATGTCAGTACCATTAGCACATCCTTCTGGTGAAGCAAAACAAAACAGGAAAATGATTGCTCGTGTTATGACCATTCTTGTAAAAAGAGGAGAGAGATGTGTTTAGGGATGAAGTCTTTTTGGTATTTTAATTTTACCAATATTAGTCTTTTTTAAATTTTTCTTGATACATTGCGACAATCCTTTTTTATTTTTTATATTGCAATTTTGCTCAATAAGTTTTTCATCTTCTGCTCGTGCTTTACATATATTTTTTCCCTTTACAAACTGATAATATCCATCATTGCATGGGAGTTTTTTCCGCTCGTATTTTGACAATCTCATTAAAGTCTCAAGATCTGTCTCAGCTTCATCAATATTTCTATTACGCATCATTTTATTTTTTGAAAATCTGACAGCATGTAAAATCTCATGAACTGCACCAGGAATATCTTTTTTACGAGCTAAATCAATTATGGTAAATTTAATATTTTTATCTGAATCATAGTGTGTTGCTAGCCCATCGAATTTATTACTAATAGATTTACTTGGATATTCAATATATATTTCTGTGCCATTCAATTCATCTCTGGTAAAAGATCTATTTATTGCAGGTATTATATATTTTTTAAAATATTCGGCGTTGCGTTTTATTGTATCCCCACCAATACGAATATATTTTCCACCTTCTATTCTTACTCTCTCAACATCTTTTCTTGGCATATCATATCCTTCTACATCAAGAGTCGAATCCAATTTTTTCAATCTCATCCCATACTTGGATTTTTTAACAAGTTTTTCTGAAGCGGGAATAATTTTTTTATGAAGATGATCATAATCCTCTATACCTTTATTTCCAAAATCATACATCCCGATTATATAATTTTCTCTGTTCATGGGTTGCTTTTTCTTAGTCACCAATTATCTCACCTGATATAGATATATTATTCTTATTATTATAAAAAGGTTGGTAAAACCAACCACTAAGTTTATATCTTTATTTGTTTAATACTTATAATATGACAACAAAACTTATGAAATGTACTTGTGATCATGCTTATCAAGATGAATTATATGGGTATAGAAATAGAATGGCGAATGAGATGAGGACNGGACAGTGTAAGTGTACTGTTTGTGGTACTGTTCTTGGGTCAAGNCAAAGTATTACTCAGCAAGCAAAGAAAGAGCCAGTAAAGGAAGTTGTTAAAGAAGCACCAAAGAAAGAAGAGAAAAAGAGTGGTCCTTCNGAAACAAAGAAGAAAGAAGTAAAGAAAGANATNAAGTTGAAAGGACCGGAGAAGAAAGAAAAGAAAGGTAGTATGAAGGGCGGAAAAAGATGATATGAATTCATCTACTTCNGATTTTTTGGTTAAATGTTTTGATGATTTNTATAAAAAAACTACTTTTACAGCCCCCTCATCACTTCAACAGCGAGAATGGGGATTTGTGAAGTTTGAGCCAGATACAACCAGTTTTAAAATGAATCGTCATATAGGGTTTGTAAAAGATGAGAATCTTTATCAATATATGAAAAGTCAGACACCGCGACATTCGTTTTACTCAACAGCATATTATGAAACACCNAATGCTGAAAACATGCAGGAAAAGATATGGTTAGGAGCTGATTTGATCTTTGATCTCGATGCAGATCATTTGATGAAAGGTCCGTATGATCAAATGTTATCGAGAGTAAAAGAAGAAACGGAGAAATTATTATCAATGCTTACTGTAGAATTGGGAATAGATACAAAATTTATAGAACTTGTTTTCTCAGGTGGTCGCGGATACCATGTTCATGTCAAAGATATTGTATTTCGTCAATGGAATAGTAGTGAAAGAAGAGAGCTAATTGATTATGTTTGTGGTATCGGTATTGAACCACCTGCAATGTTCTCTGGGAAAAAACCAGTAGATCCTGGTTGGAAAATGAGGTATCATACAACACTTATGGAACATCTTTCATGGATAGGAAATATGACACATGATGAAGCGATTGCATATCTTATGAAATTTGATGGTATTGGTAAAGATTCTGCATCAACATTTCTTAAAAATCTTGAAGAAATTACCAGAATGGTTAAAAATCATCCACCAGCAAATTTGGTTTTAAAGAATAAAATAATAAATGCCATTCTTATGCAACAGGACGGCGATTTTAGACAGAGGCTTCTTACTCATGCGGCTCTTGCGGATGAACCAGTTACTACGGATACAAAAAGGTTGATACGAATGCCAACATCATTACATGGTGGTAGTGGTATGCAAGTAAAATCTCTCGAAATTTCAAAATTACATGATTTTGATCCACTAGTAGATGCAGTAGTATTTTCTACAAAAGATACTAAAATAAATCTTACAATAGAGAAGCCGAGTCAGATTACTGTGCCGATGTTTGGAAATAAATATGAGGTTAAGCAAGGTATAAATATAGTTCCAGAAGCAGTAGCTATATTTTTATGCTGTCGTGGTATGGCAGAGGTTGGTTAGAAATTATGTCGTTACATTTTTTTGTTGATTTGAATGAAAATGTTGGTTCGACTAAAGAACCGCAATATGTGTTTAAAAAAGGATCTGATGGTTTAAACCGAATGGATATTTATTGTGATGGTAAATGTGTGGCATCTGTTAGATTTAAATATCTCTACGACCAATAAATATTACAATGTCCCTAATAGTTTCGGTAAATCAGATAGAATATACAACAGTTCCTAAAGGTGCAGTTCTTCATATTTTTGGTAGAGATGAGATTGGAAATCCTCATAGAATAGATGTAAGTGGATATCGCCCGTATTTTTATGCTCCGTTGAAACAATCCGATATGTTGCAAGAAATTGCTGGATCTCATGTTGATGTTGAGAAAATATATCATACAATTAAAGGTCAGGAATTAAGAAGAATATATGTAACTCACCCGAACGATTTACGTGATATTCGATCAAGATATCAACATTTTGAAGCTGATATTCCATTTGGAACAAAATTTATGCTGGATGCAGGAATTAAATCTGGTATAAAAGTAAATAATAGAGTTTGTGATTGTGGAAGTGTTGAACCATTTGATGCTAATTATCCTGCAAATCTTTGTATTGCGGATATAGAATGTGAAGATCATCGTGGATTTCCAGAGCCGGAAAGAGATGCTATAATTGCAGTTACAGTTTGGGACTCTTTTTCAAATAAATATGTAACTTTTGTTATTGCTGAAGATTTAAAAGCTTATAAAGTCAGCGATGATCATGAAGTAAGAGTTTATATAACAGAAGTTGCAATGCTTACAGCTTTCTCGGAATATATTGTCGAAAGAGATCCCGATATTCTTACTGGATGGAACTTCATAGAGTTTGATTTACCTTATATTCTTAAACGTATGACCGTTATCGGATTAGATCCTATGAAAATGTCAAGACTTCCAGGTAAGATTGGGGAAAAAGCAGATAAATTACGTGGTAGAGTTATTTTTGATCTGCTAACCGCATATAAACGAATTCACGTTGCAGAAGGTCAGGAAGTATCATATCGACTTGATGCGGTTGCCGAATCACAATTGGGAGAACATAAAGTTAAATATGATGGTAATCTTTCTGATTTGAGGGTTTCAGATCCAAAGAAATTAGTAGAATATAATAAGGTTGATGTTGAACTTTGTGTAAAAATCAATAACAAAAGTAGAATTATTGATTTCTATCGTGAAATTTCAAGATATGTTGGATGCCCACTTGATAAAACTTTGAATTCTTCAAATGTAGTAGATTATTATGTTTTGAGAAGAGTAAATGGAAAATATATTCTTCCGTCAAGGGGAAACATCTCTCTTGATAAATTTCAAGGTGCTACTGTGTTTGCACCATATATGGGATTGGATGAAAATATTGCTGTATTTGATCTTAAATCTCTTTATCCCATGTCAATGATGACGTTGAACGCATCACCAGAAACTAAAGATCCTAATGGCGAGCTACATTCACCAGATGGTACAAGGTTTAAAAAACAACCAGATGGTTTGACAAGATCTATTATTACTGATTTATTGAAAGAAAGGGATGATAAGAAATCACAAATGAAGAAATTTAAAATGGATTCTTCGGAATGGGAAATATTAAATTTACAACAAAATGTGTTAAAAGTAATCATGAATACCTATTATGGTGTTTCGGGGTATCCTAGATTCAGGCTATTCGATCACGATATTGGTTCTGCAACAACTTCTACGGGAAGAGCTATTATTGAATATTCTAAGCAAGTTATTGAGAGTGAAGGATATAAAGTAATTTATGGAGATACAGATTCTAGTTTTGTTCATATTTCTGGAACTACTGATCAGGTTATAGAGANAGCAAAAGCTGTCGAAAAGAAATTAAATGATGCTTATCCAAAATTTGCAAAAGATACGCTTGGTGCTGATATAAGTTATTTTAGTACGAAATTTGAAAAATTATATAAACGATATTATCAGGGTGGAAAAAAGAAAAGATACGCCGGTAATCTTATTTGGAAAGAGGGTCAGGTTGTAGATAAGATTGATATCGTAGGATTTGAATTTAAGCGAAGCGATTCTTCAAAAATAACAAAGGAAGTTCAAGAAGAGCTACTGAAAATGATTCTTAGGGGTAAGACATTTAAGGAAATTCAATCATATATGTACGGAATTGTTAAAAATTTTAAAAGTTTACCATTAGATGATATAGCTATTCCTGGTGGTATTGGTAAAAGCTTAAATGATTATGCGGTTGATGATGCGCAAGTTCGTGGGTGTAAATATGCAAATGAGCATCTCGGTGCAAGATTTTTGAGAGGGAGTAAACCAAAAAGAGTTTATATATCTCATACTACGGGAAAATATCCGAAAACAGATGTGATTGCTTTCGAGTATGGATCACAAGTACCGAAAGAATTTGTAGTAGATTATGCATTGATGATAGAAAAGACTTTAAAGAATCCGATATCAAGAGTTATAGAACCGCTTGGATGGAAATGGAGTGATTTTGATCCTTCAAGTAGAACATTATCACAATTTGGACTTGATTGATTATGATGGAAAAGTTTGATAAATTTGCTATAAAAATATATAATGGTATTATTATTCATACTATAGCTATTGCAATTTTTTTAATCACATTTATAATAATTGCGATAGGTGTACTATTTACAAGTCATAGTGATGAAATTTTTAGGATGTATAAGAGAGATATGCCAATGAAAATGGAAATGCCACTTCCGAATTATAGTGAAATTGTCAAATCGATAAAAGAAAATGGTGGCTTAAAAAATGACGAGTAATGATATATTTGTATTTTGTTTATCTATATTCATTGCTTTAACATTTACAAGCGCCGGATTATATTTATCCGATGAATTATCTCCCGCAAACCAGTTATATCAATTATATCATGGTGAACAAGTAACATATCATTCATATCATTATGGTATTTATGACAATGGGAGTGTGAATTATGCAATATCGGGTGCTAATTATGTTATGCCATATGCATTAACACTTCCCGATTTATCAATTCCTGTTTATTGGGTCATAGATCATTTCCAGGATGCGTCCAGAGTGGTGCCAATGATTTTCTGGATTTTATTTATTGCATTTATGGTAATGAGTAAACTTGAAAATAAAAAACGATTGTACGCAATTGGTGCGCTTTGTACAATTGCTTTGGCTATTGTAAATATTATTTTATATAGTCCATTTAGTGGAAATATTGAAATATTAGCTATTATTTTAACAAATATTTTATTATATGGATTATTCGGAATGATGGTATGGAAAACTATTAACGAGATATTTGAAAAAGTTGATTATTGGTTTATTTGGATTGTTGTATTATCATGTTCTTCATTATTGTTCTGGGTTGGAACTTTAAAAGATCATATGTTGGTTGCCGCTTTATTTATGGTAATTTTATATTCGATTATTAGATTAAATAAAAATGGTAATGATAATTATTTGATATATTTATCAGTAGCCTCGGCATTAGTTATATGGACGCGACCAGAGTTATCAATAATTATATTACCACTATCAATATTATTTTTACTATATAAATATAGAAATATAAATTATTTGTCTGAATTTTTAGTTTATACTGGAATTGCTTTAATTCCAATGTTTATAAATAATTATATTGTTACAGGGAGTTTTCTTAAATTTCCATTTCAAGCTGTAGAGAATAAAATGGGAGGAATTCATTTCTCTAATGATATGTATGGAGTTCTCGTAAATGAAATTCCAACATATATAATAAAAAATTTATCTAGTATAACTCCAAGTAATATATTTGGATTATTATTCTTGCCAGCAAATAAAGGTGTTGGACTCGTTCCAATTTTATTGGTATCTATAGTAGGAATGTTAATCTATCTAATTAGATATAAAAATATTAAATTAACTTTTGAAGAAAAATTATTATATAGTTCAAGTTTTGCTGTTATTTTAATGTATTTATTTACTTCATATCTTGGATTTGGTATGCATACAGAGCAGGGTATGCTACCAGATATGAGATATTTTAGTTTAATTTATGCTCCATTGACAATTGCCTCATTATCGTTATTGACTCGAACATATAATTTTGATTATAAAAATATGATGAAAACATATATAATATTTATAGGTGTGTCTTTAGTAACATTTGCTATTATCATTGCTTTGGAATTTCCAATAAATATATTTATGAATATTTTTGGGTTTGGAGTTCTTATATTGGTATCAAAAGTAATAATAGGTGCTATAAGAAATAATGAAATTAAGCAATTGGGAGAGTTAATAGCTATATTAGCAACAGTTCCGGCAATATGGCAAATATTCATATCCGTTACAACAAATAAAATGTATATTTATCCAATGTTTGTTCCAATAATTGATTTTATAAAACATTTAATATTTATCTAACAAACTTTTTATAGTATTCATTCTTATATTAAGTATAGGTGAGATGAATGGTTGTTAAGAAAAAGCCGATGATGTATTTGGATGTTACTGATCCAACAGCAGAATATCATAATCTTATAAATAATAAAAACGAGGTTGTTGGTAAAGTTTCCGCTAAGGATTATTTAAAAAATCCGGAAAAATATATGAATGATCCGAATGTTACCCCGTTCCAGTATACTGGTTGGAGAAAAAAGAAAGATACCAAATCAAAATCTAAGCGTAAAAAGAAGGATTGCGGGTGTAAATAATGGTTGGAATCAGGAATATGGTTGTAACATGGACAGAACCAACTGATGAAATTCGAGGTTGTCTTGTCGGGAGAAAATCTAAGATAAGGTTTTGTGAGTGGGATGAGAATTCCCGAATTGATTTTCTTGGTGCAGAGGATGTTGGTACTGATACATGGATGTATTATCCTAGAGATATGATTGATGCTCAGAAAAAGATCACTAGTTTGAAATATATAGGAATTAAGGCTACATTGGAAGTTCCGAGAATGGCTACGTATAATCATGGAGATCTCGGTCCTATAGATATTGTAGCATATAAAAATGCTGGCATCCCCTATCGTAAAAAGAAATCGAAAAAATCAAAAGCTAAGCGGTGTAAATGTAAATGACATCTTTAAAATCTGCATTAAGTCAAATTAGAGCTCTAACAAGATCTGAAGCGAAAAAGATGCTTCCAAAGCATGTATCCGTTGAAGTTAAATTTAATCGTGATATAAAATCAGAATCGGATGGGTATATGAGACCTCTCTATTATCCTGATGGTACAGTAAAATTTAATCTTACTTATAATGTAGATTTGATTGAGGCTAATCTTAAAAATTTAAATAGTAGTGGTATGAAGGGATTGGTTGTTCATGAATTAGCTCATGTTTATGATTTCATTGTCGATAAAGAGGGTTTTGTGAAATCTCCGCATAAGAATAAATATTTTACAGGAAAACTTGCGGAAGGTATGGGTGTACGAAAAGGTACACCAGTGTATAGATCAGCTATGCAACCCGATGTTAGTACTGTATGTGCTATTAAAGGATGTAAACAAAAAGTAGCTCCTGCGTGGTTATCAAATTATTGGTTATATTTCTGTAAAGATTGTGGATATTATGATGCTTATGTTACTGATTTAAGAGCTAAGCTACCAGTCTGCGAAAATTGTGGCAGTCACAATTTAATTAAAAAGAAAATGTCAGTTCCACTAGCTGCAAAAATGGATCAGGCTGTTACAAATAATCCGAAGGCGTTTGATACCGATGGGGAAATTAAACGATATATTATTCGTGAATTAGAATCAACGGTAGATTTAAAAACTAGAAAATTCATTAAAGATGCAATTAAAAATAAAAAATGGTTGAAGGCTAAGAGAAAATAACCATCAACTTTATATTCTTTTAGATAAAATATAATGATTATGGTATCAAATAAAGATGTTTTTGGTTACTTAAAAGGTAATGTTGGAGATGAAGGCGTTTTAAAAATAATGGTTATGGGTGCTGGAAAAGCATTTATTTCTGTAGCCATTATCGTGGCTGGAATTGTTGCAGCTATGACTTTAGCTGGAAAATATGGAGAATTAACAGCATATTCGTTTATAGGAGTGTTCATATTTTTTAGTTTGATCTGGTGTACAATATTATTAGCTGGATACGAGTATAGAAAAATACCTAATGATGTAAAGGTAAATTATCGTACATGGAAAGAGTTATCATTTAGATTTAGCCTTAGAAGATTGTTATATTTTGATTGGGATGGATATGAAGTTTATCCTATGGAGCAATTAACTCAATATATTCTAAGTGGAATACTTGGTGCTATAACAATGGGTATTGCTTTTGTGTTTGGAGCATTTTTGATTTATACCGGAGCATTCATTTATGCATTTTATTTATCATTTAGTGTACCATCAGAATCATTGATTACTGTCGTAACTGTTGGTGGATCAGTTCTATTGATGAGTTTGTTGTTTATTAAATTAAAGTGGAAGAAAATATTCCTAGAAAATATAAATTGGAATCTTCTTGCATGGTGNGTTTGTGCAGCCGTTGTAATCACTATGATTTCATTCGTTGCCGGTGTTGCTATCAGAAGGATCGCTGGATATATTGGTATTGAATACACTATAGGATTGGTTTCAATTTATGTAATTATCACAGCGATATATGTCATCAATGACTTGAGACAATGGATGGATAACAAGATGCGTGAATCAGTAAAAAAACTTATGGAAACTCAATCAAATAACCCATCAATTGTTCAGAATTGATGGCATAACCATCAACTTTATATATTTGGAATGCCAATAGTATATTAGCCGTGTGTGGAATGGTAGTCTGCAAGTTTCTCACCCTTACCCAGACTCCCTAGAATATACTCACCTCACCAATCTCTTGTTATGAAACACACGGCTAATTTCTCTTTTGAAAGAATTCTTTATATAATAGTGTATTCAAATTATAATATATGACAGAAAATGATGGCACTAAGAAAACAATATTTAATAGTATGAGCAGAAACACTCAAGTTGTTTTTGTAGGATTGCTTGCTGGTATTTTATTGATTTCAATTTATATGATAGGTGTGGGATTACTAGCATCTAATGAGAAACCAACAATTCTATCTAGTGGTAAACTCAGCTTGTCAACGTATCCATTATCATATCAGTATAATGAATACTCTAAAAAGAGTGAAATGGAAATTTATAATGATGGTGAATGGGATGTTAATAGAGTGTGGGTAGGGAGTAGTATAGAATACGATGCTTATAAAAACAATAAACTTATGACTAGTGATAAGCATGTATTTAATGGTCCGTTTAAAACCTCAAAATCATTTGATTATAAAATAACATTAAATTCTTTCGTTACACAAAATGATATTGTTGTTGAAATTAACGGTGGTGGGAGTGGAAAAATGCAGACATGCGTATTTGATAAAAATGGTGGGTGTAGAGTGGAACCTCCAACCGGAGCTATATAATGATAATTAGAGAAGATTTTTATTGTCCTTATGAGAAAAAATCATGTAGGAGATGGCAAAAAAATAGAAATGAGTGCTTTCTCGATTCTAATAGACCATCTAGAATATCTATTTTTCTTTTTGGGTGTAGTAGATTTCGTAAATGGGAAGTAAGTGAATAACCAATATCTTTTTATATAGATTTATTAAAATACTACTATGAAACTAAGCAAAATAACTTTTACTGGTGCTGATGATAAAGTTGATAGACAGCAACTTTATAATATATCAGATGTTAATAGCCGTGTAGAATGGGGAATATTGGTATATCCGAAAAGATATGGTGAATTAAGATATCCTTCATTAAAATGGATTGGTAATTTTTTAAGATATAAACCAGATTTTGTTCAAACATCTGCACATCTTTGTGGAACTGCTATTCATGGATTTATATCAAATCCAAAATATAGAGAACGTATGAGTAATTTTGATAGAGTTCAATTGAATGTGGGTAATTATTATAATATTCTTAATCCGAATGTTTTTATTGGTTCTATAATGGATTTTACAGATGAATATTCAAAACCAGTTATATTACAATATAATAAATCGAATCATGATATAATTGATCATATTTTGAGATTCGTTGATGTCAATATTCTTTTTGATAGTTCTCGTGGAAAGGGAATTGTCAATTTTGATATAAAAAGTCATTTACTTGATGATCCTTATTCTGGATATGCCGGTGGTATTACATCAGAAAACATTAGAAGTGTTATGAAAATCCTTGATAGTATGTATGATAAAGAACAAAGGATTTGGATTGATACCGAATCAGGTATAAGAACTAATAATGAATTTGATATAGATAAAATAATGCTGATATTAAATCAATTATATGGAGATAAATATTAAATGTACGAAGTAGATAAAATAATAACCATTACAGATAGCGATTATCGTAAGCGATGTATAATTGAAGGACCATATTCTAAAGAAATTGTTTTTAGTAGAAATTCATATAATATTATTTTTGTTTCATTTGGTGATAAAGATCAACCAGATAATTATATTCGTGCTATTATGATACCATATAAACTGGTTGATGCAAATAACCCAATTGTGGAAGATATTGGTCGTGTCCATCCAACAACACCATTATTTTATTATGATTTTTTTGATGCTGAATCGTTTGCAAGGGGAATTATTTTTGGAATGTTAAATCAAGAGGTGTTTTCTGTCAATCGCAATAAAATCTCGAAAAGCTAAATCGAGAAATTTACAAAATAGTGTTGTTAAAATGCTTCTGGACAAATATCCCCATTTAACAACTAATGATGTAAAACCAGCTATTATGGGTGAGAGTGGTGTTGATGTTAAATTATCAGAAATAGCACGTAGAACATTTCCATATGCTATAGAGTGTAAAAATCAAGAATCTTTATCTATATGGTCTGCATTGAAACAATGTGAAGAGAATTCGCATATTGAGAAATTAACACCGATGCTTATTTTTAAAAGAAATCACTCTCATACATATATTGTATTAAAAATGGATGATTTTATAAAACTTTTAAGATAATCAACGTAATTGAGTAACTCCTCTGCGCTCCTGGTTATCGAAGTGTGAGAAAGTCACTACCAGGTCCGACCCTTCGACAAGAGATTTCACACTAATCCTTGCCTTATCATTGATCAGATGAACCGGGAACCTTTATGGATTTATCGCAGATTTAGAGCCCAATACATTGACAATAATGATATTATTCTTACGAATATATAAATTTAATGGTAAAATAACAATACTCCCGGAAAGAGTCGAACTTTCCCCGATGGATTCAAAGTCCACCATCCTTAGACCGATAGACGACGGGAGTGTAATATTATTTAAATTGCTCAATATTTAACCTTAATGGTAAAAAACTTTAAATAACTATTAAATAATTTTAATATATGAAGAATACTATATTAACGATTTGTGTAATTGTGGGTTTGTGGGTTGCTGTTATAAGTGTTCCGGCAATGATTGTGTCAGATAAATATGAAATTGTAAAATTGGATAAGGCAAATTTTAATTTGAGTTCATTATCTTCATATGGAGTTGTCAATGAGGGGGATACGTCATCGATCATAGATGACTGCAATAATGTTTATGTGAATGAAAAAAATATATCGATAGAATATGGTGGTGTTTATGCTGTAAAATATACACGACATTTAAGTTTCGATGGTAAGCGATATATTATAGAGGCATATAAAGTAAATGAATCTCCAAAAGATGTTATTTGTCAGGGAAAACAGATATCAAATAAAGAATTCTACGCAAATGTTTAAATCAATCTATATCTAATACTATTTATCGGGCGGTTAGCACAATTGGCGGTGCACATGGCTCATAATGATAACTAATCATGAGAAACCATGCGGTTATCGGTTCGAATCCGATATCGCCCATATATGGAGATCAAAACTATTATCTTAATTATAATAGGAATTTTAGTATGCATTTTCTTATTACCATATTATGCATTTTTTATTGGATCTATTATAATAAGATTACCCATACCAATGATGGAAGGTGCTTGTTCGGATATGAATGAACCAAAAGGTGCCATTGAATTTGCATATGAACACATGACAATAAAAAATAATGTTACTTTTATTAAAATTGAACCCAATCAATGGGAAGATAATTGTGAAAGACATTATTGGGCGACTGATACCGAAGGAAATACTTATAGATTGATATGGAGTAAAATGCATCGTGAAATACAATTAAATAAGTCATACACAATAAAATATATGAGTGGGGGGTTTAACGCATTATGGGAGTATGAATAATGAAAAAATCAACTATATTGGGTTTGGGAATATTACTTGCAATATGGGATTATGGTATATGGGTTTCTTGGAATATAATTATGAGACAACCGTTTAGTGCAAGTGGCGGCACCGGAATTATTTATCTTATATCATTTGGGGTTACAATAATTTATATATTAAAAGTTGCTTTGATGATAGGGGAAATGTTTAAGAATAAAGACAACAAATAAGTTAGTATGACAATGATGATAATAAAATACACACTATCGTCGCTCAGTTTGTCGTCCTGTTTACTGTTAGGGTAAGCTTTGTATTGGTTTTTTGCCTGTGTGGGCGAGTTTTGGTTTAAGCCACATCCCTGCTAAGGATGTATGTTTTGTAACATCACAAGTTCGAATCTTGTCGCAGGCGTTAGCTGATAAGGCAGATCGGTTATGCGGAAGATTGCAGATCTTCTAATGGTCAGGTTCGACTCCTGATATCAGCTC
>JGI20214J51088_10002135_pt1 | contig 13338 bp, 11 predicted proteins | sample WetSurMetagenome_FD_51088 | JGI IMG/M metagenome (IMG submission 51088)
AATACCTTCGTCATTGCCGCCGTCAATGTCGTCTTTCCATGGTCTACATGTCCTATCGTTCCCACGTTTACATGCGGCTTCGTCCTGTCAAATTTTGCCTTGGCCATATCTCCTCCTTAATGCCACGAACTCAATTTATTATCTATGATTTCAGATCCCAGATCCATGGATAATTATCGCACTGCTTCATATCGAAATCATCAATCATAAATCATCAATCTTCAATCAGCGTTTCCAAAGCCCATGACCGGAATCGAACCGGTGACCTCATCCTTACCAAGGATGTGCTCTGCCGACTGAGCCACATGGGCGCTAAAACCGTTCAAACAGCTCAAACCGATAAAACCGTTAAAGCGGTCCAATCGGATCAGGCGGTTTAAACTGTTTAAACGGCTTAAACGGTTTGAACCGTCTTTGCATCTGGAGCGGGAAACGGGATTCGAACCCGCGACCCTCAGCTTGGAAGGCTGACGCTCTACCACTGAGCTACTCCCGCATCCCTTGTGATCCCGGATTCGGATCACAATTTTGCTGCGTAAATTTATGGTGGAGAGAGGAGGATTTGAACCTCCGAAGGCAGAGCCAGCGGGTTTACAGCCCGTCCCCTTTGGCCACTTGGGTATCTCTCCGCTACAAACAATAAAACGTAAAAAGAGGGAAGCGCATAATACTCCCGGCGTCTTTTCCCCGCTTCCCATAGCTTCCTTAACAACCTCAACTGGAGCCACCGAAGGGATTCGAACCCCCGACCCACTGATTACAAATCAGTAGCTCTGCCGGCTGAGCTACGGTGGCGCTCAACTTATTAATATAAAGGCGATATTATATAATTGTCAACCACAAAAAAGCAATGCGGACAGGGCCGGATGTTTATCCGGGACCGGAACTTGCCCGCGCGCGCTCCCCCGGACCTATTCAACAACCTTATTAAGGGGATATTCCACAATCCCCGACGCTCCGGCCGCCTTGAGTTTCGGTATCAGCTCACGCACAAGCTTTTCACCGGTGATGACCTCAAACGCATACCATCCCTCAATCGACAACTGGGAAATAGTCGGGGAATGCATTGCCGCAAGCAGGCTGAGCACCTTTTTATAGGCAGCCTTCTCTACATTCATCTTCAGGCCTACCCTCTCCTCTGCGGCAAGGGCGCCCTTGATCAGCATGGCGATATTTTCAATCTTGCGCCGCTTCCATTTGTCCTGCCACACCTTTTTGTTGGCTATGAATCGTGTGGTGGACTCCAGAATCACCTCAACTATACGCAGATTGTTCGCCCTGAGCGATGAACCCGTTTCCGTGATATCTACAATGGCGTCTGCGAGATCAGGCGGCTTCACCTCTGTTGCGCCCCAGGAAAAATCCACTTCTGCGCTGACGCCTTTTGATTTGAGATAACGCTTTGTATAGCCCATAAGTTCGGTGGCTATACGCTTGCCCTGCAGGTCTTTAACGCTGGTTATCTTTGAATCCATAGGGACCGCAACGACCCATCTTACAGGCCTGAATCCCTCCTTGCCGTACTGCAGCTCCGCGACCTCGACCACATCCGCATTCTGCTCCCTGATCCAGTCAAGTCCGGTGAGCCCGCAATCAAGATAACCGTCTTCCACATACCGCGCCATCTCCTGGGCCCGTATAAGCATGCCATTGATTTCAGGATCATCAATCACCGGATAGTAAGATCTCGGTGATACGGAAATATTGTATCCCGCCTTTTTGAACAAACGCAGGGTCGCTTCCTGAAGACTGCCTTTTGGAAGGCCCAACTTAAGCAGATTTCCCTTATTATTCATTGCCTTATCCTCTCAGCGTAAAGGTTGATTTAAAAAAAATCCTCTACAAAATGAGACGTTTATAATATACAGCCCATGAAGTTAATGTCAATCCGGAGAAAACAGGTCATGTCAATGCAGGGACATGGAGAATAATAAAAACCGTCATTCAGCTCTCTTCACTCAAAAAACATCTTTTAATTGCGGGAGATCCTGATCAGTTAAAGCGATATAACGAATTCTGCAGCCTCTCTTTCAGGGTCAGGGGCTTCTTTCCCTTGTCTTCGGGGGGCAACGCAGGCAGCTCTCTTGTAGCCGCCCTTTTCGCCTGGGACAGCGGCGCGCCAACGCTTTCGACAGGCTCAGGGACCGTCTCTTCCCTCTTTATCCGGACAAAACGGCCGGCAAAATTGTCATTGTCTTTGCAGAAAGAATCCTGCGACCTGTCTGCGGGCGGAGTTATATCTGTTTTATGATCTTCCGCCGAAAGCGGAGCCTCTTCCTGTTTATCCTTCTCAACCCTGTTAACAGGGGGGACGGCAGTTGCTTCAGCCGGGATCTCGGACGCGGGAAAGGAAATTGCGTTTACCGGCGATTGAATACCGGCCGCTTCGTGCGAATGAGCATATTTGTTGACCGCCCTGATCAGCTCTTCCTCAGCGCAAGGTTTGACAAGATATTCATCGGCTCCCTGCCGCATGCCCCAGAACTTGTCGGCAGCCTGGTTCTTGGTAGTCATCAAAATGACCGGTATCTCTCCGAACCTGACGTCGGCCTTGATCTCCCTGCAGAGCTGAAAACCATTCTTCCCCGGCATTACCACATCAAGTATAATAAGATCGAATGTCCGGCTGTTCAGTTTCTGCATGCATTCATTGCCGTTCATGGCAAAGGTTATCTCATGACCTACTGCAGAGAGTGTCATCTCGGTAAATTTGGCCACCGTTATACTATCGTCCACTACAAGTATCCTGGCCATTTTAAATCTCCCTGTTAAATCCCGTTCCCATTGATACCAGAGCTTCAGCCACGGGTTATTTATACTTGAAATATAACCATAAGTTGCAGCCGTTGTCAACCCAGAAGCGAAGGCATCACAAGGGCGGGATGTGAAACCCTGCCGAGATATTCCATGAGCGGTTCAACCTCTTCGCATATGGTTTCATCGGCTATTTTTTCCAAAAGGTCCGGGGTCCCCTCTTCGCCAGCCCTTTTTATGAAAGCGTCGCGTATACGCTCCTTGATCTCCGTCGTCATCCAGACAATGCGCCTGATGCCGCCGTCGCCCCTGATGAACTTCGGACTGGTGATAAAGTTTATGCCGATGCCCATGAAGCCCGGGGTCTGAACTCCGCCGCCTACCGAGGCCGCAAGGGTCGAAAACTTCATGCCAACAGGCGTCATGCCCTCAAACCCCCGATTTACGATCATAATGCCGTTGGCCTCCGGCACAATGGCGATGACGCACTCAAAACAGCCGCACGATGTCATCGGGTTTTCCATTATGGTATACATATTGAGGGTCTCTATAGTGTCACGCGAGGCCTTCTTCAGATATCCGTCTATCCCGGAATATCGGCCGTACCTCTCATCGAGCAGTTCGCCCTTGAGAATAGGCTGGTTGCCGCCCGTGGGGTCTATCTCAAAGGCCGCCTTCGCGTCGAGCCAGTTATAGGCCCCGCAGAGCCCGAGCCTCTCAGGCGAAATGACACACACATGATTGGGCGCGAATGACTGGCATAACAGGCACGAAAAGAAGGTGTCGACCGATTCGTCGGTCAAATCTCCAAGCCTGCGGTCTCTTTCGAGATACGCTGCGCGCGCCTCGTTGCGCACACTCAAGACATCCTCTTCGTCGAGATAAAGGGTCACCTGGACCTTGTCCACAATTGCGCCGAACCGGTTATGGATCATGGCCGTATATATCACCCCGAAATGCTCAAGCGTGAATCCTTCCCTGTCGGCCTCTTTACCGATCCTTGTCCAGATGATGTCCCTCTGGCCCATATGCCATACTCCATGGGCCTCATTGATAAATGAGTGGAGCTTGCGTTCGATCACACCCTCAAAATCAGTCTGCATCTTGCGACCGGCCACCTCTACCAGGATGCCGAGGGGCAATATGCCGCCTTTTTTCAAACGCGCTTCCCAATCCCTGCCTACAACTACAATGCGATTATCCTCTATCTCGTCCACGCCGCGAGTGCGCAGCCATTCAAAGGCAGGGCTCCGCTGCCCGCCGAATTCCAGGAAGGTGTTCTCCTTGCGGACGCGTTCCCCCTCAAACGCCGGTCCGTAAGGCACGGGCACAGGCGGTTTTGACACCACGATCTTCAGGTTGCGCACCTCGATTGCGCGCCGGACAAGTTTGTCATAGTCCGTCACGCCCACAAGCGCCTCATTTGGACAGACCCCCCCCGCAATAACCGTTGGGACGTCCTGGTCCGAGATAACGGGAAATCCGAAGGCAATGGCCCCGGCCCCAAGCGCCAGCAGTTCCGCATCGGGCGCGCCCAGCGCTATGACGAAGGCAGGCACGCGTTCGCGCTGAAAGGCAAGATGCTCGTTCATTGAGCCCGGCTTTATGCCTCCATAAATAAGAGATGCCCTGATTGCCCAGCTAACAGCATAGAACGCATGCGCGGCTTCGGGCCCAAGCTCGACTATCCTCGATTCCCAGCCGAATTCCACTCCGGAGCGACGGAGCTGTTCGGCAATATTACTTCCGGCCCCCCTGCCTGCTATAAGAGTCAAAATGCCTTTTTCCTGCAATTCGCGCACTGTCTTCACCGCAGTCTCATCATCGGGAGCGGCCCCTACAAGAACGGCAATGCCGGGGATTGTGCCGTCGACAAGCTGCACGCCGAGGGTGCGCATTATGGTGTCGGGAATAAAGCCCTGGCTATCGCCCTTCCCTTCCTGTCCACGCATGGCTCCAAGCGCAAGAAGGAGTTCAACGGAAAAAAGCGAGGCAATGCCCGCCTCAGCTGCGTCGCCCAAAGTCGGCTCACCGGGATGACGTCCTGCGATCTCCGACAACATTGTCCTTGCACGGTCCAACGCGGCTTCCATGTCGCCTAACGTCCGCACAGGCTGTCCGGTCAGCGCATATATGACCGGCAGATAATAAGCCGTGTCGGGAAACTCAAAGGCCTGATCCCGGCCTTTTGATCCGCAGGCTTCTTTCAAAGCCACAGACGTCTTTCCAAAAATGGATTCTGCGCCCTGAATGATAAGCTTATAGAGTTCTGAGGACATCGCCCCTCCTGATGAATTAATATTTTTATCTGTTAAGTGTCTTCAGAAACGCAGGCAGCGCGTTTGCCTCACGCGGCCCGACCGTGATCTTCCACCCCGGCAGCTTCTCTTCGAGCGCGCCGCTCAGGATCGCAACATAACCGGGAATTATCAGTTCCCTGTTCTTCAGATTATCTCCCACTCCGCTCTCTTCAATGAACCGCGCGATCCGGGGCGCGGTGAATTTGCCCGCGGCCCATGCGGTCAGCACCGACATGCCCTCGCAATCCATGATGGCAATCCTCGATGCTACCCTGCTGTTTTCGACCTCTCCGGACACGATGAAATAAGTGAGAGAAAAGTTTGTCGTAACTATAAGAGGGGCGTCTTCCGAAGGCTCGCCTATATTGTATATTTTCTGTTCTACCTGCATTGGGGCCTGCGGGTCGGTGTAAATATTCTGTCTCAGGGTAAACAGCGCAAGGTTTCTCCATCTTTCAGCTCCGCTCAATACCACAATCGACGAATACTTTGCAATGCAGAGAGACGCAATCAGGGTTTCAAGCATCTGATCGTCCCTTTGGGCAAAGGTAATGACCGGATACCCGAGAGGCTTGAAGTTCTTTTTGACCGCGGCCCTGCGGATCAGCGTATTGTCCCTGAGTATTTCGGCTGCGCCGGCCGGTCCGGGATCAATGACCATGTCTTCCACCCCCAAGGCCCTGATCTTTTCGGTAAGAGCGGAGAGCGCCTCAGGCCCCTTTGCCCTGACTCCGAGGACAACATCATATGCAACTGCAAGTTTAGCCATCAGTTCCGCATTGGAGTCATCCGCCCCGTAAAGGAGCGGCTTTTTGTCCGCAACAATCTTCAGGGCCGCCTCGGCGGCGGCCGGGTCGCCCGTCGACAATATGAGCGGGATGTCCGGGGCCTTCGCGGCAACGGCCCTTACCAGTCCCTCAAAGACAGCGGGGTCATCTGAAGCATTAGTTACAACTATGGCGTCTATCTCAAGCCTCTGGCCTATCCTGTCGATACCGGACGTCAGGACATCATTAACGATCCTGAGGGCCTCGTCTTCAGGAAGCGTGTCTTTCACTTCCACTGCAAGCGCGCATGGATTTACAAACTTCTTCTCATGCCGGAAAAGGACCGTCTCCTCGCCCATCTTTACCGCCCCGGAGCCGAAGCCCAGAGCAGTAGGCCTTACCGGAGGGGCCGCAGCGTCTCCGAGTATGCGCCTGGAGTCTTCGGATATGTCCGGGCATAAATCAACCGACTCCTGTCTCTGGGCGAGCTTCATAGCGAAGGCAAGGCAGGTGGGATGACCGCATTTTTTGCAATTGGTTTTCGGCAATAATTTGAATATCTCAATGCCGCTCAAGGCCATATAAATCCTCCGTCGGACATAAAAAATGCACCAAAGATCAAAGTTGCGGGATTCATCAGCTTCGACCTTTCAACCCTTAATGGTAAAAAGTTCGTCAATAAACTTTTCGAGCGCGCCCACAGCCGCGGGATGGCGCATGATCAGCATGTCGGCGCCTGCAAGCAGCACGGCGGCTGCAGTTACCGCCTCCCACGCGATTCCCCGCTCCCTCTCGGCGCCCCATAACGGCATGTCCGGTTCAGGCGCGGCTGCTTCCTTGACCTTCCATGTGTGCATGCCCACATCGCCGAGCATAGGCTGCTGCATGGTCGGATCATTCTGCGCCAGCGCGGCAAGACGTATCCGCTCGCAGACGGAATATGTGTATTCGATGCCGTATCCAAGGGCCGAACACATGGGGTCTGTAACAATCCTTTCCTTGTCGAAGCCCATCTGCGAAATGAGGATATTGAGCTGCTTTGCAAGGTTCACATCCAGTTCCGACATGGCGATCAGCTTGTGATTATTGGCCATGGCGGCAGCGGCTATGGTCTTGTAATTCGACTCCTGCGCCTTGCCGATGATACAGCTCCTGCCCTTTGCCGCCTCGGCGGCCGCAATCAGCACAGGCCCGTCTTTCTCGATGCTGTTGCTCCCGAGGATTATCAGGGGAACGCTGATCGAGTCAAGCACGGAGCCCACGGTTTTTGCAGCCTCATCAGGAGTCCTGTCTTCCCTGTCGGGATGTGTGCCGATGAGCCTCAGGGCTATTGCCTTTGCCTTCAGCTCATCCTGACAGAATCCGGCCCAGGCCGCAGGATCATGCGACACATCCTTATAAACCGAACTCACTGCGTCCGGCCAGTCATCAGGGAATACATCCTGGATCTCATATGCTATGAGGGGCCTGTTTGGGACCGGGCCCTCGAACAAATGAAGCGGCAGCGCGCTCGCGCCTCCAAATACCGCCTGTCCGGCGCCGCCCGCAGCCATCTCATAAACCCTTCCGGCAAAACTCTCCTTATGCGCCGCAAAAGCCATCACAGCCTCCTACATTATATTCAGAAAATTTAATTATAAACATTTTGCATTCAAAAGCAATAAATGCAGCGTATAAAGGCAGGCCGCCTCCCCGTCATGAATGGATATTATGCCACCGCTGAGCGATAAAGAGATTCCTGATGACCGCCCGGGCAACAGGGACCGGAAGGCTGTTTCCCGCCTGTTTCCGGGTTTGACTGTAACTGCCCTCAATCCTGTAGCTGTCGGGAAAGCCCTGCAAACGCAGCATCTCCCTGATAGTAAGACGCCTCTCGCCGTTCACCAGCAGATAATTATGAGAGGCCCCGGCGCGCAGGGCGCACGAAAACGGATATACGCTGATGTGTCCGGCCTTGTTTTCGTGCCATATCGTATGACCCTTTGTGGGTCCATGCTTCTTAAGCCGGTTGTTTCTTATATAATCCGAAGCATAATATTGGGCAGGGGCGTTTTTTTCCAGGATATCCTTCAGCTGTGTCATAGGCATGCCGCCCGCAGGCCAGTCAAAGGAACCTGCCTTTAGCCGCCCGACAATAAAAATACGCTCCCTTTTTTGGGGCAGTCCGAAATCCATGGCATTGAAGATGCGGAATTCAGTGTGATAGCCCAAATCCTTCAGGGCCGTGATGATGCGCCTGAGAGTCGCCCCTTTATTGTGACCCGCCAGCAACTTTACGTTTTCGAGCACGAAGGCGGCAGGTTTCTTTGCCTCAAGTATGCGCGCTATCTCGAAGAAAAGAGTGCCCCTGGTGTCTTCAAATCCCTTTCTGCTGCCGATTATGCTGAACGGCTGGCACGGGAACCCTGCAAGCAGAAGATCGTGGGCCGGTATGTCCCCTGCAGAGACCGCCGTAATGTCCCCCCGCGGCCTTTCCCCGAAATTCGCCTCATAGGCCTTTCGGCACCCCTCATCGATATCGCTCGAAAATACACACTTGACAAGAGCGTTCAGGTCTCCGGACGACTGTTCGACCGCAACGCGAAACCCGCCTATCCCGCAAAACAGGTCGATATACCGGATTGTCATTTTTCCGGCCGCTGTTATTCCAACCCCTCAATAATCATGGCGGCAAGCAGCGGGAACATGATCTCATGATGACCTGTAAGGGCGAAACTGCGCCCATTGCCCGCCGTCGGTCTCTTCAGCACATTCTGACCGGGCCGGTAGTGTTGGATGAAATCCATATTTACAGTTGTAATATCTTCGACCCTGGAGCCCAGATTCCGGGCAACATTGAGGGCCTTCAGGAAGACTTCCGGCAACACGACCGCGGACCCGAGATTGATATAAACGCCGCCTTCGAGGTCGGCGATGACCGCAGCAATCAGTCTGAAATCCCGGAGGCTGCCCTCGCCTATCGACGCGCCGTCCGCCTCAGGGTGCATGTGTATGATATCGGACCCGACGGCCACATGCACGGTCGCGGGTATGTCGAGCCTGAACGCCTCCCTGAATATGCTGTTGTCTTTATAGGGGTAATCGGAGTTTTCGACAAACTCACCGATGGACCTTCCTATGCCGTTTCCCTTCCGGACGCCCTCATTAACGGCCCTGTTGACCAACTGCCCGGTTTCGGCGCCCATGCCGAAGGAGCCTGAGCCGAGTTCACTGCCGACGTCTTCGGAGGTGCATCCCATAAAGGCCATTTCAAAGTCATGGATGACGGAGGCCCCGTTGGAGGCGAACGCCGTTATGATACCCCTGCGCATCAGGTCTATTATGACCGGGGACAGACCGACCTTTATCGGATGGGCGCCCATGCCCAGGATTACGGGCCTTTTATGGCTGCGCGCCTTTACAACAGCGGCAGCGACCGCCTTCAGATCATCCGCAGCGAGATACCCCGGCAGACTGCCGATGAATCCGGCGAATGAGCCGCCTTTTTTATGCGGTTTTGCGGACAGATCAGCGGACACCTTGCTGTGCCTCTCTTTTGAAGAATATGTCCTGACCTTTGTCAGATCGAGTTCGCGATATTTCAATTCATCCTCCCATTCTGCGTCTCTGAAGACCCTTAATTTTAGCATAAACATTGATTTTATGACGCCGTTTATGCTATTTTTACTGTCTAATAACTTAAGTTGCAGGAGGAACATCAATTGGCTAAAGCAGCCCCCAAAAAGAACCTTTCGGCGCTGAAGAGAGACAGGCAGTCTGAAAAGCAGAGCCTGCGCAATCAGTCGAAAAAGGCGGAGATAAAGACCCTCGAAAAGAAAATCGAGTCCACATTGCCCTCCACCGACAAGGCGGAAGTCGACAAGCAGATGAAATTTGCGATCAAGACCATCGCAAGCGCGGCGTCCAAGGGCATCATCCATAAAAACACCGCTGCAAGAAAGATTTCGCGGGTTACCAGACTGGCCAACGCTATAGGCAAAAAGTCTTAAGACCGGACTGCTATATCTTTAACAGCTTTACCAGTAAATCTTCAATCACATGGCTGTGAGATTTCTTCACAGCCATATCCGCGTCATGGAGCAGTGAAAAAACCTTTTTCAGCTTGTTCGCAGGCATGGCTCCCCTTGCGCCGCTTTTGGAATATTGCCAGTTAAGCGCGCCGAGCAGCATGACCGGTTCGACCGAACGCCCCAGTTTTGCGAATATGCGGAATACCTGCGCGGAATCTCTTCTGTTAAGCGCATTGATGAGATCGAACGCGTCATATTCGGCCCCGGCATACACAATGCCGCGCACGTCATCCGCATCCACCACCCGGCCCGCGTGGCTCAGGGTGAATTTCTTGATCTCCGAATAAAGCATGCCGAGGTCCGACCCTGCAATGGTCAGCAGGCATTCTACGGCCTTGGGTGTGAATTTTATATTCTTCTCAGCGGCCTTTTCATTTATCCACGCGGGGAGCTCGGCCTCGGACACGCCAAGCGAGATAGCCTTCACGGCCTTCAGCTGAGCGGGATCGAATATGTCCGGTTTTGCGCCCTCAAACAGCATTATCAACAGTGCGGATTCTGAAGGGCTCTTCAGATAAGCTCCGAACTTCTGCGCCTCTTTCTTTGTCCACTTCTGGACATTCCTGAGCGCGACCATCTTTTTTGACCCGAGGAACGGCAGGGTGTTAAGGATGTCCATGATCTTTTCGGGCGGGAGCTTTTCGTCCGCCGACGCCAGATCTATAATCTCAAGATTGAAGAGGTCCGTCTCCTCAAAATGTCCTTTTACGGCAGTCAGGGCCTCATAAAGCAGAAACCCCTCTGTTGAATAAAGAAGATAGACCGGAGAAGGAAACCCCTTCTCACTTTCCTGCTGGAACTGTTTCAGGCTCAACTTTATGTACGCCTTTCTTTTGCCCGTCCTCTGCCCCGGCCGGCATCTTGTAGATAATGCGCAGGATGACCTCCCGGCTTAAATCCTTAAGGGCCTTTTCAGTTGAAACCTCTTTTTCGGCCAGCACGCTCACGAGCAGTCCGGATGATCTGAAATAGGTCAGATACGGATTCGATATGACTCCGAGATCAACTTCCGCCCCTTTATATTGCGCCTTTTTATCTTTGCTTATTGTTGACCTTATGCCCGGCTTTCCGGCTTCCCGCGGGCGTTCAGTGTCGACTATCCTGAAACTGCCGGTGACGGTCAACTGGTATTCAACAGCCTTGAGGTCTTTTTCAGCCACCGGATAGACATCAAATTTAGTGAACTCCCCCTCTATCCTGTATCTCGACGAATTGCGGACATCGACCCCATACTCCATGAAGCTCTCTGCAAGCAGCCTGCTCATCCTGTCCTGCAATTTGGGTTCTCCGGTCTTGTTTTTGATCTCGCCGATCGCGACCTCGCTGAACGGAAGATCGGCCTTTCCATGAAGGGTGTAGCCGCAACCTGCCGCAATAAAGGCAAGCGCCAAAGAGATAATCAGCAAAATCCTCACTTGACCAATCCTCCCCTGATTCATTTTATAACTATATTGACCAGCCTGCCCTGGACTACTACAACCTTTACGAGCTGTTTTCCGTTCACCATTTCCACGATTTTAGGGTCAGCGAGCGCAAGTTTTTTCGCATCCTCATCGGGCAGTCCGGCAGGGGCCATAAGTTTCGCCCTCAGCTTTCCGTTGATCTGGACAACAAGCTCTATCTCTTCATCCTTTGCCAGGGCCTCGTCGCAGACCGGCCACGCATGGCTGAATATGCTCGGGTCCCCACCCGTCGTCTCCCACAACTCTTCGCATATATGCGGCGCAAACGGGGCCAGCATCAGCAGCATATTCCGGATCGCGGTCATTACAACAGCCATGTCTTCATCGGATTCCGGGCTGAAGGCCGACAATTCGTTTATAAGTTCCATCAGCGCAGCTATGGCCGTATTGAAATGATAATCTTTTTCTATGTCGTCGGTGACCTTCCTGATCGTCTGGTGCGTCTTGCGCAGCAACGCCAGGGCCGCAGGGTTCCTGATAGCCGAATAATCGCCGTCCGGGACCTGCCTTTCGTTTCCGTATTTATAGACAATGTTCCATATCTTGTTCAAAAAGCGATAGGCGCCTTCAACCCCTTTGTCCGACCATTCAAGGTCGCGCTCGGGCGGCGCCGCAAACAGGGAGAAGAGCCTCATGGTGTCCGCGCCGTAGCGGCTGATCAGCGCGTCCGGATCGATCACATTCTTCCTGGACTTGGACATCTTTTCTACCCTGCCTGTCTCGACAGGCAGGCCGCAGATGGAGCATTTATTGTCCTTTGACTCGTCGGGAGAGAGCCAGCCGTGTTCCGGGCACTTTGCAGTCTCCTTGCAGACCATGCCCTGGGTGAGAAGATTGGTGAACGGCTCGCTGAATCCCAATACGCCGAGATCCCTCAGGCATCGGGTGAAAAAGCGCGAATACAGCAAATGCAGGACCGCATGCTCGATGCCGCCGATATACTGGTCCACAGGCATCCAGTAATCGACATTCGCCCTGTCGAGCGGGTTCTCTTCCCTGCGTGAACAATACCTGACGAAATACCAGGACGAATCAACAAAAGTGTCCATTGTATCCGTCTCTCTCCGCGCTTCGCGACCGCAAAGCGGACATGTCACATTCACAAAAGCAGGAGACTCCGCCAGGGGAGAACTGCCCGCCCCTGTAAGCTTTATGTCCTCGGGCAACAATACCGGAAGATCGTCGTCCGGCACGGGCACGATCCCGCAGGCGTCGCAATAGATAATCGGGATAGGTGTGCCCCAGTATCTCTGGCGCGATATACCCCAGTCGCGCAGCTTGTAATTTATAGCTCCCTTGCCGATGCCCTTTGATTCCAGATATGAATTGATCTGTTTCTTCGCCTCTGCGCACCCGAGGCCGCTGAACCTGCCGGAATTTACAAGCGTTCCTTCGGCTTCATAGGCGGCTTCAGGGTCCGCAGCTTCCGGACTTCCGCCTTCCGGGACTATGACCTGCCTTATCGGCAGGTTGTATTTTTTCGCAAACTCGAAGTCTCTCTGGTCATGGGCAGGCACGGACATGATGGCTCCGGCGCCGTATTCCATAAGCACAAAATTGGCGAGGTATATCGGAATCTTCTCTTCCGTAAGAGGATTGATTGCGTATGCGCCGGTAAAGAGCCCGAGCTTCTCTTCATAATCCCCATACTTGGCGGTCAAAGGAGCGATCTTCGACTGGTCCGCGACAAGCCTTGACGCAAGGGGATGATTGGGCGCAAGGCACATGAAGGTGGCCCCGAAAAGCGTGTCCGGCCTCGTAGTGTATATCCTGATCTTTTCATCGCTGCCGGCGATCCGAAAATCGACCTCCGCGCCCTCGCTCTTGCCTATCCAGTTGCGCTGCATGGTCACGACCCTCTCGGGCCAGCCCCTGAGCTCGTCGCAGCCCTCCAGCAATTCCTCGGCATAGGCGGTTATCCTGAAAAACCACTGTTCCAGCTGCTTTTGTTCGACCTCGCTGTCGCACCGCCAGCACTTGCCGT
>JGI20214J51088_10002136_pt1 | contig 13337 bp, 11 predicted proteins | sample WetSurMetagenome_FD_51088 | JGI IMG/M metagenome (IMG submission 51088)
CACATAATTCTGGAATTCTCCGGAGGATTGCTGGCAGTATTTTATGAAATCAAGATATTTTGAAATCACCGGAAAGCTTTTCTTGTCGCCGGTTTTATCATAATACATGCACATGGTAACCAGTGCGCGTGCATTATCGTCCAGCGTGTAGCCTGAGCAGATGTCAGGCTGGTTGATCCTTGAAAACTGGATGATCCCGGTATCCGTGGTCATGCGTTCCATGTGGCTAAGACTGATTGCAGGGAGGTTGTACCTGACCTGGATCTTATCACCCGAGATCCGCTCAAACAGCCTTGCATGCGCAATCCCTGAATTCTCCCACGCTGTTGACACTATTTTCTGCAGGGTGTTGGAGCTGATGCTCCTGCGAAGCCGGGAATCGCTGAGCAGTTTGTTTACCCCATCGGAGAGTTGCTTCGGGTTGCAGAAGTCAAAGATAATTCCTGTGTCTTCTGTCAGCAACTCCCTCGCATGGGGTATGGGTGTGGAGATAATCGGGCAGCCGGTGCTCATGGCATAGGCAAAAGTTCCGCTTACAGCCTGGTTCGGATCGTTCGTGGTGAACAAGTAAATGTCGGTTAGTTGTAAATATTCAAGTAATTCAGGCAATGCAAGGTACTGGTTGATGAATATCACGTTATTCTGAAGGGAATACTTTTCCACCCTGCGCTCCAGCATCTCCCGGTATACCTCTCCTTCATTTTTCTTAACCTCCGGATGTGTCTTTCCTATTACGAGAAACACAACCTCAGGGGTCTGTTTCACAATTGCCGGCATTGCATCCAGCGTGGTCTCGATGCTTTTGCCTGAACTCAGCAACCCGAAGGTCGTCAGGACCTTCCTGCCCAGCAACCCGTATTTTGCCTTCAGGAACTTTTCGCTTAAATGCGGAACCAGGTGCGTGCCATGGGGTATCACTGAAATCTTGGAAGGTTCCAGCCTGTAATCATCCGCTAAAATTCTTGCAGAGGTGTTTGTCATTACGATGACCGACAAACATGCCCCTGCAATATCGGTTACCATCGCTCTCAACTTCTCATCCGGATGTGGCAGCACAGTATGAAAAACAATGACTACCGGTTTCATCAGATCATACAAAAAATCCCGGAATGCCTGTTCATTCTCTTTATAGAAGCCAAATTCATGCTGGATCACCACGATTTTGATCCTGTTATTGCCATTGATGTCCCCTGCCAGTTTTTCATACTCCCGGGCAACCGATGTTTTCAACACATGGGAGACCTCTTCGGGGTATATATACCCTGTTTCACCCGATTCCAGCGCGCATACCTTGAGTGAGAATGTATTGCTGAACTTGTTGTTCAGCGCCTTGATCAGGTCCTGGGAATAGGTGGCAATCCCGCATTCCCTCGGGGGATATGAAGTAAGAAAAAGGATTTCAGGCGCTTCGTTCAATTCGGAGGTATTACGGTGATACTTGTAATGATCGGATACCGGTTCCTTTTTAATGACGTTATCCATCCCTGTCCTGTCCTGGTGATGAATTGTATGTCCGTACAATTCATGCAAACTTGTCTTATTTTTCATCTTTCCGTGGATAAATCAATATTTCCGCCACGAGTTCCTGCAGGTTTACCGATGCACAGGCAATTACAGTATCTGCGGCGCCGTAGTAGATAAAGAGGGTATTCCCGAACAATGCAGTTCCCGTTGGGAATACCACATTATTAACCTCGCCCTTTAGCTCCCATTCATATTCAGGTGAGAACAATGGATAGGGAAGCCGGGCAATCTCCTTCGATGGATCATTCAGATCAAGCATGGCGGCACATGCAGAGTATACAAGGCCTTTCGCACTCTCTCTTACGCCATGGTATATCAATAGCCAGCCCTGGGGCGTTTCGATGGGGGGACACCCGCTTCCAATATAACTTGCCTCATGCTTATAAACCGGGTCCATGACAATATGGTCCTGCAGTTCGAGAAAATAATTCTCCCAGAACTCCTTTGTAAGATCCTTCAGGCTGTTTATTGAAACAACCTGGATCCCCGGCCTGATCCTGTGGAGAAAAACAAGCTTGCCGTCAATCTTTCTTGGAAAGAAAATGACATTCTTGTCCCATAGCATGATTTTTTTATCAGGATCCGATTGCTGGTAATAAAATTTGTGGTTGCGGTAGTAATGTTCGTTGACCTTCCCTGCCGATTCTGCCAGGAAAACAAATTGCGCATAGGTAATGGGCGGAACGATAATACCATGCCTTTTGAATTGCTTTAAATTTTTAGAGGTGGCCAGTGCCCCCCGGGCGTTCGTCCCGTCATACCCCGTATAGGTTAAGTAGTACAGTTCATCGATCTTTACGATGCGCGCGTCTTCCACACCATGCGCTTCATAATCAAATTCAGGGATCATGATGGGCTTATCCCATCGTTCTGCCAGTGTTAAAGGTCCGTCAAGCCTGCAATATCCCAGGGTTGAATGATTACCCGTATTTACAGCCCTGTAATAGAGGTGAACGCTGTCACCTTCCCGAAGTGCTGCCGGGTTCAAAACACCTTCATTCTCAAATTCGAGACCGGTCTTTTCTAATAAAATGCCCTCTTTCTTAACTCGTATCATGTAGCTTGGTCTTTATTTTTCTGAAGTTTATCAGTGGTGGCATTGTGTCTCCCAGGAGGAATCCCCAGGGTTTCAGGGGCTCGATATGATCACATACAAGTTTAATAATGGCAAGAAGAGGGATCGACAGGAACATTCCAGGGATTCCCCATAGTGCATTCCCTGCAATGACGGCTATTATGGAAAAAAGCGCGTTGATCTTCACCTTGGAGGCTACGATCTTCGGTACAATAAAATTATTGTCGACAAGCTGGATAAAATAGTACGCGGCCAGCACATAAAGTGCATACCAGGCCGTTGATTTGGTGGCGATGGCTACGATCATGGGCATCGCCACTGCCACAATTCCGCCGATATAGGGAATGACATTGAGCATTGCCCCGATGACTCCAAGAAGTATCGCATAATCTATCCCAAGGATGAGCAATGCCGTGGTGTTCAATGTGGCAACAAGCACAAACTCGATGATCAGCCCTACAAGATAGCGTTGAATGACTGATTTCGTCTGGGTGACGATCTCCCCAACCCATGCCTTATTATCCTGCCCGAAAACCTTCCGTATGAAATCGAGAATCAGGGGCTGGTAAAAAAGCAGCATGAATATGTAAACAGGCAGCAGGAATAATATGACCACCGTGCTGCCGAGCGAAATGAGCGTTTGTCCTATAGAAGAGGTACTGCTGTTGATCACCTCATTCTTGGTTTTTACAATCCATTCGGTGATCCTTTGCCGGTCAATGTCAAAATACCCCGAAGCCCAGGTAACCGCATCATTAAGCATCAGTGTGAATTTCTCTACGAGCAGGGGCCATGATGCACTGAAACGGCTTGCCTGCGAAATTAATAGCGCGAAAAAACCGGCGAGGATCAAAATGCCGAGGATCAGCGTGATGACGATCGCTACAACCCGGTTGATACCATGACGACGAAAAAAATTAACAACCGGGTGTAAAACAATCGCAATAATCACAGCAAAAACAACAGGCACAATGATGGTCCGTGCGATATACAGCATTGTAACCAGCACAAACAGGCCGACTAAGAGAAAAACGGCCTTTGCATACAGCGGGAATTTTATCTCTTTAATTAACAAGATTGCTTACAATCCTTTCTTTTTGCGGAAAATCCGGTGAAACACAGAAGTGCCCAGTTTGTGGGCCACATTGACAGAGGTTCTCAGGGCAATATTTTTTGTAAGGAACCCTGTTCCAAGGCCAAGGGCGAGACCAATGATATTTTCAACCACGCCGGGTGAGGAGAATACATTTCCAAGCGTCTGACTGATAAGTTTTCCCGGTGTAAAACGCTCGCTCAGAATCAGCAACTGCTCCCTCAGCACAACCTCCTGAACAGCCCTCCTGTCTTCCAGGTGATGAATGGCCTCTTTAAGCTCCTCCGCTGTGGTTATGGTGTCCATGGCCATTATTTTAGAATCTTTCTGATGATGTACCCCGAGAAATATTTCCGGAGCCTCTCTTTCAGAAAATAATGCAGAACAAGTGCTGCTATACCGTAAAGGCTGGCAACAACGAAGAACCCGTAAACAAGCCGGCCAAGGATGTCGCCAAGCCAGAAAGCCAATCCAAAACTGAATAAAAAGATACCCGCAGCAATTACTATGAAAACAATATATTGAGGCAGTAATGAGGATGCAGTTTCAGAGATCCTGTCTGCAGCCTTGAGTTTTGCCAGCTCAATACTCGTCTTTCCATATTCAATCGCGCTTTCAAGAATTGTATCCGTCAGTTTTGAATTGTCTTCCATGGCGATGGCTCTAATGATTACCCTAAAGGACCTTCCGGCCCTGGATTATCCTGACCAGTATCGCAATCACTGCAATAACAAGCAGGACATGGATAAAATATCCTGCGCTGAAGGCAAAGAATCCAATTGCCCAGCCGATGATCAGGATGATGGCGATGATATAAAGTAGGCTTCCCATGACTTTGATTTTTAAATTGTGAAAATTATATTCCGGTTTTGATTTTACTCATACCCGCTTTTAATGATAGTGGATATCATTTTGAACCGTTCATTTGCCCTGACAATATTGGGCGAATGGGCAGGTATAATGATGGACTCCCCTGTTTCCAGGAAGTTTGATTTCCCATCGATCACGATCTCTGCCTTCCCGTCGATGATCTGCACGAACGTATCAAAAGCGATCGTCCGCTCTCCGAGGGCTTCCCCGGTATCAAATGAAACGGCGCTGATATTGCCAGTAGATTTCTTTATAATCGACCTGATAACAACCGAATTATGAACATATTCAATGATCTCAACTATTATCAGGGCTTTCGATTTTTCCAGTTCTGGAGTTTCCATGGTGATGAAAGGTTAAGATGCGTGTAGGCTTGATGCATAGAATCCTGCATCAGATTTTTCAATTAAATTGATTCAATCCGGGAAGTAAATCAGAAGGGAATAATCAATCAGGCAACAAAGGTCGCCACATTCAAGGGCGGGTGCATTACAAAACTATGGGAATAAGTTACATCATTCACACATTCTCCAGGTTACTGCGCCTCTTGTGCTTCAGGGATTTGAAGTAGGACGGGGTCAGACCGGTCATTTTCTTGAACTGGTTCGACAGATGCGCAACACTGCTGTAATTTAAACGGTAGGCGATTTCGGTCAGGGTCAGCTCATCATATACAAGGAGCTCCTTCACCTTTTCAATCTTATGGGCAAGATAAAATTTTTCTATGGTCGTCCCCTTGACTTCAGAGAAGAGATTTGCAAGATAGGTATAGTTGTGGTTGAGCTTTTCGCTAAGGTAATCGGAGAGGTTAACCCTGATCTCTTCATCGGTGAAGTGGACGAGCTCTATAATGACAGCTTTGATCTTCTCAACAAGCATGCTCTTTTTGTCGTCCATCAGTTCCAACCCGGTTTTTTTCAGGGCTGTTCCCAGGGTTTCCAGCTGGGAGGGGGTAAGAACCCCGACCACATTTGCTTCCCCTAATTCAACAGAAACATAATGCAACCCGAGATTTTCAAGCTCGGATTTCACCACCATTTTGCACCGGATGCAAACCATATTTTTGATGTAGATCTTCAATGCAGGTTGTTTTCCAGGTTGTCCGGTTTTCCTTAAATTAATTCAGACAAAGTTAAGACAAATCAGATGTGGTTGTTAATAATTCTTCCAAAAATGCTACAAACATTCTCTGGCTCAACACATTGTACTTTGCTCCGGTGGGGGCGGTGCCTACCTTGATCGTGATGGAACCGGTACCGGTCTGGCTGAATAACTGCTCGTCAGTAAGATCATCCCCGGCGGCCAAAACAAAATCAAACCGGCCCTTCCTGAGAATTGATGCGGCGGTGCTCCCCTTGTTGAAGTTCACCGGTTTGACCTCCGAAACCATGTTCCCGTCAAGCAGTTCAAGTTCAGGAAAGGCCTGCTGCAGCATGTCGAATTTCAGCTGAATTTCTGCCGGGACTTTCTTCGCAGCATCCATGCCTGCATTCCTGTAGTGAAATGCAACAGAAGACTCCTTTTCCTCAAGAAACGCACCGGGATATTGATGTGCAATCTCACCGAAAAATTTCATGGCAGTCCCTTTCCATCTATGATCAGCAGGATTGGCCTCCTGCCACTTGCCTCGCGGAACCTTAACCAGGTAACCATGCTCTGCAATGAGACCAATGCTTATTCCCCGGAAACGCGCTGAAAGAAATTTGCGGTCCCTGCCGCTGATGATGAAAATCGTATTTCTCCTGTCCCGGGTCAGCCCCTTAATCATACGGCGAACCTCCTCCCCCATGACCGATTCCCCGGGCACATCACAAAACGGCACAAGTGTCCCGTCATAATCCAGGAACAGGATCCGCTTTTCAGCCCTCCTGTATGCATTTACTATCAACGGTATGTCAACCCCCGCAGTCATGGTTCTCAGTAAAATATGGGCTTGTCAAGCTTGATTGAAATGCGGTATACTGCATTGATGAACCCCACATGACTGTATGTCTGTGGAAAGTTGCCCCATTGCCCCCCCTCAAAATCGGCGTCCTCACTATATAACCCAACGTGATTCGCATACTTCAGCAGGTGTGTGATGAGGTTTTCCGCCTCCTCCAGCCGCCCTGTGCAGGCCAGCGCCTCCGCATACCAGAATGAGCAGACCAGGAAAGAGGTTGCAGGTGCTCCCCATTCATCTTTCCTGTATCGGTAAAATAATCCGTCGGGGGTTTTCAGTTCGGTTTCAAGGGCGGCCAGGTGCTGTTTTGCCCTTTCGGATGACGGGTCCAGGTAATTCATCGTGATCAGCTGGAGCTGGCTGGCATCAAGCTGGCTGCTTCCCACAGCCTGCGTATACACCATACGCTCCGGGTCAAAGCATTGCTCGATCCGGAGTGAAGCCTGTTTGATAAGGTCCCACGACTGCTTCTTCAGGGCTTTGTCATTCAGAAGGCTTGCAATCTTAAGTGCTGCCCTGCTGCCCGCCCAATGGAACAGCATCGTGTAACAATGAAGCTGCCTTACAGTTCCGAATTCCCAGATGCCTGCATCGGGTTCATCCATGGTGGTCCGGATCCGCTCCAGGAGCCATTTTACAAGAGTGAGGGTGCGCGACTGGTCATAAAAATTCAGCCGCGTATCCACAAAAAGCGGCAGCAGGCTGATCAGGACCTGCCCGTATACATCGTTCTGAACCTGCAGCACCGCATCATTACCCGTTCTTACAGGCTGGTTCCCCCTGTAGCCTTCAAGACCCAGCACACGTACCGGGTTTACTGGCTCTCCCGTTATGGTATATACGGGATTGATCCTGTTTTCTGTCTGGGAGATGATGTTGTATATGTAACTGAAATATTTTTCCACCTCCTCAAAATGGCCTATACTGTTGAATCCATGCAGCGTGTAGTAGGTATCCCTCATCCAGCAGAACCTGTAATCCCAGTTACGCCCAAGTCCGTCCGCCTCAGGCAGACTCGTGGTACCGGCTGCGATAATCCCCCCCGAATCCTCAAACTGATGCAGCTTCAGGACCAGCGCCGAACGGATGATCTGCTCCTGGAAAATATCCGGGATCGAAGTCGCCTTCACCCAGGTCTGCCAGTAAATCCGGGTCCTGTCGAGGAAATTCTCGGCAGTGGCGCGTATGGAATCCTCCAGCGGCTCTCCATAGGTGAACACAAGGTAAACACTGTCAGTCAGAACAAATGCCTTGTCTTCCAGTATGTAACTCAGCGGAATATCGGTCAGAAGCCTTACCTGTCCATCCAGATTCAGGTACCTGATATGATTGCTCCCGCTGACGATCTCTGGTCTAAGCCTCCCATAATCACCTACCGGGGAACACTTAACCCTGATCCTGGGGCTCCCGGTTATCGGCTTAACCCTGCGGATAATCATCAGCGGCCTGAAATACCTGTCGAACTGGTAAAACCTCGGCGCGAAATCCGTCACTGAAAATTGCCCGTCCCTGCTGATAAACTCGGTCACCAGGATGTTCGTATTCTTAATGTAATTCTGCGAGGAGGAATAGCCTTCATCCTCCGGCCTGACCGAGAACTCCCCCCCAAGCTTTTCATCCAGCAGTGAACCAAAAATGAAACTGCTGTCAAACCGCGGCAGGCATAGCCATTTAACATTGGCCGTATTATCCACATAGCCGATAAATGAACAGTTCCCTATAACCCCCATCGGGTACTTGTGCGGAATCCCTTTCATTGAAATATTTTTACACTATTACCACACTGACCTGTAATAAGATTTATTTATAATCGTTCTAAGTTACGACAGTTTGTCTGATTATGGAGGCGATATGAAGATAAATTATACACTTTTCTTTTCGATCATTCTTGCCACCGGAATAGTAGCAGTCGGTTTCACGATTTTCCAGGTATCGTCCGAGCGAAACAAAATGAACCTGGAGATGCTGGCCAGATCCTCCCAGGTGTCAGACGAGTTCAGCAAGGCTGTTGCCTCGCTGAAAGAGGCTCCGGGCACAAGGCCGTTCGACAGCATCACCCTGGTTTTATGCCGGAAATACAGGCTTCTCGGGATTGCTTACTATACCGATGTCGACAGCCTTGTGTATGCGACCCGCATCGTTCGCGAATTCCTGAAATACGCGAGGGGCGATGTCCTCAGGTCCGTGACCTCCGATACCGTGTCGGGGCGTTTTTTCAGGGAGGGCGGTTACTTCGTGTATCAGTCCGTATACCCGTTGAATGAAGGCAGGATTACCAACAGGGCGATCGTCGTTTACATGGAGGCCGGGTATGTCTCCGGCGATCTCAGGCAGATATGGTTTAGGAACATCATCCGGTGGCTGATCCAGGCAGTGCTTGTCGCCATCGTGACCATCCTCATTTTGAGATGGAGCATCTTCACCCCCCTGAACCAGCTGGTAAGGTGGATGGGTTCAGTAAGGGCGGGTAACAAGGAGCAGCTTAAGCAGACCTTCGCCTTCCGGTACCTCCGCCCACTGCATACAGAGGCAAAACACCTTGCAACCGCCGTCACGGAAGCACGGGCAGCTGCAGAGGAAGAGGTGAAGCTCCGAACCCGCGGTGAATCCATCTGGACTGCAGCGCGGCTCAATGAGGAGGCAAAACTTATCCTGAAAAATAAAATGCTGATCGTCGTTTCCAACCGTGAACCCTATATGCATATCCACGAAGGAAGGGAGATCAGGTGCATGATCCCTGCCAGCGGTATGGTCACAGCCATGGAACCCATCCTCAAGGCCTGTGGCGGCCTCTGGGTCGCAACCGGGAGTGGTGATGCCGACCGGGAGGTCGTTGATGACAGGGATAAGATCAAGGTACCCCCTGAAGAGCCGAAATATACCCTGCGACGGTTGTGGATATCGAAAGAGGAGGAGGAACATTTCTATTACGGGTTCTCCAATGAAGGATTATGGCCGCTCTGCCATGTGGCACACACACGCCCCGCCTTCAGGACCGAAGACTGGCAGTATTACCAGTCGGTAAACCGGAAATTTGCCAATGCTATCCTGCACGAGATCGAAGAGGAGGAGAATCCCTTCATCCTTGTCCAGGATTACCATTTTGCACTGCTCCCCGCAATGATCAAGGAGTCAAGGCCTGATGCGCGGGTCTCCATATTCTGGCATATCCCCTGGCCCAATCCCGAATCGTTCGGCATCTGCCCCTGGCAAAAAGAGATCCTTATGGGCATGCTGGGAGCCGACCTGATCGGTTTCCATACCCAGTACCACTGCAACAACTTCCTTTCAACCGTAAACCGTGCGCTCGAATCGAGGGTAACCTGGGAGTCATTCACAGTCAGCATCGGCGATCATAAAACCCGTGTAAGCCCCTTCCCCATCAGCATCTCATTCACGCTCAAAGATGACATGGGTGAAGGCCTGAGAGATCTGACACCGCCGGCTATTCTCAAGACCATCGCGGCTCAGGGAGGGCTTTTCGGAGTAGGTGTCGACCGTATCGACTATACCAAGGGCATCCTCGAGCGGTTCCATGCAATAGAAAGATTCTTGGAGAAATACCCGGAGTACCAGGGTAACTTCACATTCATCCAGATCGGTGCGCCAAGCCGTACATTTATTAAAGATTATTCCGATCTTGTTGATGATGTTGAAAAGGAAGCCGCACAGATCAATAAAAAATTTCAAAAAAACGGGTGGGCCCCGATCATCCTGCTGAACCGGCACCACAGCCATGATGAAATCCGTCCCTTCTACAGGGGAGCCGCACTCTGCATGGTCACCTCCCTGCACGACGGGATGAACCTCGTTGCTAAAGAGTTCGTAGCCTCAAGGTCCAATGGTACAGGGGTCCTCATCCTGAGTAAATTTACAGGAGCTGCCGGGGAGCTTTCAGGCTCCGTGATTATCAATCCTTATGATGTTGAAGAGATGGCGGATGCAATCAAAACTGCCATCGAAATGCCGGAAGAGGAGCAACGCCTGCGCATGAACCAGATGAGGCAGACCATCCTTCGCAATAACATCTACTCCTGGGCAGCCAGCCTGCTCAAAAGCATGGATTCAGGCTGACTGCTGCCCTGAACCCCTTTTCATCATCCGGATAACCAGGAACACCACCGCCAGCAACCACCCGATGGGGTATGGCAGGATGGTCACACCCCACCACCATGAAAGGCTNGATGTGCCTCCGAAACCACCCAGTGACGAGAGATAGAACAGGGCAAAGACTCCGGTAATGATCAGAATGGAAGAGGCCAGGTAGATGTTCCTGTAACGGTCGTGAAGGAGAAAGGCACCCAGTGCAAGCAGGATGCTGCCCGGTGCTATGACAAGCGATCCCTCCATCGGGTCAAGAATCCCGATCAGGATTCCAACGATGCCCGCAATGAAGATGATTTTCGGCCAATTTCGTTTTGTGTTCATAAAAGGGGTATTACGATCAGATATTTAATCCGAAGATACAAAAGAAAGTAAAATATACAGATCAGGCATACCAGGCTTCACCGGGCCGGGCAGATTTTTATATCATTACCCTTGCAAAATAATATGGCAGGACCGTGAAATAATCTGTAACACACTGTTTCCGGCGGGTATGAACTTCCAATTCCATGCTTGATCCTATTGCAGAAATAACATAACAACAATATTGCAATTGCATTTCCCCATTTCTCCTCCTGACTTTTTTCCTTTCATCCCTCCTCACGAACCTCCCTTCTTTACTGCATCTCCTGCGATCCGGATCTGAAGAAAAAATCTCCAGAACTTGCCTGTTTTTTATATCTATTTATCTACATATCTATGCTTATTTAATCTTAAAATAAATTTCTTTTCGATTTTATTTTTACTCTCCTAATTATCAGTCCGATAATCTAAATAAGATTAAAATTTTGTTTCTGACGGATTTTTTTTATTGTCGAAGCGGGTACTTTTGTTTTTGCTTTGATGAAATTCTTTGAAACAGATGAAAGTTATACTACATATTTCCCATAGTTCTGATTTACTTTGTCATACGATAAATAATGTTATGTACCTATTAACAGTATCATGTTGTGGTACACTTACAACGCAAGCCTGTCGGGGAATCAAAGAATTCGTGATTTAATTTTAAGTTATTTAGTCTAAATTAAAGTTAAGTGAAACGAAAAATTAGATTTATGAAGACCATGATAAAAAGAACAATCGTATTATCAATTGCCCTCTTTTTAGCAAATTTCATATACGGAGCTCACATCACAGTAGCTCCGGCTACATGCTTAATTGATGGGAACCTCGCACCTTATAACACCCTTAACGGGGGTGACACCCTATTTATGACATCCGGCAATAAAAATTATATCTATATGAAGAACTTTGAAGGAAGTCCTTCAGCACCAATAGTTGTAATTAACCAGGGCGGAGTCGTGACAATCGGCACAAACTATACTTACGGCATTAAGATCGGTAATTGCAGGTATATAAAATTTACCGGCACCGGGACAAGCGCTTTTTACGGATTCCATGTAACACAAACGAACGGTGACGGCATTTCCGTTGGCGACCTCTCTTCCGATATCGAGATCAACCATGTCCATATTTCGAATTGCGGCATCAGGGGCATCGTAGCCAAAACAGATCCTGCCTGCGGAGGATATGCATATCGCGGCAGCTTCACACAGTATAACACCATTATCCATGATAACCTGATCGAGAATACAACAACCGAAGGGATGTATATCGGATCAAGCTTCTATAGTGGTGAGACTTTAACATGCAATGGGAACGACTCGATCGTCTACCCGTCAATCCTCGACGGCACCCAGATCTATAACAACATTGTCCGCCATACAGGCTATGACGGAATCCAGGCTGCATCCTCACTGAACCTGTCGGTACATCATAACCTTGTTCAGTTCGACAGCGAATCGGGAACCTCCTCACAGATGTCGGGGATCCTGATCGGCGGCGGATCACAGGGCGACTGCTACAACAATTACATTGAATACGGCAAGGGCGACGGCATCGAAAACCTTGGCCTTGGCGGATATAAGATATACAACAATGTGATCGTCAATGCAGGAATGACATTTAACCCGGGAAATCAATCCTATCCGAAGTACGGGATCTATACCAACGACTGTTCGGCAATCCAGGGCTCTGAATTCGACCTGATGTTCAACACCATCATCAATCCCAAAACCTCCGGGATGAAATTTGCCAGCAACAAGGCCACTGCCTCCGTGATCGAAAACAATGTGATCATCAACCCCGGACAGGCCGGCAGCTACATCGTAAACGCAGGCGCCTCGTCAATAACCATCAGGAACAACTATACCTCCCAGACCATCGCCCCTGCAATGTTTGCCGATACCACTTACACAACCCTTGCCGGATCGCCGCTGATCAATGCCGGGTACCCGGAAACAAAGGGGATCACAACAGACAAATTCGGCAACTCCCGTTCGCAGGGAACAGCACCCGATTGCGGTGTTTATGAATACACATCAGCTTCCGGCGTTCCCTCTGTGACAACAGCTGCCGTCACCGCCATTACACAGACAACCGCAACCAGCGGCGGAAACGTAACCTCAGTCGGCGGATCACCCGTCACCGCAAAAGGCGTTTGCTGGGGAACCGGCACATGCCCGGTGGTGACCGGCAACCATACCACCGACGGCACCGGGACCGGTACCTATGTAAGCAATATCACAGGGCTTGCAGCAGGTACACTTTACTATGCAAGATCCTACGCCACGAACAGCGCAGGGACAGCATACGGAAACGAATTGACCTTCACTACGCTCACTGCGCCTGCTCTTCCGACTGTAACTACAACCACTGTAACTGCAATC
>JGI20214J51088_10002138_pt1 | contig 13330 bp, 10 predicted proteins | sample WetSurMetagenome_FD_51088 | JGI IMG/M metagenome (IMG submission 51088)
AGATTTTGAAACAAAATTTGAAACGATGGAATAAGGAGAGAGGGGTAACATATCCGCTTTCGTTTCCTGTAACGGGAGATCAGGAAACGGGAATCTTTCCTTTTTTATCCTGTTCGGATTTTTTAAGGTGCACTTCGAGGACCCCGTCCTTGAATAAGGCATGGGATCCGAATAAGGCATGGGATCCCTCTTCAGAAACCGGCCGGGGGAGCGGGATGATCCGTACCATGGACCCGAACCTTCGTTCCTGCAGGAGACAGCCATCTTTTTCTCCCTGTACTCCATCCCTCCGTTCACAGGAAATCTCCAGCGCGTGAGGGTTGATCAGGGTAAGGGAAATATCCGTTCTGGATACACCCGGGATAATGTCGGCCGTGACGACAATTTCCTTACCGGTATCGGCCACATCAACGCGGAGACCGGTCCGCTGTGCCGGCAGCATCCTGATTTCAGGCGACCGGGGAGCGGGTAACAGTACCATCGGGCTGGTATCGTACATCTGCCGTGACAACGACTCCATGTACGTTCTCATATCCTCAAGTTCATCAAAGACAGACTGGTAATACCATCGGACCATAGGTTCCCTCCTTTTCCTTGTGGTTTTTCCTTTTCAGGGTCCTGTTTTTTCACCCGTACATCTTCCGGGAAATCTCATGCTGTCCGTGCCCGGGGCTCCTGCCGGTTCATATCCTGCCCACGAGGGCCTCCTTCACCAGTGCCTCCTGTTTCTGGTTCAGGTTTACCGGGATCTGAACAACCATTTTGACGAGGAGATCCCCGCGACCGTCGGAATTCATAAACGGCATGCCCTGCCCCCGGAGCCGGAAGAGGGTATGGCTCTGCGTTCCCCGGGGAATTTTTAGGAGAGCACTCCCGGTCAGGGTCGGCACACTGATCTCCCCGCCAAAAAGGGCGGTGGCAAGCCCGACTACTGCGGTGGTGTGCAGGTCCGCACCCTGCCGTTCGAAACGGTCATGTTTTTTTACATGAACGACNGCATAGAGGTCTCCCGGAGATCCATGGTTTTCCCCGGGCTCGCCTTCACCGGCGATTCTGAGGAACTGCCCGTCTTCAACCCCCCGGGGGATGGTTATTTCGATCTTCCGGGTTTTTTGCAGGGTCCCGCTCCCCTGGCAGGTTGTGCAGGGACGTTCTATGATCTTACCCCCCCCCCCGCAATCAGGACAGACGGCAATAGTTGTCATGGGACGGCCGCCGACAGCGCGGGAACTCCGGATCTCACCGGTCCCCCGGCACGTGGGGCAGTCCCTCAGGGAGCCGGGCTGGGCGCCCGTTCCATGGCAGGTCGTGCACTCGTACTGGTGCGGGACACCGACGGTAATTCTCGTACCGTTGAACGCATCGGCAAGGGATATCTCGAGATCATACCGGAGATCTGCGCCCGCCCGCTGCCGGGTTCTCTTCGATCCCCCGGAAAATGCGTTAAAAATATCCCCTAACCCGAAGTCACGGAACAGGTCGTCGTAGCTGGGGGGCTTGTAACCGGCATTATCCCCGGGCTGGAATTCCACATGTCCCCCCTGGTCGTACTGGGCTTTTTTCTGGGGGTCGCCAAGGACCTGGTAGGCCTCGTTGATCTCCTTGAATTTTTCTTCTGCTTCCTTGCTGCCCTTGTTGAGGTCGGGATGATATTTCCGGGCCAGGTGCCGGAATGCTTTTTTCAGGTCATCCGGTGATGCATCCCGTTTTACGCCAAGAACTTCGTAATAGTCGGCTTTTGTCATGGGTGCGGGAAAAATGGTTATTTCTCATCATGGACTTTGAAATCGGCGTCGACAACGTTCTCGTCGCCCGGACCCCCTGCGTTCCCGGCGGAATCCCCGCCCGGAGGAGCTGCCTGTGGCCCGGCCTGCTGCTGGGCCTGCTGACGCCGGCTGACTTCCTGGTACGCGGCGGACCCGGCTTCGCCGAGGATCTTCTGGAGTTTTTCGGTCTCTGATTTAATCTGTGCGGTATCCCTGCCCTCCAGCGCTGCCTTGACACCGGTGATCGCCCCGTTCAGGCGGTCGAGGATATCAGCATTCAGCTTGTCTGCCAGATCGGTTTTTGTTTTTTCTGCCGTGTATACCAGGGAATCGGCGGTATTGCGTACCTCCACCTCTTCCTTGCGGGCCTTGTCCTGCGCCTCGTACTCTTTGGCGTCATTGACCATTTTTTTGACATCGCTTTCGGCAAGTTTTGTCGAAGCGGTGATGGTCATCTTCTGTTCTTTGCCCGTACCGAGATCCTTCGCCGATACATTGAGGATACCGGAGGCATCGATATCGAAGGTGACTTCGACCTGCGGGACACCCCGCGGGGCCGGGGGCAGCCCGACAAGGTTGAACTGGCCGAGGCTGACGTTGTCGGCCGCCATCGGGCGTTCACCCTGCAGCACGTGGATGGTGACCGAGGTCTGCATGTCCGCAGCGGTCGAGAAGATCTGGCTCTTCTTGGTCGGGATGGTGGTATTCCGGTCGATCAGGGCTGTCCTTACCCCGCCAAGCGTCTCAAGGCCGAGGGTCAGGGGCGTGACGTCGAGAAGGACCATGTCCGTGATCTCGCCGCCAAGGATAGCTCCCTGGATCGCGGCTCCCATGGCAACGCATTCCATCGGGTCAATGCCCCGCTCCATCTTTTTGCCGACATGCTCCTCGATGAATTTCTGGACCACCGGCATCCGGGTCGGTCCCCCGACCAGGATGACTTTCTGGATATCGTCCTTGGTCAGCTTCGCATCCTTCAGCGCCGATTCGAACGGGTTGAGGCAGCGTCTGATGATCGGTTCGATCAACTGCTCGAGTTTGGCCCGGCTCAGTTTTAAGGCAAGATGTTTTGGGCCGGCCTGCGTGGCGGATACGTAGGGCAGGTTGATCTCGGTCTCCATCACGGTCGAGAGTTCGATCTTTGCCTTTTCTGCGGCTTCCTTCACCCGGTTGACCGCCATCTTGTCGCTCCGGAGATCGATACCCTCCGTCTTCTTGAACTCGCCGGCAATCCATTCGTAAATGGCATTATCCATATCCGTGCCGCCCAGCTGGGTATCCCCTGATGTGGCAAGTACGGTAAACGTGCCGCCGCCGAACTCCATGATGGTCACATCGAGCGTACCGCCGCCGAGATCGAAGACCAGGATCTTGTATTCTCCGCCGCGGTCAAGGCCGTAAGCCATGGAAGCGGCCGTCGGCTCATTGACGAGCCGGACCACATCGAGACCGGCGATCTTCCCGGCATCCTTGGTCGCCGTCCGCTGGTTGTCGTTGAAGTAGGCCGGGACCGTGATGACGGCTTTTGTCACCTTCTCGCCGAGGAACGCCTCCGCGTCCCTTTTTATCTTCTGCAGGATGAATGACGAGATCTGCTGGGGCGTGTAATCTTTCCCATAGATTTTGTAGCTGTGATTTGTCCCCATCTTCCGCTTGGCCGCAGTGACGGTCCCCTCCGGGTTGGTCACGGCCTGCCTCCGTGCAGGTTCCCCGACCAGCAGCTGGCCGTCGCTCGTAAACGCTACATAGGACGGGAACATCTTCCCGGCAACGGTTGCTCCTTCCGCGGAGGGAATGATCGTCGGCTTCCCGCCGACCATGACCGCAGCCTCGCTGTTCGATGTCCCCAGGTCAATGCCGATAATTTTTTCCTTTCCCATAATCAATCACCTTTTTCTCCCGTTACCTGTTCAGCAATCTTTACCTTCGAGGGCCGGATGACTTTCGATTTCAGCCGGTACCCTTTCCCGAGATCCTCAAGAATGGTATTCGACTCCTCCCCGCACTGCTCCCGGCAGAGGGCTTCGTGGGAATTCGGATCGAATTTTTTCCCCACGCATTCGATGGATTCAAGCCCGTAACCGGCAAGGATTTTTACCAGCTTTTTATAGACCATCTGCATCCCTTCCTTGTTTTTTTCCTCTTCAAGGGAGGGAAGTGCCCGTTCGAAATCATCGAGGATCACCAGGAGGTCATGGATCAGCCGCTCGTTTGCCATGGCGGTGATCGCGTCCTTTTCCTTTGCATTCCATTTGCGGAAATTGTCAAAATCCGCCTGGAGATACTTCAGCTGGTCGAGACGCTCCTCTGCCTGGCGGGTCCGCTCTTCAAGTTCCTTTTTCAGCTGCTCAACATCGTCCATCCTTTCTCCTCCTTACCTCTGCCCGGGTTGTTCCTGGTGTGCGGATGGTTCAGTCACACCGGGGATGGTTCCAGTAATGCCGGATAAAACCGGCATAGATGCAGTCCTCGTGTCCGCAATGGTTGCAGCCGTCTGCCGGACAAGGAGTTCCCCGGGAGGGAACTTCCGCAAAGAGTTGTTTGCGAACGCTCACTTTTCCCCGGGAAAAATTACTCCAGATCTGGTCAAAAGGCTCCCCCGCCATAAACAATCCATCGGTATCATCCAGTACAGGAATCGGTCTCACCATTCTGAAATGGACCACGCAGTTTAATAGGATCTCTTGTAAAAATCAGATTATGAAACAAAAAATGAAATAACGACAGAACGATTATCGGACACAGGTTACTGTTCCGGCCATGGATCATGGCGACGGTTTATCAAGGACAATTTCCAGTATCCCGTCAGAGAACTTTTTTTTGAACACCCGTGCTCCCCCGGGGATCTGGATGGCTTTTTTGAACAGTTTTTCCTCTTCCTGGATACATACGGTACAGGTCGTTTTTTCGAGGTCGATCCGTATTTGTTCTTCCGCCACGCCGGGAAGATTGATGATGACGTGAATATACCTGCCATCATCCGTCATGCTGATGGGCGGGTTGAATGCAGTACAGTCCTTATTGATATCACGGTTCATCACGGATCACCTTATAGCTGTGACGGGAATGACCTGTTCGTGGATTTTCCCTGGCGGCCCGTTGCGAGAGAATTTTCCGATTGTTTTTTTTGCATCAGCAGTTGTCAGCGGGCAGTTTATCCCCGTGATTACCGGATGTGTTGTGCGAATGGCTCCTGTGACCTGTTCTCTTGTCCGGTCTCCTGCCCGCAGGTTGTTTACACCAATGAATGAGGGTTTTAGTTCCGGGGATGGCATTTTCCCGGGATACGGGTAATTCATACCCACTCCTTTTCTTTTACGGGTCGCTAAATAGGTTCCCGGATGTTGCAGGAATTGTTTCAAAATCTGAAACATCCGATCTTTGTGCCGGATCCTGCGTCCCGATCCGTGCACACGCACATGGCGGGGAACAATGGCAGTTGCTGGAGGATTTCATCCNGGGACAGATGGATATCCCGTAAAAATGTTATTTTTTCCCGGGCTGGGGGATGTCACCGGCANTGTCNCCCAGGATATGCCGGAAAACAACCTTGAANTCATTCAGCCGGGTATGGATATACCTGCTTCCGGCCTCAGTCGGCGAGTACAGTTTCGATTTTCCCGAAGTCTTCATGACAAGGTACCCTTTTTCTTCCAGATCATAGAGGTACGTGTAAATCCTGGCCTGGGGGATGAGAACATTATACCGGCTGTGGATCTCGTGGACTATATCATACCCCGAGATGGGTTTTTCGAGAAGTGAAAGCACCACCGGTTCCAATGATTTTTTCACCACGTCATCGATGGTTGCCTGGGGAACTACCGTGACCGATTCGGACGGGAATGACCGGTTGGCAAAGGACAGGGTGGTCTCTTTCCCCGTTGATACGATGATCTTCGCGATGCCGTCGGAGAGCTGTTTTATCTGGTGGTGATCGATACCGGCCATATTTATGGCAATGATACCGGACAAGGGAACGCCCTGGCTTTTTTTTGCCAGGATGAGATCCTTGACGGTAATGATATCCGCAAACTCTTCTGTTTCGGAAAAATCAAAAAGGACCTGGAGGGTTCCCGGCGCCGGCTCTTCCGGTAACGATGCCGAGCACTTCTCAAGGATACCGGGCAGGAGATANACCTCGCCCTTTTTTACCCGTCGCATGAAAAGGTCGCCGTCCTGGACCTCCTTTACATAATATTTCTGCAGGGTGGACCGGTGATAGGCAAAGAAATTGCGCCCACCCTTTTTCAGCCAGGCATCGATGGCAAACCTGAATATCGGTTCTTTTAAGGTTGGATCGGCATACAGGAACAGGACAATATCGGTAAAAATATCCTTAAGGAGGATCGTCCTGATCTCCGGCAGGCCGATATATTCCGCCCCGGTCTCATCCCCGTCGTCACTTCCTGCAGGGCCAATACCCTTCCTGATATCTGCACGGGGGGTTTTCCTGAGTTCCCGTTCGGCAGTTTTGCGGAACAGGGCGACCTCGATCGCAGCCTTTATTTCCATTTCATTAAAGGGTTTCACGATATACCCGTACGGCCCGACCTGCTTTGCTTTCTCGATGATGGTATCGTCAGCATATGAGGTGACAAAGACCACCGGGATATCAAGTTCCCCGGCAATGGTTTTTGCCGCATCGATACCATTCAGCTTTCCCGGCATGACAATGTCCATCAGTACAAGGTCCGGTGTAAGCCTCCGGGCCTTCCCGATGGCATCCTCTCCTGAAGATGCCATCCCTGCAACAGTATACCCCATTGCGGTCAGGCGCTCTTCCAGCTGCATCGTTATAATTGCTTCATCATCAACGACAAGAATTTTTGACATGGTTATTTTCCTCCTGGCTGGAACGGGCATTCGACGGTTACTTCCGTTCCATGGTCACTCGCTATGGAAACGGATCCGTTCAGCTGCATGACAAGACTGCGGACGAGTTTAAGTCCCAGGCTGGCAGCTTTGTGCACATCGACATCCCCGGGGATCCCGACCCCGTCATCCCGGACAACAATACGGATATGATCAGATTCCCGGGTTACCGTGACACCCAGGTTCCCGTGTTTTCTCCCTTTAAACGCATGTTTGAATGCATTGGAAAGGATCTCGTTTACCACGAGGGCACAGGGAATCGCCTGGTCAACGGGCATGTAGACATCCTCGACATTCACCTCGCTCTGGATCTCGGCGCCCGAACGGCCGTAGATACTTGACAGGTCGGTCACCTGGTCCCGGATCTGGCTTCCCATATTGATCCTGTCGAACTGTTTGCTCTCATACAGCCGCGTATGGATCTGTGCCATGGTCTTGATCTTCATCATCATGTCGGTCAGGATGCTGTTTGTTGTGCTGTCGGTTGTCCGCATCCGGGTCATATCCAGCAGGCCGGATATGATCTGGAGGTTGTTCTTCACACGGTGGTGGATCTCCCGGATCAGGGTCTCCTTTTCCTGGAGGGATGCGATGAGTTTTTCCTCGGCGCGCCGCCGGTCGGTGACATCCTGGTAACTCCACACCCTTCCGATTATTTCCTCCCTCAGTTTCTGGGGCTTGGAGTGCCGCTCGAAGATCCTGCCGTCCTTTAACTCCACCATATCAAAACTTTCCCGTTCAGGAAACCGGTAGAGATCGAGTACCTGGCTGAGGAACTGGTCCGGATCCTTTACCCGCTGCTGCAAAAATTCCCATACTCCCCCGTCATCCCCGGTCATGATTTCCGAACCGGTAATATTCCACAGGGAGATGAAATTCTGGTTGAAACTGGTTATCTTCCGTGTAGTATCGACGACAAAAATTCCCTCGGTCGTGGATTCGAGGGTTGCATTGAGAAGCGAAAGGGTTTTTTCGGCCTTTTCCTTTTCCGACAGGATTGATTCTTCGGCCTGCCTGCGGTCGGTGATATCGATAAATGCGGTAACAGACCCCCGCGGTTTACCGGACTCGTCAAGCAACGGCGTGGCATTGCCCAGGACATGGCGCACCTCTCCTCCGGGATAGATGAAATCAAACTCGTAATTGCGCACCTCGTTCCCTGCAGAGGACAACTGCACGGGCATCTCTTCAGGACGGAGCTCCTGGCCGTTCCGGAACATACGGAATGTTTCGGGCCGTTCCCCCGGGGGGGCAGATTTCGACATATTCACCCCGTCCTGGAGGTTAAGCCATTCGTGGGAGATCCGGTTCCCGGTTACCTGAAGTGCCAGCGGGTCGTGGGAAATCCAGACTGCGGCAGGGACTGCATCCAGCACCTTGGTCAGTTCCTCCAGCTGGGCCCGCTCACGGGCTTCAAGGTGTATCATCGCCTCTTCTGCACGCTTGCGGTCGGTGATGTCCTGGCCCTGCGCAATGGTTGCAATGATCGTTTTGCAGTTTTTGTCAGTCAGGACTGCAGAATTCCACAAAACGGTCCGTATTTCACCATTTTTGTGGAGGATCGGGATTTCCACGACTTCCCACCGTTTGCCCCTCGTTGTTTTCCTGATGAGGTCCATTGCCCTGCTGCGGTATTTTTCCGGGAACAGGAAATCCGGCGTCTGGCCGATGACCTCCTGTGCAGTCCTGCCGGTGAGCCGCTCGAAGGCCTGGTTGAACCGGGTGATCCGGTACTCCGGGTCCCACACAATGATGGGGGCATTGGCATAGGTGATCAGGTTATCGAGATACTGGCTCGTCTCGCGCAATTCATCGGCGGCCCGGATCTGCAGGGTCACATCATAGGAAACTTCCCCGGCACCGATCACCGTTCCATCTCCGTCGCGGATCGGTGTATGGAGGACATTGAATGTCCTGGGTTCGCAGCCGGGATTTTCAAACGAGATTGTCTGTCTGATACTCTCTCCGGCAAGGACTTTTTTCCACTGCTTTACGGAATTTTCCTGTTCTGTGGGCAGATGCTTAAAAAGGTCTGCCATGCTCATGCCAGGGGTGAGCTCCTTTCCCGTGATCTTTCGTATTTCGTCGGCATAGGCCTTGTTGAAGTACGTATAGCGCAATTCCGTATCCTCTGCGGCTATCATGACGCCGGAACTCTTGGTAATGGAATCCAGGAGATCCATGGCACGGTGCAGCTGCACCCCGCTCTCCCGCAGCGCCTGCCCGGCCATGTGGTGTGCGGTAACGTCGACACTCATGCTTACCAGCGCGACAACATTGCCGTCGAGGATGATGGGCGACATGTGCCAGTTGAACCAGGACTCCTTTTCGGGATTGCTGTTGTACGGGAAATCGAGGAAGTTTCTGGGTTGCTGTGTCCGGGCCACCTCATCAAAAACGGCAACAACCCCCGAAGCCCCGGCTGCAGGAGCATATTCCTGCACGTTCAGCCCGGCCATCCCCCGGCTCCTGAACGGTTCTGCGAAGAGCTCCTGATAATACCGGTTGTGCACGAGGACGGTATAGGGAGCGGTGCCGCTGAAGAGGACGAGGCCTGCCGGGATATTCTCAAAGATCGCCTGGATCTCGGCCTGTCTCTGCCGCAGCTCGGTTTCCACCTGTTTTAACCCGGTGATATCCTGCACCATCCCCACCGAACGGACAATGGTGCCGGATGCATCCCGCACATGCTCGCATTTCTCACAGACATACCGGATCTCCCCGGTGGTTCTTTGCACTATCCGGTGTTCGATCCCGTAGCCGTCCTTCCCGTCCCTGACTGACACGGTGTACGCGGCATCCACTGCCGCCCGGTCGTCAGGGTGGATCGCAGCAAGAAATGCATCGTACGTTGCGGCAGACTCCTGAGGCGCGAAACCGAAAATCCGGTATACTTCATCGGACCACGAGAGCCGGTTGTTCCGGAGATCGAGTTCCCAGCTGCCGAGCCTTGCGATCTCCTGGGTCCGGGCAAGACGTGCTTCGCTCTCCCGGAGTGCCTCTGCGCTTTTCCCCAGTTCCTCAATGTTCTGCCGCAGTTCCTCTTCGATTGCCACGAGTTCTTCGTTCATGGCACTGAGATCCTCGTTCTTCTGCACGAGTTCCCTTTCGGAACGGTCGAGGGCGCTTCCCAGTCTCCCGGATATCCGCGAGACTGCATATCCCGTCATCACGGCAAAGAGGACAAGGCATCCTGCCGTCAGGATAGCATCGTGCCCGGCAGAGGTGGAAGGCGCAAAAAAGAATACGATCTGCTGGATGATGACGATGACCACAGAAAGGGGGACAAAGATCCGCAGCATCCGTGCCTGTGTTGTGGATCCGGAAAAGTAGCGCAGGGGAACTGCAGCGGGACCCGCGGCCAAAACCAGTCCGGCACCCATAAAAAATGCCGCAAGCGCCGACAATGCGGCGATCGGGATAATCTGGGTCCCGTAGAGGAGGGGATTTCCGAACAGGTAACTCAGTACGACCGTAAACCCTGCCAGGGCAGTGACCGAGCCAAGGATGCCGGCAATGTCAGCAATCCGGGTATTGTCCTGCGACTGACCGGGATCCCGGACAAGGAAAAAAAGGGGGAATGCCACGAGGATAATGAGGCCGGATGCCACCGGGGAAATGGGAGATGAGGCCGGGCCAACGAGTGCTTCGCCCAGTGCGGTCATCCAGGCTTCCGGGGCAGAATGACCACCAAGGATATTGAGGGGCAATTCAACAGCTTCGATGACAACGATTGCTGCAAGAATTATCTTTGCCGCCAGCGCTGCCGTCCCCCGCAAGGGTCTCGCCGCACTGATAGCCAGGATTGATCCCAGCAGGATCCAGGCGAGCGCCGCGCTCAGCGCTATCGTCTTGTACCCGGGGTAAACACTGCTCAGGATCGTGATATTGAAGCGTATCGAGCTGAATCCCAGGATGGCTGACAGGACGGCAAGAAGACCCGGGATGACCGCCAGGCGCCGGAACACCCGGTTGTATGCAGGGTCACTGTCATTGCCCGGGGTGGGACCCCGATCCGGATCCCCCAACGCTGTTTCTGGTTTTTTTCCGCGCTCTTTTGTCATCTGCCAGGATCGCCCCCGGGAGTGCCGGGAAAAACATTCGTATTTGTACGATTTCAGGTCCCCGGTGTCCAGGATAAATACCTTACACTATTTACAACCCGTTTAATACATAAAAAAGGGGTCCGAGGTATTACAGGTTGTGAAACGATCCGTATGAATGCGGCAGGGTGCTGCCCACGGTCTCCGATGGGCACGGCAACCCGTAAAAAACGATACAGCCCCCGCCATTTTTTCAGGGCCGCCCGGATGCCTGCAGGGCCGCGTTCCGGCATGGATGGCCCGTTCACTACGGCGCAACGTTTTTCTTCAGCTTCCCCACGTCCGCCTGCAGGCCCAGCACGTGCATCTTCCGGTGGCAGTTGGGGCAGAGGGCCACGACATTCCCGATCTCATCCTTCCCGCCCTCCGCGAGCGGGACGATGTGGTGGACCTCGAGGTACGGCTGGCCGTCATGGCCGGTGAAGGGGGCCGGGAGACCGCAGAGCTGGCAGAGCCCGTTCGCGTTCCGCTTCGCATACTCCGCGACAACGAGCTCGGGTTCGAAGAGGTCCGGCTCCACTACCGCCTCCCTTCTTTCGCTCTCCGGGTGCAGCAGCGGCGGCACCACCCGGGGGGCCGCATCCTTTGCGAAGGTCTGCCGCACGCTCCGGTGGATAATCTCCGTCTCCGCAGCCGGTTCTTTTCTGACGAGCGGGGGGTTCCGGTGGTCTTTGAGTTCCAGCGGGAAGACGAGCACGTCGCGCAGGTGCCCTTCACGGTCATGCTGCCGGGAGCGGTACGGATTGTCCTTTACGTCGACCTCGCCGATGTACGTGAACTGCCCCTCATAAAAGACCTCGAAGAGGAAAAGCCGGCTCCCCGTCTCTTTTGCCGCTGCAAGGGTCTTGTTCTGCCGGGAGACCGGGCCTTCCTCACCGGCAACGCCCGTGCCGGTGAAATGGAAGACCTTCCCGATCCATGTATCCTCGTTACCGGGCTGCGTGTGATCCGAAACGAGGACAAGGCTGCGGGTTGTGGCCGACCACCGCATCGATCCCTGCAGGCTGCACCGGAAGATGGCCCGGAGGCTCTCGTTGTCGGCAACGTTGCCGGCTTCGAGCGGCATCTCGAACACACCGGATGCCGCTTCCGGCAGCACGCCTTCCAGTTCCACGGTATACCGGTTGTGGTCCCCGGTGCGGGTGAACTGGATGTAGGGCTCATCACCGCTCTCGTTCCGGTGCTTCCGGAAATAGTCCGCCCACTGCGGGTACTCTTCCTGCAGCACTGCCGCAAGGTCAGCCTTCCACATCAGCCGGGTCCGCGGGGCGGCATGGACGGTCTTCTCGATGGACGCGTCGAACCGGCGGTTCCCGAGCTGGAGCACGATCCAGAACTTCTGCCCGGGCTGCAATGCCTCCGCCCCGAAGTATTCCCGGATCTCCTGCGGCAGCACGGCCTCCCGGAACAGGAACACGTGCCGGTCGGCCTGTTTGATTGCGGACCCTCCCTCGAGGGTCCACGAGAGCGAGCTTTGTCCTGCCCCCTTCTCATCCTCCGAACCATCCGCTGCCCCTTCATCCGCGGCAGCGATGATCTCCTCAATTTCTTCCATGCGAAATGCCTTTTTATGATATTCTGGTATCCTTCTTTTTCTCCAGCGGGACGAGTACGTCAAAGAGGTTTTTACCGGCAAGGGTTAAGTACTTTGTACTCCGGCGGGACCGGTTATCCGGTGTGTTTTCTTCCGCCGGCACTCTGGGAAAAAAGAAAGGATCGCCGGTTTTCAGAACACTATATCCTCTTTTGCAAACCTCACTTTTTTCATCGGTTTGTCCGCCGCGTATCCCAGCGGGCAGAGCATGGTCGGGACAAGGGGCGAAGGGATTTTCAGGATCCGGGAAAATTCCTGGGGGTCGAACCCTCCCATCGGGCAGGAGTCAAAACCCAGAGCCTTTGCGCCGTTAATGGCATTCCCCAGTGCAAGGTACGTCTGGGCCTGCGACCAGGCCAGTTTCTGTTCCGGTGACATCCTGCCGGCGAACTGGGCCGCCATGCCGAGAATGTTCTTCTGCATCTCTTCGGGCGCACCGCTCGTCTTCAACAATATCCCGAGCCGGGAAATGAGGCTGTCGTAATCGGGGTCTGCACAGAAAACCAGCAGGTGCGAACAGCTGGTGATCTGTTCCTGGTTGAAGGCAGCCGGCCTGAGCAGATCTTTGGTCTTCTTGTCGGTGACAACCTTGATCTTCCATGGCTGGAGGTTCAGGGCAGATGCAGAAAACCGCACCATTTCGAGCAGTTCGCTCACCTTTGTTTCAGGGATCTTTTTCCCGTCGAATTTCTTCGTCGCATACCGCGACATCACAATTGTTCCAAACTCCATAAGGTATACCTCTGCTTGATGATCGGTTGATTCCGCCTCGTCCCTATTTATATATAATTTTTGTACCAAACCACGGGGGAGGAATGCTCGATGAATTGAAAAATTCTTCAGAATAACGAACGAGAGAGGGACGACGTGTCTTTATTATAAAGATTTTTTAAACGTGCGGGAAGAAGAAACCGGGAACCGGGCTGCCGGCCTCATGCCGGATTTCTTTCCTGAAAAAACAGCACCGGCCTTTTATAGCCCGGGCGTTTATGCTT